>Ga0172376_10003173_pt1 | contig 19656 bp, 14 predicted proteins | sample Lak35m_FD_121114 | JGI IMG/M metagenome (GOLD analysis project Ga0172376, IMG submission 121114) | Freshwater microbial communities from Kabuno Bay, South-Kivu, Congo - kab_092012_35m | ecosystem: Environmental > Aquatic > Freshwater > Lake | place: Democratic Republic of the Congo: South-Kivu... | reverse complement strand
TGGGGATATTGAAATTGCTAAGTCCAATATTTTGTTGATTGGTCCAACAGGTAGTGGAAAAACATTATTGGCGCAAACATTGGCCCGTATTATCGATGTTCCCTTCACAATGGCTGACGCGACGACCTTAACCGAAGCCGGGTATGTTGGTGAAGATGTTGAGAATATTATCTTAAAATTATTGCAAGCTGCAGATTATAATGTTGAACGTGCCCAACGAGGTATTGTTTATATTGATGAAGTTGACAAAATCTCTCGAAAATCTGATAATCCTTCTATTACACGCGATGTTTCAGGGGAAGGTGTTCAGCAAGCACTGCTTAAAATTATGGAAGGCACGGTTGCTTCTGTTCCTCCCCAAGGTGGCCGTAAACATCCCCAACAAGAGTTTTTGCAGGTTGATACCACGAATATTCTCTTTATATGTGGTGGCGCCTTCTCGGGATTAGAGAAAATTATAGCTGCTCGAGGGAAAGGGGCTGCTATTGGGTTTGGTGCAGACGTTCGCTCACCGCAAGAAAGAACAACAGGAGATTTATTGCGGAGTGTTGAGCCAGAAGACCTCTTAAGGTTTGGTTTGATCCCAGAATTTATTGGCCGGCTACCTGTCTTGGCAACCTTAACAGATTTAGATGAGGCCTCCCTTGTTGAGATTCTGGTAAAACCTAAAAATGCCCTTGTTAAGCAGTATAAGCGTTTATTTGAAATGGAAAATGTTCAACTGAATTTGACGGATGATGCTTTACATGCAATTGCCTTGCGGGCTATTGCTCGTAAGACAGGTGCTCGTGGATTGCGTTCTATCATGGAAAGTATTTTGTTGGATACAATGTTTGAAATGCCTTCTTATGAAGATGTAGAGGAAGTTGTCATCAACAAAGAAGTTGTTGAAGGTAATGCACAACCATTGAAAACGTACGGAAAACGCATGAGTGATTCATCTAAAAGAAAGTCATGATATCTTTTTCCTCTTCTCGAGATGAGCCTATGTGGTAGAAAGGTATAGCATCTGTTTCTAACAAATTGATTGGGTGATAATATATGGTGTTTTGTTTGATAAAAGGGGCTCAATACCCTGTTCTTCCCCTTCGTGATATTGTTGTTTTTCCCCATATGATCGTACCGTTATTTGTGGGGCGGGAAAAGTCTGTCAGAGCTTTAGAACAGGTTATGGTTGGGGAGAATAAGCAGATTGTTCTTGTAACCCAGAAAAATGCGAGTCACGATGATCCCACTGCTGCGGATTTATATACGGTGGGGACACTTGGAACGGTACTGCAATTATTGAAGCTTCCTGATGGTACCGTCAAAGTCCTTGTTGAAGGAGGGCAACGCATCCGTTTGGTCAAAATTCAGGAAGACGCCCAACATTTCCATGCCATAGTTGACTTAATTCCAGAAGGACATTTTGATGAAGCTGAAGTAGAAGCTTTGATCCGGACTATTGTTAGCCAATTTGAGCAGTATATTAAGTTAAATCGCAAAATTCCCCCAGATGTATTGGTGACTATTAATCAGATTGACGAGCCTGCAAAACTGGCAGATACGATCGCGTCCTACCTTGGGCTCAAAATCCCCGAAAAGCAAATCTTATTGGAAACAGCCGATATAAAGCAGCGGTTAGAAAAAATCCTAAACCATATCGAGGGTGAAATTGGGGTTTTGCAGGTTGAGCGGCGTATTCGAACACGCGTGAAACGCCAAATGGAAAAGACACAACGCGATTACTATCTGAATGAACAATTGAAGGCTATCCAAAAAGAATTGGGTGAGGGCGAAGATGGTAAAGATGAGGTTTCTGAGTTTGAAGCTACCATTAAAAAAACAAAGCTCAGCAAAGAAGCCCGTGAAAAAGCAATGACAGAACTACGAAAATTGCGCTCCATGAACCAAATGTCTGCGGAAGCGACGGTCATCCGTAATTATTTGGAATGGCTTTTGACGATACCCTGGCAGCACCGCAGCCGTATTAAGCGAGACATTGCGTCAGCTAAGAAAATTCTGGACCATGATCATTATGGTTTGGATAAAGTCAAAGAACGAATTTTAGAATATCTTGCGGTTCAAAGCCGTGTAGGGAAAGTAAAAGGGCAAATTTTGTGTTTAGTGGGGCCTCCAGGTGTGGGTAAAACATCTCTTGGGAAGTCTATCGCTTCGGCAACAGGGCGCAATTTTATACGGATGTCTTTAGGGGGGGTCCGGGACGAGGCTGAAATCAGGGGCCACCGCCGCACCTATATTGGGGCGATGCCGGGTAAAGTGATCCAAGGTATGAAAAAAGCAAAAACATCAAATCCTTTATTTTTGTTAGATGAAATTGATAAAATGGGAACAGACTGGCGTGGAGATCCTGCTTCAGCCTTGCTCGAAGTTCTGGATCCAGAGCAAAATGCGGCTTTCAACGACCACTACCTTGAAGTTGACTATGATTTATCAGATGTGATGTTTGTTACAACCGCAAATACACTTCGAATGCCGCAGCCCCTATTGGATCGAATGGAAATTATTCGGCTTCCGGGTTACACCGAAGATGAAAAAATTCAAATTGCAATTCATTACCTTATTCCAAAAACAGTGGAAATGCATGGATTGAGAAAAGGGGAGCTTATCATAGCGGAGGGGGCCTTACGTCATTTGATTCGCTTCTATACCCGGGAGGCGGGCGTTAGAAATCTAGAGCGGGAAATTGCTAATTTATCTCGCAAAGCCATTAAAGAAATTTTGCTGAAATCGAAGATAAAGAGCATCAAAATTTCTACTCGAAACCTTGGAAAATATGCTGGGATCCCGAGGTATCGTTATGGATTAGCAGAAACCATCGACGTAGTTGGTGTCACAACAGGTCTCGCTTGGACAGAGGTGGGAGGCGACTTATTATCTATTGAAGCTGTCATTTTACCTGGCAAAGGCAAAACGATGATTACCGGTAAGCTCGGCGATGTGATGCAGGAATCCATTCAAGCGGCTGTTAGCTATATTCGCTCTCAGGCGCCTCGGTTCGGAATTAAGCCTTCTTTATTTGAGCGCCGGGATATCCACATCCACGTCCCGGAAGGAGCAACACCTAAAGATGGTCCTTCTGCAGGTGTGACCATGTGTACGTCAATCGTATCCGCCCTTACGGGTATTCCTGTGCACAAAGACGTTGCAATGACGGGGGAAATTACTCTGCGTGGGCATGTTTTGCCAATTGGCGGCTTAAAAGAAAAGCTGTTGGCAGCTCATCGAGGAGGGGTTAAAACGGTTCTCATTCCCCAAGATAATGAAAAAGATCTGGCAGATATACCAGCCAATGTGAAGCAAGGTATTAAGATCCTTCCTGTGGATTCTGTAGAGCAAGTCTTAAAAATAGCTTTAACTAAACCTTTAGAGCCAATTGAGTGGCAGGATGAGGAACAGGCTCCGGCGCCTGTTTCTTCACCAGAGACGCCAACGGTTATGGAGTCAGAAGCGGTTCATTAATGGCAGATCCCATTACTTTAACGCAAAAATTATTACAGTGCCCTAGTGTAACTCCTGTTGAGGCAGGGACATTGGCTTTTGTCAGTGAGTTTCTGATATCCCGGGGTTTTTCGGTTGAACGGCTGGATTCAGGTGATGTTGGCAATCTCTATGCTCGCCGTGGCATATCTTCTCCTCATCTCTGCTTTGTAGGCCACACAGATGTGGTTCCTATAGGCAATATCGCTCACTGGACTGTTGATCCATTTGCGGCAGAAATCCAAAAAGGGAAACTTATTGGGCGGGGTGTGGTGGATATGAAAGGGGCGATTGGTGCCTACATGGCAGCTATAGATACCTATCTCCAAAAGAATGAACTTAAAGGGTCGCTTAGCCTTCTCTTAACAACTGACGAAGAGGGACCAGCTGTTGATGGGATCCGGCAGGTTGTTGCCCAATTCAAAGCCCGCGGGGAGCAAATTGATGCTTGTATTGTAGGTGAACCGACCAACGTTGATCGGGTTGGGGATACTGTTAAAGTAGGCCGCAGAGGCAGCTTAAATGCAATGATGACGGTTTGTGGAAAGGCAGGGCATGTAGGGTATCCCCATTTGGCGAATAATCCTATAAACCCCCTTCTCCGCTATTTGCAAAGCCTCGTTACGGTACCTCTGGATGCTGGAATGGTCAATTTTGATGCGTCCCACTTAGAAGTGACATCTATTGATGTAGGGAACCCAACCCGGAATGTAATCCCTCCGGAAGCATCTGCTAAATTCAACATTCGGTTTAATCCAACTCAAACGCAGGCGTCCTTGACCCAATACCTTCACCACAAGGCAGAAGAAGCGGGGCTAAATCGAAGAGGATTTACCTATACCTTACAGGTCCAGTCCAGCGGGGATGCTTTTTTATGTGAAGATCCAGCCCTGCAACACCTTGTTTGTGATGCTGTTCTGGCTACCACGGGCATCACACCAGCTTTGAGTACAAGTGGCGGCACATCAGATGCCCGCTTCATGAAAGACCTTTGCCCTGTCATCGAATTCGGTCTCGTAAGTGCAATGGCTCACCAGGTTGATGAACAAATTGCGGTTGAGGAGATTCATCGTCTTAAAGCGGTGTATGAAGAGGTTCTCGAGCGGTATTTTAAAAAAGACCCGTAGGGTAAACTGATAGAAACTTTCCGTCAGAAGTCCTTGATCCAAACTTTTTGGCAAATGTCTCAATCGTGGCTAGGGTTGTTTTTTTGAGAGTGCTTTTGATTTCAATAGAAAGAATACTGTCTCCTTTACGCAAAATAAAATTAACTTGGAAAGTTAGCCAAATATTCTTATGCCAATTAGCAATCAACAGGTGTGTATACTTTGATGAAGGATCCAGCCATTGCGAGTCACGCTCCCTATGGTCGTTCGCGATGACAAAATTCTTCCTCTATGATCGCTAATTGGTATTTTATTGTTTTTATTTCTCTAAAACATCTTTTTGACGTTGTTGGACGGATTGCACCTCAAAATTCTCGATCAAGCCTTCGAATAGTTGATGCCAATTTTGTTCGGCTTTAAGGCGCATAATGACAGAACCAATGCCTACAGCCGCACGGTCCATAAAGACAAATTCTTTGGGAGGGCGGATCCCGCCTAAGCGTTCCAGCTCTTCATGAACCTTGGTAGCTGTTTCCCATCCTAAGCTTCCATCCAGAAGGTCTTGAATGGGGCGCACACGGTCATCGAGAAGGGGCCCATAGAGGAGATGCGCCCACTGCGTTATGATGTCGATCATTTCTTCATTTAAGTTCTTAAAGCCCCAAGCTTCGTAGGCGTGAACGGCTAAATCCCGGTCGTTATGCTGTAGGGCGCGATAGAGGTCAATAACACCATGGATAAAGGAAGGGGGAAAAATGCGCACACAGCCAAAATCAAGGAGATTTAACGTTCCATCCTGGCGGACGGTATAGTTGCCGGGGTGCGGATCTCCATGGATAATCCCATAGCGATAAAAAGGATAATACCAAGCCATAAATAACCGTTGGGCCAAGGTATTGCGTTCTTCTAAAGGAGCCTCTGTTTTTGTTAAGAGGGATTGGCCCTCCATCCAAGAGAGGGTCAACAAACGCTTTGTTGTAAGGTCAGGAAAGATTTTAGGAATATGGACGCCAAATGGAGTTTGCGTATCCCTAAAAATTTTTTGGTAGATGGCAATATTGTGTGCTTCATGGTGATAATCCAGTTCCTCTTCCAGCCGCAGGGCAATTTCTTCTTGAATTTCCGCAGTGTCAAGCGCTTTGCTCCAAGCTTCGTAAAGGGATAACACGATCTTGAGTTGACTCAAATCTGCACGGATAATAGATGCCATATCTGGATATTGGAGTTTACAAGCCAAGTCTTGGCCGTCTTGAAGTTTGGCGCGGTGAACTTGTCCGAGAGAAGCTGCAGCAGTAGCCTCAGTAGAAAATTCTGAGAAGTGGTTCTGCCAGTCTGGTCCGAGCTCACTGGACATCCGTCGCCGAACAAAGGCCCAGCCCATGGACGGAGCATTCATCTGTAAAGATAAGAACATTTCGGAATATTCAGGCGGTAGGGCCCCCGGTACGGTTGCAAGAAATTGAGCAACCTTCATTAGGAGGCCCTTGAGAGCCCCCAATACAGCAGTAAGACCTTGTGCGTGGGAAGCTTGTTCAATCTCTAATCCCAGGAATTTTTGGCCAACCAAACGGGCAGCCAACCCCCCCACGGTGGTAGATACTTGGCCATATCGCTTTAAACGGGCGCTTAAGGAGTCTTCATCATTCATGGCCGGATGGTAGCAAGTCCAGGGGAAAGGCACAAGTCAACAGGAAGTTTCTTATAAGGTTATGAAAAAACGCGCTTAACTGTTTGGGTAATTCGTTCATAAGCATGATTCAGCAAAGGTTCACCACCGGCATTGGGCCGATGGTGATTCATGACTTAAACGCTTATTGATGAACGGTAAATTCGACGTCTGGATAATAGGTGATCGAATCATACTTCTTCACCCAATTATCTGTCGAATGTTGAACCTGCCTAGGATCAATGCTCATACTGTCAAAATCTACCATTAGTTCAACACCCTGGCCACCTTCCCGAGAATATCCAAATACAAGACGGTTGAGTTGTCCTTCTGTTTTAGCCAAATAAGTTGCGTGGTGACTCTTCAACGATAATGCCCTAAAGATAAAATCATTGCTGTTATCGTGTGGGTAAATCACTGGTTTAAGGATTAGCTCTCCTATTGTTAATGTAGTAAATGGTGATGCATTAGGCTTCTCAAACGTCTTTGTTGCATTTGGCATTAATTTTTGTGCTTGCTCCCTTATTTCATCGATCGTGGGGGCTTTGAAGACCATCTTTTTTTCTTCTTCAATAAATGTTTGCGTAGCAATAGTTGTGGTTAGCTTATCTAACAAATCTCCCTTTGTTTCGCTTATCACGGAAAGCGGGAAGCTTATCTCTTCTGCTTTTCTGTTTTTGGTGCCCTCTAAGGTAATTTTAATAAATGAATTTATGCGAAGATATTGTTCTGTTATCTCTTTTGGTTCTGGGCGATAGCTCATGCCGATGTTTGGATATGTTTCATCTCCTTCAAAAACTTCGAACTTTAAGGGACAGCCTATGATTTCTGAATATTGAAAGGTTGTGTCATATACCAGATTCAAAGGATTATAGGCATAGTATGCTCCACCGCGCTCTTCTGCGGTGGTTATGCCGCCTGAGCTTAAAAAGCACTTGTCTACTGTTTGATAATTTGCAGGATAGGGAAGATCCTTTTTCTCGATCTTCGTCAATTTATGGTAGGATTGTTGATCAACATAAGAGTCACAAAAAAGGCTTTGGCTAGCAAGCTTTGCATCTGGAATATAAAGCTCACCGAACTTTTTGAGTAAAATAGCTATTTTGGCAAGAATTTCCTCACCCCAACGAGCAGCTTTAACTGTAGAAACATCAAAATATATTTTATCAAAAACACCATTGAAACTTCCGCCTTTGATCATAAGTGCTTCTAGAATCGTATTCCAGCTTTCTTCTTTATTAAAATCAGCATGGAGTATGGGGGTTTTTGCTGAAGATGTTTGGATTCCATAAAGCCCACAAGCATTGACGAAGTAAAGCCTAATGGGTGCTTTGATGCCTTCTTCTATTTCACGTTTTTCTTCTTCTGCTCGTAATTGTGCGACATGATGCTCAGATGGATTTGCTCCAAGAAACATATGCAATTCTCTAGATTCCGCTAATGCCAGCTCAGAAGCTGCTTTGATATCCCGCAGACTTTCATGACGAAGAATAGCATTTTCTGGCAAATCATGGGTTTCGTTCATAGCCATAGAATTGCCCAACAAGCAAGCTACTGCTAATCCATAGTAAAATAATTTTTTGGATTTCATTTTTTTATCCCTTTCTATATTTTAAAAATTTTGAAAATCATAATAATTGATATGTAGAAATTAATAACTAGAATTTCAAGTGATTTTTGTTTGAAAATTGTGAGTTTTTACCAACAGTGTTTAATGGGTGGTATATATAAATGAAATAAATTAATCTATAAAATTATATTTACTTTTTGCGCGTCGTAAAGCGTTAAGAGCAGTTCTCTAATTTCCTATTCACCTAATCCCATTAATTGATCGGCTTTATTTTGAAGGTCAGTCATGTTTGCTTCAAGCCGTTGGCGGGTTTTTTCCATCGTTGTTTCATCACCACTTGCAGGAGGTGAGATTGGGTCGCCCCACAAGAACAAACCCCGGCCAAAGGGAAGGGGCAGATGGAACCGGTCCCACGTATTCAACAGGCGCCGGCGTGAGGTAGAAAAAGTAATGGGTACCATGTCAGCTTTTGCTAATTTCGCAAGGGTAATAACCCCCATGCTGGCTACTTGGGACGGGCCACGGGGGCCGTCTGGGGTGATGCCAATGGTTTCCCCCTTATGCAAGGCTTTGATTAACGTCCGAAGAGCTTCTGTGCCGCCCCGTTGCGTGGAACCCGCAATCCAAGTAATCCCAAAATGCCCAACTGTTCGGGCAATCAATAAACCATCTCGGTGGGTTGACATCAACATGCGAAAAGGATGGTTTTTCCAGGTCCAGGCACAAGCCAGCATGCTTAAGCGTCCGTGCCAAAAGCAAACGATGAAAGGCTTCTTCGCCTGAAGGTAAGATTCTGGAATCTCTTTTCCCAAGACACGCCATTTGCAGGTGAAAAAAACCAGGCGAATGTAGGTTGCTGCAAGAAATGCAAAGAAGCGATAGGATGACTCAGACCTTAAAAGACGGCGCAACCATCTCATGGGACTTACGCAGCTTCTGAGGTTGGCTGCGTCGACTGTGCTTGCCAAAGGTTTGCATATAGCCCATTTCTTTCAAGAAGGGTTTGGTGATTGCCACTCTCAACAATTTTCCCCTGGTCTAAGACATAAATTTGGTCCGCCTCGACAACTGTAGACAAGCGATGGGCAACCATTAAGGTTGTGCGGCCTTCCATAAGAACTTTGAGGGCGGCTTGGACTTGCCGTTCTGAATCCGTGTCCAGAGCAGATGTGGCTTCATCCAAGAGCAGGATGGGCGCATTTTTAAGCATCGCACGGGCAATGGCAATGCGTTGACGCTGCCCGCCGGAAAGCTTCACCCCATTTTCTCCAATCATGGTGTGATAGCCTTTCGGAAGGGCTTCGATAAATTCATGGGCAGCTGCTGCCGTTGCGGCAGTGATAATGTCCGCATCTGAGGCCTCAAATGATCCGTAGGCAATATTATCCCGAATGCTGGCATCAAAGAGCATGATCTCCTGGCTTACAAGCGCAATCTGTTGGCGTAAAGACTTGAGCGTGACATGGCGAATGTCAATGCCATCGATAAAAATTGTCCCTTTTTGGCTATCATAAAACCGGGGAATCAAGTTGATAATCGTCGATTTTCCAGCACCACTGGCGCCCACAAGGGCAATTGAGTGGGCTTTTTTGATGGTGAGGTTGATGCCATCTAAAGCGACTTTGCCATCCGGATACGAAAAGTGCAAATCCCGAAATTCAATATGTCCTTCAATGGGGGGGAGCGGTTGGGCTTCAGGGTGGTCTTGGATCGTGGCAGGCGTGTCAATAATAGCAAACACACGGGCAGCTGCGGCTAAGCCTTCTTGTAGGTTAGCATTCAGGTTACTGAGGCGTTTGAGAGGCTCATACACCAAGAGTAAGGCCAAAATAAAGGACATGAATTCTCCCGTGGTGCGAGCATGGTGCATGACTTGCCATCCCCCATAGGCAATGACAATGACAATTGCCACGCCGCCCAAGCCCTCAATAATGGGGTGAGAAGCGGAACGGACTCGGGATGATTTGTAGACGAGAGCGAAGATGCGCTCAATCATGGAATGGGCTTGCTTAGCTTCATATTCTTCCGTTCCATAAGCTTTAATAACCCGTATGCCCTGGAAGACTTGGGTTAGGCGCCCTGTAAAGCTGGCAAGTTCTTCTTGAGTGTTGTTCGTCACTTTGCGCATACGGCGCCCAATGCGAAGGATAGGAAGAACAGCCAGAGGGAAAATAACAAATGCGATGCAAGCCAAAGTCCAATCTCGATAAAACATAAGGGAGACCAAGAACATGAGGGTAAAAGAATCTTTGCCAAGGCCAACCAGCGTTGTAGCAACGGCATTGCGCATTAAGTTAACGTCATTGGTAAACCGGGATAATAAATCACCGGACGATGTTCCATGAAAATAAGCCAGATCAAGGTGCATGAGGTGGCTAAACAAACGATTTTGCAAATCCGAAATAATACGCTGTCCCACGTAGGTCATGATCACCGCTTCTCCAAAGGACGTAGCACCTTTTACAACGAAAGCCAAAAAGATCCCTCCACACACCAGCATAAGCAATTGAGGTGTGCCGTGGGTAAAAACTTCATCAAAAACCGGTTGAAGCAAATAAGGCAAAGCAGACGTCGAAAGCGCTGCCAAAATCATCAATATGATAGCCGCGCCAAAGTATCGACCATAAGGGCGGATATGTTCATAAAAAATGCGCCGCCCCAATTCATGACTTTTGGAACGAGGAGAAACAAGAGATGTAACCGTATTCATATTCCTTTGATACTCTATATAGAGGGCAAATTTCTAGGAAAATCGGAAAGAAACTTAGGCTTGAGGCATTTGTTATTGCTAAAAAAGCGCATTTAAAAATCTACCTTGACATTCCAAAGCCTCTTGGATCACTTTAAGGTCACTGTTGGTTTTGGCTTCATGCCAAATGAAATGGGAACACGGAAATTCTTAAGCAGAGTTAACCGTGGCTGCCCCCGCAACTGTAAATGGCGAGCTTAATAGTTGTCCTCTCTTGAGGATCAAAAGGCCACTGGGAAAAATAACTATTTAGATTATGAGACAAATGCAAGTGGAATCGAGAACCGGAGCGGAGCGTACTTAATGTACGTGAGCACCGGAAGCGTAGATGAAACGCAGCAGTTGTCCATAAGCTGAATTGTTACAACCGGGAAGGCAAACTATTAAGCAACGACCCATCAGCCAGGAGACCTGCCAACGGGTTCGCATCACTTTTCTATAGGGCGGGGCGCTTCTGTGGAACGGGATTACCGCATGTGGTGATGCACACTAACCACAAGCGGGAGACCTTGTTCCATTATGTGCTGTTATCGATCTATCATCCTATTACCTATTCTGATCATGAGTACCTCTACAACCCAATCTAAAGATCAGCACCTACCCACACGCCTGCCAAAAATTGTCGTTCGAGGAGTCGCTGTACCTACCCCTCATCCCTTAGATACTACTAATGTGACACATATTACAGCGAAAGATATAGAAGAGCAGCAACCTTTAACATTAGCCGATGCTTTACGTCGAGTGCCGGGTGCCTATGTCTCGCAAGATGGGGGGATTGGGCAAAAGGCAACAGTATCCTTGCGAGGAGCATCAATGGGACAAACAGCTGTAATTTTAGATGGAATGCACATTAACGACGTTAGTGCAGATAATGGTGCTGTTAATCTGGCTCCTTGGGGAGTAGATGATATAGCCGAGATTCAAGTAGTTCGTGGCCCTTTTAGTAGCTTGTATGGATCTGATGCCATTGGAGGTGCTGTCATCATCAACACAAAAAAGGGTAAAGGGTTAAGGAAGATTTCAGGGAAAGCAGAATTTGGAACCTATGACACTTACCAACAAGTTGTTGGCGCCCAAGGGCAAAAAGAACAAATCGATTATCGAATAACAGCTTCTCGCCTCCAATCGGCAGGATCTCCTACTACGCCCGATCGCTATCGATCTCGTCTTGTTGGAAAAGCAGGCAATTCTTTACATCAAGAAAATATTTCAGCACGCTTAGGAGTAGGCCAGGAGTCTGCGTATTTGTCTTTTTTTAGTCGATATACCACACGTCGGTTAGGGTTTCGAAGTGGTTTGCCAATAAGACTAAATCCCTGGCGTCAAAATATGAATGAGTATTTTAACCGTCTTCAAGGACATTTTGAGGTATTAGAAGGCAAATGGCCTCATGATGTGGGTATTGCCAATTATACGAATGATGGGGAAAATGAGAATCCGTTAGGTCAAATCGATGGGGTGAACAAGGGGTCCCAAACACAAGTAGACTGGCGCCAAGCCTTAAGACTCAATGAAAACATACAAGCCCAAGTGGCAACAGAGTTGGTTCAAGAGCAATTTTCTACACATCGCTTAAGAAGTCCTTCGAATAAGGCACAGTCAAATCATGGGGGGCTTGGTGGCGCTCTCTCATTTATGATAGCTGAACCTCTTACTGTCTCTATCGCCGCTCGGATTGACAAATACCAGGGCCTTCCCCTCACCACAACCTATCGAGGGGGGGCAGAATATCGCCTTTTCGATTTCACGTTCAAAGGGAGCATTGGGACAGGGTTTAAGGCGCCCACTTTGGCACAACGATTCTATAAAAGTCCTGATTTTGTAGGGAACCCAAATTTAAAGCCAGAGAAAAGTTTAGGCTGGGATTTTGGTGTAGACTATTCTTTTCTTCAAAAACGTCTGAATGTGGGAATAACCCTGTTTCAAAGCCGTATTCGGGATTTGATTGTCTATGGGAGAAATACGAATGTGAACTTGAACAGAGTACAGACGCAAGGCTTTGAGGCCTTGGCCAGAATTCAAGTTACGCAAGACTGGTCTACCGAACTGGCCAACACTTATACTCGAGCGTGGGATATCCAAACGGGACTGAAGCTTGTCCGTCGTCCTCGTAATAAAACAACCCTAAGAATCATTGGACAAGTCACGCCAGAATGGCAGATAAGCGGCAATATTCTTTATGTTGGACCGCAAGTGGATTGCGACTCTCAAAATTATCCTCGAAGAATCAAAATGCCCAGTTATACGCTTCTTGGAGCTGAAACAGCTTACCAAATTAATAACACGTGGCAAATTTACGGACGCGGAGAAAATATTTTGAATCGTCGTTATGAAAATCCAGATGGTTATCAACAACCTGGTTTAGGGCTTTATGCAGGAATACGCATGCAATGGTAGAATGGGGAACGAGCCGATGAAGGAACGCTTTTGGCCTGCAAGTATTGTTGCTCTTGGGATACATGGATTCGTAATTGCAGCTATGGCTCTTGGTATACCCTATCCTCAAGGAACATCTCTTCAAAATTTTCGAGCTGAGGTGGTGTTTGTATCTGGTTCAGAAGGGAAGAAAAGCGACTCTCAAAAGGAAGCCCATGAAGAACCTACCTTAGAAAAAATTACAAAAATTTCTCCAACAAAAAAATCTTCAACACAATCTGAGAAGAAGGCAGCTTTCCAAACAACAGATATCAATCTTTCTTCTCCATCAAGTGGAGATTCTTTTAGAAAATCCCGTGAGGCGTTTCCCATCTTTAATCCCCCTCCCGTTTATCCATATGAGGCAAAACGAAAGGGGAGCCAAGGTATTGTCTTAGTTCGATTATCGTTAACAGAAACAGGCGTTGTCGATAAAGCGACAACGCTGCCCCCACGTATCGATCCTCTTTTAGAGGAAGCAGCATTAAGGGCAATCTACCAGTGGCGATTCAAGCCAGGAGCAAGAATCGTGGAAGTTCCCATTGAGTTCAAGCTAGAAAATAATTGAGAGTTTAAACCGTTAAAGGAAAAGAATTCATAGCGGTGTTTTAGAACTCTGTTTTTATTGGTATAGTCTCAAAAAAGATGGACATTTTTTAAGATCTTTTCTAATCTTCTCCATGGAAACCATATACGGTTTTAGAGGAATGTGGTAGGCATAATGCTTTTGGGCATACCTGCTACCTCATAAGAGCATAAAAAATTTATGGGTGATATCTTGAAGAAATAGAGGGAAGATTGAGCATAAAAAAATATTTTCAAAAAACGCTATATGTTTTATTAGGTATCCTACTTATTTATTCTTTTTTATCTCTCTTAGAGCGTTCTTTTCTGCTTACTAAAATTGATAAAACGTTGTCTCCCAGTTATTATTTGCACTATTCTTCGGCGGAGCATTCTCCACCTCCTCCTACTTATTTGGTTTCTTATGCTGGCAAACACCCTGTCTTTTTCAAAAACCAAAACGCCCAAGCTATGAGTGCTATTAATAATGGTATTGATCATATTATGATGTTTAAACGGCGAGATATTGATACTGAATTTTATCAGAAAAATAAGCATATTCTTGATATTCCATCTGGAGATGGGCTTTGGATATGGAAGCCTTATTTTATGCTCAAGGCAATGACTGCGGCTCCTGAAGGTAGTATTATTATTTACGCCGATTCCCCCGTTATTTTCATAAACCCTATTACGTCGTTTATAAATTTAATTAAAGAAAAAGATGTGCTCGTACTTCTGGATGGGCAACGTCGTAAAGGTAAAATACCCAAAGCGGGGGATATTATAAAGGAAGAGTTTACAAAGCCTTTCAATCTTGATTATTCGAAATTTAAGGAAAAGGATCATCTATGGTCTTGTTTTGTTATTGTTCGCAACAATAAAATAGGGCGTTCTTTTGTCGAGCAATGGCTCAAGAATTGTGAGCAGGGAATTCCAACAACACCAGCCTTTGATCAATCTATGTTATTAATAGCAACTTATCAGAAACCAGAAGGTGTTTATGTGATGGATGTTGATGAGGTTGTGTCTGTTATTAAAAACGTTCATCGCCATCCACGTGAAGAGCACAAGTCTCTTATTCCTGATATGGTTTCTGGAGGCGTTAAAATCTTTAAAATATCCGAATGGGGTTATAACGCAAAGTGGATGCAGTGGTTAAGGTCTCTCTTTTCAAGCTAATCTTATTTGGTGATCATAAGGAGAGAATTTTGCAGGATTTGGCCATCACAAATATACTCTCTAACATAGGTTAATAGCATATCTGTTATTTTAAAGAGTCAATAATGCTCCCCAAACCAGCCATCCTAGGTAAGTGTTGGCATTAAAAGCATTTTGGCAATCTTGCGCATTGTTTGGGGAGAGGTGGAACAGTTGGTAAAATGTGAGGAAGCTACATAGTCCAATCAATCCATAAAAAACAATGCCGCCCGTTGCTAAGTAGCCAACACTCCCTAGAAGGATAAACATGGTACCGTAACAAATACCAAGGCTGAGTTTTACATAACTTCCAAAGTGGATTGCGGTGGATTTAACCCCAATTTTGAGATCGTCCTCTTTATCTTGAAGAGCATAGATGGTGTCATATCCCATCGTCCAAGCGATTCCAGCACCATAAAGCCCCAAGACAGCCGGCCAATTCAGCGTTTCGTAAGAGGCTACGGCTACAGTCCCAAAGAGGATCCCTAAGTTAAAGGCAAGACCCAAGACGAGTTGTGGCCAGTGAGTCAACCGTTTCATAAAAGGATAAACACCCAGCAAAGCCAGTCCCACCAAACTTAAAGGCCAGCATCGAAGAGGCAAAGCCAGTAGAATAGCAAGTCCGCCGAAGCATTGTAACCCAAAGAATATAAGAGCCTGGCGAGGAGATATTTCCTTGTTGGCGAGGGGGCGCATCTTTGTGCGGCTAACTTTTGCATCAATATCCCGGTCGATCAAATCATTGAAAGTGCAGCCTGCCCCCCGCATAAAAAATGCGCCGAAGGCAAAAAGTAGAAGGAGATCCCAATTTAAGGAAGGGGACATTATCAAAGCGGAAGCAAGTGTAACACCCCACCAACAGGGCAGCATCAGCAAAAGAATGCCCACAGGACGATGAAGGCGGGTCAAGCGGAGGTAGGCGTTCAAAACAGTTATCCCATTTTAATGACGCGTTGAGTATGGCGGCCGTTCATAAAGTGGGCGCTTAAAAAAGCAGCTAAGCACGACTTTGCTTGGTCTGTTCCCAAGATGCGGCTACCTATGCACAAAATGTTGGCATTGTTGTGTTCACGAGCCAGTCTCGCTTCTAATTCTGTATGGCATACAGCTGCACGGATATCTGGATGGCGATTTGCAGCTATACTCATGCCAATGCCTGTTCCACAAACAAGCACACCTAAAGTAGCTTGGTCTGTTTTCAAGGTTTGGACGACCTTGTTGGCAAAGTCAGGGTAGTCAACAGAATCTAAGGTTTTTGTCCCACAATCAAAGGCTGGGTAACCAAAAGACTTGGCAGCTTCTATAAGCTCATTTTTTAAAATAAGGCCTGCATGGTCACATCCAAACGCGATAACTTTGTTGGTCATGGATTTCCTCCATTAAAAAATTAATCGTGAAAAGGGCCATCTTCCTCAAAGGCTTCTAAGCGCCGCCTCATGATTCGTTTCAACAGAACAAAAGCCACGATCAAGACAATAATCGCCATTGTAAAGAAGCCGAAATATCGTTTTATGACGTGAAGGCCAATCTCTTCAATAACACCAGCAACCATATAGCCTCCTATACAGCTGATCAAGGTCCAAGCGATGGCTGCTATTAAATTTAAGGGCGTATACCGTTGAGGGGTAATGCCGCTTGAGCCAATGACAACGGGACTGATGGTGCGGATTCCCCAAATGAAGCGAAAGCTTAAAATAAACCAGATATCCCAACGATGGAGCAACTTAAAGGCTTTATTTGCAGGAGCATGGAGGCGATGGAATTTTTGAATTAGCGCTTGGCCATAATATCGCCCAACATAATAAAGCGCTTGGTCTGCAAATAGGGTGCCGCAAAAAGCAATGATCATGATTTTGGTTAAAGATAAATACCCAAGGTGCGCCATAAAGCAAGCAACGAGAATGACAGACTCCCCTTCAACCAGAGACCCTAAAAATACAGCGAGGTAGCCCCAATCTTTAATGATATCAATTAAATAATCCATAAATGGTTCAATCCTCCTCATTTCCATTTTTTCTTATTAATATACCATCTGAAGCGGTAAATAGCTAAGAAAATTCAAATGGAACTTGCGTTTAATAATGGAAACCCAGATGCCTAACAACAATAAGGCAAATATTTCTCTGTTTTAGCCCCTATTGACGGTCATCCTTAAAACAAACGATGGCGTCAGGACTCAGAGTTTCGTATAAAGAAAGGCAGAGTGGTTATTCTCCTACCTTCATGAATAAGGTTGGGTTAATGATCCGATAATTGACCAGGCTGGTTTGGATATCACCTATTAAAAATTTTGGCACTCACTCAAGGGAGAATAATAATGGCGGGTTCTGTAAATAAGGTTATTTTGGTTGGCAATTTGGGGCGTGATCCTGAGGTTCGCTTTAACCCTGAGGGGGGCAAAATTGTGACACTCTCTGTTGCTACGAGCGAGTCTTGGAAGGATAAAGCTTCTGGTGAGCGTCGTGACCGCACGGAATGGCATCGCGTGGTCGTTTTTAATGATAAATTGGCAGAAGTGTCTGAAAAATATCTAAAAAAGGGGGCAAAGGTTTACCTTGAAGGCCAACTACAAACCCGCAAGTGGACCGACCAACAAGGCCAAGAGCGCTATACAACCGAAGTTGTTTTGGGGCGGTATCGTGGCGAGATGACCATGCTTGATGGGCGCGCTGGTGGAGATGACCAAGGGTTGAGCGAAGCTCATGATACGTTTTCGTCTTCAGACTTTACTGGCGGGGGTAATGGGGGCTTCGGAGCTGGTTTAAGTACAGCGCCACTGGGAAGCGGGGGTGGCGCCCCTTTAAATGATGAGGTGCCCTTCTAAGACTCATCTAAACAAAAGCATTTAATAATGAGGAGCTAAAATAATGATACGGTTAAAAGACATAATAAATGGATTGTTTTTTTCCTGTTTTTTCAGCGTTGTCTCATGGGGAATGGATTCTCTTGATTCCGTTGGTATTTCCGCTGATGCTCTCATTACCTATCGGCAAGATCAAAGTGGCCTGGCAAAAGACCAGCTCTTGCAGATTATTCAAGGAGCCCACAAATCTATAGATTTCTCTGCTTATCAAATCAAAGAACCTATGATTGTTGAAGCTCTCAAGAAAAAAGCTCAAGAAGGGGTTTCATTGAGGATTATTGTTGAAGAAGACCCTTATCAGCATTCGTTTAACAAGGATGATGGGCAACCTACGCTTTTGTTAAGCCTTATGGACGTTGAGGTGCCCATTCGGGGGCGTTCTGGTATCTTAAAAATGAAATATCCACAAGGACATAACCATGCACGTTACTTGATTATAGATGGAGAGCAACTTGTTCTAACAACAGGAAATTTTGATGAAACAACATTTGATCATTGCCGGGATTTTGCTGTTATCATCAAAGGTAACCAACAAGAGTGCCTTCCCCTTATCCAAGCGATATTTGAGAGTGACTGGAACGATAAAGAGGCGACAACCCCTCATGATAATACATCTATCATCTTGGGTCCGGAGGGCCAAAGGGGAAAAATTGCTCAGTTTTTGAAAACAGCTAAGAAAAAAGTCCAGATTTACCAGCAATATTGTAATGACCCGGGAATGGCAAGTTTACTGATTGACCTTAAAAAAAGGGGCGTTGATATCCAACTTCTGATGATGGCTTATCCAACAGGTTATGAGAAAGATCCTAACAAAGACACACAAGACCTCTTAGAGAAAGCTGGAATTAATGTTAGACTTGTCAATATAGATGATCGAATTTATATGCACGCTCGGTCTATCATAATTGATGGCTTAAAAGCATTGGTTGGAACGGCAAGCCTGTCGCCACCATCCTTGGACTTGAACCGAGAATTAAGTTTAATCATTACTGGTAAGGTGGTTACAGCCCTTGGAGAGCAATTTACAAAAGACTGGGCCAAGTCGGTTAGTTTAGCAGATGGGCGTAAAGCCTCTCTAAAAGAAAAACTTGATTGGAACCAGTTATTTTTTAAAGAATTAAATAGTTAGAGGAAAGAAGCAATATGACAACGTCCCTTCAGCCATCTGATATTAAGCCTGTTGCTATTGAAGAGGAAATGAAGCGTTCCTACTTGGATTATGCAATGAGTGTTATCGTTTCTCGCGCATTACCTGATGTGCGGGATGGCTTGAAGCCAGTTCACCGGCGTATTTTGTATGCGATGAAAGAAGCCGGAAACGAGTATAATCGCCCTTATCGTAAGTCTGCCCGCACCGTTGGTGATGTGATGGGTAAGTACCACCCACACGGGGATATGGCCATTTATGATGCCATGGTTCGGTTGGCACAGGACTTTTCTTTGCGGCTCACGTTGATTGATGGTCAAGGAAATTTTGGGTCGATGGATGGTGACCCAGCAGCAGCATCCCGATATACAGAAGCGCGGTTGAGCAAACCTTCTCATGCTCTTTTGGAAGATATTGACAAAGATACGGTTGATTTCCAACCCAACTATGATGACTCGATGACTGAACCAAAAGTATTGCCGGCGCGGTTTCCCAATATTTTGGTGAATGGAGGAAGCGGCATTGCAGTTGGCATGGCCACCAACATTCCAACACATAATCTGGGGGAAGTGTTGGAAGCGTGTTGTGCGCTGATCGACAATCCGCACTTAACTGTTGAAGAACTCATTGCGATCGTTCCTGGGCCTGACTTCCCTACAGGGGCTACTATTGTTGGCCGGGGGGGGATCTTTGAGGCATACCGCACCGGACGTGGCTCTATTGTCATTCGGGGTAAAACACATTTTGAAACCCTTCGGGGAGATCGGGAAGCCATCATCATTGATGAGATTCCCTACCAAGTTAATAAAGCTCGGATGATTGAGCGCATTGCTGAAGTGGTAAAAGAAAAAATCATCGAGGGTATTTCTGACTTGCGAGATGAGTCTGACCGCCAAGGG
>Ga0172376_10003172_pt1 | contig 19657 bp, 13 predicted proteins | sample Lak35m_FD_121114 | JGI IMG/M metagenome (GOLD analysis project Ga0172376, IMG submission 121114) | Freshwater microbial communities from Kabuno Bay, South-Kivu, Congo - kab_092012_35m | ecosystem: Environmental > Aquatic > Freshwater > Lake | place: Democratic Republic of the Congo: South-Kivu... | reverse complement strand
TCAGCCAGACGATCAGCCGATCGGAAGCTCACTCGCGCAGACGGAATTCCGTGCCGAGGACGTCGCCTTGAACACCGTTTCTCACGGACCGACCGCAAACGCACTCAACATGAGCAGCTCGACTCAGCCCTCCGCATCCCATCTGGGCACCGACAGCTCAGTGGTACGCAGCAATCACACAGAGCCGACAACCACGGTGCGACAAGTGATTGGTGCCATGCAACAAGCAGTGGAATCCAACGAGCGATTACGAGTTCATCTCAATCCACCGGAACTCGGTACGGTGATGGTAGAGGTGTCGCGCACGCAGCACGGGATTGTCGCCAAAATTGAGTTCTCGAATGCCAATACTCAGCAGACGGTTGCGAATTCATTGCCAGAACTGCACCGCACGTTGTCTCAAACAGGCATCGTGATGGATCGCGTCGAAGTGACAATTCGCGATCAACGTCCCGAGTCTCCAGAACGACAGCCGCGCGAAGAGCGAGGTCGGCAGCAACAAAGTTTTTCTCAGCAGCAAAATCAAGAACGTCAGCAACGCCAACAACGACGCTTCATGGAGGAAGAACTCGACCGCGAAGCCGCCTGACGGCCAGCCGGTTGAGGTCGCTCAGTGGACGTGTCGACGGCGTTCGATCGCACTCGCCTCATCAGTGGTTAAGAACCCCCAACGCAAGGTTTCGTCTTGAGTGAATTGCTTACCGAGCAACAGTGCGGTCGCGGCCTTACTCAACTCGTGACCGAGATAGAACGCATGGCTGGCTGCGAGCGGTTCGCTGGCCGCCGCACTGAATTGGTCGAAAAGCACGAACGGATCGCGACCGTGCCAATAGCCGTCGCGGTTCATGACATGTATTTCTTGTTGCTCGACGAAGATCCGATAGTTCGGGTCTCGGATCTGAGCAGCAAGTTGCTGAAGAGCGTCCGCTCCCATCTCGCGCAGCTTCGGATCGCGGAGCAGCAGCAAGCTCGCATCAACATGCTTCGGCAAGGCGCGGTGCTTAATCGAGTGGAAGACATGCCGCCGCGCGAGGTCGAATTCCTTCACTGCCGAGCGAGCCCAGTTGATGACCTCAGTCGTCAGCACGCTGCGGACGCCAAGTTCCTGACAGATTGCCGCGAGCAAGAAGTTGACGCCGACCGAATCCACTTCGGTCAGCTCCGTGAGGTTGCCGATGCCCATCATGATTTCGAGATCGGGCCAACGTCGTCGCGCCTCGAAGTAGCGCGCCAATGACGCCGCGAAACCGAAGCCAATCGGCTCGACGATGGGGTCGATGCGGAATCGTCTTCCGGCACTTTTTAAGACATCCACTGTCTCGGCGAGCGACTCCAATCCGAACGGAGCATCGGGGATCGCAACGAACTCGACATCGAGCTGCGCCGCCCACTCGACGTTGCTGCGATTGCAGCTCAGCACAAGCTCGGCGCCGGCTGCGACAGCCGCTTCGACTTCCGCGCGATCGAAGCTGTCGATTGAGACGCGAAAACCGTCTTGCTTCAGCAGCCGAGTAACCTCTGCCGATCGCCCCCAACATTCCCCCGGCACGCAGCCGAGGTCGATCAAGTTCGCACCGCTGTCTCGAAAGTGGCTCGCCATTGTGAGGATCTCGCGATCGCTCATGCGCGGCGCGTGATTGATCTCCGCGAGGATCTCGATGTCGTACTCATCCAGCACAACCGGCGGCCGCGAGCCCTTGCCGAAGTACTCCGGCAAGTCAAAGAGATCCTTCGGACCGCGTTCAAACGGCACACCAAACTTCTCGGTCAACGAACTCAAATCCCCCTGACACCAACCGGGGACGAAAACCTTCTCGACGCCGTTCGTCTCAGAACTCGCTAACCGCCGAGCGACAAGATCCGCATGCATGAGTGCCGCAACGCTGACTCCGACCTCGACGACCTGCGGTTCAAACCCAACAGACTCACCGAGCTGAGTCACGACCTTCGTCAACGAAGGCTGAGCGAGCTTGCCGGTCAGAAAGAGAAACTGCGGTTGCATATCGATGAGCAATTGAAAGAGTTGAGTCCCCACTGACGGTCAACGTTCATCGCGACCGCGATCAACTTCATTCCTCTGCTCTCATTCCCTTGCCAATCAGTCTTGAATGCAGATTGGCAAGGGAATGAGGGCAAGAGAATTTGCGAGGCGCGTCGTCGATGTAGAGCAGCGATGAATTCGCAACCAACGTTCGGACGACCTCTAAAGAATGGCGGTCATTTCTTTGATCTGCTTCGTCGCGATGCCGATCGGGCGGTCGAGCGGCACGCCCATGCAAGCCAGTAGCGTCGAGAGTAGGTCGCCTTGATTGCCTTTGATGTCGCTCAGGAATTGGCCGGACTTGAGTGAGCCGCCGCCTTTGCCGGCGATGATGAACGGCAAGTTTTCGCGCGAGTGCTTGTCGCCGTCTTCCAGTCCCGAGCCCCACAACATCATGCAGTTGTCGAGCAGCGTGCCGTCGCCTTCTTTGAGGCTCGCCATCTTCTTCACCATGTAGGCGAACTGCGAAATGTTGAAGGCTGTAATCGCCGCTACCTTCGACTTCGGATCAGCGTCGTTGCCGTGATGTGTGTAAGAGTGGTGCTCGCCTCGGAAGCCGAGTTCGGGATACGTCACTCCGTTCGGTGTCGAGCCGATGTAAGTGCTGACGCGCGTCGTGTCCGTCTGAAACGCGAGCACGTTGAGGTCGCACATCACCTGCATGTACTCGCTGCGCTTATCGCCTTCGGGAATCTTGATCTCGATCGGCGGCGAGTCCGAATCATCACGCTTCGTCGAACTAACGCCGGCCTTCTCGAGCGCGGCATCCTTCTGACGATGCTCAATGGCCGCGATGCGACGTTCGACGCTGCGGACGCTGTCGAGGTACTCATCAAGCTTATGTTGATCATCCTGCGGGAGCTTCTTCCGCAGCTCGCGTGCTCCGCTGATGACGAGATCCAGCAAGCTGCGATCGAGCGGATCGCGCTTCGTTGTCGTGCCGGCCTTGTCCGACTTCCCGAAGAGCCGATTCAACACACTGCGCGGGTCGATCTCGGCCGGCATCGCCTGAGTCGCCGAGCGGAAACTGCAATGCGTGTAGTAGCCCTCGTTGAGACCTTCCTGATTCTCTTTATGAGTCTGCGGCATCGTCGCCAGTTCGAGCGACGGCAACGACGTGAACTCGCCGACGTAGTTCGCCGCGATCTGATCGGCGGAGATCCCGATGTCGATCTGCCCGCGACGATCCGCATTAGGCAGCTTCGCCGTGAGCCATGTCGACAGCTCCAGAGCATGCGGTGCTCCATTGAACGGCTTGATCGACACTCCCGAGATGCCCTTCACCATCAAGCACTGCTCAATGATCGGCTTGAGCGACTCGAGCGCCGGCGGCGGTTCCGTAAGAAACGTCTCCGCGTTCTTCGGCCAGAACTCATCCATGACGACGCCATGCGGCATATACATAAACCCGATCCGCACCGGCGGCTTTGCTTTGTTGGCAGGAGAAGTCTCCGCCCAACCCATCGTGTTAAGCAGCGGCAACGCGAGCGACGCTCCGATGCCCTTCAAACAAGTGCGACGGTCGAGAAGGAAACGGCTGGGCATGGCGGGGATCCTTAAACGGCTGAAAAATGAATTCGTAGCGGCGACTTCATCACACGCAGCAATGAAGGAAGTGATAACTTGCATACGACTGATAGCGGCTCCTGAGATCAGCGTCTGCTGCTGTTTGAGGTCAGGTCGCATACCCTGACGAGTCGTGTCTCGCCAGTTGTGTGAAGTTTGAATTGCACTCCTTTGAGACAGACACGCGGAAAATCGAACATCCCTATGTGAGGTGTATCGTACGACTTGGTTTCGCTCAGAGGGCTCCGCAACATGGCCAGATTGATTGACGTCACTCCCGAAGAACTCGAAACGGCTCTTGACCGCATCCGAAGCGAGCAGATCACTAAACTCGAAATCTTCGGACCGCGTGTTTGGTGCGGCGATAATCCGAACAACTTGCCGGTCCACTCTGAATGCGAAATTGTCTATCACCTTCATTTGGAGATGGATGGCTTAGCTAAGAGCATCGCGAAGTGCCGATCCCTTACGCACTGCTGGTTGCTTGGCCACAACTTTGACGAGACGGACGTGCGACTGATTGCCGAGGGACTCACAAACCTCTCGTTGCTCGATGTTAACAGCCCCAAACTCGGAGAGGGCGGTGCAAGAGCAATCGCTGAACTGCTTCCGAATCTCACATCGCTCGACGTGACCAGCAGCAATATCGGAGAAAGTGGTGCCCGCGCCATTGCTGAGCGACTCTCAAATCTCACCTCGCTCCACATCGCTGGAAACAACATCGGAGATGGCGGCGCGGAAGCGATTGCCGAAGGACTCGCCAAACTAACCTCGCTCTCAATTGGATCCAACAACATTGGAGAAGCAGCTACCCGTGCGATTGCTAAGAGATTAGCCGAACTTACTTCGCTCAGGTGTCACTACAACGACATTGGAAACGAAGGGGCCGCAGCGATTGCTGAGGGACTCACCAACCTCACCTCGCTCAGTGCTGTGGACAACAACATTGGAGACTTCGGTGCCGGTGCGTTTGCTGCAGGACTCCCCAACCTCACCTCGCTCGACCTGATCGATAACCCTGTGACAGATCTTTCGCCGTTCGCAGCACGCATCAAAGCGGGTTGGGGAGTCTTTGCGGATTTCTCGGACAACGATGGGTTGCATGTCGAAAACTGTCCGTTGCAAACACCGCCGCTTGAAATTGTCGAACAGGGGCCAGACGCGGTTCGCGAGTACTTCATTGAGCGAGATCGCCCTCGCGCTTCATGACGCCAATGCGACGCTCTACGACAATAGCCGCAGCTCATCTCTCAGAACGAGAAGACCAATCGCAACAGAGTCACCGTTCGAAGCCTGCAGGTCTTCTTACATCCTTTGCGTCTTGGCGACTTTGCGTTGGAGGACTTTTCAACGCAAAGGTGCAAAGAAGACGGCAGAAGAGAAAGCACTCGCAGCTTAGCTGAAGCAGCCTTCGTCTTTGCTTTTGATGACGAAAAGATGGATGACGAAAAAATGGGGCGGCTAGGGATTTCTTGCCTTCTCTTTTCGTCATTCATTTTTTCGTCAAACTCGTTCGTCGAACAACCACCCATGACTATCACCATCGACCACCCGCTGAGAGTGTTGGATCAGGACCAGTTCGGGCCCATCGCGTACGAGGTCATCAACCAGGCGTTCGCCATCCACAAGGAGCTTGGCCGGTTCTTTGACGAGGACGTTTACCAGAATGAGCTACTCCGACGGCTCGGACCGCGAGCCACCAAAGAAGTCTGGATTCATGCGACGCACGCCGACTTTCGGAAGGCGTACCGCGTCGACCTGTTGGTCGATCAAGGGGCTCTGTTTGAGCTGAAGGCGGTCCAACAACTCAACGAGCAGCATCGCAGCCAGTTGATCAACTACTTGATGCTGACCGGCCTGAATCACGGCAAGCTGATCAACTTCCGCCCCAACCGCATCGAGCATGAGTTCGTCAACAATCACATCACACTCGCTCAACGCCGCGCGTTCCAAATTGATGTGGCTCGATGGTCGGCCACAACCGCCGATGCGCGACGATTTCAAGAACTGCTTCTGGCGATGCTTCAGGATTGGGGCACTTGCCTCGACCTGGAACTCTACATTGACGCGCTGTCGCACTTCTTCGGCGGGTCAGAGACCGTCATTCGCGATGTAGAAGTGAGGTCTCACGGAGTTGTCGTCGGGATTCAAAAGCTGCGACTCATTAATGATTCGACCGCATTCAAGCTCACATCGCTGTCTCGAGATTTGGAGAGCTTTGAATCTCACGTGCAACGCCTTCTTCAGCACACAGAGTTGGAAGAAATGCTGTGGGTCAACATCACGTTGGAGGAAGTGGCGTTTGTGTCGGTCAGGAAGTGATGACGAAAACATGAATGACGAAAAGATGGTGGGGCAGTGCATTCTCATTTTTTCGTCATTCATGTTTTCGTCATCAGTCTTTGTATGGCTCACCGCACGCGGCGGTGCGTGAACGGGTAGCTGAGGACGACTTCGGTGATCAGCGTTTGCATGCGGTTGTCGTCTTTGGTGAGCGTCTCCATCACTCGGTCGACGACGAATTCGTCGTAGCCTTCGAGTGGGCGGCACAGCGCGTATGAGAGCAGCTTCTCGGTAAGATTTCTGACAACCTCGGTCTTTCGCGCGGCGATGATCGCTTTGAGTTCCTTTGGCGATGTGAAGCGTTGACCGTCGGGGAGTTCTCCCGCTGCGTCGATCGGGCCGCCGGAGTCGTCCTTCTCGCGCCAGCGACCGATGGCGTCGAAGTTCTCCAGTCCGAAGCCAATTGGATCGAGGATCTTGTGGCAGTTCGCGCAGGCGGCGTCGGTGCGATGCAGTTCGGTGCGTTGTCGCAGCGTCAGCTTTGCGACCTCTTTCTGATCCTGCTTCTCGAGCGCGGGGACGTTTGCGGGAGCGGGCGGCACTCGTTCGCCGAGCACTTGTTCGAGCACCCAAACTCCGCGCTTCACGGCACTGGTCCGTTCGGGGAACGAGGTCATCGCGAGGATGCCCGGCATGCCGAGCACTCCGCCGCGATTGGCGTCGGTCAGCGAGACCTTGCGCATCGCCGGTCCTGTAATCGTTGTTTCAAGGCCATAGACCTTCGCGAGCCGCTCGTTGAGAAACGTGTAATCGCTGTCGACGAAGCTCACGATGCTGCGGTTCTCGCGGACGATGCTGTCGAAGAAGAGCCGCACTTCGTCGTGCATGGCCGTTCGCAGTTCGAGCTTCATGTCGGGGAACTTTGCCGGATCGAAGTTCTTCTCTTTGAGCCCGCCGATGCCGAGCCACTGCACTCCGAAGCCATCGAACAACGCCTGCGAGCGCGGGTCGTCGATCAAGCGTTTGACCTGCGCTTTGAGCACGTCGGGCTCGTGCAACTTGCCGCTGTCGGCGAGCGTTGCGAGTTCCGCGTCGGGCATCGTCGACCACAAGAAATAAGACAGCCGCGACGCCAACTGATGATTGTCGAGCGGCACGATCGACTGACCGGCAGCCGCTTCTTTCTCCGGCGTGATGAAGAGGAACTGCGGCGAGACGAGCACCGCCTTCACCATCAATCGCAGCGACTCAGGGTAAGTGAGTTTGTTCTCTTGCCCGAGATCAAAGACGCGCAGCAGCACGTCGACTTCTTCATCCGACGCAGGCCGACGAAACGCCGTGCGAGCGAACGAGCGAGCGACCTTGCTCGCCGCCATTCGTTGATCGGTGCCGGGTGCGGGAGCTTCGCCAAAGAGTTGCTTCTGTCGTTCGTTCGGCGGCGCGTCCTTCGGCCCCAACGCTCGATTGAGAGCCTCGTTCGCGATCTCCAAAAACTGCTCCGACAACAGTGGCGAGATCGTGTTGAGATATCCCTCGCCCGGCACGTCATCAGGCAACTGAGCCGCAACCGCCGGATCGACTCCGAGCAGATCGCGGAGCGTGTTGCCGTACTCGACCTTCGTCAGACGCCGCATCACGAACGCGCCGGGATCTTGCGGGCTGAGGAATTTGACGGTCGGCACCCACTCGATGAACTTCTTGCGTTCGTCGTCGGAAGGCTGCTGCTTCGCGTCCTTCGGCGGCATCGCATGCGTCTTCACGTTGACCGACGCTTGCAGCCATTGCTTCCGAAACTCACCGGCACCGGGACGATTGAACGTGCTCTGAAACGAAACGTCGCCCTGCTTCTCGCGGTTGTTCTTGCCGTGACACTCAAGGCAGTACGTCTTGAGGAACGGAGTGATCTCGTCCCGAAATGTCTTGAGCACTGCCGCTCGCCTTGCCTTTGACTCTTCGTCATCGTTTGGTTGCGCGAACACTCGCTCGACTGGGTTGAGCAGCAGCATGAAGACAACGACGAACGGCAACCCGGCAATGCAGTGCTTCATAGTGGAGTTTTTCTGACAGCCTCAGAGATGAACTCGAAGTTGCGGCCTCTGACTCGTTCATTCTGCTGCCCACATTCTCTTGCCATTTGTCTTTCAAAAGCAGATCGGCAAAGGAATGAGGGCAAGAGAATGACACCGCGTGCCGACCGTTACAGCGGCTGTGAATTTTGGTGGGGCACGTTTTCATCGTGCCTATTTCGAAGCGAAACGAGCACGTTGAAAACGTGCTCCACGTAATTCTTCACAGCCTCTACAGAGGCGGTCGAACTTCGTAGAGCAGTCGGCTCGCCTACTTCTTGGTGAGTCGGACGACGCTCGGTCGTGCGAAAGAATCTCAGGCGAGCCGCCTGAGCTACGAGTTTTTCGGCAACCGCCACTGTCTGCGAGCATCAAGCGATGATGTCTTTCAAGACGTGACCGTGAATGTCGGTGAGACGGTAGTCGCGGCCTTGAAAGCGGGTTGTCAGCTTCTCGTGATCGAGGCCGAGCTGATGCAGGATCGTGGCTTGCACGTCGTACCATTGGACTTTGTCCTTCACGACGCTGAAGCCCAGTTCGTCGGTCTCGCCGTATGAGAGGCCGCCTTTGATGCCGCCGCCGGCCATCCAGATCGAGAAGCAATCGGGATAGTGATCGCGACCGAGGTTCGCTCCGCCCGCCGTGCGGCCTTCGCGGAACGGCGTGCGTCCGAATTCGCCGCCCCAAACGATGAGCGTGTCTTTGAGCATGTCGCGTTGCTTGAGGTCCTTGATGAGCGCCGCGATCGGCTTATCCATCGTCGCGCATTTGTTGGTGAGGCCCTGCGTGATGGCCTCGCCGGGACCGGTTCCGTGAAAGTCCCATCCCCAATCGAAGAGATGCACGAAGCGGACGCCTTGCTCACACAGGCGTCGCGCCAGCAAGCAGTTGTTCGCGAGGCTGCCTCCGCCCGGCTTTGCTCCGTAGCTATCGAGGATGTGCTGCGGCTCTTGCGAGATATCCATGACCTCGGGCACGGAGGTCTGCATGCGGAAGGCGAGTTCGTACTGCTGAATCCGAGTCAGCGTTTCGGGATGCCCGAACTCTTGAGCTTGCACTTCATTGAGATCGCGCAGGGCATCGAGACTGAGCCGGCGCATGTCACGATTAATACCCTCGGGATCCGAGACGAAGAGCACCGGGTCGCCGGTCGAGCGGCATTGGACTCCTTGATACACCGACGGCAGAAAGCCCGAGCCGAACGAGTTCTTGCCGCCATTGGGCTGCACGCCGCTCGAAATGAGCACGACGAATCCGGGCAAGTTCTCGTTCTCGGTGCCGAGCCCATAAGTGATCCATGAGCCCATCGACGGACGACCGGGCCGCGCGAAGCCGGTGTAAGCGAGGATCTCGGCGGGCGCGTGATTGAATTGGTCGGTGTTCATCGAGTGGATGACGCACATCTCATCGGCGACGCCATGAAAGTTCGGCACGGCATCCGAAAACCATTGGCCGCCTTGCCCGTGCTGCTTGTACTCGCGCGGCGTGCCGAGCAAGTTCGGAACGCCCGATGTGAACGCGAACCGCTTGCCTTTGATGAACGAGTCCGGCGCCGGCTTGCCCGTCAGCTTCACCAGTTCGGGCTTGTAATCGTAGATGTCCAAATTCGGCGGCGAACCGGTCATGTGCAGGTAGATGACCCGCTTCGCCTTCGCTGCGAAGTGCGACTTCTTCGGAGCGAGTGGATTGATCGGCGCTGACGGCGCGGCGCCGGCTTGCTGCCCCATGAGCCCCGCTAGAGCGATCGCTCCGAGCCCCGCTTGCGAGTCCTGCAAGAAGTGCCGCCGCGTGAGATGCTGCAGGCGTTCGAATTCGACGTTCATCATGAAACTCCAGTGAATGAAACTGCGAGGACTCAATCAAAAGCGGCTCGCGGCTGATGAGTTGCCACTCAGTCCGCATTAGTCGTCGGAGCATGAAGTTAATGACGACGAGGGCAAATCGAGAACTCGTTACGGCATCTGACTCTATCGGCTGGCAGGACTGATGGCAGCCAGCACCCCGGTCGGTCAGGAAGTTCCTGCGAACACAGAGAACCGACTGCTGCTTGCAGTTCGTCACAAGACTCGCCTACATCAACGACAACACAATTTTGAGGACACGGTGCTGACTTTGAAATTGGATCTGATCCACCACTCCTAAACGAGGAATCTTCGAATGCCCATCTTCTCGACTGATCAACTGAAAGCGATGGCGACTTCGATACTTACGACCGCTGGTGCCTCTAGTGCGGAAGCGGATGTCGTCGCTCAGGAACTCTCTGATGCCAATGCCGTTGGACATGACAGTCACGGTGTCATGCGATTGATGCAATACGTCGACGGCATCCGCAAGAATTTCATCCGTCCCGGTCAACCCGTGGAGATCGTTAAGCACGGTGGCGCGTTCACGGTGCTCGACGCCAATTTCAACTTCGGACAAGTGGCTGCCATGAAGGGGCTGGAACTGGGCCTCGCTCAAGCCCAGCAAGTCGGTACGGCAACCGTCATGATTCGCAATTGCAATCATGTGGGTCGACTTGGTTCCTATGCGCAGAAAGCGGCGGGGAGGGGCTTCGCGAGCATGATGTCGGTCAACGCGCCGGGCCCTGGAGGAGTGGCACCTTACGGCGGTATCGAAAAGAAGCTTGGGACAAATCCAATCTCGATGTCTGCACCGTGGGGCGATTCAGCGTTGCTGCTCGATATGACGACCAGCGCCACTGCGGAAGGCAAGCTGCGCGTCGCGTTTCAAAAAGGCGAGCAAGTACCAGAAGGACTCATCATTGATTCCGCAGGTAACCCGACGACCGACCCCGCCAAGTTCTATGGCGAGCCTGGTGGAGCGATTTTGCCACTCGGCGGCTTGATGGCCTTCAAGGGGTTTGGCCTGAGCGTGATGATCGATGTGTTCGGCGGCATGCTTTCGGGCAGTGGCGTGTGTCGCACGGATTTGCCGCGTGGAGCAAACGGCGTGTGGATGTACTTCGTCGACATCGAGCAATTCTTGCCTCGTCCTGAATTCGATGCTTTGCTCGCACGGTATGTCGATTCGCTCAAAGGTTCGAAGAAGGCTCCGGGAGTAACGGAGATTTTAATGCCGGGCGAGATCGAACAACGTCGCGAGAAGCAGCGTCGAGCCGATGGCGTCGCTATCCCCGATGAGACATGGCGGCAAATCCGCGAACTCGCGCAGCAGATCGGAGCGACGTTGCCGATGTCGTAACCTGGCAACGGCATCGGCTGCAGTTCGGTCTGCCAACTTGTCGAGACAGTGACCAAGATCCCCGCGCTGTTCGCGTCTCTCTTCATTTGATCCGGGAATGAACCTCATGCTGCGTCACACTCTTCGCCCAGTGCTTCTGGCAGTGGCGTCTCTCGCGACCACATGCAGTACGGTCGTGACCGCCCAAGAGGTTTTGTATTTCGAGACGGCGGTCAGGCCGATTCTCAAGGCACGCTGTTTTCATTGTCATGGTGAAGAAGAGCAGCCCAAGGGCGGACTTGATGTGCGGCTGGTACGACTCATTACCAAGGGTGGCGAGTCGGGCTCAGCTCTGGCTCCTGGTAAGTCTGCCATGAGCTTGCTGTGGCACCGGATCGACAGCGGAGAAATGCCGCCCTCGGGCAAGCCACTCTCTGACAAAGAGAAGGCGACGATCAAAACATGGATCGACCAGGGAGCAAGAATCACTCGACCAGAGCCAGAGACGATCGCGCCCGAGTCGCATTGGACCGATGAAGAGCGCAGGTATTGGGCCTTCCAACCGGTCAAACGTCCCTCGCTGCCGACCGTGAAGCAGACTGAGTTAGTACGTTCGCCGATCGATGCGTTCTTGCTAAGCGAACTTGAACAGCGCGGGCTCACGTTCTCACCGCAAGCGGATGGGCAGACGTTGGTACGACGACTTAGTTTTGATCTGCATGGCCTCCCACCCAGTCCCGAATTCGTCGAGCAACTGACCGGCGACTCGTCGACAGAGAATGTTGAACGACTGGTTGACGAATTACTCGCAGCACCTGCTTACGGTGAGCGTTGGGCGCGGCATTGGCTTGATGTCGCGGGCTATGCCGACAGCGATGGCTACACCGAGAACGATCATATCCGGCCGTGGGCTTATCGTTACCGCGACTATGTGATCCGATCGCTCAATGACGATAAGCCGTTTTCGCAATTCATCATCGAACAGTTGGCTGGCGATGAACTGCTGACCCCACCCTTCCAAAGTTTGGTCGGTGAAGAGGCTGATCGGCTGATTGCCACAGGATTCCTGCGCACCGCTCCCGATGGCACGGGTGAAGGCGGCGTCGATCAAAATGTCGCACGCAATGATGTCATTGCCGAAACCATCAAGATCGTGTCGTCATCGCTACTCGGAGTGACGGTCGGCTGCGCCCAGTGTCACGATCATCGTTACGACCCAATCTCGCAGAAGGACTACTACCGTTTCCGAGCCATCTTCGAACCGGCTCTCGATTGGAAGAACTGGCAAGCCAAGGGCGCGCGGCAGGTCAATCTGTGGTCAGCAACTGAGATCGCAGCGGCCAATCAAGTTGATGCCGAACTGCGCGAGATCGAAAAGCAGCGGTTGGCAGAACTCGACGGCATCGTCAATGACGTCTTCGAAAAGGAAGTGGCCAAACTCCCTAGTGAGCAGCAAGCGATCGCACGCGAGGGACGCCAACAAGCTGCCGACAAGCGAACGCCAGAGCAGCAGCAACTCATCAAGGCCCATCCGAGCCTCAATGTCGATCGCGGCAGCGTCTATCTCTATGTGCCGGGGCGACTCAAGGATTTCAACGCCAAGTGGGAGAAGACCAACGCGGACACCAAGGCCAAGCGACCGGCGGAAAGTTTTGTCGCGGGGCTCTTTGAACCACCGGGACATCAACCGCCAACTCACCTCTTCTTTCGAGGTGAGTTCAATCAACCTCGCGAAGTCGTCACACCCAGCGATCTCAGTGTGCTGCCGATCTCTGGAGCAATCGCCACAGACGATCCCTCGTTGCCAACCACGGGCCGCCGTTTGGCTTTCGCCAAGTTGTTGACCAATGGACAGCACCCTCTTGTGGCGCGAGTCATCGTGAATCGAGTCTGGATGCATCACTTTGGACGAGGCCTCGTACCAACTCCCGGCGACTTCGGTGTGCTCGGCGAGAAACCATCGCATCCGGCGTTGCTCGATTGGTTGGCAGACGAGTTCGTGCGCAGCGGTTGGCAGTTGAAATCACTGCAGCGTCTGATCGTCACGAGCACCGCGTACCGACAACGCTCACAAGTTCAAGATCAATCGCCGGGACCAGCAGTCGATCCCGATAACCGCTGGCTGTGGCGGATGCCGGTAAGGCGGCTGGAATCCGAGGCCATTCGCGATGCCATGCTGTCCGTGACAGGTTTGCGGACGACGGATCTGTATGGCCCGGCTTCGATCGTGAATCCCGATGATGTGGGTCAGATCATCGTCGGTAAGGCCACTCGTGACGGAAACGGAATCTTGGTCGCCAAACTTGAAGACACTCCCGATCAACTCCGGCGCAGCATCTATGTGCAAGTCCGCCGCTCGATGCCGCTGGGCATGTTAGAGCCATTCGACATCGCGGGGGTTGTCCCGAATTGTGATCGCCGTTCCACATCGACCGTCGCGCCGCAAGCTCTGTTGATGATGAATAATGAAGTCGTCGTGCGCATGTCGGAGAAGTTCGCCGCTCGTGTGCTAGGGGATGCCGGTGAGGACTCGGCATCACAAGCGCGCCGGGCGTGGTCGTTAGCCTTCGGACAAGCTCCGAGTGACTCCGAAGTTGCTGCCGCAGTTGATTTGCTTGCGGCGCAGCGTGCTCACTTCGAGCGACTCGTCGCGGCCAACGCAGGCAAGCCAGCGGCCCCCAATTCACCCGCGCCCATGCCGCCGAACCAGCAGGCACTTGCGACATTGTGCCAAGCTCTGCTGTCGTCGAATCGTTTTTTGTATGTCAATTAGGAGCCCGTTGGAGTCGCGTGATCGCCCAGCTTCACTTGTTCTCCGACATGATCTGCGACCACACGAGCAGAGCTTGGGATCGAGTCTGCTCGTCGCTAACTTCCGTCACCTCAACGGCGGGCGTATCGAGCCTGCGTGTCTCCTCATTCATCTCCTTCAGAAAGACCTCAACGGTATGGCTAGCAAGGTTCGGATTGGCATCATCGGAGCCGGCGCGGTTTCGGATTATCACCACGTCCCCGGCATCCGGATCGACCAGCGCTGCGAGCTGGTGGCGATCTGCGATCCCAATCAGGCTCTGCTGGATCAGCGGCAGAAAGACTGGGGACCGACGCGGGTCTACACGAACTATGAAGACCTCGCCAAAGATCCCGGCGTCGATGCGGTCATCATCGCCACGCCCAACTTCACACACCTGCCGCAGACGCTGGCCTGTCTGGAAGGCAACAAGCACGTCATGTGCGAAAAGCCGCTGGGACTGAACTTCTCCGAGTCGGCTCAGATGTACCGCGCGGCGCGCGACCGTGGCCTGCGGCACATGACCGCCTTCACTTACCGGTTCGCTCCGTCGATGCGCTATGTGCGGCATCTGGTCAAGAGCGGCGCGCTCGGGCAGCCGCGGCATTTCCGCAGCCAGCGGTTCCTGGACTGGCCGGAAACCAGCTGGGGGTGGCGGCAGTACAAAAAGCTGGCCGGTGCCGGCGACCTGTTCGACATGACCATTCACCGCATCGATTTCTCACAGGATCTGATGGGACCAATCCGGTCCATCTGCGGTGCCGTGGCGCAGTTCGCCCCGCGCGACAAGACCGCCAGCGGCGAAGCGTGCGCTCCATCGGAAGTCGATGACTGGTCTTCGCTGATCGGCCTGTTCGAAGGTGGTGCCACCGGCGTGTGGGAAGGCAGCACGCTGATGAAGGGGCATCACAACAAAGGCTTCGGCTACGAGTGGGCCGAGGTCAACGGTTCGGAAGGTTCCGCGGCCTACCAGCTCACCGACCCGAATAATGTGATCCTCGGCAAGCACGGCGGCACGATGGAGAAGGTGCCGGTGCCGAAGGAGTTCCTCGTCATCCCCGGCAGCCCGCGCGATCCGTCGCAGGGCGTGCCCAGCACCGTCTTCCGCTACGACCTGGTGTGGGAGTTTGTCTCGGCGATCGTTGAAGGCCGCGATGCGGTGCCCGGTTTCGACCACGGCGCCTCCGCGCAGGCCGTGGCAGATGCCGTGCTCGATTCGTTCGACCGGCGCGCGTGGGTCGATATCACCTCCAACCTCGGCTAGTCCGTTCACACGGGAAGTGCGGTGGGATTCATCGCACTCCTGTGTGCCGGGCTGCGTTGCTGTTATTGCAGGACTTGGGAATCCGCCTCGGTCTCAGCTCGCGCGAGACTCACCATCACTCCAAATGACAGCAAGCTCACCAGCAAACTGGTGCCGCCGTAACTAACCAAGGGGTGTGGTACGCCGGTCGTCGGTACCAGTGCGGTCACGACCCACGCGTTGATTAACGCTTGCACGACGATCTGAGTGATGAGCGTCTGCCCGACAATCGCGGCATAACAATCAGGACGGAACCGACGAAAAAGGCGAATGCCGACACAGAAAATGCCGCACCACAAGGCCGCCACTCCAAGTGTCCCCGCCAAGCCAAGTTCTTCACCGACAACCGCGAACACAAAGTCGGTGTTCGACTCGGGTAGGAAGCTCAGCTTCTGAGTGCCGCGTCCGAGTCCTACTCCCCAACTGCCGCCGTGCCCCAGCGTCAGCAGTGATTGCTTCAACTGCCAAGCCTCACTGTTCGGCAAGTCGGTCCAGACCGAGAGATAATCCGAGATGCGCCGAAGCCGATAGCTATGCGCGGTGATCGCCACGATGACAGCGGGCACGGCCACAGCGATCCCGAGGACGTAATTGCGGATCGGCCAGCCTCCATAAAACAGCGTGAGTGCTCCCGCTCCCGCCACAAACAACGCGGTCCCTAAATCGGGTTCGACCAGCACCAGTCCAATCGCTAGGCCAATTGGCACGACAAACGGCACAGTGCCGCTGATCCAACCTCGTAACGCGTCACGACGATTGACCATCAGCCGCGCGACCAGCAACGGCACGGCCAATTTCGCCAATTCAGAGGGCTGCAGCGACTGCCCACCAAACCGCAACCAGCGCCGTGCGCCTTTGACGGATACTCCGATGCCAGGAATCAACGTCAGCACGAGCGCCAAGATGACTCCGGCAAAGATCCAAGGCGCTGCTTGAAACCAAAACTTCGCCGGTAGCGCGGCAGCGACACTGGCCGCAACAATCGACACCGCCAGAAACGTCAAATGTTTGGTGAGATAGACCTGCTCAAAGTCGGTGGGCCACGATGTGATGCTCGCACTGTGGACCATCAAGACTCCAAAGCCGACCAACACGCAAATGAGCGCCAGGAAAAACGACCGTTCGTCGGCGGCTTGTCGAGCAGTAGCAGAGGACATGAGGTCTTCGGTGCTTCTTCCAGGCAGAGGAACAGATCGAGACAGGCAACGTCACCGCATCGGCCATCCGCCCAACTCAACTCCACGCAATAACCCCCACCGACTCATTCGCCCTCAAAAGACGTATCGATTGCAACAGCTCTGCCTAATCGTCAGCCAGGCTGCTTCTTCAGGACGATCTGCCGGACATCCATGACCGCAGCTTTGGCCTTGGTCTTCGGTTTTACATGCAACTCATAGCGGCCCGGTTTGTCGAGCTTAATCGAGCCGATTTCACGCGGCTTGAAGTTCTGAAAGTGACCCGTGTCTTCAACCGTCATCTCCAAAACTTGATCTCCGACCGAGAACGCGACAACGCTGCCACCCTGCCCCGAGCCGCAACCTTGATGCGGCTCGACAATGAATGTTCCGGGCTGGGTCACCGTGAATTCGAACTTCGCCCAGTCCGACGGATTCACCCAATAGCCCAGCGTGTTCTTGTGCGGTAACGGTTCATACCGAAGCATCACACCGAAGACTTCGGCTGTGCTCGCCGGCAGCGTGATGTTGCCGTCTTTCGCTTGCGGGTTCGGGACGAAGTTCGGATTCGGAGTCATCATCTGCGCCCCAACCTCTTTGCGCCACGCCTCGAGTTTGGCGGCCAGTCGCTCGACGACCTCCGGCTTTGCTGCGGCGAGATTGGAGTTTTCGCCCTGCTTGACGTCGAACAGCTCGCGACGGCCATTCTCGTAAAACTCAATCAACTTCAGATTGCCTTCACGCACCACGCCGCCGGGCTTGCCACCTTGATTGGCGTAATGTGGATAGTGCCAGAACAACTCGTTGCGAACGGGGTCCTTTGAGCCCTTCAAGACGGCACTAAAACTCTTGCCGTCAATGCCAGCCGGAATCTTTGCTCCGCACGCGTCAATGATCGTCGCGAAGATGTCATGACTGGCGACCATTGTGTCCGTGACCGATCCCGCCTGAGTAACTCCCGGCCATTTCACAAGCAACGGGACCCGCAGGCCACCTTCGTACAACCAACCTTTGCCCTCACGGTGCGGTGAGTTGATCGTCGCTGGCGTGTTCGGCCCCTCAATCGTCGCCAAGCCGCCGTTGTCCGACGTGAAGATGACGAGCGTGCGATCGGCGATCTTCAAGGCTTCTAACTTGGCGGTCACTTTTCCGACCGCCTCATCGAGGCTCTGCAACATCGCCGCATAGATTGGGTTGGACTGCTTGCCGAAGGTCAGCTTGCCTTCGTACTTCGCGACGAGTTCTTCCTTCGCCTTCATGGGTGTATGCACGGCGTTGTGCGGCAAATAGAGGAAGAATGGCTTGTCGCGGTTGGCATCGAGGAACTTCTCGGCTTCCAGGGCATAGCGATCAGTCAAATACTCGCCCTGTGGAGCGTCTTCGAGACCCGGCATCGCAACAACTTTGCCACCGCGATTGGCTTGATAAGGTGCGAAGTAGCTCAACGGCGTGCCGGTGTGATCACCGCCAATATTGAAGTCGAAACCTTGCTGCTGCGGTCCAAAGCCTTCGCCGCCGAGATGCCACTTCCCGATGTGTCCGGTGACGTAACCGGCCTCTTTCAGAATCTCGGCCAGTGTGACCTCAGCCAGTGGTAGTTGCTGATTGATGTGAGGACGCAGCAAACGTTGATCTGCTCGATCCCCTCGACCTGGCAGCCAATCGGTGAGATGCAATCGCGCGGGATACTTGCCGGTCATCAATGCCGCCCGAGTTGGCGAACACACTGGACACGACGCATAGCCCTCTGTGAATCGCAGACCTTCCGCAGCCAACCGATCAAGGTTCGGAGTGCGGTGATACTTACTCCCATAACACCCCAGATCGGCCCAACCGAGATCGTCCGCCAGGATCAACACGACATTGAGCTTCTCTGCTGCTTGCGTGAACGTGCCAATCACCGTCGCCAGCGCGACGAACAAGTAGGCCAAAGAGCGACTTAACATCGTTATTCCTTGAGTTGAGATTCTGATCTCAGTGTCTCAGCAAAAAGAGCGGAATACCGCTCGAAACCGGTGAAGGATCACCGCACTCCAAAGTACAATGACCTACTTACCAACCCAAAAGTCGAACACGAGCACTTTCTCGATGCGCGGACCGACGAGCTTCACGAATTCTTGATGAGCCGGATGCGGTAAGTATTCGTCGCGACCTTTCTCATTGCGAAAGCTAACAACGAAGCCATGCGTCAAGCCTTCCGATTTGTTCTCCACACTGATGTCTGTGCCCCATTCGAAATCGGCAATCGCATCAATCTTGCTGGGCAATGCTCCAAATGCCTTCACGACTTCATCAACTTGTTCCTTCGAAACTTCAGACTTGAACTTGAACAGCACAACGTGCCGCAACAGACGCTGATTCATGGCGCGAACTCCTAAGCCGGCGAGCATGCAGTCGGCGACAAAACGATTGCCAACCGCGTTGAGATGCACTTTGTCGGAGGTCAGCACGCCTTGCTCAAGCTGCTTCGGGTTATGAGCTTCCAGGTCGCGCAGAAAGAGCTTATGCAAGTCGAGCAGTTGCGATTTCGTATCGGCCGCGACCTTACGGCTGATCGCCGAGTACTCATCGAGCATCACATCGAGCGGATTCGACCCGTCAGTCTTTTCACCGATGACGGACGGAGTGCAAAGGATGACCCGCGCACCGGCGTCGTTGACCTTACCAATGATCCGCTTAAGTCCGGCTTCAAAGTCGGCCTTCGGAGTGCCGCGTCCGTTCTGCGAGTGCCAGACATCGTTGATCCCGATGTAGATCACCACGACGGTTGGCTGCTTGCTGATGACATCTCGATCGAGTCGCGCTTCCAAGTCCGGCACTTTGTTGCCACTAATGCCAGCGCCAATCACCTCCACTTTGAGATCAGGCAACGTCGCCTCGATGTCTTTTCGAACGAGCGATACATAGCCCTGCGGCCCGGCCCCGGCCTGCGTGATCGAGTCACCCAAGAACACAATCCGATCGCCCGCCTTCAGCGGTTGAGCCGCCTCAGAGACACCGGAACCAAAACCCAATGCGGCCAGTGCGGCAGCAACAAACCAAGCAAGTCGACGCATAAAGAAAACTCCTGATGAAAATCACTGACTGAACACAAGCGTGAAATCCGAACCTCTGAAGTCGCCGATCAGATCGACGGCACATGACAGGCCTGACACCGTCATTCGTTAAACAAAAGATTGAATCGTCGGGCAGATCACCAACTCGGGCACACGAGCACGCGGCGGTAAGCACGCCACCATGAGCGCGGCG
>Ga0172376_10003170_pt1 | contig 19661 bp, 4 predicted proteins | sample Lak35m_FD_121114 | JGI IMG/M metagenome (GOLD analysis project Ga0172376, IMG submission 121114) | Freshwater microbial communities from Kabuno Bay, South-Kivu, Congo - kab_092012_35m | ecosystem: Environmental > Aquatic > Freshwater > Lake | place: Democratic Republic of the Congo: South-Kivu... | reverse complement strand
GTCGGGCAGCAGTCCCCAGGCCGCGGTCGCCCAGGCGGCGATCGCCACCTCGGTGCAGATCCAGGCGCAGGCCACCTGCAGGCGCTGGCGCGCGTCGGTGAGCCGCCAGGCGTCGTTGGTGTCGGTGTAGGCCATGGGCCACAGCACCATGAAGGCCACGCCCATCGTGGGCACGCGGCAGCCCAGGCGCTTGGCGGTGAAGGCGTGGCCGAGTTCGTGCAGCACCTTCACCACCCCCAGCGCGATCGCGTACCAGGCCAGTCCCTCGAGGCTGAGCGTGTCGACGAACTGCGCGGCGAAGGCGTCCCACTGCCGGCCCACCTGCAGCACCCCGAAGGCGAGTGCGCCCAGCGTCAGCCCGAGAAAGCCCGCGCTCCAGAACAGCCCCGCCACGCCCTGCCAGCGCGTGAGCCAGCGGTCAGGCCGCACCAGGGGCACGCGGAAGAACAGGTAGTGGTGGAGCAGCCACGACCACAGGTTGCCGCGCGACTGCTGCGCGCGCTCGGCCATCGCCCGCGCCTGGCCCGGCCCCGGCCGCAGGCACTGCTGCTGCGCCAGGAAGCGCGCGATCTCGACGACGTCCTCGGCCTCCATCGCCAGCGTGGTGCAGGCGGCGATGTCGTCGGCCACTGCCCGGGCCGAGCCGAGGTGCCAGCGTTGCAGCGCCTCGAAGGCCGGCCAGTCGATGCGCAGGTAGAGGTTGCGCGCCGGGTCGTGCAGCGTCCAGCTTGGCTGGCCGTCGGGCAGCACCGGTCCGGGCAGCAGCGCCAGGTCTTCGCGCAGCGGCGCCAGCGCGTCTTCGGCGGTGGTCGCCATGGCGGGCGTCGCGGTGCGCAGGCCCTGGGGTGCGGACGACGGCATGGCGGCAGGTGTTGGCATCCTCGGTGGTCAGGGCGTGGCTCTTTCCCGGGCGGGTGGACTTCGCAGGTTCTCAGGCGCGCAGGCTTTCAGGCGCTCAGAGCCCCAGCGTGGCGCGCGCCGTGGCGATTGGCCGGCGCAGTGCCCAGTACAGCGCGATCACGCGCTCCCCCTCGATCTTGGCCGTGCCCTTGAGGCCGACGCGGTGCGCCGTCGGCGACTCGAGGGTGGCACGCACCCGGTAGGCGAAGCTGCCATCCGGGCGCTGCACCGCCTCGTGCGCCAGCAGCCGCAGGCGCGCGTCGACCGGCCGCAGCGGGTCGGCGTTCAGGTACAGGCGCACGCTGGCGCCGGGCGCCAGCGCGATCGCGTCGGCGATGGGCAGCCAGGCCTCGATCTCGATGTCGTCGACGGCCGCGATGCGCAGCACGCGTTCGCCGACGCTGACCGGCCGGCCGATCCACTCGGTGGCGTCGTCCAGCAGCGCCACCCCGTCGCCCGGCGCGAGCACGCGCGTGCGGCGCAACTGGTCGTGCAGGTAGGCCACCTCGGCCCGCCGCTCCTCGATGCGCCCGTCCAGCACCGCCAGTTGCGGGCGCATGCGTGCGTCGACCAGCGCCTGCTGCTGGGCCTGGCGCTTCTCGGTGGTGGCGGTGGCCAGCGCCTGCTGCGCCACCTCGAGCCGGCTCTGCACCAGCGCCTCGTCGAAGCCGAACAGCGGCTGGCCCTTGCGCACGACCTGGTTGGGCTGGACGTGGAAGAGGTCGATCACGCCGTCCAGCGGCGCGCGCACGACCGTGGGCTGGCGCGGCACCAGCTCGCCCGGCGCCAGCACCGACAGCCGCACCGGGACGAAGGCCGCTGCCGTGAGCGCCAGCGCCAGCCAGAGGCCTGGCCGGCGCCACCAGCGGCGCCCGCGGTCCGGCGCCGGACCGGCCCCGCCCGCTGAACGGCGCCAGAACCGCAGCCCGGCGCCGCGACGCGCATCGCGCAGGGCGCGGTGCGCGTGCCACCAGGCCGCCGCCCACTCGCGCCACAGCGCCTGCGCCGTCTCGTCGAAGGGGGTGTCGGCCGCCAGCAGCAGGCCGGCTTCGGGGCTGTCTGCTGCTCGGCCGCCGGTGTGCGGTGTCGACAGGGGCACCCACAGTCCGTGGGTGGGCCACCACTGCGGCCAGTCGGCGGCCACAGCCTCGGGCACATCGTCCGCGACCAGCGCGCGCGGCGCGGCCGCGTCCTCGGGAGAGGGTGAAGGTGAGGGTGAGGGTGAGGGGGGCCGCGCGACGGCGTCCGCCAGGCGGTCCAGCCACTGCACATAGGGCGCGTTGCGGTCGGCCTGCACCAGCCCGGACAGGGTGGCCACACCGCGTCCGCGCCACCACAGCGCCGCCTGCCGGTAGGGCGTCAGCGCCAGGCTGTCGTTGACCAGCAGGAAGGACAGTTCGGCCTCGCTGCGGGCCTCGCGCGCGCGCCGGCCCAGGTCGAGCAGCGCGGCGAGCGACCCGGCCAGCGCATCGCCGGCCTGCGCTTGCGGGCCCATCAGCGTTGGGGCCGCTGCTTGGCGGCGAAGCTCGGGCGTTCGGCGCTGCGGTCGGCCGCTGGTCGGGGCGCTGCGGCGCCGGCGGCCTCGCGCGCGGGTGGCCCAGCCTCCATGGCGCCGCGCGTCGGCTCCGCTGGGCGCGGTGTCGGTGCCTGTCCTCGCGCCTGCGCCGCGTCAGGGGCTGGCGGGGCGGTGGCAGTGCTGCCCTTGGCTTCTGTTCCGCGGTCGGCCTGTGCGGCCGGCCGCAGCAGGGCCGACAGAGCGCCAGGGCGCTGACCTGCCGCACGCAGCTGCTCGCTCAGACTTGGGCGGCCGGCAGTGGCTTGCGCCGGCCCGTCGATCTGCAGACGGAAGGTCGTCATCGCCTCGCGGCCGGCCTGGTCGCGCGCGACGAGCACGATCTCCAGCGCCCCGCGCATGCCGGGCGGGGCGGTGATGACGAAGGTCCCGCGGTCGGCGTCGAAACGCACCCAGGCAGGCAGGGCACTGCCATTGGCCAGGCGGGCGGCCAGCGAAACCATGGCGTCGGCCTGGGGATGCGTGAAAGTCTCCCCCGACACGGCAATCTCGGTGCGCTGCCCGGCGTCGACCGACAGGTCGGCCATGCCGCGGAACACGCTCGGCCCGGGTGTGCTGGCGTCGAGCACCACGACACGGAAGCCGCTGTCGCGCGTCATCAGCGCATCGCCCAGCCCCCCCTGGGGCAGCGGCAGCGTCGACGCCCGTGTCACCACCAGCGCCGATTCGAAGGCTCCCGCCGGCGGCGGCATGGCGCTGGAATCGGTCCCGAAAAGCGCGAAGCCAGCCCATGGGCTGACCGAGGCGCTGCCGCTGCGCGACCCGGCCCCGCCTGCGTCGCGCGGTGGCGCGGCACGCGGCCGGTCGTCGTCGGCCACGCCGTTGGTTGGGTCGCCGGTGGTGTTGTCAGCCGTGAACACGGCCGTCACGCTGCCGTCGTCGACGACGGTGCCGGTGCCGGTGGCGGAGATGCCACCCGTGTTCGTGGCCACGAGCCGTAAGGTCTCCTTCCCTTCCTCGAGGAAGTCGTTATGCACGGCCACGCGCACCAGCAAGGTTGATTGGCCGGCAGGGATCTCGGCCGGCACGCCGGCCGTGACGGGCTGCCACGTGCTGCCGTCGAAAGCTTCCAGGGAGGTGCCCACGTCCGTGCCGAGCGTTGCCCAACCTTCCCCCGAATCGCTCTGAAGCGCCAGGTGCACCCACTGCTTCGGCGCGCCCGAGACCTTGAAGACGACGTAGGGCGAGGCCTCGCTGACCTCGACGTCGTTCACCGACAAGGGCCGGTCGTCGCTGGCGTAGTTGACGAAGGCTGGCAGGCCCGGATCGGCGATGCGGCCGGCGGTCGGGTCGCTGTCGCCGAAGCGGTTGTCGGTGACGATGAACTCGAGGTGTCGCACGCCCTGCGCATCGGTGAGCAGCCGCACGCCGTCGCCGCCTGGCGTGCGCTGCGTGAAGTCGACCCAGCCGTCGCGCGTGATCGCCCGGCCGTCCAGATCCACCAGCGGCAGCCCGGCCTGGCCGTAGGCGTCGATGGTGGCGGCGTCGATCCATTTGTAGAAGCCCACGAAGTCCGCGGCCACCAGTCCGGCGCGGGCAACGTCGAGCGTGAAGCGCCACTGCGGGCCCTCGCGCACCGGGTCGATGTCGATGCCCAGGCCCTCGAATCCGCCGAGCCCGCGGGCGGCGAAGCGCAGGTTGTCCTGGGTGGTGTCGAAACGGACGATCTCGGCCAGGCGGTCCTGCTGGTCGGGCGACAGTGCCAGCACCTCGACCTCGTGCAACTGCACGCCCGGATGCGCCTGCCCGAGGGAGGTGGCGCTGGCCTCGGCCACCAGGCCGACGATCGCGCGCTGCGCGCCCGCGACGCTCGGGTCGAAGGGGACGGTGATGTAGCGCGGGTCGGTGCTCCAGCCGAAGACGACTACCCCGGGTTGTCGCGCGTCGTCGATCCCGTCGGCGTTGAGGTCGGCCCCCACGCGGGCGTCGGCGCGCAGCAGCACCCGGCCCGGTCCCGATCCCGCCGTCAGGTGGTCCAGCCCCAGCACGTAGGGCTGCGCCTGCAGGGGCTGCGCGCCGGTAGCGGCGGCCGCCAGGGCGTTCTCCAGGACGCTCGTCACCCCGTCGCCATCCGGGTCCGGCCCGGGCGCTAGCGCCGATTCGAAGCGCCCGTCGGGGTCGCGCACCTGCAACTGCACCGTGGCCGACGCGGACAGCGCCTGCCCGTCGCCGAGCCGGAAGTCGAAGGTGTCCTGCGTCCACGGGCGTTCGATCAACTGGCCCACGGGGACCTCGCTGGCACCGAGTTCCGAGCCCGCCGGTGTGTAGCGCAGCCGGCCGGCCAGCAGGTCGGCCAGGGGGATCGTCCGCGTCGTGGCCACGGGCTGCCAGGACCCGTCCGACGTCCGCCAATCGACCACGCCCTGCAGGCCCGCGTCGGGCGTCCAGTCGAAGCTGCGTCCGGCATGCCGGTACACGCCGCTGCCGTCGGCCTTGAGGAACAGCGTGCCGTGCGCGAGCGCGATCTGGCGGTAGCCGGCGCCAGCGTTCAGCGCCGGGTCGGTGCTGGCCGGCCAGGCGTCGAAGGCCCGACCGGCCACGGTGGCCACGGTCAGGGTGTCGCCATCGGCATCGAGCGCGCCCGAGCCCAGCTGCACCGCGACCTCCTGGCCCGGGTCCAGCGCATGGCTGTGACCGCTGGTCTGCGGCGCGTCGTTGACCGGCGTCACGTTAATGGGCACGGAGAAGGTCGTCGACGTCGCGTCGGCGCCGCGACCGGGGTCGTCCACCCGGATCGACAGCGCGTCGCTGCCGGCGAAGTCGGCCGACCCCTGGTAGACCAGGCCCTGGTGGGCGGCGAGCGTGGCCTGGATCTCGGTCAGTCGGCCCACGAGCCGCACCTGCGACGTGCCGTTGCCGGTGATGCGCGCGGCCGCGACACCGTCGGCCAGGTCGGTGCGCACGCTCAGCGTGCCGTGCGCCACCGACAGCCGGACGTCGAGCTCGCCGGTGCCCGCGTCGACATCGGTCACCGACAGGCCGGTCAGGGCCGTGGGTTCGTCCTCCTGCGCCGTCCACTGCGCAGGGGCGCTGACCGCGGGGGCGTCGTTGACACCGACGACCGTCAGCGACACCGTGTCAATGTCGCCCTGCACACCCCCCGCACCGCTCAGACCGTTGTCGCTGGACTGCAGCGTGAGCAGGTCGGCGCCCTCGAAGTCGGCCTGCGGTCGGTAGACGACGGCCCCGGCGGCTGCGAGCGTCAGGTTGATCTGCGCCATGCGGCCCCACAGGGTCGCGCTGGCACTGCCGTTGCCGCTGATCCCGCTGGCGTCCAGGCCGCCGGGCACGTCGTCGCGCAGGTGCAGCGTGCCGTGGCCGACGCCCAGGCTCAGGCGGACGATGCCGTCGCCGGCATCGACGTCGTCCAGGCCCAGCCCGGTGATCTCCAGCGCGCCGTCCTCCAGCACGCTCAGCGCGTCGGGCGTCTGGTGGCGCGGCGCGTCGTTGACCGGGCGCACCGTCAGGGCGACCGTGTCGACGTCGACGCCCGCGCCGCCGGCGCCGCTGTTCGCGCGGTCGTCGGTTCGCACCGTCAGGGTGTCGCCGCCATGGAAGTCCGTCGAGGCGCGGTAGACCACCCCTGAGGCGGCGGCCAACGTCGCGTTGACCTGGGCCAGCGTGCCGGTCAGCGTCACCGACGCACTGTCGTTGCCGGCGATGCCCGTCACATCCAGCCCGCCCGGGACGTCGTCGCGCAGGCGCAGCACGCCCTGCTGGACGGTCAGGACCGTCTGCACCAGGCCGTCGGCGGCATCGACGTCGTCGACCCGCAGGCCGGCGATCGCCAGGTCGGTGTCCTCGTCCACGGCCAGCGCGCCGGGGACGGTCTGCACCGGGGCATCGTTGACGGCCAGGATGTCGATGTGAATCTGGCGGGTGGCCTGCACGGCGCCGCCGGGGCCCGGGTCGGCCGCCTCCAGCGTCAGCATGTCGGTGCCGTTGCGGTCCGCCAGGGGGCGGTAGACCAGGGCGCCGACCGCCCCAAGGGTCGCGTTCAGTTGCGCGACCGTGCCGGTCAGCGTGATCGCGGCGCTGCCCTGGCCGGCGATGCCCGTGGCCGGCAGCCCACCGGGCACGGCGTCGGCCAGTTGCAGCGTGCCATGGGCGACGCGCAGCCGCAGTTCGACCAGGGTGTTGGCGCCATCCGCGTCTTCCACGGACACGCCGGCGATCGCCACGGCGCCGTCCTCCTCGACCTGCAAGGCTGCCGGGGCCTGCAGCACGGGCGCGTCGTCGACCGCGGCGATGCGCAGCGTCACGGTGTCGGTGTCGGTGCGCTCGCCGCCGCTGCCGCTGTAGCCGCGGTCGCTCGTCGTGAGCGTCAGCGTGTCGTCGCCGTGGAACTGCGCGTCGGGCTGGTAGACCAGCGCGCCGAGGGCGGCCAGCGTGGCGTTCAGGCGCTCCTGCGGGCCGGTGAGCACCAGTTGACGGCTGCCGTTGCCGTCGATCTCATCTGCTTCCAGGCCGCCCGGCACCGCGTCCGACACGCTCAGCCGCCCGTGCGCCACGCTGAGCGTCATGCGCAGCGCCTGCCCGCCGATGTCCGGGTCGGCGACCGACAGGCCGGAGATGGTCAGCGGGCCGTCCTCGACCCCGGTGAGCAAGGCGGGCGCGGTGTGCACCGGGGGCCGGTTCGGCGCGGGCGGCGGGGCGCCATCTTCCAGCACGGTGATGCCGACCGTGGCAGTGCTGGTGCGCGGGCCGCCCGCGCCGCTCAGGCCCTGGTCGTCGGCGCTCAGCGTCAGCGTGTCGGCGCCGTGGAAGCCGGCGTCGGGGCGGTACACCACGGCGCCGCTGGCGGCCAGCGTGGCGGCGATCTGCGGCACGCGGCCCCACAGCGTGACGCTGGCGCTGCCGTTGCCGGCGATCCCGCCCGCGCCCAGACCGCCGGCCACGTCGTCGCGCAGGTCGAGCCGGCCGTGGGCCACCGACAGCGTCAGGGCCAGCGTGCCGTCGCCGGCGTCGACGTCGGCCATCGACAGGCCCGCCAGCGCCAGCGGCGTGTCCTGCGAGGTGGTCTGCGCCGGCGGCGTCAGCAGGCGGGGCGCGTCGTTGACCGGGCGCACGGTCAGCGCGACGGTGTCGGTGTCCACCTGCGCGCCGCCGCTGCCACGGCCGCCCAGGTCGTCGGTGCTCAGGGTCAGCGTGTCGCTGCCGTGGAAGTCCGTCGAGGCGCGGTAGACGACGCCGTCGACGGCCGCCAGCGTGGCGTTCAGTTGCGCCAGCGTGCCGGTCAGCGTGAGCTGTGCGCTGCCGTTGCCGACGATGGCCGAGGGTGGCAGCCCGCCCGGCGCATCGGCGCGCACGCGCAAGGTGCCGGCGCCGACCGACAGCGTGGTGCGCAGCACGCCGTCGGCGGCGTCGACGTCGGCCACGCGCAGCCCGGTGACGGCCAGATCGGTGTCCTCGTCGACGGTCAGCGCGCCGGGCGCGGTCTGCACCGGCGCGTCGTTGACGGCGGCGATCGACAGCGCGACGGTCTTCAGATCGGTCCTGGGCCCGCCCGCGCCGCCGTGCCCCTGGTCGTTGGCCTGCACGGTCAGCGTGTCGGCGCCGGCGAAGTTTGGCAGGGGCCGGTAGACCAACGCGCCGCTGGCCGCCAGCGTGGCGTTGAGCTGCGCCAGCGTGCCGGTGAGCGCCACGCTGCCGCTGTCGTTGCCGGCGATCATCGAGGCCCCCAGCCCGCCGGGCACGTCCGCGAGCAGGTGCAGCGTGCCGTGCCCCACCGACAAGGTCATGACGATGGCGTTGGCGCCGGCATCGGCGTCTGCCACCGACAGGCCGGTGACCTGGACCGCGCCGTCCTCGGCCAGGGCCAGCGCGCCCGGCACGGTCAGCACCGGGGCGTCGTTGACGGCACGGACGGTCAACATCACCGTGTCGGTGTCTGTGAGCGCGCCACCCGCGCCGCTGTGCCCGCGGTCGCTGCTTGTCATGGTCAGCGTGTCCTGGCCGACGAAGCCGGTGTCGGGGCGGTAGCGCACACCGCCTTCGGCCGCGAGCGTGGCGTTGACCTGCGCCAGCGTGCCCTCGAGCACCACGACGGTGCTGCCCTGGCCCTGGATCCCACTGGCGTCCAGGCCGCCGGCGACGTTGTCGAACACCTCCAGGCGCCCGTGCGCCACCGACAGCGTGACGCGCACGCCGGCTTCGCCTGCGTCGACATCGGCCAGGGCCAGGCCTGCCAGCGTTAGCATCCCGCCTTCGTCCAGGCTCAGCGGGCCCGGCACGGTGTTGACCGGGGCGTCGTTGACCGAGCGCACGTCGAGGGCCACGCTGCCGCTGCTGGTGCGCGCGCCGCCGCTGCCCGACGCGCCGCCATCGTCGGCCGTGACGCTGAGGGTGTCGGTGCCGTGGAAGTCGGCCGCCGGCCTGTATTGCAGGCCGCCGACGTGGGCCAGCGTCGCGTGCAGCGCGGCGGCGTTCGCCTGCACCGTGACGGTGTCCGTGCCGTTGCCGCTGACCGAAGCGGCGGCCACGCCGCCGGGCACGTCGGTGGCGAGTTGCAGCGTGCCGTGGGCCACGCTCAGGGTCAGCGTCAGCGGGGCGTCGCCGGCGTCGACGTCGGCCACGCGCAGCCCGGCCAGGCTCAGGACCGTGTCCTCGTCGATCCACTGCGCGGACGGCAGCGTGAGCGCGGGCGCGTCGTTGACGGCGCGGATGGTGATGTCCACGGTGTCGGTGGTGACGCGCGCGCCGCCGGCACCGCTGTGCCCGCCGTCGTCGCTGCGCATCGTCAGCGTGTCGCTGCCGTGACGGTCGGCTGCGGGGCGGTAGACGAGGGCTCCGGCGGCGGCGAGCGTGGTGTTGATCTGCGCCAGTGTGCCGGTCAGTGCGAGCTGCGCCGTGCCATGGCCCTCCACGCCGCTGGCCGGCACGCCGCCCGGCACGGTGGACGCCGCGTCGACCGTGCCGTGGGCCACCGACAGCCGCAGCGTCATCGTGCCCGGCCCGATGTCGCCATCGGCCACGGCCAGGCCGGTCAGCGCCAGGGCACCGTCCTCGTCGACGGCGTACGCGGCCGGGCGGGTGTGCACCGGCGCGTCGTTGGCCGCGCGCACGTCGATGCGGGCGGTGGCGACCTCGGCGACCGCCGGGTCCGTGCCGGCATCGCCTGCGCCGGCGTCGGTGACGCGGACCTGCACGCTGCGCAGCCCCTCGGTGGGCTGGTCGGTCGTCGAGCGGTAGCCGATGCCGCGCAGCAGCGTCTGGAAGTCGGCCACGGGCGCGGTGGCCGCCTGGTCTGGCACCAGGCTGAGCGTGCGGGTGTCGGCGTCGTAGTGCGCGCGCCAGGCGCCGACCACGGTGTCGCCGTGGTCCGATGCCAGCGAGAAGGCCTGCCCGGCGACGACGAGTTCCTCGGCGTCGCCGTCGCGCAGGCCGGCCACGGTCAGCGTCAGGCGTGACAGCGTGGCGTTGTCGGCGTCGGACAACACGGCCCCGGGGGCGATCGGCAGGGCGTCGTGCGGCGCGTCAGCGGGTTCCAGCCAGACGAGGTCCCGGTCGCGCGGTGACGTGTCGGGATCGAGGTCGACGACCGGTGCGTCGTTGCGCGCCTGCAGCGTGACCGTGCCGGTGAGTTCGTTCGATGCCAGACCTGCGGGGCCCCCGGCATCGCCGCCGGCTTGCGCGTTGTCGGCGTCGAAGACGCTGATGCGGTAGGTGCGCGTGGTGTCGGTGCCGCGCAGGTCCGGGTCGTCGCCGGTGTGCCAGAAGCGCAGCGCGTTCAGCAGGGCCTCGGCCTCCACCAGCGTCGCCTGCGGGCGCAGCGTGATGGTCAGGGGCTGGCCGTCGGTGCCGCCTGACAGCTGCACGCCTTCCGGCAGGGTGCCGCCCACGCCCAGCACGTCGCCGGCCACCGGGTCGTCCAGGCTCACACGTATGGTGCCGGCGCCGAAGATGCCGGCCTGCAGGCCGGCGGTGCCCGCCAGATCGACGTCGGTCAGGCGGGCCGATGACAGCAGGCGCACCGCTGGCACCGACGCGCCGCTGCCGGTGTCGTCGTTCTCCACTGCCGTCGGGTTCGACACGGTGGCGGCGAGCACCGGCGCGTCGTTGCGCGCATCCACCGTCGTCGAGAACTGCACGGCATCCGACCAGGTGCCGGTGGGCGTGAAGGCCCCGCGCAGGTCGATGCCCGCTTGCAGCGCCTGCGCGGCATCGGCCACATGCACCGTCAGCACGCCCGGCCGTCCGTTGAAGTCGGCCACCGGCAGGAAGCGCAGCGCCGCCTCGGCGGGCAGCACCAGCGCCGCCGCCTGCGAGGGCGCGCCATCGGCGTCGCCGATGTCGACCCAGTCGCCGTCGAGCCGGTACTGCCACAGGCCCTGCGTGGCGCGGTCGGCGGCGTTGCCGACGATGGCCAGACCGCCGACGGCCCCGGCCGCCTGCCCGCCACCGGGGATCGCCCGCTGATCATCGAGGGCGTCGGCAAAGCCCCAGGCGATGGAGGAGATGGCTTGGCCCGGTGGATCGGCCGCATCCTCGGCGGTGGCGGCCAACGTCGCATCCTGGGCCGTGGGCCGGTCGTTGACCGGCAGGACCTCGGTCACGAGGTCGACGGCGTGGGCGCTGTCGGCGTAGCGCGAGGTGCCACCGGACAGCCCACCGGTGTCGGAGAGGTCGACGCGGCTGCCGCCCGTCAGCGCCGGCCCGCTGCTGTCGGCCAGTCGCACGCTCAGGCCGCCGGGCGTGCCGTGGAAATCGGGGGCCGGGACGAAGCGCAGCCGATCGCCGGCGGCGAGCACCAGGGCCGAGGCGGTGTCGACCGGCGCCAGGTCGGCCCAGGCACCGTCGCCGAGCGCGGCCTGCCAGCGCCCCTGCGTGGCGAGTGCCGCGTTGCCGGTTACCGCGACCCCGGCGAGCGTGTGGGCTGGCGCCCCGCCGGCCACGTCGTCCAGCGGGTCGGCGAAACGCGGGCCGAAAAGCGTGGCCACGGTCGCGCCGGCCGGGCTGGCGGGGCCGGATTCGGGGGCGTCCTCGGCCACGGCGGCCAAGCGCGCGGGCTGGGTGTCGGCACGCTGCGGCGCGTCGTTGACCGGCGTGACGGTGATGCCGAAGGTGCGCGTGGTGACGAGCGCTGCGCCGGTGGCGTCGGCGTAGGCGACGTCTCCGGGGTTGCGCTGCGGGTCGTTCGTGTCGCCGGCCAGTTGGGTCGGCCGCCCACCGCTGAGACCGCCGTCGTGGTAGGTCACCGTCACCGACAGCGCGCCATTGAAATCCGCGGCCGCTGCCGGGCCGTCCGGCCCGTCCGGGTCGGGCAGGGCCAGCGTCAAGGCCTGCAGGCGGGCGTTCAGCTGCGCAAGGCTGACGCCCGAGATCGTGACGGCCGAGGTGTCGAGTCCCTCGACCTGGCCGCCGCTGCTGCCCACCGCGACGATGCGCCCGGCACTCAGCGCGACGGTGGCCGACACGCCGATGGCGGGGCCGGCATCGGGGTCGGTGATGCGCAGGCCGCCTTGCAGCGCATCGAGCGTGAGCGTCGGCGACCCTTCGGCCACGGTGACGTCGTCGACGTGGACCTCACCCGGGTCGTTGGCCGGCACGATGGTGACGACCCGCGCTGAGGCAGTCACGTTGTAAACGCCGTATGCGGTCACCGTCGTCGCATACGGGTCGAGGCTGTCCTGCGCCGGCACGGGCGGCAGGCCCGGCTGCTGGTTGCGTGCGCCGCCGTCGGCGCCGCCGGTGAGCTGCCCCTGCGGCCCGCGCGCGCGGTCGTCGGCGACGACTTCGACGTAGGCCACAGCGCCTGCGGCGTCGGGCAGGGTGCTGGTCAGGCGCAGGCCCTGCAGCCAGGCATCGATCTGGCTGCGCGTGCCCAGCAGGCGCAGGGCGCGGGTCTGACCGTCGAGCGCGGGATCGACCACCGCGCCGCTGTCGACGGCGCTGCTGTCGAGCCGGATCCCTGCGGCGGCATAGGCGGCGGCGCTCAGCGGCACGCGCTGGGCATCCAGCAGGCGCACCAGCACCTGCATCCGAACGTCCTGCTCACCGTCGGCGTGGCCGTCCAGCGCGTCGACGTCGCTCAGCGTGAAGCCACTCACCGCAGCGGGTGTGTCGTCGTCGACCGTCAGGCGGTCTCCCACCGTCCCGACCACCGGCGCGTCGTTGACCGGCGCGATCACGAGGCCGATCTGCCAGGGCGATGGCAGGTTCGCCACGCTGCCGGCACCGACGTCACCACCGATGCGCGAGCCCGCGTCGTCCAGCGTCAGCGTCAACGTCACGTCACCGGCGGCGTCGCCGTTGAGGTCGTGGTTCAGATGGGACGCCCCGGTGTAGTACAGGCCGCCGTTGGCATCGTCGATCGTGTCGCCCGAGTCCCGCCGGTTCAGCAGGGCCTGGATGTCGGCGGCGCGACCGGTCAGCGTGACGCTCGCGCTGTCGTCCCCGGCGATCGTCACGGCCTGCCCGCCGGTGGGTGTGAAGCGCGTCTGCACGCCAGCGGCGGCAACGTCGAGCCGGCCGCTGGCCACGCTCAGCGTCACCGTCACCGGGGTGTCGAAGCCAGCCGATTCGGCATCGGCCACGGTGAAGACGCCGCTGACGAGCGAGCGGGTGTCCTCGTCCACCGGGGCGGTGGTCGGGCCGGTGAGAACGGCGGCGTCGTTGTCGCGCGAGGCGCGCAGTTCGACCGTGCGTTGCGCGACGTTGGCGTGGCCGGCCGGCACCTCGGCGCCGCCGGCCCAGTCGAAGGCGTCGGACGGCACCGGCGATGGCACGCTGCCGGCGGTGGCCGCCTGGTTGAAGTCCCCGCCGTTGGCGAGCACGCGCGACGACGAGGCGACCAGCGCGCCTGAGTCGTCGCGCACGCGGTCGTCGACGATCACCTGCAGTTGCAGCCGGGTGTCGAGGTCCTGGTCCAAGGTCACGTTCAGCCCGGCCAGCGCCTCGTTGACCTGCGCCCGGGTGCCTTGCAGCTGCAGCACCTCCCGCACGCCGCTGCGCGTGACCGCCCAGGCGCCGCCCGCATCGGCCGGCAGCGCATGCCCGAACGTCACGCCGCCGCCGCCCAGGCCTTGGGCCAGGTCGGTGACGGGCACGCCGTCGGCGTCCAGCAGACGCACGGTCACCTGCACGAAATCGGTCTCGCCGCTCTGCGCACCGTTGGACAGGTCCGGGTCGTCCACGGCCACGCCGGCCACCGCGTTGCGCGCCGCCAGCGCGCTGTCGATGTCCACCGGACCTGTGGGCAGCGTCAAGGTCGGCCGGTCGTTCATCGGCCGGACGTAGATCCAGAAGGCGTTGCCCACCTGCTCGCGGTTGCCGTCGGACAGCGTGAAGGTGAAGCGGTCGTCGGGCGTGCCCGGGTAGCCGGCGCTGGCCGGCTCTGCCCCGTCGTGCAGGTAGTACAGCTGCCCGTCGTGGACCTGCTGCTGCGAGAAGGACGCGCCCACCCCCAGCGTGGTGAAGCTGAAGCCGTTGGTCGACAACGCGAGCCGGCCCGCCGTCGGCACTGCGGTCAGCCGGTACTGCACCTGCTGCGCCGAACTGTCAGGATCCAGCGCACGCAGCAGCGAGGCGTCGATGCGCGCGCTGCCGCCCTCGGGCACCGTGGTCAGCGGGTCGTTGACGGCCGGGCCACCCAGCAGGTTGGGGGCGCCGGGGGCGGCGGTCGGGTCGGCCGCGGTCGGGTCGGCGGCGATGGCCGGCGCATCGTTGAGGTTGGTGACCACCAGCCCGACCGTGGCCGGCGCGCTGTCCTGCCCCCAGCGGTCGCGCGCCACGACGCTGAAGCTGTCGGCGCGCGCCTCGCCGCCGTCGTGCACGTAGCGCAGCCGGCCCTGGCCGACGAGCGCGGTGTCGAACAGCGTCTGTTGCGCGACATCGGCCGCGGTCAGCGTCGTCCACTGCCCGGTGCCGGTGGGGTCGACCTGCAGCGCGCCGGCCGAGGGCAGGGCACCGAGGCGAAAGCGCAGTCCGGCCCCGCCCCAGGCGGCGTTGTCCAGGGCGTAGCTCGCGCGGTGGTTGTCCGCGATGTCCGGGTCGTCCTCGACGTAGGACTCGCTCGTGGCATCGTCGGCGTCGGAGAAGGCGAGCTGGCCCGCACCGATCACCCGCGCCGCGCCCTCGACCACCGACGCGCCGGTGGAGCCGGTGGCCACGGGCGCGTCATTGACCGGCGTGGTGTAGAAATGGAAATCGTGTGTCGCGAAGTTCCCGGCGCCGCCGGCTGACACGTACAGGGTCACCGACGAGGCGAAGTCCTCGCCGCCGTCGTGGACGTAGCGGATGCGGCCGGCATCGACATCGGCCTGCGTGAAGCCCTCGAAGGCGCGCAGCGCCACGCCGTCCTTCTGCAGGCTGCCGTTCCACGAGCCCGGGGCACCGGCGGCGTCGTTGAAGGCGCCGATGGTGAAGACGATCTGGCTCGTCGGCACGCTGCCGGCGGCAAAGCGCAGCAGGTCGGACGTCACCGGCACGGACGCCCCTTCGGTCAGCAGCACCGGCTGGCCGTCGGCCAGCGGCCACAGCGTGGCGCCGGTGGGCGGTCGACCCACGTAATTCGTGGCCAGTTGCGAACTCGGCACCGGCGTCGGGTCGGTCTCGCCGCTGCCGCCGCTGCCGGTGCGCGACAGCGCCAGCGTCAGGCCGAAGTCGAAGGTGCGCAGGGGGTCGGTGTTGCCGTCGCCGGAGTAGATGCCGCCCACGCGCAGAAAGTCCTCGCCCTGTGCGTCCCAGCGCAGCGACAGCGTGTTGTCGCGCACCTGGAAGGCGAAACCGTCGCTGGGCTGGCTGCCCGCATCGTTGACCGCTGTCTGCACATACTGCACCCGACCGGCGCGCACGTCCGCCAGGCTGAAGGTGGCCCCGACCAGCAGTTGCGTGTTGTTCACCAGCAGGTGGCCGTGCGCCGGCGCCGCCGTGAGGACGAAGGTGATGCTCGACTCCGCCGAGTCGACGTCGGTGGCCGACAGCATCTGCGACGTCAACACGACGCGGTAGTCGTCGCCGCCGCCGTCGAGCAGGCCGTTCGGCCCGGCCGCGGTGACCGTGGCGTTCAGCGTGCTCGCCTCGACCCAGACCGGGTCGTCGTTCACCGGCTGGATGTCCAGCACGATGCGCGCGCTGGCCGACAACGCCCCGCCTGCGCCCAGCCCGCCACCGCCGTCGGTGACGGTGACGTCGAAGCCGTCATCGGGCGGGACGCCGCTCGGGTCGACCCCGTCGTGGGCGTAACGCAGCCCGCCGCGGTCGGCGTAGGCGATGACGAAGCCGCTGGCGATGTCCTGCGGCCCCAGGACGCGGTCCAGGGTCTGCGCCGTGCCGCCGATGACGGCCTGGCCCGTGAAGTGCAGCGTGCCGTGGGCCGGCAGGCTGTCCAGCCGCAGGTTCAGCACGTCATCGCCCGGGTCTCCGCCACCTTCGGCCGTGACGAACAGCCCGACGGCGGACTGAGCGACGCCGCCGCTGGTCGCGTCGCGCGGCTGGCCTTCGAAGACGCTGCCGCTGCCCGAGACGCTGGGCGCCTGGTTGACGGGCGTGATGACGAGGGTCACCTGGGCGGTGTCGGATTCGGCCAGCGGGGTGGCGCCGTCGTTGACCTTCACGGAAAAGCCGTCGGCGTCGTTCTGCGCGTCCGTGCCGCCCGCGGTGTGCGCATAGGCCAGCAGGCCGTCCTGCAGCTGTCCCAGGTGGAAGGTCGACCCCGGGCCGATCGGGTTGCCGTCCAGCGTCAGGAAGCCGTGCGCCGGCGCGTCGATGAGCGTGAAGACGATCTGCTCGGGCGTCTGCTCGCCACGGTCCAGGTCGGCATCGGTGAGCGCGAGCGTGTGCGCCAGCAGGGGCGTGCCCGCGCTGCCTTCGGCCACCGATTGGATGCCGTCGGCCACGGTGGCCGGCGTGTTGGGCACGGAGCCCTGCAGCAGACCCGGCTCGGCCGTGGCGAGCCAGGCCGGATCGAAAGCCAGTGCCGCGTCGACCGCCCCGGTGCGCTGCTCGAGCACCCAGTCGCCTTGCGCACCGCTGCGCCCGGTCGGGTCGTCGGAGGCCGCGACATCGGCCTGCGTCAGCCGGGCGATGCGGTCGATCAGCGCCTGGCCGTCGGGGCCTGCGCCCACGCTGCAGCCGTACAGCAGGATGTCCGCATCGGCATCGAGGAACGACGCCCAGCGTGACAGTTCGCGGGCCATGGCGTCGGCGGGCCGGGTGGAGTCATCCTGGCCGCCACCGCCTGCGGGCTGGGCGAACGCCAGTTGCCCCGGTGTGCCGTGGGACAGCAGGTGCACCGCCTGCCAGGCGGTGCCGCCCTCCAGCGCCTGGCTCATCTGTTGCCAGGGGTCGCGGCTCGGGTCGAGCAAGACCACGCGGATCCCGTCGCGGACGTGGGCGATGTAGGCCTCGTGTCCGGCGACGCCGGGGTCGACGAACAGGATCTCCGGGCGCGCGGCAGCCGCCGCCTTCGACAGGGTGGCCGCAGGGGCGAAGGCGCTGGTGGTGGCCGTGGCCGGCGCCAGCGGCAGGCCCGGTGTCGCCTCCTCAGGGGCCTTGGAGCGCTCCCAAGGGTCCCGCTGCGGGCTCGCCGACGTCAGGTCGTGCGTGACGTCCAGGGCGAGCGCGCCGTCGAACATGAAGCGCGGCTCCAGCGCCATGGGCCGCGACACCCGCCGGGGCCGCAGGGCGGCGCGCTGGGCGGCCGGACGCGTCGAGCTCACGGCCGGCTCGCCAGGATGCGGCCGCTCATGCCCGCAACGAGCTCGGGGAAGCGCCCGTCGATGGCGGCGGCAACCTTGACCGACTGGCTCACCGGGTCGGCGCGCGCGCCGATGCGCGTGAACCGCGCCGGATAGCTGCGCTTGGTCTCGTCGATCTGCACGCGCAGGCGCTGGCCAACCTTGAGCCACACCAGCCAGCTCGACGGCACCAGGAACTCGAGCTCCATCACGCTGTCGTCGAGGATCTCGAGCAGCGGCTGGCCGGCCTGCACGAACTGCTGCTCACGCACCTTCTGCTCGGCCACGCGGCCGGCGTAGGGCGCCAGGACGCGGCACTTGGACAGGATGGCGCGCTGCATCTGCGCCTCGGCGCCGGCGCGGCTGACGGCGCTGCGCGACAGGTCGAACTCGAGTTGCCCGATCGAGTTCAGCTCCAGCAGTTGCTGGTTGGCGCGCAGCGTGGCCTCGGCCGCCTCGAGCTCGGCCCTGGCCTTGTCGTGCTGGGCCTGCTGCACCGAGCAGTCGAAGGCCACGAGCAGCTGCCCTTCCTCGAAGCGCCCGCCCTCGACCACCGGCACGCGCTGGACCCGCGCCCCGACTTCGGCGGCCAGCGTGGTGTAGCGGCGCGGGGTGAGCTGGGCGCGGATCTCCTGGCGCTCGAGCCGGGCTTCGAGCGCCTTGTCGGCGCGCGGCGGGGACTTCTGGGCCAGTGTCGGTGCGGCGGCCGCCAGCACGAGAGCGGCGACGAACCAGCGGGTCCGGGCACCGGTCATTTCTTCTCCGGCAGCGTCTGCACCAGTTGCGCCATCGCCTCGAACTGCTGGCGGATCTGCTCGGTGATCTGCTGCACGCTCAGGCCGTCGGTGCGGCCGATGCGCGGGTCGAAGCCCAGCGTGGCGGTCAGGCGGTTCTCGGCGGCCTGCATCTGACCGAGCGCCTGGTAGCGGCGCAGCCGGCTGAGCGTGGCGCTGGTGGCGTTGCTGATGGTGTCGAGCTTGCTCTGGGTCTGCGCGGCCTCGCGGTGGCGCACCATCACGGTGATCTTGCGGTCGACGTCCCAGATCGCGTCGGCACGGGCGAACTGGTCGCGCGCATTGCTCAGCGCCAGGCGCGCGAGGTGCATCTGCGCGAGCACGGCCAGCTGCATCGCGATGCGGCGCTGGTCGGCCAGCGCCACCCCGGCTTCGGCCAGCTGCATCTGCGCCGGGCCGCTGAGCAGGTTCAGCAGGTTGAAGGACAGCTGCAGGCCTGCGTCCTGCCAGTGGCGGTTGACCTGGTAGCTGTCGGAGTCGTACTCGGCACCCAGGTTGAGGCTGACGTTCGGGAACAGCCGGGCCATCGTGCGGCGCACTTCGTCGCGCGCCAGACGGGAGCTGTAGTGCGCCTCTCGCAGGTCGGGGTTGTTGGCCAGGACGGCGTCCTCCATCCGTGTGATCGGCATCTGCAGCAGCATCTGCGCGACGTCGGGACGGTCCTGCTCGGCCAGCACCAGCGTCTGGCCCAGCGGCGCGTTGATCAGCTGCGCCAGATCGACCTGGGCCGACGAGAGCTCATGCCCGATGGCCTCGAGCAGGCGCAGGTTCTCCAGCACCTGGCGCTGGTAGCGCAGCGCGTCCAGCGGGCTGCGCACGCGCAGGGCTTCGGCGCTGCGGGCGTCGCGCAAGGCGTCCTCGGCCAGACGCACGGTCTGGCCGACCTCGTCACGCAGCTTCTGCGCGGCCAGGGCGCGGAAGTAGGCCGTGCGCACGTCCTGCAGCAACTGGTGCATGGCCTTGCGCCGGCGCTCGGTGGCGATCAGCGCCCGGTCGGCCTGCTGACGCGCACCGTAGTAGCCCAGTGTCAGATCGAGCAGGCTCCAGGTGAACTCCAGCCCCGACAGTGTTTGGCTGCGGTCCTGCGAGACGAGGCGCGAGGGGGAGAGCTCACCCGTCTCGGTGTTGCGGCTGAGCGTGATGCGGTCGCGGTCGCGCCAGTTGTAGCCGGCCTCGGCCATCACGCGCGGCATCATGTCGAAGGCAGCGGCGTCGAACTGACGCAGTGCGATGGCCTCCTCCATCATCCTGCCGCGCCGGTCGAGGTTGTATTTCAGGGCCCGCGCCATCGCCTCCTCGAGGCTGAGCGGTGCCTGGATGGGCTCGACGCCCTGCCGCATGCGCTGCGCGTCCACCAGGGTGGCCACATCCATGTTGACATGGGTCAGTTGCACAGTTTGCGGCGCCGCACACCCGGCCAGCGCGATCACCACCGACACCGCGGCCCACCGGCCGTGCAGGGCGGATCGGGTCGGGCTCGGCTGTGCGCGTGGACTCAAGGTCTCGTTCCTACGAATCGATGTAGCGCTCTTTCGCGAGCGCGTCACTTCCGCAGGCCGTCGATCGCAACCGATCGACAGATCAACGGCCTGATCTGCACCCACATTGTCGCAAACCGTCGGCCAGTCAAACGACAATGCCCGTCGAATCGATAAAACTTTCCATGGCTACACGTGCGACGACCCCCGCCGAGCCTGTGCCGGACGCGTCGCCCGG
>Ga0172376_10003167_pt1 | contig 19666 bp, 19 predicted proteins | sample Lak35m_FD_121114 | JGI IMG/M metagenome (GOLD analysis project Ga0172376, IMG submission 121114) | Freshwater microbial communities from Kabuno Bay, South-Kivu, Congo - kab_092012_35m | ecosystem: Environmental > Aquatic > Freshwater > Lake | place: Democratic Republic of the Congo: South-Kivu... | reverse complement strand
TCCTATAAGAAGGGCAAGTTAAAGCCTCCCGTGTCTGCTAAGCAGGCTAAGAGGTCGCCTAAGGCGGCTGCTCGTCGTAAGAGTTTTTGTGCTCGTATGAGTGGGATGAAAAAGCGTCTTACTAGTGCTAAGACGGCGAATGATCCTAATAGTCGTATTAATAAGGCTTTACGAAAGTGGGATTGTTAATGAATTTGTGGTTGCCTAATACTATTAATTATGCTGCATATAAGGTTGATTATGCTGTTCGTCAGTATGATAATCGTCTTATGTTTGCGCGTAATATGGATAATGGTGATTGGTGTATTTTTGTGCGTATGCCAAATGATGCAGAGCCGTATCCTATTCTTGGTTTTCAAGATACTATTCCTGAGCCGTTTGAGGCTATAGATCGTTTGAAAGCGGCTGATACTATGCGGCATGGTGATAGAATTTATAAGGATATGGTAGCGTCACAAGAGAAGTATCGTGCTGATTTGAAGTATACTGCGGATCAGGCTATTGCTGATTCTGCTGAGCGTACTGAGCATATGATGCGACAGCGTGGCGCGTCACCTGTTATTAAAAGTTTGCCTAAGGGGGTGAGTAATAATGACGCTTGACGAGATGTTTGATCAGATGGATTTGTATGGTTTTGAGGATTTTGAGGATAATCAGAAGTTGCTTTTGCTTAATGAGGCGTATCTTGATATTGTTACTCGCGAGCCTTGGCCTTTTCTTGAGAAGGTTGTAGAGTTTAAAGTACCTGATGGTGTGACTCGTATTACGATTGATAATGCGTTTAAGGTGCGTAATAGTAATAATACGCTTGATAATTCGTTGTCTAATCCTATTCTTATTCCGTTTACGGAGTATAAGGTTAATAGTGTTTTGTCTTTTATGGATGTTACTAATGATCTTATTATGCTTCCTGAGCGGGCTGATGTGGTTGAAAAGAATTATCGTTGGCAGAATGATTCTAATACGCCTTATGTGTATTATTTTGTTGGTGAGGATTTGTTTATGTATCCGGAGACTCGTTCTACAACGACGTATCGGTTATACTTTTTGCAGTTGCCTGTAGCGACGACGGAGACGCTTGATACGGCTGGTTTTCTTGTTCCGGCTAGGCATCATAGTGTTATTGTGTATGGCGCTCTTGTGAAGGCTTTTCTTGTTAATGATGATCCTCAGGCTGCTATTTTTCAGAATGCGTTTGAGTCGCGTTATCAGCAGATGAGGAATGATGTGTGGATGCAGCAGTATGATCGTACTGATCGTGTGCATATTATTACTGATGCTGTTGATTGGTCTTATTAAAGGGGGTGAGCGGTCTTGGCTTTGACTTATGTTAATCAGGTTGGTGCGGTTGAGGGTATTAATCAGGCCGCTCCGGGAGCGTTTATTCCGGATACGAGTGTTCGTTGGGCGCAGGATGTGTTGTTTGATCAGGTTGGTTATTTGCGGCGTCGTCCGCCGTTTAACTTTTTTGAGTTATTTAATTCTACGCCTCCAATTGTTGTTACACAACCTAGTGTGGCTAATGAGCGAATTATTACAGTAGTTTCTACGCTTGATCCTAATGGTAAGCGTATTATGGGACTAGTTGTTGCTACAAATAATAGTAGTCGTATTATTTTTTATGATGAAAAGTTTCAAATCGCAAATACGGCTTCTTTAGGGGCTGTTTTGCCTTCAAACGTTATTTATGATTGTAAACAGGCTTCTACTGGTGGTATGTGGTTATCCTTTTTAGAGTCTTATGCTGCTGGTGTACAGGGAAATGATTATTATCAATATTATTGGTATGGTGGTCATGGGGTTGAACATTCTGTTCAAAATACTACTTTTAATACTATTGATACTGCTTCATACGAAACGTATACTGATACTATTAATGGTTCTTTTAATGAAACAAATATTACTCCGGGTATGTTTGTGTTTGTTGAGTATAATAATAGTAATTTATATTATATTGGAACAGTTAATACTGCTACAAGCGGAACAGTTACGTTACAAAAAGATATTATTCGTTTTCGTCCTACAAATACTGTTCCTAAAACAGGTCTAACTATTCATTTTAAAAATGTTCGTCCGTTTATTAAGGCGCATGGTCGCGGCCTTATTACTCGCGCTAATACAAATACACAAAGTATTACAAGTGGTAGTATTGGTACTGAGGGCGAAGGGCACTTTGCCGCTGCTCAATTAGGAGCAACAAATAGTGTTGCTAACTATGCGCTTTATAGGGCTAGTGATGGTGAGTGGATTGGTGATATTGACACAGTTAATAATAATGCTGCTTTAACGTTGGATTCACAATATCATAGTCATCAAACAAATACAATTATGACTGCTGATGAATATATTATTTGGCCTTATAACTTCTCTTTAAGAGATAATAATCCTCAAGTTACAAATAGTTCTTTTAATGCTTTTGGAGGAGTATTTACGACGACATACGCCGGTCTTCAATGGTATGCTAATGGGGCTAATTATAATACGACTAATCGGCTTATTTTTAGTGCTGATCATAGTGCTGAAGCCACAGATTTGTCTATTGATTCGGCAGATAGTATTAATATTCCTACTGATGAAGAGTTGCGTGGAATTGCTACAAGCACTAGTGGTTTACTTATTTTTACTGCTGATAAAACGTATATTCTTCGTGGTAATTATAGGTCTAACTTTGCGTTAGAAGAGTTGTACCCAGAAGGTTGTCTTTCTACAATGAGTATTGTAGAGTATGGTGGTGGCGTTTTCTGGACAAGTCGCGCCGGAATTTTATTCTATGATGGGGCTACAGTAATTAACCTTATTGAAAAGAATTTAGGTTCGTATTATACGGATAGTATTAAAACATATAATGTAAATGATGATCGTATTTATTCTTTTTTGCATAAAGATTATTTGTTTATTTATTTTAGTGCTTTTGATTCGGCGTTTAAGCCAACTCGTTATGAGCCTATTTATGCGGAGGGGATTGTAACTACGCCTGCAACGCAAGCATTTAGTTATACTGATATTAATACGATTAATGAAGTGTCTAATAAGCAATTAAATAATGGTATTGTTACATTAACTAGTAATAATCATAGTTTTTTGCAAGGACAAACTATTAGAGTTAGTATTTCTGATGCGCGTTTTGATGGTACATTTCTTATTGATAGTGTTACACAAAACACTCTTCAATATACTAATGTTGGAAACAACGTTATTAGTAGTGTTGCAACAGGAACAATTGAATTATTATTTGATGATACTCCGGTGTGGGACGAGGATTTTACTGTAAATGATTTTACAGTAGAAAGTAATACTCCTTTATATTGGGAATCAATTGAATTGTATGATTCTATTGGCACTAATAGTTTGCGTACTGTTCCTATTTGGCAAACTAGTAATGCTGCACCATATACGTATTTCTGGGGTAACGAAAATACTCAGAATGTTTGGGGTCCGGCAAGGGTTTCAGATGGTATTTGTTTTGCTATTTATTTACCTACAAATGCTATTACAACGCTTAGTAATTTTGATTTTTTTGGATCGACTACAATTGATAATATTTATGGTATTAAAACCGTTGCAGCGGTTAATGCTGTAATTGGCACTAATGATGTTCGTGCAAGGTTAATTGATGTTGATAGTATTTTAACAATTAATGAAATGCATGATGCGAGCGAAGATGAGGCTCTTATTGAAAACTTAGGTAAGTCTGCTGAAACATACATTAAGGGGCCTGATTTTTATATTCAAACAAAACAGTATACTGTTGGTGATCCTGTTTTGCGTAAGTGGTTTAGAAATATTATGTTAAATATGAGTTTATTAGATGGTGGCATCCGTATGGATGTTGTTGATATGGAAGATAAGGATTATATTGATATTTCTAAAAAGCGTCATAAGAATTGGGAGATTTTTGAGGCGAATAATTATAATTGGATTGATTGGACTAATATTATTAGTCCTAAGTTATCTTCTCCGTATCAAAATAGTTGGCAAAATATTCAAGCCCTTAATAAGAGTTGGTATGATTTTGTAAACTTTGATTTTAATCGTTATGTTAAAAAGATTAGTTGGCGTTATCCGTCAATTGGTTTTAGATTATATCAAATGAATAATTATAGGCCGGGGAATTATCAAACAAGTCAACGACCTTATAGTGTTTTGTTAGATTCTTGGAATATTGGTTTTAAGCCTTTACGGAATAGTAGGATGTAATGTTTAATTATGATTTATCTACAAGTGCTGGTAAACAAGCATTTGAAAAATATTTAGTCATGACTATTCGTAATGAAGTTAATTCAATTATTCGTCAAGTTATTGCTGATAGGTTTTCTTCAACAAGTCTTGACGTTCCTACTGGATTAAGTAAAAATGATGAACAAGATTATCGTTTAGAAAGACTTGAACGGGCTACTTTTAAGGGGTGATATATGTCTGTTAGTTATACTACAAGATACGGTTTTCCTTATCCCAATGGGGATGATAGTCTGTCTGATCTTGCTATTAGAATTCAATCTCTGGCGCAGCATATTGATGATAGTTATGATGCAATGAATGTTAATCTTAATGATTTTAGTTTGCCTATTGGCCCACAAGGACCACAAGGTCCTCAGGGACAACAGGGTGTTCCGGGTATTCAGGGTCTACAAGGTGATATTGGTAGTTCTGGTCCTCAGGGAGTTATAGGCCCTCAAGGCCCTACCGGTCCTATTGGTCCAACAGGCGCTCAAGGATCACAGGGTTCTACTGGTTCACAAGGTCCACAGGGTTCTCAAGGTGCGACGGGTCCTCAGGGCGTTGTAGGCGCACAAGGCGCTACAGGCGCTCAAGGCGTACAGGGGCCTCAGGGTTCTACGGGTAGTCAAGGCGCTACAGGGCCTCAAGGTAGTACAGGTAGTCAAGGCTCTACGGGGTCTCAGGGCGCGACTGGCGCTACGGGCGTTCAGGGTGCTCAAGGAAGTCAGGGGGCTACGGGTAGTCAGGGCGATATTGGTCCTCAAGGACCTCAAGGCTCTCAAGGTCCGCAAGGCCATGTAGGCGCTCAGGGTTCTCAGGGACCGCAAGGCGCTCAAGGTGATACTGGTCCACAAGGCAGTACGGGCGCTCAAGGGTCTCAAGGGCCTCAAGGGAATACGGGGGCGACTGGAAGTCAAGGACCTCAAGGCTCTACGGGGCCTCAGGGTCCAGAAGGTACAAGTATTGATTTTAAGGGTACTGTTGCTACGGTTGGTAATCTTCCGTCTAGTAATAATCAAATTAATGATGCTTGGGCTGTTGAGGCTGATGGGGATCTTTATATTTGGGATGGTTCTACGTGGAATAATGTTGGTCAGATTGTTGGTCCTCAAGGTCCTACGGGGCCTCAGGGAAGTCAAGGCGCTGCTGGTCCTCAAGGCAATGAGGGACCCCAAGGCAATATTGGTCCGCAAGGCGCACAAGGCTCAACCGGGCCTCAAGGAGTGCAAGGCTCTCAAGGAGCGCAAGGACCTCAGGGAGATGAGGGGCCTCAAGGTGATATTGGTCCTCAAGGACCGCAGGGCGTTCAGGGCGCTACGGGTTCTCAAGGACCGCAAGGATCGCAAGGCGCAATTGGGCCTCAGGGTGATATTGGTCCTCAAGGTCCTCAAGGAACAACAGGACCTACAGGCCCTCAAGGCGATATTGGGCCTCAAGGGGTACAGGGACCGGCGGGTCCGCAAGGAAATATTGGACCCCAAGGCGATATAGGGCCTCAGGGCGCAGTCGGGTCCCAAGGACCTCAAGGTAGTAATGGTGTTGCGGGAGCACAAGGTGCCCAAGGCGCTACTGGTGCTACGGGCAGTCAAGGCGCTCAAGGTGCTACAGGTAGTTTTGCTACAGCACAAACAGTAAGCGCAGATAAGACTAGTAATTATACTCTTGTATTAAATGATGCGGGACAACTTATTCCTCTTAATACTTCTGGTGCTTTTACGCTTACTATTCCTACAAATTCTAGTGTTGCTTTTCCGACTGGTACTCGTATTGATATTCTACAAATGGGTGCTGGACAGGTTACTGTTGGTGGTGCTGGTGTTACAATTAGGGCTACTCCGGGTACAAAACTTCGTACGCAGTATTCTGGAGCAACACTTATTAAAATTGCTACGGATACGTGGTCCCTTGTGGGAGATATTAGTAATGTTTAGGAGGGATAATGTTTGAGGTTTATAGTTCTTTTTCTGAGTTGCCTGATGTGGCTGTTGATGAAACGTTAGCGTATTGTTCTTTTGAGAGTAATATTTTTGTTTATTTAAATAATCGTTGGATTGATTATGAGACTTTTGTTGATGGATATACTTCAATTGTAAAGACTACTTTATCAGAAGACATTAGTGTTAATTCTGAAGAGGCGCTTTTTTCTGAAGCGCCTATTTATGATTATTATAAGACTCTTTTTTATTATCCGATTATTTTTTCTGCAAATAAAATTGAGAGCGTTAATCAGGAACCTTTTATTGTAAATATTATTTCTAATACTGGCTTTACATTAGGCACTTTTTCTGGTCAAACAATGATTAATCCTAGTTTTAGATTATTTTATAAGGTTAATCAAGATAATCCTGAGAGTGTGAATAGTCCAGAAGGGCGTACGTATTCAACAATGTTTAATGTTGAAGCGACGAATGCAAAGTTTACTGGGCCTGTAACGTTAGAATTATTTAAGCCTATTGGAGCATAATTATGCCTAGTAATTATGGTATTAAGGCGAGTGGTAATTTTGGTAGTTATGGTTCTGGTGGTACGGAATCTATTAGTGGCGAATATAAGTATCATACGTTTACTTCTAATGGTACTTTTAGTGTTCCTGCTGGTTCGTTAGTGGTTGATTTTATTGTTGTTGGCGGTGGTGGTGGCGGCGCTGGAGGTTCTAAGGCTCGCGCATATAATACTTGTTATCAGACTTGTTATCAGACTTGTTATAATACTTGTTATAATACTTGTTGTCCTTGTTGTTATTGTGAATTTTGCGAAGCCGCTAATTGTGTTATGTGTGATGTTGGTTATGTTTGTTTTGGTGTTTGTTGTGAGTCTTGTGGTGCGTGTAATTGTTATTCTTGCAATCCATATTCTTGTAATCCTTATTCGTGTAATCCTTATAATTGTAACCCATATAACTGTAACCCGTATGATTCTGGTACTCGTTCTGGAGGAGGCGGCGCTGGCGGAAACAGAAATGTTCAAACAGCAATTACTCTTGCACAAGGGGTTTCTTTAAGTGTTACTATTGGTGCTGGCGGGGCCGGTGGAACTGGGGGTTCGGGCGATACGGCTGGATCTGCTGGAACACAAGGAGGCACAACGTCTTTTTCAAATACCTATACTGCTACGGGAGGTTTAGGAGGCGGGGCTACAGCGCCGTTTAGTAATAGTGGTGCAGGCGGTAATAATACTCATTTTAATGGTGCAGCAGCGCCTAGTGGTAATGCTGGTGGCGGTGGTGCTGGAGCCGGGGCTGCCGCTAGCGGCTCTACCGGAGGCACGGGTTACGTTAGTTGGTTGTCTACTTATGGTGCTGGTGGAAATGGCGGAACAAATGGTTCGGGTGCTGGAACAGCAGGAACGGCTAATACTGGAAATGGTGGGCGAGGCGGTAATGATACTAATAATGGTGGCGCGGGAGGCTCTGGCATTGTTGTAGTACGATATCAATTCAAGCAAAAGAGTTAAATATGGATGAAGTTGTTGTTTATTATAGTTTAGTTAAAAAAAATACTAAACAAACTTTAGATTGGAAACTAGTAAAACTGCTTAAATATTTTAAACGTATTAAAAGTGATGAGGATGATAGGATTTATTTTTGTCCTTCTATTACTAGTAGAATTAATAGAGTTTATGTTTTAGATGCGTTTGAAAATATTAATATTTCAAAAGATAAAACACATCAATTAACTGAAGTTTTAAAAAATGGAAACCATATTTTTTTAGATTATCAATTATTTATGTTTTGTGAGGAATCTTTAGACGTACTAATTTCTGACCCATTTTTTTATAATAGAAAATATAATGGGTTTTTTATTGCTCCTTCTAGATTAAATATTGGTAGGCGATTTAGGCCTATTGAGTTTTCGTTTATTCTTTTTAAGAATAATCTTATTATTGAAAAAGGAGAACCAATAGTATATTTAGAATTTGTGACAGATAAAAAGATTATTTTTAAGCCGTTTGAGTTAACAGATGAGCATTTATCATTAAGGGATATGCCTAGAATGCGAAAAAATCAAATTCCAAGGTATCTTTCGTTAGATATTTTGTATAGTATGTTTGATGATAAAAGAAAAAGATTGTTGAAATTATTTAATTTAGAGGGGTAATTATTATGACTAATGTTCGTCCTTGGGATATGTTAAAGGGAGGGCAAGGTTCGGGAAAGCGTGTTTCAGAAGAGGTTCAGGCTGCCCGATTTAGTATTTGTGAAAGTTGTCCTTCATTAAAACTAGGTATTTGTGTGGAATGTGGTTGTCGTATGAAATGGAAGACTTCTCTTGCTTATGCTTCTTGTCCGTTGCATAAATGGGAAGCAGAAAACGATAAGGAGGTGTAATTAATGCCGACGCAGTATTTTAACTTTTTGCAATTATCTGGAACAGAGACAGCCGGATATAATAGTATTAATGCTTTGATTACAAATATTGATACTAGAATTCGTGAGCGGGTTGCCGTTCCGGGAATGGTTATTTTGTGGGATGGTGGAGCGGTTCCGTCTGGGTGGGAGGCTTTGACAGCGAATACTGCTCCAACTTTAACGCAAATGAATACGGCTTTGGGTACGCCTCCTAATAATATGCTTTGGATTAGGAAAACCTAATTATGAGTATTCCAGAGAGTGCGTATAATGCGGCTATGGCTTATCGTTCCGCAGTAGAGGATGCAGGGAATTTTATTGATCAGCAAATGCGTCAGTATGGTTGGACTGCTCCGGGTGCGGATGGTAAGTATAGTGTTCTTAATGCTCAGAATGCTTTTGATCCTGATCGTGTGATTCAGTTTGATCAGTCTGGTGCGCCTATGGTTGATACTGCGAGTATTGTTCAGGCTACTCGTGGTGGTCAGTATGGAACTACTGGTTTGTTTGCTCAGACTGCTCAACAATTGGCTGGTCAAGAGGCTGAGTTGATGTTTGGTGAGCGTCAGCGTGGTTTTGGGCGTGGTAGTGGTTTGTCTAGGCAGCGTGAGAGGGCAGCAGAATCGTTTTCTCAGGAGCGTATGGGTGCTTTGTCGAATCAATTCTTGCAGAATGTTCTTGGTCGTTATCAGGGTCTTACGAAGCAGTTTCAGAATGTTAGTGCTGGGGCTGCTCAGGGTGCAGCGTCGAGTGCTGCTCGTAGGGCGGGTATGACTTCGTTTTATAATATTTAGGAAAGGGGGAGTGTATGGCTATTGATCCGTTACAGTATCAGCAGCAGGGTCAGTCTTATGCGGCTGGTTTGGCGTCTTCGCAGGATCCGATGATTAATATGTTTCGTAATCGTCTTGGTAGTATGAAGAGTCGTGAGGCTCTTGCTGCGGAGATTTCTAATATGTATGCTCCGGCTATTCAGGCGGCTCAGGGTGTTGGTGCTGGTGTGGCTAATGTTGGTCAGGCTGGTTTGGCTGCTATGAGTGGTTTGGCTAGTGCTCTTCCGGGTATGGGTGTTGAGGGTCTTGGTGAGGCTTATCGTGGTGCTGCTCGTGCTGGTGGTAGTGCTGCGTTGCTTGGTTCTACGTTGGAGACTGGTGTTCGTCAGGGGCTTGCTGAGAGTATTATGCAGCGTCAGATGGAGGCTCAGCAGGCTCAGTTTGGTACTGAGGAGCAGTTGGCTGGTGCGGAGTCTGAGAAGGCTCGTTTGGGGGCTGATTGGCTTGGTGCTGCTCAGGGCTTTCAAGGTATGGGACAGATTAGTCAACAAATGCAGTTTGCTGCTGAGGAACAACCACTTAAGTTAGAGACTATGCGGGCACAGATTGCTAATATTATGAGTGATACTAGTTTGACTGATGCTCAGAAGTCTAAGTTAATTCAGGATACGCAGTTTGCTGCGGAGTTGCAGCCGGGTATGGTAGCGCAGCAGGGGGCTGATTTGGCTGGTACTAAGGCTCAGACTAAGCAGACTCAGGCGAATACGGCTCAGATTATTAAGACGACGCGGAGTATGCCTGCTCCGCAGAAGGCGCGTTATTATGCTAATGCGCTTGCTAAGGGCGAGATTACTAATGCTATGCTTACGAATGCTACTATTGTTAAGGAATTGAGGGATGCTGGTTATAAGGTTACTGGGCGTGGTGGTAAGATTGCTGTGATTGATTCTAAGGGTAATCCTATTATTATTGGTCGTTAAAGGAGATTAGATGGCTACGTTTGACCCGATGAAGGCTAGGACTCCGGGTAGTCAAACTGCTGTTGTTGGGCCTACTAAGGGCAAGGATCCTCAGTCGGCGCTTACGAGTTCGCAGATTACTGCTAGTCGGATGCCTAAGCGTGTAGAGTATAAGTATTTACCGTCTGGTGCACGGTTTACTCCACGCTATTCGCGTTTTGTTAATAGGTATCAGGATAAGAGTATTTACGAGTATTATTCTAATCGTAAGAATTTTCCAAATGGTTTATCGCCTGATATGATTACTCCGGCTATTAGTCGGATTATTCGTGATGAGACTGGTCAGACACTTCCGTATCGTATTCCGGATTCTGAGAAGTATCTTGGTAATTTTGATATGTTTGCGTTTGCTAAGCCGGGTGTGCCGGGTGCTCAGGCTCGTTTGGCTGATGTGCGTACGTTTATTGATACTAAGGGTGCTGCGTTTGGTGTTCAGGGTAAAGATGCTCAGCGTATGATTGAGGAGGGTTTGCTTGCGTATGTTACTACGCAAGGGTCGGATTTTAAGCGTGTTGTTACTGTTGCTAGTCCGGTTGCTCTTCAAAACTTCTTGTCTACTAATTATACGGCTAAAAAGCGTAAGCCTAAGTTTGATGCTGGTGGTGTGCGTATTGATAAGGATCAGGTTGATTATGTTAAGCGTAAGCCTAATTATACGTTTGATGATCGGTTTGAGTATTATAGTGAAGTTTATGGCTTGAATCCTCGTTCTACTGCGTTTTTGTATGATCCTCAGCGTGAGAAGAATGTTAAGCGTGTTGAGACTAAGACTAAACAACCGTATATTGAGAAGTCTAAGGATCCTAATAAGCCTGATAAGGTTAAGGAGCGGACGCTTACTAGTACGGATTATGAGTTTGATTTTGAGTCTATGGCTTCTGCGTTTAAGGATTTTCGTGAGACGGATGCTAAGTGGCGCGATAAGATTCTTGATAAGATTGAGGATGAGGGTGGTACTCGCGGTCTTGCTCTTTGGAATAAGTATTTGAGTGGTAAGACTAATTCGGAAGAGATTGCCGAATTAAAGGGTTATATGTATTCGTTTAGTCCTCAGGGTACGTATGCTGATGTTCAAAAGTCTTTTATGGCTGAGATTAGTGGTGTTGATTTTGCTGACGTTGCTGAGGCTGAGGTTGGTAAGAAGCGTCAAAAGGAGCGAGCGGCTGTTGCTGAGAAGCGGCGTATGGAAGAGCGGGCTGAACAAGCATTTGTGCGTGAGGAGACTCGTTTGGAGTTCTTTACGGGTGTTACTCCGCAACAATCTTATGCTAATGCTCGTGCGCTTATTATGGAGGGTCGTGGCGCTGATATTCCTATTGATGTGTTGCAACAATTAAAGTCGGATCTTAATGCGACGACTGGTGGTCGTACTGGTACTACTACGACTGCTAGTGAGGCGCTTGGTTTGAGTGGTGTTGCTGGTAATCTTGCTGATCTTCTTACGGCTGGTCAGACGGCTGGTGCTGAGGCTAATAAGGCGCTTGAGGATGTTAGAAGTGCTCAGTATGGGCGTGATAGTCAGAAGGTTGACTTTATTAATATGGTGAATACGGCTATTGCTAATGGGACTAATGTTGGTCCTGATGTTGTAGCATTGGCTAACGAGTTTATGAATGATCTTGGTAATGAGCGTTATTCTCAGATTGTTGGTAATTCGGCTGAGTTTCAAGCGTTTCAACAGGATGCTGGTGCGTATGCTCTTGGTAAGTTGGCTGAGGTAGGTAATGCTGGTTCGTTGAGTCCTACGAGTGCTGATACTATTCGTAATAATATGAGTACGTGGCAGGCTACGAATGCTGTTCGTGAGAATCTGGCTAAGAGTATTGTGCGCACTTCGTTGTCTATTCCGTATGGTTTGTATAGTTTGGCTACGGATCCGCTTGATGCTATGGATGCTATTATTGCGGATTATGAGAGGCGTTATTCTAGTGTGGATGGGTTTGTTGATTCTACGCTTGAGGATCCGCTTGCTCCTATTCTTGATCTTCTTAGTCTTGTTCCTGTTGCTGGTCTTGCTGCTAAGGGTGCTCAGATTGCTAAGGTTGCTGCTATGACGACGAAGGCTGGTCGTGCTGGTTTGTCTGCGCGCCAGTTTGCTAAGATGCAGCGTCAGGTTATGACGGGTTCTTCGCCTAATGCTGAGGCTGTGATGAAGGTTCTGATGAGTAAGGGCGAGTTTGGCGAGTTGAATCAGTTATATTCTGCTGGTAGGATTGATGCTGCTGCTTCGTTCTTTGAGCCGCGTTATGTTGTGCTTAATGCTGCTGAGGGTATTCCTGATACTGAGGTTAGTGGTATTGTGAAGGCGCTTGCTGAGCGTCATGCTGCTGAGGCTAAGGATCAGGTTTATGTGCGTATGGCGGGTAATCCTGTGAGTCGTGGTTTTCAGAATCTTACTCTTGGTTTTCAAAAGTCTACGGGTAAGTTAGGTATTAATCTTCCGTTGATTGGTTTTCAATATCGTTATGGTAAGGCCCTTCGTGAGGGTAATCCGTTTGTTTCGGATATGGTGAGTCGTGAGTTGATGGTTGAGCGCCAGTTGCAAGAGTTGCAGGCTGCTGATCTTGATGATGCTGAGCAGATGGCTGCGTGGTATGCTGCTGGTGGTAATGGTCAGGGTTATGCTGCATTTATGGCTGTTATTAATCGTCGGCTTGAGGAGGCTCAGGCTCTTGGCGAATCGTTTGGTTTGAAGCGTCGTGCTGGCGAGGGCGATATTCGGATTCTTGAGGTTGATTATGATCGTTATTTGAATTCTGAGTTTGAGCGCCGTTATCGTGACGCTGTTGCTAGTATGATTGATGTTGATGAGCAGGGTATTCCGCGTACTGAGGGTGGTCGTCGTATTGCTAAGATGCGTGATGCGATGATGCTTTTGTCTGAGCGTAATAATCGTGTTCTTAAGGGTGAGGCGGATCCTCGTACTCTTGCTGCTTTTCAGCGTACGTATGCGCTTGTGTTGACTGCTAGTCGATTGTTGCCTGAGGATACGTTTGCGGAGTTAGGCCCTAAGGGTGCTGGTGTGATTGCTAAGGGTCGTATGCCTGTTCCTAATCCTAATATTCGTGTTCCAGAATTATTGAAGGCTGATGCTCGTCAATTATCTGATGGTGATGGTAATTTTGTTGATGATGCTGATCCTGCTGTGCGCGAGTTTCTTGATTCGGTTAATGAGGGTTTTAATCGTTTGAAGGAGGATATGGCTACTCGTGATTCTGGCGGTAATCCTGTATTGTTTTTGGATGATACGGTTGATCCTATGGATGTTCCTACTTCGGCTGGTCGTAAGGTCGAGGATGTTACAATTACGGGTGAGCGTGTTACTGAGCCTGTTGAGGGTCCGACTATGCGGTTTTATCCTATGCGTTATCTTCGTATTGAGGGTAATTTTGATGATGCGGATATGTCGTTTGAGCGTAAGGGTTTGCTTAGTGATGAGATTGTGTGGATTCCAGAGTGGGCGCTTGCTAAGTCGCGTACGGGTAATTTGAAGTTTAAGAGTGTTGGTCAGGGTCGTGTCGATGTTGAGACGGCTGTGGTTAATAAGATGAATAAGTTGTTTCCGAATGCTCGTGATTTTGTTGATAAGATTAGTGATCGTAGTGTTCGTGGTCCAGAGTCTTTTGCGAATCGTCAGAATCGTAATGAGGTTATTGCTAGTGGTTTGTCTTCGTATCAGTTTGATGTGCAGTTGGCTGCTAGTGTTAGGGCTACGCGGCGTAAAGTTGCTACGCTGTTTGAAGAGTCGATTGAGCAGGCTACTGTGCCTATTACGGTGCGTGAGTATTTGCAGGATCCTGATTCTTGGGTCCCGATTGTGAATGGTCGTATTTTTGATAATAAGGCTGCTGCTGAGGCGTATGCTACTACTCGTAAGCAGGGCGATTTAGAGTCGCAAGAGACGGGGACTATTCAAGAGATTGATGTTAATGGTCAGACGTATTATCGTGTTAAGATGAATTTCTTTGATTCTATGAGTACGACTCTTGCTGAGCAGCGTTTGCAACGTATGGCTGATTGGGAGTCTGAGATTTCTAAGTTCTTTATTGATGATGAGATGGTTAAGCGTTTGTCTCGTGAGGAGTTGCAGGGCCTTGGCCCTGATGAGGTTGCTGCTAGGTATCAACAATTGGGCTTGTCTGATCCTGATGCGTTTATTATGGTGATTCCTCGTACTGTTAATCGTAAGTTGACTGAGACTGCTAGGCGCTCTAATAACGCTATTATGCAAGTGTTGTATGGTGCTTCTGACTTGTTTAAGACGTTTGTTCTTGCTATGAGTCCTAAGTTTATTTCTCAACAGGTTACTGGTTCTAGTGTTATGCTTATGATTTCTCGTCCTGAGTGGGCACCGTATGTTATGTCGCAACTTATTGCTAAGGGCGCGGATAATGCTGCTAAGGAGTTGTCTGGTAAGGGTCGTAAGGTTCGTCGTGAGAATCGTGAGGCTATGGTTGATCTTGCCCAGTTGGGGGATGATTTTCTGATTCTTCGTGAGATTTTTGCTGATGATTTTAATAATAATATCTTTATGGAGGATATGGCTACTCGTGGTCAGCGTGTGGATCAGTTAGTTGATTTTACTGAGAAGCGTGGTGGTAAGGCGGGTCGTATGCTTCGTCCATTGTTGAATAATAAGCCTGCTCGTATTGGTGGTAAGGTCGCTAAGACTGTTACTTCGTTTGGTTATATTCTTGCGTTTGCGTTTGAGTCTGCTATGCGGGCACAGATTATGAAGCGGGCTGCTATGAATAATCCTGTGTTTAAGGCGTTTATGGATAGTGAGGTTGTTACTGATTTTATGCGGCAACCTGTTCCTGATCGTCTTATTGGTAAGCAGACGCGCTTCCATGCTGCGTTGAGGCTTATGTCTGATCCTAATGGTCCTTATTATGATCCGTTCTTGCTTCGTGAGATGCGTTATCAGGCGGATAGTGTTGTTGGTAATTATCGTTGGTTTACTCCTACGGAGAAGGCTGCGCGTGACTTCTTGTTGCCGTTCTATGCTTGGACGCGGCATTCGGCTGTGTTCACTAAGCGTATGGTACAGGATCGGCCTATTACTGCTAACTTTATGTATAATATGGGTAATTATGGTTATGAAGAGATGCTTGAGGCGGGTGGTTTGCCTGATTGGATGCTTGAGAGTATTCCACTTGCGGGTGATGCGGCTAGTATTCTAGGGTTGGATCCGGCTAGGGCTAATTTTGTTATGACTGGTTCGGTGAATCCGTTTGGTCAGCCTGCTCGTACGTTTGCTCAGATTCAAGGATTATTGCCGGGTGTTCGTACTGATCTTGGGGATATTGATAGTCCGTTGCAGGGTATGAATCCGTATCTTGTTGGTGGTGTGGCTAAGGAACTTGGTGTTAATCCTCTTACGGGTATTCCTCTTACTGAGGAAGAGAAGAATAAGAGTCTTGGAGAATACTATTTTGATATGTATTCTGCGTTTCCTATTATGGCTCAGACTGTGAATTTGTTTAAGACTGAGACGGATCTTAATGAGGCGCGTGGGATGAATTCTGCAAATGATATTTTTGTGAATGCGGATGATCCTAATTCTAAGTTGCGGGCTGTGCCTGATCGTCTTAGTTTGCGTGTGCCTACGGCTAGTCCTGCTGGTTTGTTTAATACGTTTAGTCCTTCGCGGGTTATGAGTTTGGATCCTGTGATGCTTGATGAGATGACTAAGGAGCAATGGGAGGCTAGTGGGGTTATTGTTGAGGAGCAGAAGAAGGCGTTTAAGTCGCAGCGTACTAAGGCTGCGGAGAGTCTTCGTGAGTGGCGTCGGTTGCGTGATTTTGTTATGACGTATTGGATGCCTCGTTTTGGTAATGATAATCCTGAGATGGCGCAGCGTGTGATGCTTGCTTTGCGTGAGCAGTATCCGGGTGAGCGTACTATGTCTGGTCTTAGTCAGGCTCAGGTTGATCAGATCCTTGGTGAAACTACTAACTTTGGAGGGTGATATGTGATGAGTGAGGGCGATATTCAAGTTATCCTTCATCGTTTAGATGAGTTGGATCAGCGATTGTGTCAAATTCATGATGAGGTTAGACGTACTAATGGGCGTGTGACGGAGTTGGAGATTGAGAATGCTAAGTGGGATGGTGTTACTGAGGGTAAGCGTATGCAGACTATGATTGCTACGAGTGTTCTTAGTGGTGGTATTCTTGCTGGTGTTATTTGGTTTGTTAGTCAGGCTATCTAGGAGGTGTATTATGCCGTATAAGAATGGTAAAGTTGATATGGCTGGTTATGGTGCTTCTACTACAACTATGAAGCCTGTTATGAAGGAGACTTATAAGACTCGTTTGGCTAAGGCTACGGCTAGGGCCAATAAGAAGAAGGGGGGTAAGCGATGAACTGGAAAGAGATAGGTACCCGTGCGGTACTAACATTTGTGCAGGCTTTTCTTGCTGTCCTGCTTGTTGATGGTTTGAATGGTATTGATAATTGGGATGCTGTGCAGCCTGCGATTATTGCTGCTATTGCTGCTTTGTTGTCTATGTTGTATCGTGTGGTGCGTGAGTATCAGGCGTCGAAGGGTTGGGAGGACTAATTATGGGTGTTTTTGGTAGGGGCATGAGTTGGAAGGATGTTCAAGCCAATAAGAAGAAGAACCCTCTTATTAAGGCGGTTGGTGGACAGTCTGCTGCTTTTGGTGCTGCTGGTATTGCAAAGGCGGCTGGTCCTGTTAATCTTAATGCTTATAGGCTTGCTAGTCGTAGTGTTCGTGGTTGGGCTAAGAAGCGCGGTATTAGTCCTATTACGGCGACTAAGGCTCTTGGAGAGACTGTGCGAGAGGCTATTGATGAGATTGATTATCGAAAGTTGCATTATTATACTAAGCCTGCGGCGCATATTAGTCCTACTCTAAAGGCTATTACTGAGCGTACTGCTAAGGGTACTCGTCCTAAGCGGCCTTCGCGTGGTACGCCGGGGACGTGGCCTCAAAGCCGCGCAGGTTATGCTGTTCAGCGTTTTGGTACTAATCTGGGTTCTGAGTTGGGTTATAGATCTGAGCCTGTTTTAAGGCCTAAGCCTACTAATGTTTTTAATACTAGGAGGTAGTAATTATGCCTAAAACAGGAGGCGGGTTTTTCCGTGGTGGTGGAGGCGGCGCATATACCGGCGCTGTAAAGATTCCTAATCTTTTAGGTAAGAGTAGTAGGACTATTATTCCGCATGAGACTGCTAGTGGTCAGACCGCTATGTTCTCTCCTAGTCAGATTATGACTAGTGGTATGAAGATGCGTGGCGCTCTGCGGCGTGGTTCTGGTCGTACTGTTACTTCTAGTCCTCCTTTTCGTGTTAGTGGTCGGACTAGGCCCGGTCCTAGGGCGCGTGTTAAGGCTTTGGCGCGGGCTAAGGAGTTGCGTGAGAAGGCTAAGGCTTCTGTTCCTAAGCCGGGTGAGGCTAAGAAGTATACGCCTCCTAAGCAGTATGGTCCTAATACTAGGGTGCAGCAGCAAGTAGACGATTTGTTTGGAGTGTAATTATGGCTCCTGCTAATGATGATTATCGTAAGCGTTTAGCGGCGCGTAAGCGTCTGCTTGCTCGTGCGGCTCAGAAGCAGCAGCGTGAAAAGGCATTTTCTAGAGGAGACTCTAGATATTCTAGTCCGACTAGACAAGAAAACCCTCAAAGTGCTTTTAATGTTGGTAAAGATTTTGCAAAAGGAATGGCTACTGATTTTGCATTAGGATTAACAAAACCTGTATATTTATTAGCCGATAAAACTATCGAAAACGATGAGGGTATTTTAGGCAAAGAGCAGTTTTTGCGTGGACAAGCACAATTATTTACTGGTTTTGGTTCGCTTGCTCCTGAACAAGAATTCATTGATCGTGTTAAACAAGATACAAAAGAGTATAGTAAGAAAGAATTTGCTAATGATATTCTTAGTTCTTATGCTAATTTTATTGGTCCCGGATTGGGCGGGCTTGCTGGCAAAACTTTAAGACCAGCAGTAAAAATTAGTAATAATGTTCTTTCCGGCGCTGCACGTGGAATGCAAAATATTATTCCAATGCCGGAACTTGCTGGTGCTCTTGTTGGAGGGGGTATTACAACTCGTATCCCGAAAGGAAGTGCAAGTAAATATGCGGGTTATAATATTCCTTATGGTGCTGCTGTTAATGTAGGCACGAATATTAATAATAGAATTGTTTTTGCTACGGGTGAATCTGTTACAAACCCTGGGGGTTCGAGTATTAGGGGAACAAGAAAAGATGCTGCTGTTCTTGCTGATAGAGCCAATCAGGGTACTCGTAGAAGGGTTGGGGATAAAAACTTTACACCTGAAATGAAGTTATCTGATGAAGAATGGGCAAAGATGGCGACTGGTCGGGGTGGGGCAAGAGAGCAACTGCCAAACGGAACTCGTATAAATCAAGCGTACGTTGATAGGTGGATTGCTAGCGGTAGAAACCCTAATAGAATGTGGGAGACAGGACACGCTCACGGAAGTGGGCATAAAGGCAAACCGACTCAAATAGAGAGTTTTGATCTTAATCAATTAGAAAATCAAGCACGAAGATCAGGGGCAGAAATAAGTTCTCCTGAAGACACGATTAGATGGGCACTTAAGGCTGCGGATACTCCTAATCCAAAGGGAAGAACAAGAAGAATCTTTAAAGAAATTCGTGGTATGTCTTTTGACGAAGCCGTTAGTTGGCTTGGTGCAGAACATTTGGTTTAATATAGAGGACCGGGCGCAAGCCCGGTCCTCTTTTTTTTTATCCCTTAATATCCACAACCTCACAAGCATCACTCGTACAAGCAAACGTCTGACTAGACTCAGTATTATCCTCCAACTCGTACTCAGACAACCTCTCCCAACTAATACTCTTAGGAGACTCCTTCACCAAAGCATCATACTCATCCTTCGTAATACTCTCATACGGTGCTTGACGATACGTATGATCTGACTTAGGCAAGAAGGAGATACCACTCACCTCATCAAAATGCTTATACACCCAAGCACCAACCTCCATCCACTCATCCTCAGCCACACTCACAGTAATACTAGGCTTATGTTCACACCAATTCTCTTGATAAGCAAGCCACAACTCTAGATGCTCCAGAGCAGATAACTGAGTAACCTTAGTAGGAGACTTTTGTGGGAATGAGAATACCATCATAGTATCAGGCTTCATCACGTCAGGCTCATGAGGAACACCACTATCCATCAAGAAGCGAGTCAAAGGGTCTTTGACATCTCCGCGTACACGACGAATATAATACTCACTATACCTAGGATGAATGCCGCTAGCGGAGTCCACAAGTTGAGAGACAGTACC
>Ga0172376_10003164_pt1 | contig 19668 bp, 13 predicted proteins | sample Lak35m_FD_121114 | JGI IMG/M metagenome (GOLD analysis project Ga0172376, IMG submission 121114) | Freshwater microbial communities from Kabuno Bay, South-Kivu, Congo - kab_092012_35m | ecosystem: Environmental > Aquatic > Freshwater > Lake | place: Democratic Republic of the Congo: South-Kivu... | reverse complement strand
GCGGCTTCAAGCTCTCGCTGCGCGGCTACGATGACGACGGCGACCACCGCGCCATCACGCGCTCGGCGCTGGGCCGGCGCGTCCCGGTCGCGGAGCCGGCGCACAGCCTCCTGCTCATCAAGCCCACCATCGCCGTGCCGCACAAGGGCGGCGAGCGCTTCACCACCAACTCGCTCGACTACCGCATCCTCGCCGAGTGGGTTGCGAACGGCACGCCCGCGCCGCAGTCCGCCGATGCGCGCATCGCGAAAATTGAGGTGCTGCCCGAGCAGGTCGTGCTCAAGCCCGGCGTCCCGCAACAGCTCCTCGTGCGCGCGACCTTCTCGAATGGCGAGGTCCGCGACGTGACGCGCTACGCGAAGTTCACCAGCGCGAACAACGCCGTCTGCGTGGTCAGCGACGACGGCCTCGTCACCGTGATGGGCCGGGGTGAAGGCGCGGTGTCCGCGTGGTTCCTCAGCCGGCTGGCGTTGGCGACAGTTACGGTGCCGTTCGACAACAAGCTGGCTTCATCCACGTTCAGCAAAGCCCCCAAGCGGAACTTCATTGACGAGCTGGTGAACGAGAAGTTGAAGGCACTGAACGTCCCGCCTTCGCCGCGCTGCAACGACTCGGAGTTCATCCGCCGCGCATTCCTCGACACGCTCGGCACGCTGCCGACGGCGGCGGAGGTGCGCGAGTTTCTGGCCGACGCCTCGCCGAAGAAGCGCGACGCGCTCATCGAGCGACTGCTCGCGCGGCCGGAGTTCGTGGACTACTGGAGCTACAAGTGGAGCGACCTGCTGCTGGTCAACGGCGCGAAGCTCCCGCAGCCCGCGATGTGGAGCTACTACCAGTGGATTCGCGGCCAGGTGGAGGCCAACACGCCGTGGGACGAGTTCGTGCGCCAGCTCGTGACCGCGCGCGGCAGCACGCTCGACAACGGCGCGGCGAACTACTTCGTGCTGCACGACGACCCGACGCTCATGGCCGAGACGACGACGGTGGCCTTCATGGGCTTGGCCATCAACTGCGCCAAGTGCCACAACCACCCGATGGAGAAGTGGACCAACGACCAGTATTACGAGTTCGCCAATCTCTTCGCCCGCGTGCGCGCCAAGAACGGTTCCGGCGGCGAGGGCGACAAAATCATCTTCCCCGCCGCCGACGGCGATGTGCCCGCGCTGCTCTCCGGCAAGCCACTGCCACCGCGCCCGCTCGACGGCAAGGCCATCGCGATTGACGCGCCCGGCGACCGCCGCGACGCACTCGCCGCGTGGCTAACGGCGCGGGACAACCCCTACTTCACCCGCTCCATCGCGAACCGCGTCTGGGCGAACTTCATGGGCGTCGGTCTCGTCGAGGCCGTGGACGATTTGCGCGTCACGAACCCGGCCAGCAACGAGAAGCTGCTCTCCGCGCTCGCGAAGTTCCTCGCCGACCAGCGCTACGACTTGAAGGCGCTCATGCGTGCCATCCTCCAGTCCGAAACCTACCAGCGCGGCAGCGAGTCGCTGCCCGGCAACGCCGCCGACGCGCGCTTCTACTCGCGCTACTACACCCGCCGGCTGATGGCCGAGGCGCTGCTCGACGCGTATTCGCAAGTCACCGGCGTCCCAACCGAGTTCCGCCGCGACGTGCGCAATGCCAACCGCGGGATTGGCGACCGCTACCCGGTCTCCCTCCGCGCCCTCCAACTCCCCGACGCGAACGTCGCGAGCTACTTCCTGAAAACCTTCGGTCGCGCCGACCGCCTGCAAACCTGCGAATGCGAACGCTCCGAGGAACCGAGCATGGCGCAGGCGCTCCACATCGCGAACGGCGACACCCTCAACCCAAAACTCGCTGCGAAGGACAACACCATCGCCAAGCTCATCGCCGCGCAGAAGACCAACGAGGAAATCCTCGACGAGGCCTTCCTCAGCACGTTGAGCCGCCCGCCGACAGCCACGGAGAAAACCCGTTCGCTCAAACTCCTCGCCGACGCGGGCGAAGCCGAACGCCGTGTCGCGCTGGAAGACCTCTACTGGGGCCTCCTGAGCAGCAAGGAGTTTCTCTTCAACCACTGAACCCGCGTCCGGCGCAGCTTGGCACACGCACCACGGCAGGTGAACCCCCTCTCCCTGCGACGCAGGAGCGGGGAGAGGGTTGGGGAGAGGGGAGACTTGATCACACAGCGGTAACGCCCCTCCTCTCCCCGGCCCTCTCCTCCATCCGATGGAGGAGAGGGAGCAGGCTTCCTCATTCGGATGGTGCGGGGGTCAAGTTGCGCTGAACCGCGTCCAGCGGGCGAAATGGAGATTGTTCCCGGCCACACGGTCGCGTATTGGTTGCGCCGCTTCATCCCGTGTTTGCCCTGCTTGAGCACCTGAACCAGAACGCCGGCGCGTATGCCCTCGTGCTGGGCGCGCTGGTGCTGGCGATGCTGGCGTGGTCGCTGGCCGTGCAGTTGCAGCAGTTGCGGACCCTCCAGGACTGGGAGGAGGAGCGGCGCGCGGCCGAGCGGCAGCGGGTCGCGCTCGAACAGGCCCGCGCGGCGATGGAGGAGGCGCAGTTGGCCGAGCGCCTCGAACGCGAGCAGACCGTCCACCATTCGCGGGAATCCATCGCGGAAGCCACCGCGCTGCTGCACCAGCTTAAGCGCCAGTTCGGATGAACCTCGACCTCACCCGCAAGCTGGCCATCCTCCAGGCCACGGCCGCGAACCTCCGCGAGACCAGCCGCTCGTTCACCGACCAGGCGGACATGTTCGCCTACCGGCAGTTCCAGATGGAGCTGGCGGAATACCTTGGCGCGCACCGCGCGGCCGGCGACATCCCGCACGAGCCGGAGGCGTTCATGCGCGGCGAGTTGGACCGGCTGGAGGGCGTGGTGCAGCCCGTGGAGAAGTTCGTCGGCGAGCAGCTCGAACTGGGCCGGGACATCCTCGCCGCGAAGCCGCAGTCGCTCACGCAGGCACAGGTCGCCGAATGCCAGGCGGCGGCGGACGCGGCCTTCGGCTCGCTGGTCGAACGGCAGCACGAACTGGCGTCCGGGTTTCTGAACAAGGATTTGTCCGTCGAGGAGGCCGGCGTGGACCTCGCGCCGGATCTCGTCGCGTTCTGCAAGCTGGCGCGCCCGCAGTCGCCGCTCCTGCAGCCCGACCGTCCCGTGCTCTGCCAGTTTGCGCATGGCGAAGGCCCGCTGCACGCGCAGGTGGTCGAGCATCTCGAATCCGTGCGCTCCGCGAGCGCCGCGCTGCTGGAGACGCACGCCACGCAGACCGCCGCGCTCCAACAGGCCCACGCGCTGGCCGAGGCCGGCGATTTCGCGCGCGCGGCGGCGATGCTCGAAGGGATGAACCGCGTCTTCGCGGACCTGCCCTACCAGCACGTCACGGAAGCCGTCGAGGGCTGGCGGAAGAACCTGACCGAGGTGGAGGAGAAGTTCGCGCGGCTGCGGCAGCAGTTGGAGGCGCCGTGGCGCGCGCCGTTCGCGCAGCCGTGGAAGGTGCCGGCGCGGCAGGCCGAACTCGAGGACCGAGTGCAGCAGTTCCACGACTACCTCGCGAAGTTCCACATCGGCCTCGAAGCGTGGAAGAACTCCGACTTCGCGCGCGAGGGGCACCTGCTGTTCCGGCGGCTCGTCGGCCAGTTGGACGGCGTGCGTGCGAACCTCCGGCAACGCTGCGAGCAGGCGCGCACGCGCGCGCTGGCCGAGGTGTTCGGCGTGCTGCTAGTCGCGGTGCTCACCGCGAAGTTCTCCCGCCAGCTTCTTCCGGTCGTGGGGCCGATCGCGGCCGTGTTCGCGCTGGTGAAGGCCGGGCAGGCCGTCAACCGCCGGCTGCGCAAGCGGACCTGCGTGGTCTTCCGGCTGGAAGCCGACGGGCGCGTCATCGAGGACACGGCGCACGCCTTCATCCGGCTCAACGGCGAGCCGGTGCGCTCCGGCGACCACGTCGAGCCGGGTGGCTACCAGCTCACGCTCGACGCGAGCCTGTTCGAGCCGCTTGCGCGCACGGTGACGGTGCAGTTCGGCCAGCGCACCAACCTCGGCGCGATTCCCGTGCGGCTGAACCGCGAGGCGCACACCAACTCGCTCGGCATGAAGTTCCTGCCCGTGCCCGGCGCGGCGGCGCTCTTCGGCATCTGGCCCGTGCGCGTGCAGGACTACGAGCCGTTCGCGAAGGAGACCGACCAGAAGTGGCCGCGCCCGAAGTTCAAGCAGGAGCCGTCGCACCCCGCCGTGAACGTGAGCTGGGACGACGCCCGCCGGTTCTGCCACTGGCTCACCGAGGCCGAGCGCCGCGCGGGCCGCCTGGGCGAGCGCGACGAATACCGCGTGCCTACCGACGCGGAATGGAGCGCCGCCGTGGACCTCGGCAAGGAAACCGGTGCCACGCCCGCCGAACGCGACGGGCGGATCCGCGACGTGTATCCGTGGGGCAAGGAATGGCCGCCGCCCAAGAACGTCGGCAACTACGACGCAGAACTGCGTCGCGACGCCTTCGACTACACCTCGCCCGTCGGCAGCTTCCCCGCGAACAAGCACGGGCTTTACGACCTCGGCGGCAACGTCTGGGAATGGTGCGCGGACTCCTACGACGGCCAGCAGAGCCATCGCGTGCTGCGCGGCGCGTCGTGGCACAGCGCCAAGCCGCACCAACTGCTGTCCTCCGCGCGCCTCGTCAACTCGCCGGGCCATCGCGTGGACATCGTCGGCTTCCGCATCGTGCTCGACGCGCGCCGGCCCAGCCCCGTGTTCGGCGCGCGGGAAAGGCCGGCGGTGGAACCGGACGCCAAGCCGCCCGCGCCGCCCGCGCCGTCTTCGCCGGGATGAGTTGAACCGCCGCGCCTCGTCGCGCGCAGAAAGTGGTCGGTTTCCGGCAAAAAAGTGGCTGGCGGCGCATTTCCCCATCGGTGATGATGCCCGGCGAAATTGCGTCCGAACTCCAAACCATGAGCGTCGCCACCATCCCGGTTGAAATCGCCGACCCGGTCAATCACCGCATCCTCGCCATCTCCGAGGACCAGTTGCAGGGCTTCCAGGCCGACCCGCTCGGCGAGGTTGCGCGGCAGACCGGCCTGCCGGTCGAGACGGTCATCGAGCGCATCCAGGCGATGCTGCGGGCGGGCGTCATCCGCCGCGTGCGGCAGACGCTGCTCGCCACGAACCTCGCGCAGGGCGCGCTCGTGGCGTGGGAAGTGCCGCAGGAGAAGCTCGACGCCGCGTTCGACGACCTCTTCGCCAACGACCCGTTCTCCGGCCACGTCGTCACACGCTCGACGGACGCAGCCACGCCCGGCTCGACTTACAAGCTTTGGACCACGCTGAAGATTCCCGCCGGCTACTCGATGCCGCGCCATTGCGAGTATTTGGCCAAGCGCATCGGCGCGGGGCATTTCAGGCTCATGCCGGCGAAGAAACTTTTTGCGCTCGGCGTCGGCCACACTCGGCGGCGCGGCATGGAGCCGGGCAGCAAGGCCGACGTGCCCGCCGAGGCGACCGACGTGGCGATGGTCACGCTCAACGAGCTGGAGTGGCGCATCCTCGAAGCCGTGAAGCGCGAGTTCAAGCCGGAGGAACTCGTCCGCGACCTGTGGGCCGCGCGCGCCACCGAGGCGGGCGTGCCGCTGAAGACCTTTCTCGAAGTCGCCGCCGACTTCAACGAGCGCAAGATCATCGGGCGCTTCTCCACCTTCCTCGAGCACGTCAAGACCCTCGCCACCGGCGAGAAGGTCACGAAGTTCAACGCGCTCTTCCATTGGGCCGTGCCGCCGGGCCGCGAGATCGAGGCGGGCCGCGAGGTGGGCCGGCACCACATCATGACGCACGCCTACTGGCGCGAGGGCGGCCCGGAGTTCCGCAACGTGAACGTGATGGGCGTGGCGCACGGCACGGACAAGGCGCTCGTGCTCGCCCACAAGGCGGCGATTGACGCGCACCTCAACGGCCTCGGCATCACGGTGAGCTACACGAACGTCTTCTGGGGCGGGCGCAGCGAGATCAAGCCCAGCGAAATCTCGCCCAACGCCTACCGCGAGTTCTGCCGCGTCAACGGCCTCGATCCCGAGCGCATGAAGCTCCAGCCCGGCGAGGCGATGATCGCGGGCTGACCTGGGCGCGACGTGCTCCTCCACAGTGAGCCGGCCCGGCATTGATTCCCATGCGCCTCAAGTTCCCCACCCGCAGGCGGTCCTCGTCGGCCGCCCTTTCGCCCGCAGCGCCCGTCGTCTGGCCACTGGATTCGGGAGTGACCTTCCTGAACCACGGCTCGTTCGGCAGTTGCCCGCTCGCCGTGCAGGAGTTCCAGCGCGAGCTGCGCGAGCGGATGGAGCGGCAGCCGGTGAAGTTCTTCGTGCGCGACCTGGAAGAGCTGCTCGACTGGGCGCGCATCCGGCTGGCGAAGTTCCTCGGCGGCAAGGCGGAGAACCTCGTCTTCGTGCCGAACGCCACTTCCGGCGTGAACGCGGTGCTGCGTTCGCTCGATTTCGAGCCGGGCGACGAACTGCTCGTCACCGACCACGAATACAACGCCTGCCGCAACGCGCTGGACTACGTGGCCCAGCGCACCGGCGCAAAAGTGGTAGTGGCGAAGATTCCGTTTCCGCTCGGCAGCGCGGAAGAGGTCATCGAGGCCGTGATGGGCGCGGTGACATGGCGCACCCGGCTGGCGCTGCTGGACCACGTGACGAGCCAGACGGGGATGGTGCTGCCCATCGAGTTTCTCGTGCGCGAACTGAACGCGCGTGGGGTGGACACGCTGGTGGACGGCGCGCACGCGCCGGGCATGGTGAAACTGAACCTGCACACGCTCAACGCCGCCTATTACACCGGCAACTGCCACAAGTGGGTTTGCGCGCCGAAGGGAGCCGCGTTTCTCCATGTCCGCGAGGATCGGCAGGCGCGCGTCCGTCCGCTGGTCATCAGCCACGGCGCGAATTCTCCGCGCACCGACCGCTCGCGCTTCCTCATCGAGTTCGGCTGGATGGGCACGGGCGATCCCAGCGCCGTGTTGTCCGTGCCCAAGGCGGTTGAGTTCGTCCGTTCCCTGCGGCCCGGCGGCTGGGACGAGGTGATGCGCCACAACCGCGACCTCGCGCTCGCCGCGCGCCACCTGCTGTGCGACGCACTGCGGATTCCGCCGCCCTGCCCCGACGAGTTCATCGGCTCGCTGGCGTCGGTGCCCATCCCCGACGCGCGCAGTTCCAAGCCGTCCAAGAACCCGCTCTATCTCGACCCGTTGCAGGACCGGCTGCTGGAGGAGTTTGGCATTGAAGTCCCCGTCATCCCCTGGCCCGCGCCGCCGAAACGGCTGCTCCGCGTCTCGGCCCAGCTCTACAACTCGCTGCCACAATACGAAAAGCTGGCGGAGGCGCTGAGGAAACTGCTGTGAGTCGAGGCCAGTGCCGGCGACTTCCAGTCGCCGTCGGTTGGCAACGTCAGCCACGGACGGCGACTTCCAGTCGCCGGCACGGACTATCGCACTGCCACCACGCGAACCTCGGAAGCGGGCAAAATCAAGTGCGCGAGGCAGCGCAGGAGACGGAAGCCGCGTTCGCCCAACCGCAGCCGGCACGCCCACGCCGCCGCCGCGCGGTCGTAGCCGAACTGGCCGATGCCCGCCGACTCCAGCTTGAAGCCGCACTCGGTCACGAGGTTGCCGAGCGTCTGGGCATTCCAGGAGAACAGGTGATGATTCGGTTCGGCGGGGTCGTGCTTTCGGTAGCGAGGTTCCTCCTCGAAGGGAACGTGCAACAGCAGCTTCCCGCCGGGTTTGAGCACACGCCGGATTTCCGCGAGCGAGACGGCGGGGTTCAGCGCGTGCTCCAGCATGTGATGGCAGACCACCACGTCGGCGCTGGCGTCGGCGAGGGCGGCGGACTCACGCACGAACCCGATGCCGCGTTCGCGCAACCCCGCTTCCAGTAAATCCGACACGTCGAAGCCGATGCGCCGCGCGCACTTCAGCTCGGCGAGATTCCAGCCCGCGCCCACGCCGAACTCGACGACGGTGTCTGCCGCGCGAACGTGCGGGGAAAACTTCTCCGCCCGCAATCGCGCAACCCACGGGAAGGCTTCCGGCGGAATCCCCCGCTTGCCCTCGTGATACACGCGGCCAGCTTCGCCCTGATAGTGGCGGGCGGCGGAATTGTCCGGCGAGTCAGGCATCGGACGGAGTCTAGTCAGAAATGCTGGAACGTGTCGAACGCGCGGACCTCAGCCGTTGCATCTGGTGGGGCGGGCGTCCCCGCGAGCCGGGCCATCTTTCGGCGGGCGAACGGCTCGCGGGGACGCTCGCCCCACCATTTCCAACAGCTCGCGAGGACGCTCGCCCCACCATCCCGGTCGTGGTGACTCCAAGCGGCAGGCTGGAAGCCGGCCCAACTGTCAGGTAGAACTCGCGCGTGCCCGCACCCGCTGCCCCCGGCCCCGACGGCGGCTCCGATTTGGAGCTGTCCATCGTCATGCCGTGCCTGAACGAGGCGGAGACGCTGCCGAAGTGCGTCGGGAAGGCGCTGCGGTTCCTGCGCGAGCACCGGGTTGCCGGCGAGGTGCTCGTGGCCGACAACGGCAGCACGGACGGCTCACTGGAACTCGCCGCCCAACTCGGCGCGCGGGTGGTGACGGTGACGGAGCGCGGCTACGGCCACGCGCTGCGGGGCGGCCTCGCGGCGGCGCGGGGGAAGTTCGTCATCATGGGCGATGCGGATGACAGCTACGACTTCGCCGCGCTCGGCGCGTTTGTCGAGAAGCTGCGGGCAGACGCGGACCTGGTGCAGGGCTGCCGGCTGCCGGCGGGTGGCGGGACGATTGAGCCGGACGCGATGCCGCCGTCGCATCGCTGGCTGGGCAATCCGCTTTTCTCGGCGCTCGCACGGCGGATGTTCCGCGTGCCGGTGAACGACATTTACTGCGGCCTGCGCGGGTTCCGGCGCGACTTGATTCCCCAACTCGACCTGCGCTGTGAGGGCATGGAGTTCGCCACGGAGATGCTCATCAAGGCGAGCCTGCGCGGGGCGCGCATCGAGGAGGTGCCGATCACGCTGCATCGCGACGGACGCACGGCGCATCCGCCGCACCTGCGCACGTTCCGTGATGGCTGGCGGACGCTGCGGTTCTTCCTGATTTGCAGTCCGCGCTGGCTGTTCGTGTATCCGGGGTTGCTGCTGCTGGCGCTGGGTGCGCTGGGTTTCGGCGTGGCGATGCCGGGGCTGACCTTCTTCGGCGCGACGTTCGACGCGCACACGCTGCTGTTCGCGAGCCTCGCGCTGATGGTGGGTTATCAGGCGGTGCTGTTCGGCTGGCTGGCGCGGACGCTGGCGGCGCGGGAAGGGTTCTTGCCGGAAACCCCGTTGCTCGCCCGGCTGCGCGCGGTGCTCTCGCTGGAACGCGGGTTGTTCTTCGGCAGTGCCACGCTGGTCGCGGGCGTCGGCCTGCTGCTGGCGGCGGTGTGGCAGTGGAAGTCCGTGCAGTTCGGCCGGCTGGACTACGCGCACACGATGCGCTGGGTGATTCCCGGAGTGACGCTGACGGCGCTGGGCTTTCAAACCGTGCTCGCGAGCTTCTTCGTCGCCGTGCTGGGCTGGTATCGGAGATGACCATGAATTCTGCCTCACGCAAAGGCCGCGAAGGGCGCAAAGGCGTTTGCCGGTTTGGTTTTCATTGCGTCCTTCGCGTCCTCTGCGTGAGGCAACTTGCCATTTCTCATGCGTAGTCCCGAAGAACAGGTCAGCGCATGGGAGGCGGCCTACCTGCGGTTCGAGACGCCGGAGGAGGAGGTGCGCAAGTTTCTGCGGCGGCTGCGTCGGCTGGGCGCGGAGTCGTGGCCGAAAGACGCGCAGGTGGTGGAGTTGTTCTGCGGGCGCGGCAACGGGCTGCACGCGCTGCAACACCTCGGCTTCTCGCGGCTGGAGGGCGTGGATCTTTCACCCGCGCTGCTGGCGAATTACTCCGGCGCGGCGAAGTGCGTGGTGGCGGATTGCCGGCAACTTCCCTTTCCCGATGCGTCGCGGGACATCGCCATCGTGCAGGGCGGCTTGCATCACCTGCCCGAGCTGCCGGGTGATCTGCAACGCGTCGTGAGTGAAGCGCGGCGGGTGCTGCGGCCGGCCGGGCGATTCATGGTGGTGGAGCCGTGGCGGACGCCGTTCCTGCGTTTCGTTCATTGGGTCGGGAGCTTCCGCGCCGCGCGCCGGGCGTGGGCCAAGCTCGATGCGCTGGAGACGATGACCGAGTTGGAATGGACAACCTATGACCAGTGGCTGCGGCAGCCGGAGGAAGTGCTGCGCGTGCTGGAAGGCGGCTTCGCGGCGGAGCGGAAGTTCATCGGCTGGGGGAAGTTGATGTGGCAAGGCAGGAAACTGTGAATGCGAGGCTCGTGACGCGTGGTGTGTGGTGCGTGAGCAAAATTCTCACGCACCACGCACCACGCACCACGCCCGCCATCGGAGGCTGGCAATGACTCTGCGCCGCCAACTCGCCCTGCTCTTCATCGTGCAAGCCGTGCTGCTCGCGGTCGCGGCGGGGCGGAACTTGCACCAGCTCAACCCGGACGCCGTCGCCTACTGCCGCATCGCGGGTTATTACGCGGGTGGGCAGTGGGAGCTGGCGGTGACGGGGTATTGGGGGCCACTACTGAGCTGGCTGATGGTGCCGTGGCTGAAGTTTGGATGCGCGCCGCTCGTGGCTGCCCGCGTGGTGATGGCGTTGTCCGGCGTGGTGTTTCTGGCGGGTGCGGTGAGCGTGTTCCGCGCGTTCCGGCTGCCGCGCGTCCCGCTGGTGACGGGCGCGTGGATTGCGGTGTTCTGGTCGGTGTTCTGGTCGGTGCGGAACATTTCGCCGGACTTGCTGATGGCGGGGCTGGCGGGGCTGGCGATGGCGGCGACGGTGGATTTTTTCTTGGGCCGTAGCCGCCGAGGTGAGGAGGCGGGGGAGGCGGCGAAGGGGACCATCCGCCTCCTGACCTCGGCGGCTACTCGGCGCTCGCTGCGGCCCGGCGTCGCGGCGGGCGCGTGGTGGGGCTTGGCGTATCTGGCGAAGGCGGTGGCATTGCCGTGGGCGTTGCTGGTGACGGCGGGCTTCGCGCTGTTCGCCGCGAGCGGGCGGCCAGAACTGCGGCGAGAGTTGGCGGCGCGGCTGGGTGAGACGTGGCTTTGCCTCGCGTTGGTGGCGGGGCCGTGGGTGGCGGCGTTGTCGCTGCACTACGGGAAGTTCACGTTCTCGACGACCGGGCCAATCGCGCACGCGCTGGCGGGGCCGGGCGAGGAATCGCGTTACCATCCGGCGATGGTCACGCTGCACCAACCGGACGCGGGGCGCGTGACGCAGTGGGAGGAGCCGTCGCGGATGGCGTATCGCTACTGGTCGCCGTTCGCGAGCGAGGAGAATTTCCGGCATCAAATCAGTGTGGCGGGACAGAACAGCAAAACCATGCTGGGATGGCTTGCGCCGTGGAATGCGTGGTTGGCCAGCGAGGATCTGCCCGCATGGCGGCGATGGCTCGGGGCGTTTGATTTGCTCGGGCTGGGAGCCGTCGCGCTGCTGGCCGCGACTGTGCGGTGCGTTCTTTTCAGGCCACGCCCGGTGCCGCGACGATGGTGGATGGCAATCCTGCCGGTGGCGCTGCTCGGGGGATTGTATCTGCCGTTCTTCGTGATGCCGGAGGACAGCCGCTACTTCTGGCCGGCATGGCCGTGTTTGTGGGTGGTCGGGCTGACCGCACTATCGCGAACCGGAAAGGTGCGCCGCATTGGCTTTCAGCTCCTCCTTTGGTCATTTGCTCTCATCTCACTCGCATGGTGTCTTGCGGCGCTCAGAGGATTGCCCAATCTGACCCCAACCGCAGGCAAAATGATCGCAGGTCAGTTGAAACATAACGGCTGGGCTGGCCCAGTTGCCGGGAGCGGCTTGCTGCCCGGCGGACGCGCGGGGCTTTACACGGCATTTTTCCTTGGCGAGCGCTGGCTGGGCGACGATGCGCAGGCCGGCCCGGACGCGTTTGCGGCAGCCGGCACCCGCGTGGTGGTGCTGCGGCGGGATGCCCCGCAGCGAAAGGCGTTCGAGTGCGCGGCGGGCTGGCGGGTGGTCGAGCCGGCGGCGACGATCCCCTTGATTCTGTTCGTCCGGGAGAATCCTTAGCGCCAGCAAGAATTTGGGCTGGAATTTTCCACCTCATTTCTGTCTCCTAAACGCGCCGCCGGACAGGGACCCCAAGCTGAGTCCACCTGCGGGACGGTTCAAACGCGACGCGCAATGCAATACTGGCTGGAAACGGATGGCGGGGAGCAGTTCCCGCTGCAAGGCACCTGCACCATCGGGCGGCTGGCGGAAAACACGCTGGCCATCAACGACGCCGAGGTGTCGCGCCGGCACGCCATCATCCACGCGCAGGGTGACGGCGGCTATTACCTCGTGGACCTCGGCAGCCGCAACGGCACCATCCTCAACGGGCAGCGCATGCGGATGCCTGCGCAGCTCAAGGACAACGACCGCATCCAGATTTCCACGACCACGCTGGTCTTCCGCGCCAGCGAACCCGCGAGCGGGGAGGAGGAGGAGGCGATGGTCACCATCGCCGCCGCGCACCAGACCGCGAAGTCCGGCATGTGCTGGCTGCTGGTGGCGGACATCTGCCAGTTCACCAAGATGAGCCAGACCGTGCCGCAGGACGAGCTGGCGCAGATGGTCGGCAAGTGGGTGCTGGCCTGCAAGCAGACCGTCGAAAAGACGCAGGGCCACATCAACAAATACCTCGGCGATGGCTTCCTCGCCTACTGGCCGATGGACATCACGTCGGCCGAGTCCATCGCCAGCACGATCAACGGCCTGCGCGCGTTGCAGGAGACGACGCCCATGCAGTTCCGCATCGTGCTGCACTACGGGCAGGTGCGGATGGACAGCTCATTGCAGCAGGGCGAGGACAACCTCATCGGGCCGCAGGTCAACTTCATCTTCCGCATGGAGAAGGTGTGCGGGGCCTTGAAGCAGTTCTGCCTGTTGAGCGAGGCGGCGGCGACCGAGCTGCAACCGCACTTCGAGCTGACCCCGCAGGGCGCGCACGCGCTGGGCGGCTTCACCGGCGAGCACAACATGTATTCGTGCTGACCCGAAAGCAGCCCGGCATTCCAATGTCGGATTCCCGTCGTAGGTTAGCCGGGGCGGTGAAACAGGGCGACGGCGAGGGACTCGACATTGGAATGTCGGGCCACTACCGGTTGCGGGCGTCCCAATCCTTCCAGAACTGCGCCGGGGTTTTCGAGCGGTCCCAGTTGTCCACCGGCACGTAGTAGTCGAGGCGCTTGAGCTTCGGGAGCTGGCGGAGCGCGACCACCGAGGGCGACGGGAAGGGGATCGCAAGCTGCTCCAAGTCCTGGCATTCCCACAGCGGATTCAAGTCCGGCTGGTTCGGCAGGCTGTCCATGCGCAGCACCTTGAGCGGCATCCCGGCCAGCGGCGCGAGGCTGGCGACGGGCACCTTGGAGAGGTTGAGATACTGCAAGGGTGCCCCGCGCAACGGCTCCAGGCTCGTGACGCGCGTGCCGGACAAATCCAGTTCCACCGTCAACGGAGCGCCGCGCAACGCCTCAATGTCCGTGATCTGCGTGTCGGCGAGCTTGAGCACGTCCAGCGGCATTCCCGCCAGCGGCGCGATGGTCGAGATGCCGGCCTCGCGCAAGTCCAGCAGGCGCAGCGAGGTCATGCCCGCCAGCGGGGCGAGATCCTGCACCGGCGTCTTGTAGCAGGTGAGGTGCTGGAGCCGCATTCCCTTCAGCGCCGTCAGCTCGCGCACGAGGGTCTGGCTCATCAAATTCGTCACGAGCGGCATCCCGGCCAGCGGGGCCACGTCCCGGACGCTCGTGTTGTTGAAGTTGAGGTATTGCAGTGGCGCGCCCTTGAGCGGGCCGAGGTTGATGACCTTGGTGCGCTCCAGGTTGACCCACCGCAGCGGCATGCCGGCGAGCGCGGTGAGGTCGCGCACCTGCGCAGCAGAGGCGTCGAGCCATTCGAGCTTGGTGCCGGCCAGCGGCTTCAGCTCGGTGAGCTTGGTGTCGCTGACATCCAGCCGGGTCAGGGGCATTCCGCTCAAGGGCGCGAGGTCCAGCACGGCGGCGCAGCCCTTGAGGTTCAGCGCGGTCAACTGCATTCCCTTGAGGGGGCCGAGATCGCTCAGGCCGGCGATGCCGCTCAGGTCGAGCGTGGTCAATGGCATCCCCTTGAGCGCACCGAGGTCCGTGACGTTGGTGGAACCGGCGAGATTGAGCGAGGCCAGCGGGATGTTCAGCAAGCCGCGCAGGTCGGAGACCGGGTTTTCGCCCAGGTCGAGGCTGTAGCGGCCCGAGCTATCCCGCTCCAGCAGTTCCGGCTTGATGCCCGCGTTGGCAAGCTGGCGGCGCAGGCTGACGACGATCTGCGTGTCCGTGGCGGCCACCATCGCAAAGATGCGCCCCGCCTCCTCCACGCGGCCCTGCTCGCGGAACAGCTCGTAGATGTCGCGCTTGCTCTTGTCGCTGAGTTTCGCCGGGTCGGTGTTGTCGCGCAGGATGGCGGCGCACAGGCCGGAGCTGCGGGTGGCGGCGGAACTGCGGGAGCCGTATTCCTGCGCCTTTTCAAACGCCCGGCGCGCGTCCGCGATCTGCAACTGCGACATGAGGATGTCGCCCTGGATGTTGTAAAAATCCGCGTTGGTCTGGTTGAGCGAGATGGCCTGCACGATGTTGGTCATCGCCTCGCCGAACTTCAGCTCGCGCAACTTGCCCTGGGCCACGGCGGCGAAGGACGGCGCGGTCTCCTGGAGCTTCACGACTGTCGCCTTGGCCTCCGTGAGGGCGTCCTGGGCCTTGATCTCGCTGAGTTTCACCTTGCCGAGGAACGCGAGGATGACGACGAAGATGGCGACCACGGCCATGCCCGCCATGAACACTTCCTTCTTGTTCCGTTGCAGCATCAGCCGCAGCAGCGTGAAGATGTTCGCGTCCTGCGCGCTGGTGGCATAGCCGCCCTGATATTTTGCGATGTCCCCCTGTAATTCCTCGATGGTCTGGTAGCGCTGCTCCCGCTCGCGGGCGAGGCACTTCATCGCCACGGCGGACAGCGCCTCCGGGATGGCTCCGTCAGGGCAATGCGGCGCGATTTTGCCGGTGGGGTTCTCGATGGGCCGGTCGTTGAACGAACTGGGGGTCGTGATGTCGCCGCTGGTGACCCGCGTAAGAATCTCGTCCAGGTTCGCGCCCGTCACGGGCGGCTGCATCGTGAGGATGCAGTAGAGGATGCCGCCCAGCGCGTAGATGTCCGAGCGCGTGTCAATGTCCGCGACGCGGCCCTCGGCCTGCTCGGGAGCCATGTAGTTTGGCGTGCCCTTCACCTGGCCGGCCATGGTCGCCATCGCGTCCACGCCGGACGCGCCCGGCAGCGGCCCGGAGAATTCCCCGCCCTGCTCTTCGGTGTCCACCTGCCCCGGCTCTGGCAGCACCTTCGCGAGGCCCCAGTCGAGGATGAGCACCTCGCCGAATTCGCCGACCATCACGTTGTCGGGCTTGAGGTCGCGGTGGATGACCCGCCGCGAGTGCGCGTAAGCGATGCCGTCGCACACTTTCTGGAACACGGTCAGCAGCCGCGAAATCGGAAACCGCTGGATCGTGTCCGGGTTGCCGTCGCGGATGTCCTTGAGGATGTCGCGCAACGTGCGGCCCTCGATCAGCTTCATCGTGTAATAGATGGTGCCGTCGGCGGCCACGCCGATGTCGTGGAGGGGGACGATGTTCGGGTGTTCGAGCTGGCCGGTGATCTGCGCCTCGGCCACGAAGCTGTAGACGGCCTGGTCGTTGGCCTCGGCGCTGTTGAGCATCACCTTGAGCGCGACTGTGCGGGCGAGATTGTTGTCCTGCGCCTTGAGCACCGCCCCCATGCCGCCGGTGGCGACGACCCCGTCGAGCGTGTAGAAGCCCGTGCCCGCCTGCGTCTGCGGCGCGAACGCCTCGCGGTCGCCGGCGTTCCGCGCGGACAGGAAGTGGCCGATGGTGATGTTGCCGCGCCCGGCTTCCATCTCCAGCGTCCGCTTGAGCTGGGTGAGCAACTGCTCGGCGGCCTTGCGCTGCGGCGTGGCCTTGGGCTGTTCCTTGGCCTTGAACTTGATCATCGCGGTTGGCGGGTTGGGTTTTGCACTACGGAGCTTTACCTACCAGAGTATCGTGAAAATACCAGCCCTCTGAGGCTCTTTCAAAACATGTGTTGCGAGTGTGACGGCGGGGCGAGGCGACGGGAAAAGAGCGCGATTTTTTCCGCGGCCGGCACTTTTCACCCGTTTTGCTCCGGCGGCGGACGCGCTGCGCCCGGCACCCGCTCCCCCGGGCGCAATTTCAGGGCCGCCGTTGCCCGGCGGCGCGCGGCGCCCCCTTCAACACAGCCGCGCGAACAGCGCGCTGGCTGTCAGCGCCACCAGCCCGAACATCAAATGGCACATCACTTTGCTGGCCCCGCGCACCCGCACCCAGCGCCCACCGTGGCGTTCCTTCAGCAAACTGTTCACCCGTTCGCTGGCGCTGCGCTCCTTGAAACGCTGCGCCTGCGCTGGCGCCAGCGGAATCTTCTCCCCGCCACGCGGGTGCGGATCAATGATGGGCACATGCCCCAACCGGCGGCTGAACGCGTGGATTTGCGGCGCGTCATAGGCGCTGTCCATCAAGTCGTAGAGCGAGGTCACGCGCTGCGCGGTCAGTTGCGCCAGCGGGATGGCGACCTGGCTGTCGTGCGTGCTGGCGCTGGTCAGCACGGCGCTCACGGGAATGTCCCCATCCACCGTGTCCAGGTGCAGCTTGTAACCGATCCAGCTTGCCTGATGCCCTTTGCTGTTGCGCTTGCAGCCCACGTCGCAGCGCGCGGGCAGGTCGGCCAGATTGTCGGCCAGGGTGCGGGCGGGCTGGAGTTCCAGCCGCTTGGGCGGGGCGGGCGGACGGACTTCGCCTTTTTTCGGACGGCCGCGTTTGGCGGGGGCTTTCGGCGCGGCGGCGGGCTTGGGCGCGGGGCGTTCGGGTGCTTCGATGGCGGTGGCATCGCGGCTGACGTGGCCGACGAGTTTGTTCCCGGCGTGAACTTTCACCATGTTTTCATGGATGCGCTGGGGCAACTGGTCGGCGGCAAAGGTGGCGAAGGCGCGGCTGAAAGTCGGTTCACTGGGAATGTCCCCCGCGCTGTCCCAGCCGCAGAGGCGGCGGAGCGTGGGGCGGCTGCGCAACGCCTCGAGGAGCGCGGCGGTGGTGGGAAGCTGATAGACGTGTTTGGCGATGAAGGCGTGGGCGAGCCAGACGCGGGCGCAGGGCGGGCGGCCCTCGCCGCACCATTCATAGTGATCGGTGAAACGGCCCAACTGGGTGAGCGAGATGACCGCGCAGAACTGTTGGTCCAGCGCGGAGAGTTCGCCCAGTTCGTCGGTGAGGGCGGGAAAAAGCTGGCGTTGCAGGCCGTGAAAGATCGTCGTCAGGTCGAACATCCCTTGCAGACTGTTCACACCGCGCCACGTTCAAAAACTTCAGCAAAAAATCCCAACGAAACCGACTTTTGAAAGGGCCTCCTCTGTTTGGGAATTTCACGGGTGCCCCCGAAGCAAAACGGCGCGGCCCCTCCGGGCAGCGCCGTTTCCAAAATCGCCTGAACCGCCTACTTCCTCAGCTTCGCAAGCTTCGCCACGTAATCCTTCGCCGGCGTGCCGCCAAAGCCCACCTCCTTGAAGACTTCCTTGCCGTTCGCATCCAGCACGATGACCGTCGGGTAGCCCTCGATGTTGAACTTGTCCGACAATTTGCGGTTCGCCGCCTTCAACTCCGCCGACTGCGGCTTGCTGCGCGGAAAGTCCACCTCCACCAGCACCAGGTTCTCCTTGGCGAACTTCACGAACTCCGCCGAGGTCAGGACGGTGTTGTGCAGGCTCTTGCACGGCGGGCACCAGTCCGAGCCGGTGAAGTCAATGAGCACCAGTTTCTTCTCGGCCTTGGCCTTCTCCTGGGCCTTGGCGAGGTCGGTGAGCCACTCGCCCTCGGCGGCGAGCAGCGTGGACGCGGCGAACGTGGCGGTGAGCAGGAGGAGGATTTTTTTCATGGGGTTCAGATTGTTGATTAAAAATGACGCCGGTTGGACGCAGGCGCGGGCGGCTTATTCCCGCCACACCACCTTGCCGGCGACGATGGTGGCCGTCGGCTTGCCCTTGAGCGTCCAGCCGTAGAAGGGGTTGTTCTGGGATTTGCTGGCGGTATCCGCCCGCTCGAAGACCCATTCGCGGTCGGGATCGAGAATGGTGATGTCCGCATCCGCGCCGGGGGAGAGGGTGCCTTTCTTGAGGCGCAGCAGTTTCGCGGGGGCGACGGTGTATTTCTCGATGACGGCAGACAGGCTCAGGCGCTTGGCGTGATAGAGCTGCATCAAGGAAAGCGCCAGTTCGTTCTCCAGCCCGGTGATGCCGAAGGGCGCGTAGTCGAACTCCACTTCCTTCTCGTAGTCGCAATGCGGCGCGTGGTCGCTGGCGAGAATTTCCAGCGTGCCATCGGCGAGCGCGTCGAGAATCGCCGCGCGGTCGGCGGCGCTGCGCAACGGGGGGTTCATCTTGAAGTTCGTGTCATAGACCGGCCACGCCGGACGCGCGTATCCGCCGTCGTGGTAGCCGAAGATGGCCTTGCCGTCGGCGGCCCAGAACTTCTCGCTGCCGGCAATCGCCGCGTCGGTGAGCGTGAAGTGGTGACAGCACGCCTCGCCGGAGATGGGCACGCCGCGCGACTTGGCCTCGCGCAGCAGGCACACGCTGCCCGCCGTGCCGAGATGCTGGCAGTGGACGTGCGCGCCGGTGAGTTCCGCGAGCAGGATGTTCCGCGCCACAATCGCGTCCTCGCCCGCCGCCGGCCAGCCGCGCAGGCCCAGCACGGTGCTCCAGTAGCCCTCGTGCATCACGCCGTCGGTCACGAGCGCGTAATCCTGGCAGTGGTCCATGATGGGCAGGTCGAACATCCGCGCGTATTCGAGCGCGCGGCGCATCAGCTCGTTGTTCTGCACGCAATGCCCGTCGTCGGTGATGGCCACCACGCCCGCGCCCTTGAGCGAGCCGATCGGCGCGAGTTCCTCGCCGGCGATGCCCTTGGTGATGGCCCCGGTGACATACACGTTCACCACCGCGTCGCGCGCCGCCTTTTCGCGCACGAGCGCCACCTGCCCGGCGTTGTCAATCGAAGGCGAGGTGTTCGGCATGCACACGATGCTGGTGAAGCCGCCGCGCGCCGCCGCGCGCGTGCCGGTGGCGAGCGTCTCCTTCGCCGACTGCCCGGGTTCGCGCAGATGCACATGCAGGTCAATGAGGCCGGGACAAACCACCTTGCCGCGCGCGTCGAGTTCCTCGGTGACGACGCCGGCGGGGATTTTGTTGCGCGCGTCCTTGCCGACGACGGCGATTTCCCCGTCGAGCACCAGCACATCGGCCAGGGCGTCGAGCTGGTTGGCGGGGTCAATCACGCGGCCGCCGGCGACGAGGAGCGCTTTCATGCGGCGCGGAGGTTAGCCGCCGATGAATTGACAGGGCAAGCCCGGTCGGTAGAGTCGCGGCGCAGTGCGGGTGTAGCTCAATGGTAGAGCTCCAGTCTTCCAAACTGGCCACGAGGGTTCGATTCCCTTCACCCGCTCCAGGCGCGCGAGTAGCTCAATTGGATAGAGCGTCGGTCTCCGAAGCCGAAG
>Ga0172376_10003162_pt1 | contig 19677 bp, 11 predicted proteins | sample Lak35m_FD_121114 | JGI IMG/M metagenome (GOLD analysis project Ga0172376, IMG submission 121114) | Freshwater microbial communities from Kabuno Bay, South-Kivu, Congo - kab_092012_35m | ecosystem: Environmental > Aquatic > Freshwater > Lake | place: Democratic Republic of the Congo: South-Kivu... | reverse complement strand
AGCTCCTTGAGCAACTCCAACTGCTTGGCCTGTTTGTCCGGCGACCACTTCCCGTTCTGCAGAAACGGGATCATCGCTTTGGGATCCAGATTCGTGTGATTGACATACACCCCCTGATGCTTGGCTGGCAGAAAGCCACTGGACCAAAGCTCTGCAAACCGCACCGGACGCCCAGGGCACAAGGCGACAAACTCCGGCAAATTTTCATTGGGTGAACCCAATCCGTAGGACAACCAAGCGCCCAGCGTCGGGCGATTGGGGGTGATCGTCCCGTTGTTCATCATGAAGAGGGCAGGGCCATGGTTTGGATTGTCAGTGTACATCGAGCGAATGACGCACAGATCGTCGGCAAGTTGCGAAGTGTATGGCAACAGCTCGCTGATCGCCAAACCGCTTTGGCCATGATGACAGTACTCGAACGGAACGGCCATCAGCGCTCCGGTGGGGCGTTCGGTCCGCAGATCGGCACCCTCGGGCTTTTGACCAGCATATTTGCTCAGCGCTGGTTTAGGATCGAACAAATCGCATTGAAACGGACCGCCGTTCATGAACAGATGGATGATCCGCTTGGCCTTGGGCGCAAAATCGGGTCGCAATCCCAAAGCGTCCCCGCCGATGGCTTTGTCTCGACCGATCAAGTTAGCAAGTCCGATCAGTCCAAGCCCAGCCCCGGTCGACTGCAAAGCCTGCCGACGCGTAAGGATCGATTGTCGCGTGTTCCATGGGTAATCCATCAACTCGTCATCCTTTTAGTTCCAAAAATAAAACTCGTTGCTTGCAAGCAAGGACTGGGCAAGGAGCTGCCAATCCTGCGGGGACTCCTTGACGAAGTCCATCATCTTAGCGAACTCTCGCTGAGTCGGATCTCGCTGGAACAGCCATCGAATCATGGCTCGGATCCGAGCCTCATGCTCGGTGATCCCTTCACGCTCCAAACGCATCACAAGCGACTCGGCGCCTTGGATCACAAACCGACTGTTCAAGACATACAACTGTTGCAACGGGGTGATGGTAGAAACTCGAGTAGGACTATGCGTTAACGGATCCGGAAAGTCAAACAATCGAAGCAAATCATTGATCTCACGCCTTCGCACGTGACCATAGATCGTACGTTTAGTGTTGCTCTCGCTGTTTAAATCCTGGGACGGGCCGCCAAACTTCCCATCCAATCGATCGGTAACTTGCAGAATGCTGTCCCGCCAAGCTTCCACGTCCATGGTTCGGCGTGGATAAGCCGATAAGTATCGCAACTCTGGATCGGATTCGCTAGGCAACTGATTTTGTCGTTGGTAAGCCGCCGAAAGCAGAATCTCCCGATGCAACCATTTCAACGACCATCCTTGCTCGATGAACCGATAGGACAAGTCATCTAGCAGCGCTGGGTGAGTCGGCAATTCCCCCTGACGGCCAAAGTCGCTAGGGGTGTCGACCAGACCTCGACCGAAATGATGCTTCCAAACACGGTTGACCATGACGCGTGCAACAAGATCCTTGGACTCCGAAGTTAGCGCGTGGGCCAGTCCCATCCGCCCACTTCCGTCGTTCCATGCTTCGGAAGCAGTTTGAGGCTTGGCCAGCACCGAAATGAATCGACGCGGAACACTAGCCCCCAATTTATTGGGATTGCCTCGGATCTCGATCGCTGCATCCTTGAGCTCCGATTCAAAAACGATCTTGCTACCATGGGCACCGCCATCGGCAGGACGCACTTCCAATCGAGCATCCTTCACGCCAGGCGTTAATAGGGAATCGTAACCGACAACCGATTTGGCCTGCTGAATCTTGTCTCTGAGCTCCTGGGCCTTGGCCATGTCCTCTTGTTTATCGCTCTTGGCGACTTTTTGAAGCTCTGCGTCCAAACTCTTAACCGACTTGCGTGCCTGGACCACTTGCTCAGCGTCGACCCCTTCGGCCAGTGCCACGTCGGACGCTTTGGTATTGGACAGGACTCCCGCCATCGCGTAGTAGTCGAGATTGGTCAGCGGATCGTACTTGTGATCATGGCACCTGGCACACGCTAGATTCAATCCAAGAAACGTGCTGGAAATCGTATGGACACGCTCTTCGACTTCATCCGATACAATCGACTTGATGATCTCCACGGGCAATTGCAGTTCTTTCCAATACGAGGGGCTCATCCCCAAAAATCCCAAAGCCGCTCGGTCGACCGACGGTGCCCCTGGAATCTGATCCGCAGCCAACTGCAACTGGATAAACTGATCGTAAGGCAAGTCTCGATTCAGCGCATCGATAACCCAATCGCGATAAGGATACGTCGGACCGATCGTCTCGGCCCACTCCTCCATCGTATCGCAGTAGCGAACCAGATCGAGCCAATAACGCCCCCAACGCTCCCCATACTCGGGTGAAGCTAGAAACGCATCGACTCTGCGTTGATAAGCATCCGGTTGGAGATCGGATTCGAAATCCTCGACCTCTTGAACTGTCGGCAATAGTCCAAGCAGATCCATCTTTAGCCTTCGCAGTAAAGTCCTCCGGTCTGCAGATGGGGCAGGGGAGATCCCCAGCTCCTTAAGCTTGCTTAGTATGACCGTATCGGTGCGATTTGCGACAAAGGAAGACTCGGCGATGATCTCTCCTAAATCGAAAAATTCGCTGCGCAACAACTGGGTCGGCAGAAACGACCAGTGCATTCTTCCAGCTTCGATATCGACTGACTTTTGAATTTCCGCCGTTTGCTCCGACTTGGGCATCGACGCACCGCTTCGGACCCAAGCTTCGAACTTGCCGACCACTTCGTCGGGAAGTTTGCCCGAAGGGGGCATCGCGGTTGAGGGATCTTTATAACGGATGGCTTGGAGAATCAAACTCTCATCGGGTTTGCTAGACAACAAACTAGGCCCACTATCGCCACCGGCCATGATCCAATCCGGGGAATCAAGCCTGAGCCCACCTTGAAGCGGCTTGGACTGCTCAGAATGGCACTCGTAGCAATGCTCGGCCAAAAGCGGCCGGATATGCTGCTCGAAATCGTTCGACTCTGGAGGGGTTTGACCGGCAACGGGCAGGCACAGCCAAACCATCGATAGCCAAAAACACAGGCAATTTCTCATTCAAATCTCCTGTTGGGGGGGAGATCTAATGTAGCCCCCCGCATCGATGAAATCAACCACGCAAAGAATTGGGACGGTAAAGAATCAGAACGGTGGTTTTGAGTTCCATTTTGTTTTGAGAGCACTTAGGGCCGGATTACAATACAAGGTGGGGATATATCTTTTCTAAGGGGCAAATCATGCTGGGTATTTCGTACTTCAAAGGCCAACCAAGCGATTACATCATCAAGTATTCGGGGAGCCGTAAATCGCGAGCTGGCCAGGGCCTATCGTTCTTCTATTTGCGGTTTAATACCCAAATCGTTGCCGTGCCTACCCAAAGCATGGATTGCCCCTTTGTTTTCAGCGAGATTAGCCGAGACTATCAGATCGTTAGCGTTCAAGGTCAGCTGACCTATCGAATTGCTAACCCCGAAAGCGCAGCGGAACTTCTAAATCTATCTATCGACGCCAAATCAGGTGCTTATAAAACAGAGGACCTTCGGGTTCTAAGCCAGAGAATCGTTAATACCCTACAAATCGCAACCCACGAGGAGATTGAGAAACGCACCATGGAGGAATGCATCCGCGATGCGCAATCGGTCTCTGCTGCCGTCGCCGAACGGTTGGCCAACGACCCAACGGTTAAATCCTTCGGTGTCGAGGTGTTGGGAGTTTTCATTCTCGCGATCAAGCCTACTCCCGAAATGTCCAAAGCACTGGAAGCGGAATTCCGAGAACAACTGCTTCGCCGAGCCGATGAAGCGATCATGGCCAGGCGGGCAAGCGCCGTAGACGATGAGCGCAAGATCCGCGAAAAAGAACTCGAAAGCGATTCAGCACTGGAAAAGGGACGTTCGGAACTGATCGCTCTCCAAGGTGCCAACATGCTTCGCGAAGCAGAGAACCGAGGTAAAGCTGTCGAAGTCGAATCGTCATCCAAAGCCAAAGCGCTTTCGCAAGAACTAGCCGCTTTGGGCGGCATCGATCCAAAACTGCTGCTGGCCGAATCGATGCGGGTCCTGGGACTCAACGCCGACAAAGTCGGACAATTGAATATCACCTCTGAGATTCTTGCGGGACTACTCAATCCCCCAAGCCCAGCTACCCCCACCGACAACTCCTCGTACAGCGATCGCTAAATCCATCGGGTAACATGCCAGAGCTATCGTTCGACAAGATCGTCATTGTCACTCGAAAAACCGCTTTAGAAGAGCTCATCGAAAAACACAATTCGGAGGCTCAAGCCAGGTTCTACATCGAACGACTAGGAGACTCTTTCGACAACTACACCAGTTCTCACAAAGCATTTCACTCATCGCTAGATACTCTAAACCGATCGCTACCGGACATCCGCTGCCAATGGATCGATCGCTCGTTTCTAGCAAACTTTCTCTTTGGCCCAAAAGACCTTGTCGTAGTCCTCGGCCAAGACGGACTTGTGGTCAACACCGCCAAATACCTTGCAGATCAACCCTTGGTGGCCTTCAATCCCGATCCAACTCGCATCGATGGCATCTTGCTTCCCTTTTCTGTGCACCAATCCAAAGAGATCCTCAAAAGGGTCGTAACGGGCAACTATCAGATCGATCGACTAACGATGGCCCAAGCTTCGCTCAACAATGGCCAAACGATCTACGCCCTGAACGATCTGTTTATCGGATATGCTTCCCACGCATCAGCAAGATACCGGATCGCCCAAGGCGACGTCCTAGAGAACCAATCCTCAAGCGGGATCATCGTATCGACCGGTGCAGGATCCACCGGGTGGCTTAGATCGATCCTGACCGGATCGGCAGCGATTGTCGAAGCCCGCGAGGAGTGCCAACTCTTGAGTAAAACAAGAGACGACTATCGATTCGATTACTCGACCGAAGCCCTAGCTTTTTTTGTAAGGGAACCCTTCATCAGCCGTTCATCCCAAGCCAACTTGGTTACTGGCTTGATCCGAAAGGACCTTCCGCTGCTTGTGACTTCACAAATGCCCAGCGGTGGAGTGATCTTTAGCGATGGTGTCGAACAGGACTTCCTAGCCTTCGACAGTGGCACCACGGCAACCATCAACATCGCCGACCGGAAACTCAACCTAGTGGTTGACTAACCGTTTCAACCTTCAAGCGTTGTTGGAGTCAATCCACGCACACTCCCAAGCAAGTGACGATACTTGGTGCTTAAATGGTTCAGCCACAATCCGAAGTAGACGTTCAAAATAAATGACAGGACCAAAAAGAAGGGGACTAGGGAGCCCCGAGGCGAGGTGCTGGCCAGTTCTAGTTCGCGCTGCTGCGTACTTGGCAGGGTCAACACCGGCGGGCTTACCGTCGAGGGCAACGGACGTGAACCTGCTTGCTGAATCGGCAAAACTGGATTGCTGGGCAGGGGATTGTGGGCTACTTGGTTGGTATAGCCACCATGCCCGTATCCATTTTGAGCATAACCATTTTGGACATAGCCCCCCTGAAGCTGACCATACGAGGCATAGTTGTCGGTTGGCAAGACATAACCACCCTGAGGTGCATTCGGATTGCTTGCCAAATGCGGTACCGAATTGTAACTTCCATTGTTGGGATAAACGCCCTGCTGGGGCGATGTCGCTGAACTGCTATAAGTCACATTGCCTTGGCTGGTCGTCGTGGTGGTGTTTGCAAGACCACTCTTTCCAAATGGGTTCAGCGTCGAAGGCACGGTACGTGGCATCGGAGCAAAACCATCACTGCCATAGGCACTTGGCGCTGGAGCACTGTACGGGGACGTACCGGAGGCCGTCGAAGCCCCCGCCAAAGGAGCACCGGTGGGAACAGTCTGGTTTGGAATCGGTGTTGAGACGACCGTTGGACCGCTAGGTAACACGGGATTTGGTACTGCTGGCAGATTCAATCCAGGTACCACGGGCAATTGAGTGGTCCCCGAAGTCGGAACAATCTCAGTTGCAGTTCGATCGGCAGATCGCGGCGAATCGATACTTACCGGGGACCGGCGATCCAAGTTCGAGATCAACGGAGCGTGCGTCATGCTACTGCTCGTGCTATTGTTGAGCGTGGGCAATCGCTCCAATTCGGACTCCGGTGGACTTTGTTCGACCGGACCGCTACCGACACGTACAATCACCTTTTGAACGCGCCCCTGAAGGCCTTTGGGGATGAGGCTCTCTAACTCCATCGATCTGCCTCCGGCAGCGAATTGCGCGATCGATTCGGGAGCCAACTGGATGACCATGTACATCGACTGATCCACCGGATCTGTCCCCCATCCGATTTTGCACTCTGGTGCCACCAACGGTACTTGCTGAGGCTCCATGTTGCTTGAGACCATCAATGGCTTGGGCAATAACTCGTTCTTGGGTGCAGGAAGTAGCTCATCGGGCTGAGTGAAAGCCAGCAGCAGGATCATCCATAATCCGGTCATGACCGTTACCTTGGACCAATGGTCCGGTCAGTACATACAAAGGAGCGATCCGTCCGATGGATCGCGTTCTGATGGATAATAGAGAATCGAGGGGGTTGAAGTAAAGACGGAACCTAGGGAAGACTGGGAAAAGAAAGCGTTGAAAACTTCAAACGGATGCTCCAAAACCAGACCGAAGATTCAAAAAAAAACCGGGCTTGAGTCAACAAGCCCGGTCTTAAACTCGTTAGATAACGTGTTCGACGTGGAGACTACTCGATGCTAGCAGCATCCCAGAGGTCGCCAGCATCCTTGGTTCCCATTGCACCCCACGCACCGTAGGGGCTTGGGAGGTTGGAGCGAGCACCGTCGATACCCAGTGGGGGATCTCGACCGGCGTCACCGGCATCAACCGAGTTAGGAATGAATCGAACGTTGTTGTCGCCGAAGCAAACGTGTGCACCTGCACCGTGGTAGCTACTTGCGGAGAAGATACCCCAGTCCCAGTCACCGCCACCTGCGTTACAGGAAGCACGGTTTGGAGGGAGAATCGTGGTGAAACCGCTGAAGGATGGGTGACCATCGCCCCAACGGATACCGCGCCAGTGACCACCCAAAGATCCGTTGACGTAACGGTCACCTTGAGCGGTGTTGCGGCAGGTCAGAACCCCGGTACCGGTGTCCATGCTGCCGACGTTGACAACCATACCACCTTGGATACGGAACTTACCAGCACCCCAACCGAGGTTTTGACTAGGAGTGGTTCCGACTTCGCCGAGAACCGCGGTGTAAGCCAGACCGTCGGTAGCTTCTGCCATCCGGCGTTGGTAACGTCCTTGGAACATACCGCGGTTTGCGGCTGGGTGCCACGCAGCGTGGTTATCTTGGGTCGTATCGCCGTAGCACATCACGTAGTTGGTACGTGCAGCACCGTCGTCGAACCAGTTGGCATCAGGGTTCATCCTACCTGGATCCGATGGGCATCGCAGGTTGGCGACTTGAGTACGCCATGGGAGATAATTACCGCCAGGTCCCATATCCCAAGGCCACAACCAGGCGTTGATCGTCGTGCGATTGGTTGGGTGACGATAAGGGATCGTGAACAGCTGGGTGTACAATTGTTGCTGTTCCATGTAAGGAAGAGCCATCAATGTACCGGACCAGCGGTTGATACCAACACGACCGACGTTGGCGTCTTGGTCAGTACCGGTTCCTCCGGGAGCAGGTCCACCCCATCCGGGAGGAAACTTCTTATAAGCCGACTCGTAATTCAAAAACGCCAAACCAACTTGGCGAATGTTGTTACCGCAAGACATACGTCGAGCGGCTTCCCGTGCGGCCTGAACCGCCGGCAGCAACAAGCCCACTAGAATCCCGATGATCGCGATGACCACCAAGAGTTCCACGAGCGTGAAGCCATGGACATTCCTACGCTTCATGAAAAAACCCCTTAAAAAATGGAGAACTTAAAAAAACTCCGCCACCAAAACGTGGCTATCAACCATTAAGTTTTAACTTGTCCCCTCTTCCCGGACAAGACTCGAGGTTGTTAACCGGTAGAATTTCGGGAAAATTTGGTCAAATCTTGAGGATTTCCGACCCGACCAGCCCACTTAAGGGGGGCGATTCTCGCGTTACCGAGAAAAATCCGAAGCGTCCCCAAGTCCCAGTCGGCTAAGTTATCGACTCCTGGCATTCGACCAATCCATCCCTTTCTACTTTACTTTAGGATGGAAATTCCTCCGCTGAGTTCCGTAGTTGAAAGTCGAATTGGACGAAACAGCCCTCCTGCCCCCTGCCAGTCTTCCACACGCATCGCAATACTCAACGTTTCGCCCGCTTTGACTTGATCCGCAACCAAGAAGCTCACCCTCTGCTCAAAAGCCGTCAGCCGGCGCTTTGGATCGCCAGCCGAGCCGACAAGCCGACCGTCGACATAAGCCTCGAAGTAATCGTCCGCCCCGTCGACCTGCAGATATAGCTGGCCCGTTGGCCAATCGCTTGGAAGCTGGATTTGAGTTCGATACCAAGCCCATCCGTCGAGCCCTGGATAACCTTGGGCCTCCCAATGCTTACCGATCGCGATCTGCTTCCACTGTCCTTGTTCAGATCGATCCAATTCGGCCTGCTGCCAACCAAGCTTCAGGCCTTGATCGGTAGGATCTGGTCGAAAATCCCACATCCGATCGCTCAAGCTGTAGATCCTCTCTCGAAGCTTATCGCGGACCCCTCGCAAGCTTTGTGCCTTCATCGGCCTGAGCGAATCGATGTCCATGAACTCGATCGCATCCAAGCACTCCGCAAAGATCATCGAGCCGGCCGGACTTGGTCCCTGACCACTATGCATTGCATTGGCATTCATTGCATTGACGAACATCACGCCTCGTCCAACCTTGCTTGCAAATACCAAACCATGGGTCTTGACCTTTGCGATGTCATGATTGTCCCACAGCATCACCAAAGGATTCATCTCTGCTAGCCAATGAACATCGGGCACCACCGGACCGGCAAGATCAAAATGCTGCAACTCGACGATCATGCGCCGCAAACGATCCCAAGTCCCATGACTGCTGACGATCGGGCCTCCTCGCAAAAACCATTGGTCGCTGATCGGCAAACTACCTTCTTGACCATCGGGCATTAGCATCAACCTTCCTCCTTGCTCCATCCAATCGATGAGCGATTCATCAAGCCTCTGCGCTACGCAAATGGATCCCTGAGGCATTGCTTCGGCTCGCCGATAGTCCAGGACCCGTCGGCCTGCGGAGTTGGCCATCGCATGAATGTTCGCTCTAGTCGTATCGGAACAGGAATCGTGCACAACCAACTCATGGCGTCCGATTCGATTTTCTCCTTGTTGGTCTCTGCGCTGGATCTGCCAGAAATCCCACTGATTGCTGCAGATTACCTGCGGCCCCTCTGCTTGTGTCTCCTGGACGATTTGCACACGCAGTGTCCAAGCAACTGCTCCGGGATCTTTTGCAATACCCTCACCTTGCAGTGCCTTGGGAAGAGGTTCATTGAGCTCGAGCACCTGCAATGGCCCGCCTGGCTGAGCAGGATTTTGCGGGCCTAGCGACCTTAAATCCAAGCGCTTTTGGCCTGTGATCGACTGGGCCCCATGGACCCACTGCCATCGCACCCAAACATCCGATGTGTTTGCCTTTTGGTGCGAATCCTCCGACGGGTCGATCAGACTCACCCCGAGCACCTGCACCCCAAAAGGCTCGTCGGCCCAAAAACTGCGGCGGTCCCGATCCGTTTTCACCACCAGCATTCGATCTTGATGCCACTCCCACTGACTCTTCGCCCACTTGGGCTGCCCCGCAAAATCCATGAGGCCCATCGAAGCAAACGGAAAATCTCGAATGACCGAGACCACATATCCCGCATCTGGCAACTCGCGATGCAAAGTCTCGATTTGATATTTACGCATCAACATCGCATAGCGCTGGGAGTCTTCGGCAAGTCGAGCTACCGCGTCTTGCCCCATATCCAGCGCACGGGCCGCAGCCCACTTGGATGCATCGCGATACGACAGCGGAAACCAGAACGGATCCATCGACGTTTCGGAATCTTCACCACGCTTGACTACCTGCAAGGCGGCTTGCGGGCCAACCGGAGCGAGGGGATCCAAACTGCCAGGAACCAGCCATGTGTCTGCCGCGATCGCTTCGCCCAGCACCAGTGGCTTAACTCCATGCTCGTCGATGTACTGCTTGAGCCTACTGAGTGTGGGCACCCAGGTATGGTTGTTTCCATAAGGGTGATCGTCATAAAAATCATGGATGCGATTCCATTGGATCCAACTGCTATCGTCTTCAACGATCGAGCCGGGAATCCGCTCATGACAACGATCATAGAGTTTACGAATCACCTCCAAATCGGCACTTGGACCGGTTTCGCACGTCAGGCTTCTTAAGATCACCGAGGGGTGATTGCGATCGTAGCAAAAGAACTCGTCGAACTCTCGCTCAAGCGTTGGCAATGCCTCCTTGGTCCATGCCGAATGCCACGTTGGATACTCGATCCACACTAGCACTCCCATCTGGTCGGCCATCTGTAGATACTCTTTGGGCGGAACCCAAAGACAAAACTTCATCAAATTGAATCCATAGTCTTTGACGAGCTGTAGCTCTCGTTGCCAATGCTCTGGATCCAAACTCGGTGCGGTGCTCGGTGGAGCATACCCCCAATTCAATATCCCCCGGACCCTCAGCGGTCTACCGTTGAGCAGCATCCTGGACCCATCGACCCTGACTTCACGAAACGCGCTTTGTGTGCTCACCCAATCGAGCCAATGCGAATCAGCCCGTCGCTCCAGGCCGATCTGAACTTCATAAAGTTCCGGAGTCTCCGGACTCCAAAGCGCAGGCGCAGGAACTTCGATCGCCCCGCTTGCAACCAATCTGCCACTTTCGGCAAGCTGCATGACTTGCTCATGACTCAAGTCGATCCAGTGCTCAGTCCAGGGCAAGTCCCCAGCAGCCGCGCGTTTTTTAAGTCGATACCGCAAACAGATCCGGAGCTTGCTTGTAGCATCGAAGCTGGCTGAATGGGTGCCGATGGGGATCTGGTACTGCATGCTGCCCGCAGAGACTTGACCCCAGAGAAACAACTCCTTAGTGTCGATCCAAACATCGCTTCGCCATTGCGATTGGACCCCTTGCCAAATCCCTCCGAAATGTGGGGCAAACACGGGCAGGAACCCTTGGGAATTATGCCCCACCAACTCATCGACACGAACGACCAACTCGCATTGTCCAGGCGACGCCTTGAGCACACCTTCGCTAATGTCGCATTCAAACGGGGTCCAGCCCCCTAGATGCTCGGCGACCTTTTTGCCGTCGCAAAACACCGTCGCATGGGTCGCGACCCCATGAAAAACAAGAACTAGCCGTTTGCCCGCCGACTTTTCCTGGCGGGGCAAGAAACAGGAAATCCGTTTTCGATACCAACCAACGCCGTTGAACCCCACCCCTTGATGGGCTTCGAATGGACTGGGAACTTGGACCGAAACCCACGTGTCTGAGCCTTCGGCACGAAACTCCCACCCCAAATGGAGTCGATCCTGGTCCAACTCAGCGGCCTCCAGAGGTACCCCGCGGATGTCTGACCGGGCGAGCAGGTCCTGACCGATCAAATGAGTTGAATTACTCAGCAAGATGAGGCTCAAAGCGATGACGATACCAACGACGCAGCCAAATGTAGTTTTCATAAACAGAGGTTTCGGAGGTTTATTTGTTCGCAGGAACCGTCTAAACTGTTGACCGTCTTGCCGTTGGGTCTCATTGTGGCAAGCGTCGCTGTAGATGAACAGCAATACGACCCATTTTCTCCGTCGACAAATCTCCCTTTCTGTTTTTCCTACGAGGCCTGTTAGAATGACTTATCGCTTTTGGAAATCCTCCCTAGCCATCGCCCTGCTTCTGAGCACCTCTGCTCACATCGCTGTGGTCGCCCAAGACACAACGGCCAAACCTGCCGACGCTCAAGCGGTTGCAAAGCCGGTATCCCCCGAACAACTGGCCCTTGAAACAGAAGCGGTCAAAGCTGCCAAGCAACTTTCTGATGCGTTTAACGCTGGAAACGCCGACGCCGTGGCTGGCGTTTTTCTACCCGACGGAGAGCTGATCGACGATTCGGGCACGGTCCACTTAGGACACACTGAAATCAAAGCCCTCGTCAAAGCCTTCCAAGAGGCTTATCCGGGTGCAAAGACCGACGCCCAAGTCGAGTCGGTCCGCGGTGTTGCTGGACTGGTGCTCGTCGATGGAACTCGAGTGATCACCGACAAAGACGGCAAGGGGCTCTCGGTCCTACGCTTTGCAACCATTTGGAAGAAAACCGAAGCGGGGCTCAAGCTCGCGTCGCTTCGCGATGTCAGTGAACCATTGCCGCCAACTCCGCACGAAGCCCTCGAAGGTCTGGCTTGGATCGTCGGCGAATGGATTAACGAATCAGGCGACTCCAAAGTCCTTCTGAACTACCGTTGGGACGAGACAGGGAACTTCATCGTCGGTGATATCAACGTCACCAGCGGCGAACAAATCATCATGAAGAGCTTCCAAAGGATCGCTTGGGATGCCAGCCAAGGCAAATACCGATCTTGGACATTTGATTCTGACGGAGGTTTTGGAGAAGGCGTATGGACCGCAACTCCCAACGGTCTTGTCATGCAAAACAGCGCCGTAGGTCCCGATGGAATGCGTGGAACCGCGACTGTCAAATTGGTATCTGATAGCAAGGATCGGTTCACGTTTCAGGGCATTCACCGCATGAGCGAAGGAGTCGAAGCTCCGGATTACCAGTACACCGTGGTGCGTAAACCACCGGTGGCCAAGTAATCCCTGCGGGTCGATTCCAAGAACCCAACAAGGATTTATCCAGAAACTATTTGCGAGCGCGTAGTCCCCAGCAGATGAAGCTCGAATAATCGTTGGAACTTGTTCAAGACATCGGCTTGTTCAAGTCATCGCGCTGTCCGAATCAGATTTGTAAAAGGTCAAAGAAATAATGAAGCGTACCCAGTGGATGATGCGTTGGTTGTGCCCAGCCGCGTTGGCGATCGGTTGGATCGGTTTTGTAGGCCCCATCGATGATGCTGCCGCCCAAGGTCGAGGTGGCATGCGCGGCGGCGGAGGCGCTGGTGCTGGTCGCGGAGGCGCTGGCTTCAGCGGCGGCGGGGCTCGCCCCAGCATGCCCAACATCGGTGGCATGTCGCGGCCCTCGATGCCGATGTCCAGACCAGCTCCCCAAATGCCGATGAATCGACCCTCGCTGGGCAACTCGATGCCCCAAGCTCGACCGGCCGGCCCGTCAAACCTGCCTGGCAACATCAGCCGCCCAAGTGGCAATATCGGTGGAATGCCAAGCGGCATGTCTCGGCCAATGCCTGGCAACGTTCAGCGGCCAAGCACCGGCGGTAGCATCGGAGCCAATCGCCCAAGCCTCGGGGGCGGCGCTCCGACGACCCGTCCAGCTCCAGGGGGAATTTCTAACATCACCCCACCTTCGAACCTGACTCGTCCTGCTCCTGGCAACCTCGGAGGCCAATCCCCTTCGACTCGCCCCAACGTTAAACTTCCCACCTCCCCAGGATCCCTGACGCGTCCCGCACCCGGCGGTATCGGTTCAGGAAACGGCATCGGTTCAGGAAATCGCCCCACCACCAGACCAGCTCCCCTGCCAGGCAACAGCGGTCCTTCCCTAGGTGGACTTAGCCGTCCTCCCAATCAAGGCGGCATCGGTTCGACCCGTCCGGCTCCCCTGCCTGGAATCGGTGGACCTGGTGGTCAACCCACCACCAAACCAGCTCCAGGCTTCGATGGCAACCGACCCAACATTGGCGGTGGTAATCGCCCTGACATCGGCGGCGGTGGAAACAGGCCCAACTTCGACGGCAATCGGCCTAATTTTGGCGGCGGCAACCGTCCCAACGACGGCTCCGGTCTGACGACACGTCCTCAGACCAAACCCAACCGACCAAGTCTCGGTGGTAGCGGTAACCGTCCGGGCGGCATCCAAACCCTCCCCGGAGTGGTCGATAACAACCGTCCCGGTGGCGGCAGCTGGAATCGACCAGACTGGAACGGCAACAACAACTGGGGCAACGGTAACTGGGGCAATTGGGGCAATAACAACAACCGCCCCAACTGGAACAACGGCAATACCAACGTCAACATCAACAACATCAACAACAATAACTTCAACAACTTCAACAATAACAACAACTGGTTCGACAACGGCTATAACCGTCCCTTCTGGGATCGACCAGGTTACAACAACAATTACAACAATTGGGGAAACAACTGGGGCAATCGTCCCAACTACAACTGGAACAACGGTTGGCATGACCACTGCGTTCACCCTCATTACCATGGTTGGTACAACGGTTGTTGGTCGGGTTATTGGGGTAGTTCTTGGTACTCGCCTATCGTTTGGGGAGGCATCGGTTGGGGACTTGGCTCGCTTTCGACCAGCTATTTCAACACTGGCTACGCGACGTACAGCAACCCCTACTATGTGGCTCCAGCCGTCGGGACCACGACCGTCGCTAGCTCGATCCCTTACGATTACTCTCAGCCTGTCGTAGTCAACAACTACATCACTGCGGAGTCCCAAGGTTCGACAGCAACGTCCACTTCCTCTCCGACAACGAATGCGAACCCGACATCCAATGCCAACATCGAAGCTTCCTTCGGGGATTTCGACAAAGGTCTCGCGTCGTTCAAAGAGGGGAACTACCAAGCTTCTTTGAATTCGTTCAATTCCGCTTTGTCGAAAAACTCAGGCGACCCTGTGGTCCACGAAGTCCGAGCGTTGTCCTTGTTCGCACTGGGTGACTACACCAGTGCCGCGGTGGCTTTGAACTCGCTTCTTGCCGCTGCACCTGGCATGGACTGGACGACCATGAGCAGCCTTTACGGAAACAGCGATGATTACACCGCTCAGCTTCGTAAGCTCGAAGAGTACTGCAAAGCCAACCCGAAGAACCCCGCCTCGGCGTTCGTGCTGGCTTATCACTACCTGGTCATCGGCCAAAAAGACTCCGCCATCCGAGCCCTAAAGGTTGTTGTCGAAAATCAACCTAAAGACGTGACGGCCAAGCGGATGCTCGAAGCCCTCGATCCAAAGCCGATCGAAGCCAAGACTGCCGAGCCCAAAGTCGAAGGGCAACCTCAAGCCGAGGAGCTTGCCAAACCCGCTCCAGAAGTCGACTTGGTCGGCAAATGGCAAGCCGTAGCCGGATCGACGACGATCGAACTATCGATCACCGAAGAGTCCACCTTCAACTGGAAAGCCACCGAGTCGGGTAAACCAGCCGTTGAGCTTGCAGGGGACTTTGGTACCAACGGCACGGCAGTTCAGATGGAAACTCCAGACAAAGGATCGTTAGGTGGTACGGTCAAGAGCCTCAATGCCGATGAATGGATCTTGAATCCTCCAGGTGCCACCGACGATACAGCAGGTCTGAAGTTCAAACGAGTCAAATAGCTAAAAAGCTGATTGTTAGCTCTATCGAAAAGGTCCTGTGAGCACGATCTCACAGGACCTTTTTTCGTTGGATTGGATGAAGTCTTTTTGAAACACAGAGACACAGAGTCTTGAGAACCTCTCTCTTCCGCTCTGTGCCCTTTGCGCCTCTGTGTTTTCAATCTTGGAATCTGTTTGAAAACCAGCTCAACGAGTGGAGGAGCTCCGAGTACGAGCAGGAGAACGAGCGCGAGCGTGAAGATTGCCAGTAGCGTATAATCCTACTCTCAATCATTCCTGGTAGAGCCAACTTGCCAACCCAAACCATTTGAATCCAAGATGCTTGATCGAAACATAAACCTTCAGCTTGTCGAGGAATATGTCGCAAGCGACAGTTTGAAACGCCACATGCTGGCCGTCGAAGCGGCTATGAGGGCGTACGCTTTGCGTTTAGGCCAAGACGTCGAGCTTTGGGGAACCGTTGGTCTGCTCCATGACTTCGATTATGAAAAGTGGCCGAATCCGCCAGACCATCCATTGCAAGGCAGCGTGATTCTCAGAGAGCGAGGGTACTCTGAAGAAATCATTCGGGCGATTTTGTCCCACGCCGATTACTTGAGCGACCAGTATCCCCGCCAATCCCCCTTGGAACATGGCCTTTATGCTTGCGACGAGTTATGCGGATTTCTGACCGCATGCGCGATGGTCCGACCTCAGCGGCTCGAAGGCTTGAGTGCTTCGAGCGTCCGCAAGAAACTAAAAAACCTCAGTTTTGCCGCCGCTGTGAATCGCGAGGATATCACCCGTGGTGCCCAAGCCTTTGGAGTCGATCTGGATGAGCATATCGAGTTCTGCGCACTTGCAATGCACGATGCAAAGATCCTCTAAACTGCTCATCCAGCTCGTAGCCTTAAGCTCTCGTCTCACAAAAAGATCGCAGATTCGCTACAATTCAAAGTCTACAAACCACACCCCTGGCGGATCCTCTTTGGGTTTGAAGATCTGAACCATTTCGCTGGAGCATTCAATGAGCAACTTAACATGGATTTCCGTTGAAAAAGCACGACGAGCGCAATGCGTCGGACAAACCGTAGAGGTTCGAGGCTGGGTGCGAACCCGCCGGGACAGCAAAGGCGGTTTTAGCTTCATCGAAATCAACGACGGCAGCAGCTTTGGCAACCTGCAAATCATCGCCGATGCAAAACTCCCGAATTACGAATCGGACATTCTGACTCTCACGGTCGGTTCGAGCGTCGTGGTCGAAGGTGAACTCAAGGCTAGCCAAGGGCAGGGCCAAGCTACCGAGATGGCCGCATCAAGCTTACGGGTCATAGGCCTTGCTAGCGCCACGGACTACCCATTGCAAAAGAAACAACACACTTACGAAAAACTCCGCGAGTGGGCTCACTTGCGTCCAAGAACCAACACCTTCGGGGCCGTTACCCGAGTCCGCGACAGGATCAGCTATGCAACCCACGAGTTCTTTCACGACGAAGGCTTCGTACTGGTCCACACCCCGTTGATCACCGCCAGCGACTGCGAAGGTGCCGGACAGATGTTTCGCGTCACCACGTTGCCTTTGGATAACTTGCCCACGGCCAACGGCAAAGTGGACCTGTCCAAGGACTTCTTTGGCAAGTCGGCTTATTTGACCGTCAGCGGGCAACTCGAAGGCGAAACCTACGCCTGTGCGCTTGGAAAGATCTACACCTTTGGCCCGACGTTCCGCGCAGAGAACTCGAACACCTCGAGGCATTTGTCTGAATTCTGGATGATCGAGCCCGAAGCTGCCTTCTATGAGCTGGCCGATAACATGGGACTGGCCCAGCGGTACTTGAAATTCATGATCCGCGAGACGCTCGAACATTGCGCCGAAGACATGGAGTTCTTTGAGAAACGCATCCAGCCCGGTTTGCTCGCAGCTTTGCAACTGGTGCTCGACAAACCCTTTGTTCACATGACGTATACCGAAGCGGTCGATATTCTGATCAAGAGTGGCAAAAAGTTTGACTACCCAGTCAGTTGGGGAACCGATCTGCAAAGCGAACACGAACGCTTCTTGACCGAAGAACACGTCAAGGGCCCGCTGATCCTGTACAACTATCCCAAGGAGATCAAATCCTTTTACATGCGGCTTAACGACGACGAAAAAACGGTCGCAGCCATGGACGTTTTGGTCCCTGGTGTCGGCGAAATCATCGGCGGATCCCAACGGGAAGAGCGACTCGATGTTCTGATCTCACGCATGGAAGGCTGCGGGCTTAAGCAAGAGGACTATTGGTGGTACTTGGATCTGCGCCGATTCGGCACAGTCCCCCACGCGGGCTTTGGATTGGGCCTGGAACGCATGGTGCAGTACACCACTGGTATGGCGAATATTCGTGATGTGATACCTTTCCCACGAAGCCCCGGGAACTGTGATTTTTAACTTGAACGACTGGTCCGAAAGTCTGCTCGAAGTCCGCACAAGGTGAATCGATGGAATCGTTGTTTCGAAGAGCGGCAGGCCAGTTGATCCATGTCACTTCGCTGCCCCCCAGACTTCCTGGGATCGCTCAGATAGAGTCTTTGCCAGGGACCGACGGCCCATGGAGCATCGGCGATTTGGGCTCGGGCGATATCGGCCCGGGAGCTTATGAAACCCTGAGATTCCTGCATCGCTCAGGACAGCGTTGGTGGCAAATCCTGCCGACGGGGCCTGTGGGCTACGGCTACTCACCCTACCAATCTCCCTCTTCGTTTGCCGGCAACCCATGGTTAATCAGTCCAGCATTGCTGGTCCGTGACGGCTTGCTCAAACAAGAGGATCTCGATGATGCAAGATCGGGTATTACCGCCCAAGATCTCCATCAAGTGAACTTCGAGAAACTCTCGCACACACGTTTCGAACTCCTGAAACTTGCCTTCGGCAGACTAAGTGCAACACGTCCTGATTGGACCCAGCACTGGGACGACTTTCGTCACCTCAATCGAGAATGGCTTGATGAGCACTGCTTGTTTACCGCTTGCAAAGCGAGCCTCTATGGCCAAGCCTGGCATCAGTGGGAACCCGCCTTGCAACGACGGGAACCTGCCGCGATGGAATCTTGGAAAGGTAGGCTATCGGAAGCCTGCCAACTGGAGTCGTTCATTCAGTTTCTCTTCGATCGACAGTGGAAGGAACTTCGTGCTTACGCATCGAGCCTAGGGATAGGAATCATCGGAGACATCCCCATCTTCGTCTCGATGGATAGCTCCGATGTTTGGGCCCAGCAGCATCTTTTCGAGCTCGATGAGCAAGGCCGACCGATCTGCGTGGCAGGTGTACCTCCGGACTACTTTTCGGAAACAGGGCAACGCTGGGGCAATCCACTGTACCGCTGGGACCAACACCATCGCACGGGATACGCTTGGTGGATTCGACGCTTCCAAAAAGTCCTCGAACTGAGCGATTTGATCAGGATCGATCACTTCCGTGGCTTCGAGTCCTACTATGCAATTCCCTCAGAGTACCCCGACGCCAAAATCGGACAATGGCACGAAGGTCCCAAGCATGAGTTCTTTCAATCGATTGCAGCAGGGCTGGGCAAACGAACCGATGAAGAACTACCCGTGATCGCCGAAGACTTGGGTTTCATCACCCCTCAAGTGCATCAATTACGAGATGCATTCGGTTTCCCTGGAATGCGTATCTTGCAATTCGGTTTCGGGGATGCTTCGGCCTCCTCATTGGATTTGCCTCACAACTACCCAGCCCACTGCGTGGCCTATACCGGCACCCACGACAACGACACCGTAGTGGGTTGGTACCAAAGTGTCGCGGGGGGTGCTAGCACGCGCACTCAAGACCAAATCGATCGCGAGAAAGCTTACGCGATCCGCTATCTGGACTGCACCCCGGATCAAATCCATCGCGCGATGACTCGGGCAATTTGGAGGTCAGTCGCAAGCCTTACGATCACTCCGGTACAAGACATCTTGGGGCTAGGAAGCGTGGCTCGGATGAATACTCCGGGGACCACCCAAGGCAATTGGATCTGGCGATGCCCTCCGGGCTTGCTCACTCCATCGCTTGCCGATTGGCTCGGCGATTTGACTCAAACCTACGGACGCTCTGCTTAGCGTTTATTTTGGACTCTCTGTATTTCTGTTCCTTGGGTGCAATCCAGAGTTCCTTTTTGAAACACAGAGTCACAGAGAGCACAGAGTTTCAAAGAGGGCAGGCTATCCCCTCTCCGTGTCCTTTGTGCCTCTGTGTTTCCTTTCTTCCGATCCGGTCCAGAGT
>Ga0172376_10003160_pt1 | contig 19680 bp, 21 predicted proteins | sample Lak35m_FD_121114 | JGI IMG/M metagenome (GOLD analysis project Ga0172376, IMG submission 121114) | Freshwater microbial communities from Kabuno Bay, South-Kivu, Congo - kab_092012_35m | ecosystem: Environmental > Aquatic > Freshwater > Lake | place: Democratic Republic of the Congo: South-Kivu... | reverse complement strand
GCAAACTTGCTTTGCCCCAAAGCCCCACGGCGACTGAGAGTGTTGCCAGCGAAGCTAGGCACGAAAACGGGCAAACTTGCTTTGCCCGACTAAAGCCCCACGGCGACTGAGAGAAGAGTTATCGTAGCGTAACTTGAACAGGAGGGCTGAACTACATTATTTTTTCTAATTCAGAATCTAACTAATTGCTTGGAAGGGTGTAAAACCTTCAACTAATGACCACGCTCTTTATATTTACAAATTCTTTTAGGCTGTCTTTGCCTAATTCACGGCCATAACCGGATTTTTTGACTCCTCCAAATGGCATTTTGATATTACTTCTGACCATAGAATTGACGCAAACCATACCACACTCCAGCATCGGAATTAATTTTGTAGCTTTTTCAATATCTTTAGTCCACAAACTGGCTCCAAGTCCCAAACTGGAATTGTTGGCAACTGTAACTGCCTCGTTTTCATCCATAACTGTGATCACAGGAATTACTGGACCAAAGACTTCTTCTTTAAATACAGCCATTTCTGGGGTTATGTTGGTTAGGATAGTTGGTGGGTAAAAGTAACCGTCTGGATTGGTTTTGATAAATTCCTGCCATTTTGGGGTCAAAACTGCTGATAATCCATGACCTCCGGTAATAATTTTAGCTCCCAAACTTAAAGATTGCTCGACTTGTTGTTTAACTGTATCCAAGGCTTCTTGGTTAGCTAGAGGGCCGAAAGTGGTTTTAGGATTCAGCGGATCACCAAATTCCTGGTCTTCAAATTGCTGTTTTATTTGTATCAAAAAGTCTTCCACAACTTCATTTTCAACCAAAAATCTTTTGGCGGCATTGCAGCTTTGGCCTTGATTTCGTAGTCTTGCTGTGGTTCCTTGTTTTGCTGCTTCTATAATATCGGCATCTTTTAGGACTATAAAAGGATCGTTACCACCAAGTTCCATAATAGTTTTTTTGAGATTTTTTCCAGCAGTTTGGGCAACTTTTGAACCGGCAAATTCACTACCAATTAAGGTTACCATAGTTATACCTGGGTCTGCAATTACAGGTTCTACAAGCTTTGAAGTTATCATCAAAACTTGGCAAACTCCACTTGGAAAACCTGCCATTTGAAAAATTCCACTGATGGCTTGAGCAATTTGAGGGACGTTGGAAGCGTGTTTTAAAAGTACGGTGTTACCAGCCATAATTGCCGGAATAATCGGGCGAAGAGCTAGATAAAAAGGGTAGTTCCAGGGTGCAATATGAAGTAGAACTCCACTTGGCTCAAAGCTGATGTATTGATTTTGGTTTTCTACAAATTCTGGTTTTAAAAATTCTTCGGCATTATCGGCATAATATTCGGCGATTTGGGCAGTTTTTTCGATATCACCAACAGCTTGGCTGATAGGCATTCCCATTTCAAGAGCAATTAATTCGGCAAAACTTTGTCTATTTTCTCGTAACACTAGTGCTAATTTGTGCATCAATTTGCTACGGCGGTTAAAGTCAGTTTGTTTCCAGATTTTAAACTCGGATTTGGCAACTTCTACAGCTGTTTGAACTTGATCAGAATTCCACTCCACATACTCACCGTTGATTTTTTGATTAAAAGGATTTTTAGAAATTAAAGGCATACTCAAGTTTTATTTACCTAGAAATAATTTCTGTAAAGTTTAGATGTAAACAACTTTTGAAAGATGTGAGAAATTAAATTTGTGGTTAACCATGTTTTTCTGTGATGACTTTATCGATGACTCCTTTACCCAGGCTTAAACCAATAGAAACCAAAATGACATTTAAAAATTGAGCAGAAAAGTCGCCAATTAAGCTGACTCCTTGGATGTTACTAGCTACAAACCAAACAGACAGTAAATTGATTAACAGACTGAAAAAACCGAGGCTTAGAAAATTGACGGGTAGGGTAAGTACCTTTAAAACTGGGATAATTGTGTGGTGTAAAACTGTGAGAATCAGTAAAAATATTGCCGCAGCCCAGACACTACTAACTTCAAAACCAGGTAGCAACCAAGACAAACCAAGCACAGCCAGGATGTTGGCGATTAAATATAATACTGTACGAATCATAGTAGCTAAGGCTGTGGGTATATTTGTTGGGGTAGTCAAATATGGTTAATTTTGCTTATTAAAATTATATCTTGAATTGTATATTATCAATATTGGCCGGAAACACTAACTCAATAAAATCACCAGTTTGCTTGTCTATTTTTAAACAAATTTCAGTTTTTAGTTTTACTTCAAATTTTGAACTTCGATCCCCAAACTGCTCTAAAAACGAATCGGTTACTGGTATTTCAATGCTAGCTTTCTCAAAAACCAATAGTTTAGCTTTTGGATAAATTTTTGCATTTTAGGTAATTTTACAAACCTAATTTCGCTGGTTTCAGGATCGTATTTATCCATTTGCTCGCCTGGATCAATAATTTCCAATAACTTACTTCTAGGAAAGGATGTTAGTTCATTATCAAAATTTATCTCTATAGTCACACTTTCTAAAAAATGGTTAATCATGGCGTTGCCAACTGGCACCTTTCCAATTTTACCAAGCGCAGCTAGTATTTGAGTTTTAAAATCTTGACCCATTTTTACCTCGGTATTGTTGATATTCAAGATACAAGTCTCTAAGTCAAAATTACATTTAGAACCCTTATCAATTTTAATGTCTCTAAGATTTTGGTTAGATTATTGATGCTGGATACTTATGACAACTGGTTTACCCGCTGCTTCAGTAAGATCCATGGCCAGTTCTTCTAATATTACGGGGTATTCAGGGTGTTTTGGAAACATAAAATATAGTGATTTAATTTAAAGTTTTAATTATAGTTCATAGCCATCATCCGATTTCATCAGCCATGTTATGTCTCCATTCGGTGTTTGGATCTTCTTTATTTATGGGGTGTTGGCCTACACGTTTTTCACTTTTTATAGCCTCGCCATTTAAATAAAAAACCCACCAAACTAATATTGTGTCATAAACAGAATGTTTATTTTGTTTTAGTCCGCTGTGTCTGTGCCAACCATCTGGGTACTGTTCACTATTTTGAGATTCAAACATAATAATTTAATTACTATCTTAAAACAACCACAAAAAATTGCTATTTACAAAAAATATTGTAGTTATTTTACAACAAATTAAAATTAGCTTAGTTTAAATATTATATTTATAGCTTATTTTAAAAATACATTCGTAATTTTTTATTATACACTCTATGGCTAATATTTTATTAAAATCGTTGCAGACTTTAGGATTGTCTGCTTTTAGTATCAAAGTATATATGTCTTTAACCGAACTGGAGGATGCCAACGTGAGTAAATTGGCTACCGAATTATCTACAGATCGAACCAAAATTTATACGGCGTTAAACGAGCTTCAAGAGGTGGGTTTAATTCCGCCAAAAGCCAATTATTCTCGTAATATCGAGGTTTTTCCACCAAATATAATACTGCAAAAATTGAAACAAAAAGAACTTGAAGCTAAAAATTTATCTAGTGAATTGATTGAAAATTTACCTGATCTAAACTTTTCCTTTTACAACAAAAACCGATCATCTTTGGTTAAAATTTATGAAGGCAAAACCCAGTTTATGAATTTATATAATCAGGTTTTGGAAGAATCGGGAGACTATATTTGCATGTTTGGAAACGCCGAAGAGGTATATGATTTAATCAGTTTTGAGTTCCAGATGAATTGGACGTCCAGAAGAATTGCAACTAATATTTATTCAAAGCTTTTGGTTACATCCAGCAATAGGTTGGATAAAGTCACCAAACAGCAAGGGGAAGGGGGAAAACGTGAAGTCAGATGGCTACCAGAAACTTATCCAGTAAAGGGAAGCTATTGGCTATTTGGGCAAAAAGTTATCCACTGGAATCCAGTTTTACCAAAAGCAGTAGTAATTGCCGATAAAACTATTTATGAAACCATGCAAGCCGATTTTAATTATCTGTGGGATAGGTTTGAGGGTTAATTTAAACTAACTGTTTCTACTTACTTTATAGTCAAAATAGCTATATTCGAATTCGTCCTTTGGAATTATATTCACCCCCGCCGATATTTTTAAATCAGCAGCAAAATTTGCATATTTTGTATCTTGTAGTGCTAGCACCAGTTTTATTACTTCACACCTAAGTGGATCTTTGTGATCCCGTAATATGTTGTAATCAGGTAATTCGGATAGTATCTTGCAATTTTCTAAAAAAGCCCGTTCTATAAATTCTCTAAATTTGTCTATAACTAGCTGCGCTTGTCCTTTTTCAATTAATTTTATAAATAAACGGTTGAAATGACTTTCTGTTTCCAGTTGTAGCATTTCGGCCGTAAAGTTTACTTTTTCGAGTATATTTACTACATAATCAGTTTCTCCAACTTCTAACATCTGGTTAAAAAAATGGACCAAAGCATCATATTCGGAAAAATTGCTTTCTTTAATACTTTCCTGTGTGATTTTCAAATTTGAAATTATTTCAAATGCAGTATCTTTTAGATTGTTTTGAATTAAAATACGAATAAAATTAGTAAATGCAAATCCTCTTGGATCATTAAAAATAGCAATTGTTGGCCTGTGGTCAGCTACTACAGATTTAACAAAATTACCTTGAGAAAGTGTTGCCAGATCACTTAAAATTTTGTAACCACTTAAATCATTGAGAAAATCAGAGTTGTCTATTTCCAAACTTAGCAACAACCCAACAGTTTCTTCAGGCCTATGAGTTAATTTTTCTATAAAAAGTAACAAAGCTAATTTTTCTGATGGGTTGTCATAACGTTTAATTTCCTCGATAATTGCAGTTAACTTTGAAAAAATTATTTTACCTTCTGTGTGTTCTGTTAAAAGTGCTAACATATCACGGAAATTAAGTGATTTAAAATCTGATATTGTAATACTCATGTCATTTACAATCTCCTCAACAAAATCTGCTCCGCCATGGTTAATTAAGCTTTTTAAAATTTTACAAGGCTTTTCGAATAGGCGAATGTTTTCGTAGTTAAAGTCAATTTGAGATACAAGACTTTTGGGGTATGCTAATTCGTTGTTTTTGCATAGAAAGTCTAATTGTTTTGTCCAAAAATCAGTGTAATTACCTTCTTTAAAATCAGATGAACTAATAAATTTAATTCTTTTAATTAGAGCTATTTTAATTGCTGTGTTTTTTGCTAAAGAGTCAAACTCTTCAAATATGTCCTTCAAACCTACAATATCATTTATATCACTTGTTTGCAATTCTAAATCTGCTAACGCGGTATCAAAATCGTATCTAACTGTATGCTGTGAATAACGTGAATCGGATAACTCTGCAATTAGGGGTAAGAGACCACCAATTTTAAAATCGTCTTTTATAAACTTTAAATTTTTTAACTGTTTTGCTACAAAGCTATAGCCGTTTCCTGATACATCTTTAATTAAGGCTATAAACAGGTTTGAGATAGTTGGGTTATCCAGATTTTCTTTTGTAAATCTAATATCCGAAAGTAAGCCTATAACTGTATCGGATTCGTATTTACAAAATTCATGCAAAATTTCAATTACCAATTTTTTTCCTAAATTCTCTAAATTCAACTTAAGGGTATCAAAAAATCTAGTAAAAATTCTGTTTTGTCTTGTTTGAATATAAGGTTGTTCGGGATCTAGACATATTTGGTGACAAATAAATCGTAGAATAACTTCATTATTTAAATCTTCTGGTCTAATTCTAACTTCATCCAAAAAATGTTCGGAAGCCTTGCCATCCACAACTTGTGCGTTGTTGAATAAATCTATGATTACATCGCGAGTAGCTTCAGCGCCTAAATCAATCCGAGTTTTTTGCTGCAAAAATTCTTGTTGGCGGCCTTTGGTATATTTGGTTAAATCTATACCACCCCATAAGGTTAGCACATTATCTTTTCCAAACCATTTTTCGGAATTTACATGAGATGAAGCAAAATCGTTATTATTCACATCATCGGCATTTGGAGCTATTCTTTTTTTGGTGTCGTATAGTCGGATGTATGTGGAGAAATTTGGTTTTTGGTTTTGTAGATCGTACCAACTATTTAAAATTTGTACAAAGGTGGGGTCATAGAAATCAATCTCATTATTTTTAGGAGGCGTACTGCCACTTTCTAAATATTTTTCAAATTCATTTCGGTAATAGAATTCCCATGCATCATCTCTTTCTTCGATCGGAGTTTGGTTTATTTCTCTATTTTTGTTTTGAGCAAAACTCATTAAATCCTGCTCATCAAACTCTATATTCACCCCCAATTCTGGTAAAAATTGATATACAGGATATTCTGGGTCTAAAGCTAAGATTTTATCCAGTTTTGTTAAGAATCTTTCAACTATACTTTCTGGAATCTCTTGCCATGTATTTGCCCAAGATTGAATCGCAGTTCTAATTTTTTCAGCAGACTTTTTTAACTGATCTAGGGTTTCTTTAGTTTCAGAATTAACTATATTTGACGCAATTTCTGCCATAATACACAAAACCTAGCATATATTTGGGTGATTGTAAAAGGGGTTTTTGAATTACAATTTCTTAATATAAACTGCAATTTGTCTTTTGGGATAGACTACAGCTTCGTCTTCAAAGCTGATTAAATAGCCATTTTCTGGCATTAAAATTGTCTCAACCACATCACCTTCTAAATTAAAAATTTCAAAGATTGGCTCGCCTTTGGTTATCAAATGACCAATATCTGCTAGATTTCTAAAAAAACCAAAAGTATTGTTACCTGCATAAATACCTTCTCGGTAATAAGTTTTGTCTTGATCAAGAGTCGTGTCTTGAACTTTAAAAAGATCTTTGATTTGAATTAAATTTGAATCAACTATTAAGTTTTGATTGGCGATTAAAATATTTATCAAAGCCTGCAAGGCTATATTTTGTTGCTTGGTAGAAAAACTTCCTTTGGGGCCAAGTTCAGTGGTTATACTTTTGATTCCTAGTAAGCAAAGTTGATTTGATAGGGCTTTATCCAGTTTTTGATCTTCTAAAGTTTTAGCTGGATATTCCAAATAATAGGGCATTAGTGAGCTTTTTGCTAAATTAATCAAATCCTCTTCTAGTTGCCCACCTGGTCGGTCAAGAATATTGTGTACTAAAGAATTTTGAGAGTAACTATGAAGGTCTAGGACTAAATCTGGATCTAAATTTAGAATTTGTGAAAAAATATCCTTGGCAAGCAATCCTGAGTAGCTTTTTTCGTCGCCTGGCCAGGTTCTATTTAGATTTGGTATTGAATTTCCATCAAAATTCTGCCCTTCAAAGTATCTTGAGCCACGCCAAAAACCTGCTTGATTCATACAGCTAAAAATAACTATTTTACCACAAAAATTAGAATCATATTGTTTTAAAAAATCTACCAGTGCTAGAGCTGTATTCAGGCCTATTACCTCGTCACCATGGTTCATACAAGTCATAGCTACAATTGGCCCAGTGGGATTAGTTTTGGATTGATATATAATTGGTTTTAGGTTTGTGAACATAAAATATTTGCCTTAATTTTCTTGTGGTAAAACTAAAAGATGACAACCAGACTGTCCGTCATTACTGGTAGTAAATTCTTTGTCAGCAAAGTTGCAATTTTGGCGTTGACCCTTTATTAAGCCCTTACAGCTATCATCGCAGGATAAATTTTTAAATTCTCGAGTCCAGGTACCATTTACAAATCCAGCATGAATTAAGGCATTTTGTGAGGGTTGACTTCTTGCGGTGGCGATAATTATAGCATCGGGGTGTTTTATTTTGATTAATTCTATGACACTACTTACAACCTGAGCACCATAAGTTAAATTATTTGTAGTTGATAAACCATAATTATTTATAGGAAAAACCAAAGTTTGTTTTAATGGGTCATTATCATCTCGAGTTAAATATGGATCGTGCCTTTTGGTGGTAATATTTTTATTTGCAGTCAGGCCCCCAACTTCAATTACCTTATTTCCATTATGGTTTTCTCCTAAAATACTATACATACAAGCGGTAATAAACCTCATTTTGCCAGTCGTGTCTCTACCCATAAGAGCTACTAACTGACCACTATTTAGCATGTCTTGGATTTGTTTTTGTGATTTTGGTAATATGTATTTACCCAAGATAAACCACTCCTGAATCACTTCAGAAATTTCCTGGCTTAACTCATTTGTGTCTATAAAACCACTGCAGAATAGATAATTCCATCTGGCTAGAACTTCTTGTCCGATTTTTTCTGGCCCTACTGCAGACTCACGTAATTCCCTTGGATCTTTGATTTTTGATTCTAGCATAGCATGAAATTAATTTGTCCTCTAATTATACATCTATTGTAATTTTTTACAAATAATTGACTAAATACGACACAAAATATAAAATTATGTATCATTTGATACAATATGCTTTCAACCACTGATGCCATCAAGCAACTGCTTTTACAAAACCCGATGATGGAAAACTTGCTTACCAAAAACCTTTTAAATCTGACACAATTAGCCACAGAGTGGCAACCAAAAATAGAAGAAATTACCTACAAAAAAGTAACTTTGGGTTCTGTGGTAACCAGCCTTAGTCGTTTGCGTGTAGAAATTGACACTATATTTCAGTCCAGTTTTAAAATCAACGATATTTCCCTAAAATTCCCTATTTCAGAAATTTCTTTTGTTACCAAACCCGATCATGTCAAAAAAATTGCCAAGTTATACGAAGTCTTATCAACCACTGAAAATCATTATCTCAATGCCATTAGTGGCAACACCGAGACTTCGATTTTTGTTAACACCAAGTATTCAGACCAGGTTTTGAAGTTGTTTAAATCAGAAAAATTGAAATTAAATCTGGCAAATCTAGCTTCTGTAAGTCTTAAATTTGATGAAGATTATTTAGAGATTAAAGGTATAACCTATCAGGTTCTAAAAGCTCTTTTGTGGGAAAATATTAATCTTGTAGAAATTGTCTCCACATATACCGAAATTACTTTGATTATAGAAAAAAGAGACGCTCAAAAAGCCTTACAAGTTTTAAGTCAGCAGTTTTTGGATTGATAACCTAGTTGTTTACAATTGCTTTAGATTCGAGAGCAATATACAGTATTGAACAAGTTCCCTCTATATAGGGATAACCTCAAGGCTAGGGGTGTTTTGTTACCTACAAGCAAACGCCAAACATCTTCCGTCAGCTTTACTGCTACTTCCCTACAAGGAAGTTCATTTTATGAACAGATCCGGCGGATGTTTCCCAAAAGTTGAATTGTAAATTATACTTAGGCTATGTCTAAATCAAAAATCGTTAAATCTTTTATTTTCAAGCCCAAAGCCAAGAATCACCTAGAAATTAATTTGGTGAAAATTGAAACTGGTAAACCAAAAAAACACTTTTTTAAAAATATTAAACTACCAAAGTTTGTAATTGGTATATTGTTATCGATTTTGTTTAAAACAATCAAGAAAAAATTTGCTAAAAAAACAGCCTAATTTAAAACTATATGTTAAACAGCAAAGACAATTTTTCGAGAATATTAAATGTTATTAATACGTGAATTAATCTATAAATAATATCAGAAACATTTATTTCTACAATTTCAGAATCACTAGCTTTTAAGCTTTCTAAAAGTGAAGTCCAGTTTTCTGGCTCGCTGTTATATGCATTTGTTATTCTGATTATATTTTTAGGATTATAATGAACTTTGATTTAGTTATTGACAATATGGTTTTGCTGCCCAACTCTTTAAAATAATTTAAAATACAATTTGTATGGATATAAAAGTATATTTAGTCGGCCAAAACAGTTTGAAAAACTATGAAAAAGTCGATATTTTTGAAAGCTTAAAGTTCAAGGGAAACTATAAACAAATTGCCTTTTTACCGGAAAGCAAGCAAGTTTTTGTGGGAACTACCTTTGAAACAGAAAACAAATTTTTTGATCCATTTAACAAAGTTGATTTTTTTAACCTTGGAGCTGTGCTGATAAATAGCTTAGCTAAAACCAAAATCACCGATTTGAAATTAGAATTTGTTGATCCAGAATTAAATTTTGATAACCAAAAAATGAGCAGTTTATTGCTGGGCATGTATCAAGCCAGCTGGAATTTCGATAAATATTTAGATCCAAAAAAAGCCAAATCTAAAGAACTTTCGGTTAGTTTTAGTCCCGAAATCCAAAAGTTGGTAAGTGAGACAGATTTATTGGAAGTAAAAATACTTAATGATAACCTTAATTTAGTCAGGTATTTGGTTGATTCTACCCCCGAAGACATTAATCCACAGAGCATAATTGATATTGTAAAACAAAATTTGGGTGATAAATCTAATGTTAGTCTAGAAATTTGGGATAGTAAAGATCTTGAAAAGAATAAGTTAAATGGTGTTTTGTTTGTGGGTAGAGCAAGCCGTTATCAACCAACAATGGTTCAAGCTAGATTAAAGCCGAAAGGAGAAGTAAAAAATAAAATTGTCCTGGTTGGTAAAGGTGTAACTTATGACAGTGGCGGGCTGGATATCAAATCTGATGGTCATATGAAAACTATGAAAATGGACATGGCTGGTTCTAGTACTATGTTTGGAGTGATCAAAGCTTTAGCCGAATTAGGCCTTGAAAATACTGAAGTTTATTGGATTAGCGCTTTTGCCGAAAATATGGTGGCTGGAAACAGTTATAAATCTGATGATGTGATTACCTCCTACAGTGGTCAAACTATAGAAATCAACAACACCGATGCTGAGGGTCGTTTACTACTAGCCGATTGTTTGGCTTTGGCTACTACTTTAGACCCTGATTATATTATTGATGCAGCCACGCTTACCGGAGCTTGTGTTGTGGCTTTGAGCGAGAGATATACGGGCTTGATGAGTAACGATCAGCAATTGTCAGACAGTCTGTTTAGGTCATTTGTTGAAGAAAATGAACACGCCACTCAAGTAATTTTACCAGAAATTTTCCGATCTGAAGTGCACGGTGACATCAGTGATTTGATTAATACTTCCAAATTAAGACGTATGGTGGGCCATATTACGGCCGGTTTATTTTTAAGTCACTTTGTAGATCAAAAACTATTTAGAAATCCAGAAATGAACATAAAAACTCCCAAAAATTATAGCTGGGCTCACCTGGATATTGCCGGATCGGCCATGAACAATAAGCAAAATAGCCTGGAATGTAACGGAGCTACAGCCCAATCTGTCCGATCTCTAATAAATTGGGTTAGGGGAGTGGATAGTAGGAAGTAGGTTTATGAATTTAGGTTAAAATCGTTTTTTATTCCACGATGGGTAAATACCTCGACCTTTAGGTCGCATAAATTACGGAACAAATGGGCTCAGATTTCGAAGAAAGATGAAAATAACTCGTTGCTTTGCGGCGGGGTGCCCATTTTATTATTCTTTTTCATGTTTAGCTCTTTCTTCTATCCTTTCTTGAAGTGAGTATGCATTTTCCTTCTCAATGAGGATGATTCTTTGGTAAGAATCGTAAATTTTGGCAAAACCATTCTCGCTCTTTTTAATCTTTCTAGTTTTTAATTTAATTAGTATCTCGCCTACAATTGTTGCAGAAAAACTGATTATATCATTATTTTTAGGGATTAAATAATATAAAGTTTCTCCTCTTCCCATCCCTGTATAATTTTCCACCAATATACTAATTAAATCTATGTAATCTTCTCGCTTTGCTAAAGCTGCAATTAATATCCTGGGAGCTTTGAAAGCAGGATAACCAGATAATTTCCTTTCAGCATCTTTATATCTTTTATTGTATTCCTTTGTTCTTAATTTTTTCATTGGAACTGTTTCACCCATAGTTTCAGCCACATTTATAAAAATAATTTAGTTTAACTTCTTGAATCACATTTAAAAATGGTTTTGTCTATGATTTGGGTTCGTTCTAGGGATAATGTTAACAAAATATGAATAAAGCTATCATCTGATCTTCAAAAAGCCGATTGACAACTACCAAAAGCCAGCCTACACCTGCTGTATATGAATTCCAGTAGCGTTATTTCTGAGTTTGTTTTACCTGGCGCAAAACCCCACTATAACCCCGACAAAAAGATAGACCTTGTTCACCAAATTCTTGATTTAGCTGTTAGTTTTAACACCAAAACCATTGTTGGAAGTACTACAATTTTGGCTCAAAGTATGCAAAATGGACTGCAAAAAATAGAGATAAATGCAGTTGGAATGACTGTTAGCCAAGTAATTTATAACAAAAAACCACTTGTTTTTAATTACGACGGAAAAATTATTAATATCGACTTACCCAAAAAGTTTAAAAAAGCTGAAAACCTAACTCTAACGATTAAATATAGCTTAACAAACCCAGTTGCAGGAGCTTTTTTTATTAGACCAAACAAAGACTACCCAAACAAAGCCACAGAGCTGTGGACCACGGGTGAAAGTGAGACCAATCGATACTGGTTTCCCTGTCTAGATTCTCCTCAACAAATTGGCACTTTTAGGATAAATTTACGAGTTCCCCAAGAGTTTTCAACCATAAGTAGTGGTTTACTGATCAAAGACACTAAAGTAAATCCCAAGGACGAATTAATCAAAGAATTGGCTGGTTTTGACCCGAGTGTTTCAGCTAAAAATTATCACTTGTACGAATGGCAACAATCCGTCCCTCAAGCTACCTATTTAACTGCAATTGTGGTTGGTATTTTTGATGAAGTAAAAGACAGCTACAAGGATATAAAAGTCAATTATTACACATCAAAAGGAAAAGGTGGTTTGTTAAAAGACACAGCCGGGAAAACGCCTAAAATGATCGAATTTTTTAGTAAAAAGTTCGGGGTAGAATTCCCATTTGCAAAATATTATCAGTTTTTTGCCGAAGATTTTAACTCGGGAGGCATGGAAAATGCCAGTATTACTATAAATACAGACAGAGTTTTGTCTGATAAAAAAATCCAAAAAGACTGGTTTAGTCCGGAGATTTTGGTGGCTCACGAATTGGCTCATCAGTGGTTTGGGGATTTGGTGGTTATCGATCATTGGTCCCATTTGTGGATAAAAGAAGGTATGGCCACCTACAGCGAGTGTTTGTGGATTGAAAAAGAATATGGCTATCAAGAGTTTCAATACTATCGTTTTGGCGACCTGGAAACCTATTTAGCAGAGACTTACCAGCGGCCAACAATCACCAATTTTTACCGTAATCATAGAGATTTGTACGACGCTCACTCCTATCCTAAAGCTGGTTGTGTGTACCATATGCTGCGAAGTATTTTGGGCGATTCGGATTTTGAATTAGTCCTAAAAACCTTTTTAGAATCACATAAAAACAGCAGTGTCCAAAGTTACGATTTATTAAAAGTCATCACCAAAGTAACCGGCAAAAATTTAAATTGGTTGTTTGACAGGTTTTTGTTTAATAGCGGTCACCCCAATTTGATTGTCAGTAGCAGTTTTGATAGCCAAAATAACTTAGTTAAACTTGAGGTTGAGCAAAAAAACTTAAATTCCGAGGAAGTCAGTAAATTATACCCAATTTCTGTGCCAGTTGCTCTGAATTATGTCACTGAAAAACAGGAAATCAAGAGCAGCGTGTTTAATATCAGCATCGAAAACCCTAAACAAACTTACTTTTTTAGTGTCGAGTCCAAGCCAAATTTTATCAGTTTTGATCAAAATAATAACTTGATAAAAGAGCTGGAATTAAAATATTCGCCACAAGAACTGGAGCAACAAATTTTGTATGACCCAGACCCAATTAGCCGAATCTATGCCCTCAAAAGTATTGCCAAAAACAATGATTTACATTCTGTTGAAATCCTGGAAAAAGCTTATATTAAAGAGCAATTCTGGGGGGTTAGAGCCGAGATCGCCAAGTCTTTAAAAGACATAAAATTGCGTCAAAGCCAGGATCTGCTTTTAAAAATGTGTGAGGACAATAACAGTAAGGTTATTAGAGCTGCCCTGACCTCTCTAGCCGAATTTAAAAACCAAATTGTTTACGATTATTTGTATCACAAAGTCCAGGAAAATCAAGAAAGTGTTTTTGTTGAAAGTCAGATTTTAAAAACTTTGGGAGTTGTTGGTAAATATTTAGGTGGCCAAAAAGAAGCGGAATTAATCGAATTTTATAAAACAGTTTTAGAAACCAAAATGAGCTGGGGTGAACGAATTAGGGCAGGGGCAATTGGCGGTTTAGCTTGTTTAGATAGCAACCCTGATGCTTTAAATCTGATCCTGGAATATACAAAAGCAGGACTTTCTGTCGATTTGCGCAATGCGGCGGTTAGTTGCTTGGGATTAGTGTCTGTAAATCAAGATGAAACGCTAAAAAATCAGGTTTTGGATTTCCTAGCCAGTCTCGATGATGCTGATAATCCATTTTTAGAAAATGCCAGAATTACGGCTTTAAGTGACATAAAATCAGCCAGAAGTGTGCAAATTCTGACTCAAATTAATAACAGTTCGCCGAATTTAAAATCAGAAAGAAGAATTGAGGGAATCATTGAAAAAATAAGTAAAAGTTTTGCCGATAAAAATAATTTGGAAGAGCTCAGGAAAAAAATAGACAAAATTACCCAAGATAACCTCGATTTAAAAGGAAAATTGGAAGAATTAATGGCTATTAGTAAAACCAATATGGACAAAGACACAACCGCTTCTAAACCTGAAAAAAAGAAAAGTAAAAGAAAAATCTGAGTTTAAACAAAAATATTTTTGGAAAAATTAATAATTATAAAAAACTACAAACTAACTAAAAAACTACCTAATGACCTACAAAAACGACCTAACTAAAAAATTAACTTCGATACTAGAAAACAAAAAAACTTTGGTTCTAATCGATGGGGCAAATCTGTATTTTGCTGCTCAAAGTAAGGGCTGGAATATTGATTTTAATCAGCTTTATAATTGGTTTAACGCCAACACAAATTTGGTGCAAACAGTTTACTACACAGCCTACAACCCCGAAGATGCCAAGCAAAATGAATTTATAAATAATCTGGAATTGGCAGGATTTACTGTCTTTAAAAAACCAATAAAAACCTTTGCTGATAGCACAATAAAAGGAAATTTGGATGTGGAAATTTGTGTAGATACCATGAAACAAATATTTAATTTTCAAATTTTGGTGCTAATCAGTGGCGATGGTGATTTTACATATTTGGCTCAAACCCTGGAGATGATGGGCAAAAAGGTGGTAGTTATTGGTATTGGTGGCTTTATGTCCTTTGAGCTTTTAGAACAGGCTGACAATTATTTTTTACTCGATAGAATCAAAATAGTTTGGCAAAAACCCAAGAAAATTAAGTTAGAAATACCTAAAAAATTAACCACTGAAAGTACTGATACCTCCAAAATAAAATCAGCCAAAACTCAGGATAATTCAAATCAATCGGTAAAAAAAACTAAAAAGAAAAAATCTGGCAACAATAAACCTATTGAAAATAAGCAAAGTAATAGTTTACCCGAGATATTTTTGTAAATCCTAGCAAATTTATAGAACTATTGTAACTAGAGCCCACCCAGTCTCCAACTTAATTTTAGAAAAGAATTGAGATGATATTAAATTACTTACAAAAAAATTGAGATTAAAAAATTCCCAACTAAATTGTGGACGTTAAGTTAAAGCTACAATTTACTAGTTTTTGTAGTAAGTTCGTACCTGAAATAAAAAGTACATTCCTATTATAAAACCTACGATTGCGCTAATAATTTGTAAAGATGCAACACTAAGTACAAAAGACACTAAATTAGAATAATATATGAATTTCCAACCATTTTTGCTTCTGCTAAATAGCCCAGGAATAGCCATGATATACAAAATAAGGCTGAGAATGGCGCCGATTATTCCTACAAAATAGCCAAAACCAGAAGTAGCCCCACCAACCAACACAAATGGAATAAGTGCTGACAAACCTACAAGAATTAAAATAGCTGGAAGAGTAAAAATTAAAAGTACTACAGCAATCCAAGGAGAAATTGAAACAATTACATCTTTGATTCCATCTGGTAGAGCAGGTGCCTTTTTTACAAAATAGAAGTTTAAAAACTCTGTAAAACCATCAAAGTCTTTAATTTCAGGAGCTTTTTCTTCATGGTCTTTTTTAGAAGTATGCTCTGTAGTTTTGTGCATTTGTTCAGTATGTTCATGAGTGTCATGGTTTTTTTCGGAACTTGTATGATTACTATTATTTTCTGACATAAAAAAAATTTTACTTAAATTGCTAAAATTAATCCACTCTTGTCAAGAAATTAATCAAAAATCTAAACCTAACTATTCCATGAATCCAAAATTAGACAAAATTAAAAATATAAGTTCACAATAACTTATCGAATTATGCCTTTTTTAAGTTTAGCCCAAAAACAGTTGTCTTCAGTTCTGGGAATTTGTGGTCAAATTAGTCTGAAAAAATCCGAGGTCGAGAGTTTTACCTTCACCAAAATTACGATTAACAAAGAAAAAGTAACAATTAGCGCTCTCAATTCTGGAGCCTTTTACACCACCGAACTTACCCCTAACAATTTAGATTTAGACCAGGATGAATTTAGTTTTTTGATCAAAACTGAGATTTTTGCAGGTGCTATAAACTTAATTTCTGATGAACAAATTGGTTTAGATATTAATTTAGACAAACACACCCTAATTGTTCAAGGTAGCAAAGCTAAACACACTCTGCGTATTGATACAGACAGGATTTCAGACTTTATTGAGCCCAAACCAACATCGCAGCTACAAGCCAAATTAAAATTAAAATCGGTTGATTTTGCCAAGGCTCTAGAAGCTAGTTTTATTTCTGTTGGCCAAGCCAAAAATGTTTACGAACCAAAGTTTTTGAATGTTTGTTTTACTCCAAAATTGGACGAAAAAAAGCTATTTGTGGTTTCCACCGACCGTTACAGAGTTAGTAAAACCTGCATTGAAGCCGAAATCAGCGAAATTTCTGAAAAACTGCAATCCGAGAGCCAAAATTATTTAGTTTTACCCAAAAACCTGCAATTATTACTAGGTTTAAGTCACCAAGATGACAAAGTGTCTTTGGATTTTTATGAAGATTTTGCCGAATTAAAAGTCAATAATGCCAGTATTATGGTCAGATATGGAGAAGGAATTTACCCAGATTACGACAAAATTATCCCCCAAAGTTTTACTTGCAGTTTTAACGCTGAAACTAAAGACCTTCTAAGTGGTTTAAGACAAGTGTATTTGTCCGCCAGAACCAACACCATCAATAAATCCATATTATTGGACATCGATCCTCAAAATAATAAGCTGACCTTTTCATCGCAAACAGAAGACGGTTACAGCAGCGAAAGCGCCATAGATATCGCCAATTATCAGGGAACAATGGAAAACTGGAAGCAATCGTTTAATGCCGATTATCTAATTGAATATATAAATACCGTGGAAAATTCGACAATATTTTGGGAAGCAAATCCCGGAAAACCTTCAGTTTTATCACCTTTAAATGAAAAAGAAAGACAACTATATTTGGTAAGTGGACTAAAATAACTTGCCTAGATTCAAAATTCCTGTTAATAATTGTTGTGGTATTTAATCAGAAGAAATCTTGAAGAAATCTTGAAGAAATACTAAATTAAATAATTAGTTTTATGGGGATGGAAGCAAAAAAAACGATGATTAGTGATGAAAATCGCCAAATTAATCTTGAGGTAGAGACATTTACATTGCAAGGTATAGTCGCTGCAGAAAATACACTAAACCTTGAACAAAGTGACGCAATAGGAAAAATTATTGTTAGAAAGTTTGGAGGGGATGCAAAGTTCTCTATTGCTATAAATCATGATGGAAGGAGATACAATATTGAAATCCATCATCCTCTTGAATTAAGTTTTACATGTACTATAAATGAGTTTGCTCGAGAAATTCAACAAATACACAAAAACGTGTTTCTTTCAAAACCTTAAAAAAGGCAATTTGCTGATATTTGAATTATCTAGTTAACTAGGTTATATGGATATACAAAGCATAGAAAAAACAACCAACATGCAAATTCTGGAGCAACAGAAGGCATCTAATTTTAGTGCTATGGAGAGAGCCATTAAAGAGAGAATTAATCAGAATGCAAAGTTTTCTATAGCAGTTTTTACTAATAAATCAGGTTCGGTTATCGAAAATAAATATATAGTTAAAATATTTTTTCCAAAAGAAGAAGAAGTATTTACAGGTACTCCTAAGGAAATTATAGATAAAATTAATTTATTGGATGGAGATTCTTTACCTTTATAAATCGATAGGGCTATAAAAGTATTTTACAATCCTAAAAAATTATCAGAGCATTTTTAAATAAATGAAAAAGCCAGAAAAAATAGTTATAGGAATCGATCCAGGAACCGCCACTCTTGGTTTTGCTGTGGTTAAAGGAAGTTCAAAAAAGCCTATTATTTTAGATTATGGGGTGATCACAACCAAAGCTAGTGCTGTACAAGAAATGCCTAGTAGAATTTTGGAGCTAGCAAATGATTTACAAGAAATTATCACTAAATTTCAACCCACAAGTGCCATTGTAGAAGATTTATTTTTCTTTAAAAACGCCAAAACTGTAATTAGTGTAGCCCAGAGTAGGGGAATGATTTTGTATATTTTAGCTAAAAACGGGATAACCATCGAGTCTTTAACCCCACTTCAGATCAAACAAGCCATTACAGGTTATGGTAGGGCTACAAAACAGGAAATGCAGGAAATGGTCAAACGAATTTATGCTCTGGATGAGATTCCCAAACCTGATGACGCTGCTGATAGCCTGGCGATGGCTTGGTTGGGACTATAATTTTGACAATAGTATTAAAAATAGGACATTTTTAGTGTGATGCCAGAAAATCTATTATACTTTAAACTAGCTAACTTTTGCGGGTATTTCTACGAATAATTTATGAGCCAAAAAGTCCCAAAATACATTCAAATCAGGTCTTTTTTGTATTCCAATGTGCAGACGATTCTGGACAGTATGAGTGCCAAAAGACAAGCAAGTAAAATTGAAGCTGACGATTTGTTTGCCACCGATGATGAGGTCACTAGCGATGTTGTTAACTATAATTTCAATTACCCGCTTAAAGCCAAGTTTGACGTACTCTCGGAAGAAAAAAACTCCCTTGGACTGTATGTTTCTGGCAACCCTTTGGAGGCGTATGTGCCAATTTTGGACTGGGCTAGAGATGCTTCTTTGCAAGATGATGTCCATCTAATTTTGGTTGAGAAAATTAAAAAAATCTTTACAAAAGCTGGAGGGATGATGCTTGCACTGCAGATTACAACCCCAACTGAAGAAATTGAAGGACTAATTTTTCCAAAAATTGCTTTAAAATATTCGGCTTTACTTGAGGAAAATCAGATTTATTGGACCTTTGGTAAAATTAAACGAAAGGTAAAAAAAGACACCGAAGAAACCGATGACAGCGGTATCAAGGAATTTGATGAAAAACCAAAACTGCTCATTAACAGCATAGTTGCTTTTAATAAGGGCGTTCATAGTTTATTTGAAGACCTGGAAATGCCTTTATCGGATAATAGAAAGGATATTTTAACAAGCCAAAATTGGGATAATTTGCTGATAGATCCGGAAAGTTTTAACCCAGATATGGACGAAAAAGATGATAAAAAAGTTAGTATTCAAGCTAAAATAATCAAGTTTACCAAAAAATTGGGCACCGACAGGCTAAAAGATCTAAAATCTAAACTAAAAACTCAACCGATTAGCAAAGGTTTGATGGTTAATATCGAGCTAGAAACCGCTGAGGGTTTTAAAAAGGTTAAAGGTAATTTTTGG
>Ga0172376_10003157_pt1 | contig 19687 bp, 22 predicted proteins | sample Lak35m_FD_121114 | JGI IMG/M metagenome (GOLD analysis project Ga0172376, IMG submission 121114) | Freshwater microbial communities from Kabuno Bay, South-Kivu, Congo - kab_092012_35m | ecosystem: Environmental > Aquatic > Freshwater > Lake | place: Democratic Republic of the Congo: South-Kivu... | reverse complement strand
TCAGAAGATAAATAAAATCGGCAATGGGGAAATTCTGGCTCGCCTCCGCCGATCTAGGGCTGTAGCAACTAGGGATACAGCGGCATCTTCAAGTTAAAGAATTGTCGCTGTTTCACCAGGTAATAACCGAGGGAAACCGTTAACAACAGGCCAGGAACCCCCAGCATTAAAGCGATTTGATTAAAATCAGCGGCTTCATCAACCTTCCATCTCCAACAGGCTGAGACTATTTTGGCTGTAGTGGAACAAGATCTAAATTACTGACGACTGATTTTTGGGCAAATCGACCCAAAATACCTAAGGTTTCATCTATGCATATATCTATCACCATTATGCACATTCTAAACACACGCGTGCAACCGTTGTTGTAGTCTATGTGCATAAAGATCACCATTGAGCGAATCCTAAACACAGGGGTGTGATCGTTAAAATTTGGCGAAAAACCATTGTTGTGGTCTATGTGTATGTCGATCACCATTGAGTGTATGCTAAACGCAGGCCTGTGATCGCTAAACACACCCGTGTGATCGTTATACACACCCCTGTGATCGATATGCGCAGGGGTGTGCTCGGCATGTGCAGCTCTGCGATCTCGGTTGTGGGGGCGAAATCGGTGTGTACAGCCCTGTGATCGCGGGTGGCGGGGGTGCGATCTTGGGCTATAACGGGGCAAAGGGTATCTACACTTTAAGAAATACTGGCAGGCTATTTACCGTGGCCCCCTTTGATTCACCGCTAGGGGTTCATACCTCCTTAAATAGCATCGGGTGTCCCTTAAAGGGTTAATTCTCTGTTCCCTCTGGATTTCTGTGGTTATTTCAATGATTTCAAGTTTTGATTTTCAGCAATCCGCTCTAAATCCCTTGATTAAGACAATGGTCGATCGCATTGTTGAAGGTTTTCATCCGATACAAATCATCTTGTTTGGCTCCTATGCCAGGGGTGAGGCTACGGCCCATAGTGATGTTGACTTGCTGGTGGTGTTTCCGGAATTGTCAAGTAAACGGGAGATGACGATTTCCATTCGCAGAATTTTGGCAGATCTGCCGGTGGCTAAGGATATTGTTGTGACAACACCGGCAAAAATCAAGGACTATGGTGATTTGGTGGGTAGAGTTCTGCGGCCTGCCCTGAGAGAAGGTAAGGTGCTCTATGAGCGAAGCAAATAAGATTGTGGCTGAAACCCAACGTTGGTTGGCCTATGCCCACCAAGATCTGACAGCAGCTCAAGCCTTGGCCGGTCAAGCCCAGAGTTTTTCCCAGCGATCTAAGGCATGACGATTTCCTGGTAGGTACCAGGCTTAATGCCATTTACAACCGATTGAATTAGATCGAGGTGTTGCTGAATCCGAGGCCAGGAAGTAGTCGTAATCTAACAGGGCCTCTACTTCAGCTCGGGTGACGCCAGGAAACCATTCTAAAAACTGATCAATCGATGCACCATCTTTCAGATTTTCAAAGAGAGCAGATACAGGGATGCGAGTACCTCGAAAAACCCATGCGCCGCTCACCCTGTCAGGGTTACGCTCTAATCTCTGGTTCAGAGTTGCTCGGTTATCCATAGGGTTTACCCTTATTGACAGGTCATTATTGCTATCTCCAGTCTAGTTTCTCTGGTGGTAGGCGACGCCCCCGTCCCCTAGAAATGACCGAACACTCAGGGGTCAAGCATTAGGGGGCAGACGGTCAGATCCAGGTTGCTACCCGGTTGGGTAAACTAAAGGAAGGTCCCTGGGAGTAGCGACGCCCTGCGATCGGCCCGACCGCGAACTAGACAACGGGGTACACTTTAGTTTTATCGTCGTGCGTCGGTCGCACGCCAGCATTACTTCATCATGGAGCCTGAATCATGCAAATCACAATCGACCTCCCCGACGAGCTAATTCAGCACTTTAGTCGCGATGGCCTGGCGCGTGAAATCCTGGAGGCTCTAGTGACACAAGCTTACCAAGCCGAGAAAATTACCCATGCTGAAGTCGGTCGTATTCTGGATCTGCCCTCTCGCTGGACAGTGGATGCCTTTCTCAAAGAGCATCATGCTGACTTACATTACGATGAGGCTGATTTGGAGGGCGATCGTGAAACCCTCCGCCAACTTCGGGCACAGGCTACTAATAGCATCCCATGATCGTCGTTGCCGATACCTCACCGATTAACTATCTGCTGCTGATTAGCAAGATTGACCTGCTCCCCCGGCTGTTTCAGCAAATCATCATTCCCGATGTGGTTCGGGATGAAATGCTGGATCCCTTGGCACCACCTGCTCTTCAAGAATGGATTGCCAGTCCACCCTATTGGCTAGCAGTCCAAGCTGTTTCCGAGGTTGATACAACCCTCAATGCACTTGATCCAGGCGAACAAGCTGCCATCACCCTTGCTCAAACCCTACCAGCAGATTTGCTGATTATCGATGAACAATTGGGAAGACGTGTCGCTAGCGATCGGGGAATTCCCATCGTCGGTACTCTTGGAATTTTGGATGATGCTGCCAGTCAAGGGCTTATTGAACTGGCAGAAGTGATCACTCAACTGCAACAGACGAACTTCCGTGTATCCCCCCGTATCATTCAGAAATTGCTAGATGCAGAATAAGCCGTAGTATGGGCAGGAGTTCGTGGCATCGTTGTGAAATTGCTTTTAGATGAAAACCTATCAGACCGGATAATTCACAGAATTAACGCCACCACCACTAGGGCTGGGCCAGGACATCAGGAAACATCTGGGTCAGAGAAGTCGCTGTCGAGCTCAGGTATGCTGAACAGCCCTATGCTAACTTCTGAGGCCCTTTCCCTAACCGGAGTGGTGACTACCATAGCAGGCTGGGGTTTGCATCGGCCCCAGATACCGACTCAGGTAGGGGGAGAAGACCTCATAGATCAGGGTCAGGGGTTTACCCCGATGCCAGAACAGGTAATGGCGTCCCCAAAAGGGCCCGACCTGGTCAAAGGCCGCCTCCAGGGCCGGGCAGTGGCCGAAGTGCAGACCCTGGATATCCCGGTAGAGCTCGGTGCGGAGCCGGGCTAGGCTGGCCCAGATCGGTAGGGATTTATTTTGCAGGTACTCATCCACGTGGCTCGCCTCCCACCAGGAGACGGCGTAGGCCAGTCGCTGCCCCGAGGCAGTACGCAGCCAGACCTGCCGTCGCAGGCGAGGGCCGGGCACCACCGCCAGGATCTCTGGAGCACCGTCCTGATCCTCCCCCACCGGTACCATGTCAATCACATCCACCTCCGTCGGCTCCCGGGTGAGCAGTTGCAGGTGCCGGGTGGGGGAGCCATCCCCCAACAGCAGAATCTGCCAGGCCGGAGCCAATTGGTGGTGGGGCAAGCCCTCCTGCACGGCAAGCTGCCCAGCCTGCCAGAGGGGCTGCAGGGCGTGCCAATCGGTGGCGGGGGTATCAGGATCGAGGGCCGGCAGGGTAAAGACCAAGGCTGTTACAAAAATTCATCTTTTCTTAGTATAGCCCTAGCCAGGAGGCAGGGGTGGTTGACAAGGGTAGGGGGGAGATAGTTTAAAGAAGACTGCTTTGCCATCCTTCACCCTGTTCAGGCTAACCCCTATGGCTATTTCCCTACTGTTGGCAGTGGTGCTCCTGTTTTTCCTGTGGTTGGGGTTAAACCGTGGCTCCACCGGTCGCCGCCAACCACCCCAGGCAGGCTCGGTACTAACCACGTCGGTGCGAGGCCACACCCAACGGTCCCTACTGCGGTTAGTGGGGGGCAACCGCGACGTGGCAGAACGGTTGGTCAGGCAGGTGCAACTCCATCACCCCGATCGCCCCGCCCAGTGGTGCTGGGAAAAGGCGATCCACGACCTGCAACGAGACCGAGATCGGCACTAGGAATTATTAGAACTTAGAAGCGAGAAGACAGAAGCTAGCGGGCCTGATCACTAACTCCTGACCCCTATTGATATCCGATTTATAGTCCCGGGCAAGGAGGCGAAAACAAACCAGAGTATCCTCTTGGCCAGCCCGCTTAGGACATGGTTGATCGGTCAAAACTAATATTGGCTGGGGCTCTGGTTAGCCTCCACCCCCTTGTCGATGGCTAGGGCTATACAAAAACAATGGTACAGTCATTCGTCTTCCTATCAGGGAATTGCTCCAATGTCTGATTTTGGTTGCATCCCCAGCTTAGGACTCAGGGCCAGCAAGTTAATTAATTCATAGGTGATGGTAGCGGCGGCAAGGGATGTGATCTCAGCATGGTCGTAGGCCGGAGCAACTTCCACCACATCCGCACCAATGACGGAAAGCCCCGCCAGACCCCGCAGCACACCCAGTAACTCACGGCTGGTCATGCCGGCAAGTTCTGGCGTGCCCGTGCCGGGGGCATGGGCAGGGTCAAGCACATCGATGTCAGTCGATAGGTAAAGGGGATGGTCTCCCACCCGTTCTCGAATGCGGGTTACCACCCCCGCAATACCAATGGTCTCAAATTCATCGCAGTGAACAATTCGGAATCCCAGTTCCTGATCTTTGGTCAGATCATTCCGGCTGTAGAGGGGACCACGGATGCCAATGTGCATGGAGGCGTCATCCCGGAACAAACCTGCCTCTGCGGCGCGACGAAAGGGGGTGCCGTGGGTATAGGGGGCGCCAAAGTAGGTGTCCCAGGTGTCGAGATGGGCATCAAAGTGCACCAGGGCAACGGGGCCGTAGCGTTGATAGATGGCCTTCAACAAGGGATAGGCGATGGTGTGATCGCCCCCTAAACTGACCAGGGCGCCGCACTGATCCAAAAGTTCAATGGCCGCCGCTTCGATTTGCTCGATCGCCTGGTTAATGTGGTAAGGGTTACAGATCATATCCCCCGCATCGGCCACCTGCTGCAGCATAAATGGTTCTACGTCGTAGGCCGGATGGTAATGGGTCCGCAGGTGTCGTGACGCCTGGCGAATTGCCTGGGGGCCAAAGCGAGCTCCTGGCCGAAAACTGGTTCCCGCATCAAAGGGAATGCCCACGATGGCCACATCACAGTGGGGCACATCCCGCAATTCTGGCAAACGGGCAAAGGTGGAGGCCCCGGCATAACGGGGCAGCAGCGCTGCATTGGTAACCTGGTGGTACAACTGGACCCGGCCATCTATCGAGAAATTCAGGCTTTGCATCACCCTCCCCAGGCAGTTCCCCCCACCCTGGTGGGGTTTGAGAACCATTCTGGCCAGACCTTTTTAGGGGCTGGGGTGCAGCCCCTGGGTCAGACCCTGGCGGGCTTTGGCAACAACGCCAGTGCCGAGTTTGAGGGGGCCCGCCACCGCCATGTCTTTGGCAGCTACATGCACGGCCCCCTGCTGCCCAAAAATCCCCACTTTGCCGACTACCTGCTGGGGCTGGCCCTGCGCCGCAAGTACAATGACCCGGGCCTGACCCTCACCCCCCTACATGACCAGGAGGAGTTGGCCGCCCACCACTATGCGGTGAATTTGTTTTGCCCCTGAGCCCAGCAATCGCCTGGTCTCCACTACCCGAATCTGAGAGCGCCATACCTGAACTCTCTGAGAAGTTTGAGGAAGATGGTCGTTTCTGGTGGTAATGATGCGGAGTTCAAAACAGCGAAGCGAATGGTTCTGAAAAAGGGTGTAGGTAAGCTAAAAACCTGAACTTTAGAAGGAATCGGTTCAGCGGCTAATCGAGGTATAATAGCACCCCCCAGACCTTGGGCCACCATGTTGACAATGGTGGAATCGGATTTGGCGTAGTAATCAGTGCGGGTGATCTCGCAGAAGGCGTCACAATGGGCATAGGCCTGCCGATCAGAACTAAATTCATTAGCAGGGATAATGAGGGGGCAGGTTCTTAAAACGTCCCAACTAAGTTGACGATTGGGCAAAGGGAAGGAAGGTGGTAGCAAGACCACGTACTCATCTTCGAATAATTCTCCAGTAATAAATTCATCCCCTACCTGGTCATCGGTAAAGCCAATGTCTGCTCGTCCCTTGCGCAGGTCCTCCTCCACACTGGCTTCGTTAAATTGCTCCACTACGCTTACCGTGGCATCAGGACGCTGTTGTTTAAAGCGGGTAATAATTCCGGGTAGGAATTGGGTTGCTACACTGCGGATGGCAGTCAATCGCACCTTGCCTGCCTGCAGGCTTTTAGCGAAGCTAACTTCCTTAAGAATTTCCTCTCGTATCTGTAGGATCTGCCGAGCATGGATTAGGACTCGCTCTCCCACGCCAGTCAGGTCTGCTCCGTGCCGCCCCCGAGAGAATAGGGTGACCCCCAAGTCTGCTTCCAGAGCCAGAATCGCATTACTGACAGCGGACTGGGACATGTCAAGATCTAAGGCAGCCTCGCTGAAGCTGCTCCGTTCTGCGATCGCTACCAATATATTCAGTTGAGACAGCTTCATTTGACTCGGAAGCTTGCGTTGCATAGGCTGTTGGCGACCTTAAGCTAAGGTTGGGCGAGACAAATCACTAGGGATGGTCAAAGACTCTGATAGTTACTATTTTTTCAATAATCCGCCAACCCGACAGTATCCTATCTATCGGTTTTAGTGATGGATGACATATGGGAATCATTTTGATTTCTAGAAGTCGATGGCCTAACGTAAGCAGGTACTAAGACAGAAATAGGGAAGTACTAGTTTTGTGGTCATGATGATCAATCACCTAATTCCAGTTACGGTCATTACAGGTTATCTAGGATCTGGAAAGACCACATTGCTGAATCGAATTCTTGCCGAAGAACATGGCAAGAGAGTTGCCGTAATTGTTAATGAATTCGGTGAATTAAGTATCGATGGTCAATTGGTGATGGTTTCCGATGAAGAAATCATAGAAATAAATAATGGTTGTATTTGCTGTACGGTCAGAGGTGATCTGATTCAATTGATCGGTAAACTTCTTGATAAGCAGAAAACTTTTGATCACCTGGTCATTGAAACAACTGGTTTAGCCGATCCTGCGCCAGTGATCCAATCTTTCTTCCTGGATGAGCTGATGCGTTCGCGGCTCATTCTAGACGCCATTGTTACGGTGGTAGATGCTAAGTATATTAGTGAGCACTGGGACAGCAGCGAAGCCCAGGAGCAGATTACTTTTGCCGATGTGATTTTACTGAATAAAATTGATCTAGTCGATCCGCCCATGTTGGCAGCGTTAGAGCATAAAATTCGGCCCATGAATGGGATCGCTAAAATCTATCAAACTCAACACTGTCAGACTCCGCTAGAGACCGTTTTGGGCTTAGGAGCCTTTGATCTAAGCAATGCCCTCAGTATTGATCCGGAGTTTCTCGAGGAAGCTATCCACGATCATGACGAGTCTATTTCGTCAGTGGCCATTCAGATATCGGGGGTTGTTGACGGAGATAAAGTTAACCGTTGGCTCTATCAGCTAGCACAAGCCCGAGGCCTTGATATTTTTCGCATGAAAGGCATTTTGGATATGGACTACGAGGACCGAAGGTTTGTTTTTCAAGGTGTTCATATGACCTTAGATGGTCGTCCCGGTCGTCCGTGGCAACCTGGAGAGGCGCGACGGAATGAATTGGTTTTCATTGGTCGAGATCTGAATGAATCTGAACTGCGAAGTGGTTTTAGTGAGTGCTTAATTTGACAATCAACTGGATTTAGAGCGCAATCAATTATGAAACAATCTGAAGCTTTCAGTACTAGCATTGGTGTTCTCGGTGGTGTAGACGTTTTTCTAACAGCGACGGTTATCCCTGTACCAGTCTGGGTGACCTTTACGGCCTGGGCCTCATTCTTCATTGTCGGCGGCGGGGTACAGGGATTTATCAAGTCTATTTCCTGCAATATCACAGGTATTGTTATTGCGGCACTTTCCTTGTGGGCTATTGACCTGATTGGCCCTAGTCCGCTGGTGGCTGCAATTTGTGTGGGCATTGGGAGTGCAGCGATGGTGCAGGCTTCTAAATTCCCTTTTACCCATGGTATTACTCCTGCCATTGTGTGGGGGTTTTCCCAAACCGTTGGGACTGTTGCTGTGACAAATTTGCCAGTGACTGCGGCTCTTCCCAATAATCCAGTTTTAATTACGATCGTGGCCATGATTTTAGGCAATATTTTTGGTTATCTTTCGGAAGCTTGGGGTAAAGCAATGACAACTAGCGCCGTTAATTGATTCGCTGTGGAACAGCTTAGGAAACATCAACGTGAATACTAGGTAGTTGTTCATTTCGGTTCTATCAGGCCACAGCTAAAGCCCAATTTTAACCATTGTAATTAGATCAAGGAGTAAGGTACCTATGAAACTGCAGCATTCCCTTGGAGGTCTTGAAGGATTGGGCCCCGTTGACTTCCAGAAAAAGGTATTTGTTGAGCCCTGGGAAAAGCGTATTTTCGGTATTCACACAGCCATGATGGGCTTAAGCATACATCTTAAAGAGGCTTTACCTGAGTACCCTATCGATCAAGTGCCGACAGCATTCAAGGATATTTGGACCTGGGCTGATCTGCGGCGAGGAGCGGAAGCCATGAATCCCTTTGATTACTTTAAGCTCCGCTATTACGAGAAGTGGTTAGGGGGCATTTCAGGTTTTTTCGTTGAGAAAGGTTATCTCTCCCAGGAGGAATTAAATCAAAAAACTAATTTTTATCTAAAGGAGGGAAATGTCGATCCGACCCCGCTACCACAAAAAGATATCCCTGGCATTGACGAGCAGGTCATCAAATATTTGGAGCTTGGCGACTCTCCCAAGCGAGATATTGATATCCAACCCGGGTTCGTAGTGGGAGATGCGGTGGTTGTAAAAAATATGCCTGCGGCTGAACATACTCGATTGCCAGGTCATTTACGGGGTAAGCCTGGAATAGTTGATTTGGTTTATGACGGTTGTTATGCCTACTTCCCTGGTCCGTCCGATGGTTTAGGACCAGCTCAACCCAGCTATAGCGTTCGTTTCGATCCTAAAGATATCTGGGGTGAAGACCTGGCTGAACAGGGATCTACCTTTTATGCAGATATATTCGAGATCTATCTCGATGCAGCCTAAACTTAGTAATTTTTGAAATGAGGTGAGGGATTTATGTCAATTCCTGGCGATGAACAATTTAACTATAGTGCTAACCGAGAGCTGGAAAGTGCAGCAAAAGTTAGGGCGCTGGAATCTTTACTAATTGAGAAAGGCATTATTGGCAGTGAAACTGTCAATAAAGTGCTAGCATACTTTGAATCTAATATGGGCCCTTTCAATGGTGCTAGACTTGTGGCTAAAGCCTGGGTTGATCCAGGGTTTAAGGAATTATTGATTAGGGACTGTAATGCTGCCTGTAATGTCCTTGGTATGACTACGGGCATGTCTGGTGCAGAGGGAGAGCACATGCGGGTAGCTGAAAATACTGTCTCTGTCCATAACTTGATTATTTGCACCCTGTGTTCCTGTTACCCCTGGCCAACTCTAGGGCTGCCGCCCTACTGGTATAAGGATCCGACATTCAGAGCCAGGGCGGCCCGTGAGCCTCGCAAGGTTTTGAAAGAGTTCGGATTGGATCTAGATAACTCCGTTGATATTCGGGTATGGGACAGTAGCGGCCAAATTCGCTGGTGGGTACTGCCTGAGAAACCCGCAGGTACCGATCACATGGGTGAGGCAGAACTGGCTGCCCTTGTTACCCCCGAGTCCATGATGGGCGTTGCCAAGGTAACCGTTTCCTAGAGGGTTTCTAGCTCTCTAACAGGGCCAGTTTGGGAACTAGAATTCTCAAACTGGCAACGTTTTTCCTCTGAAGTTGAATCATCTTCACTTTAAACCAGGGAGAAATTTTATTACCAATGTTTACCCGATTTGAACATTTCGCCGCCTCTCGTTTGATGGGTAGTGAGGAATCTCCCCCTCGGGAAAATGGTAGCCTTGCCTTCAAGCGTAGCTGGGAACAGGTTGCCTTTGCCCTTGCCATTGCCCTGTCTAAAAAAGGCTATTACGAATGGGAAGATTTCCGCCAAAACTTAATCGCTATGATCGGCGAATGGGAGTCGGAATATGGGCTAGAGGATCCAACCTGGGATTACTACCAGCGTTGGTATGCCGTTCTGGAAAAACTTGTACTGGAAACAGGTCTTGTAGAGCGGGCAGATTTAGAGGAGAAGTTGGCTACTCTCATCAGCTGTGACAGTATTCATAGTCAGTCAATTAACTCTGAGCACTGATGAGGAAGTGAATTGCTCTAGTGAATCATTTTCCCTGGGGAAGTTCAGGTCAATAGCCTGAATTTAGACGAAATCTGACTACTTTTCCAACTGGTTTTCCTTGTCAGGGTCAAATCTAAAAACATCGTTAGGATACCTTTACCATGCATATTAGATCCTTGAATAGCTTCAGCCTAAAAATAGTCATTTGTGGTTTGACTGTTCCGACTTTCTTGCTGCTTGGTTTGCCAGCTATGGCTCACCATCCTTTTGGAGGTGACACTCCTGTTACTATTATTGAAGGTTTTCTCTCTGGAATTGGACATCCAGTAATTGGTCTTGATCATCTGGCGTTTGTGATTACAGCGGGACTGCTAGCAACTACGTTTAATCGAGGTTTGTTCATTCCCGTTGCCTTTGTTCTGGCATCACTTGCTGGCACGATTATCCATCTGCTCAATGTCAATTTGCCGATGACGGAGTTTGTGATTTCCCTGTCCGTCCTCGGGTTTGGCCTTTTACTAGCTATGAAAGACTCACTGCCTGGAAGGGCTGTGATCGTTTTAGCTGGAATGGCTGGTCTATTTCATGGTTATGCTTATGGAGAGGCTGTGGTCGGTGCGGGTATGCCATCCTTGCTGGCTTACCTGATTGGTTTTTCTACGATTCAAATGGTAATTTCTAGCGGAATTTACCTGGCGGTGAAGAAACTGGTAAACCGTGATGATGATGTGAAGCCATTGAATCTACGTTTTGTTGGCCTCGTTCTATCAGGTATTGGTGTAACTTTACTGTCTAACTTGTTTTTAGGTTAGTTGTTTTCCGCAGTTTTCCCCACGATTCTATGTCCGATTTCCATTTCCCGCTGACTTCTCAGCGGGCTTTTTCTGGCCCTACTTATAGCTGTAGTCATTTAGCTCAGACACTGAGCAAAATTTTGGGCTTCAACATAGAGTTAAATAATTATACGTATAAAGATCTGTCTCCAAGAGAACAGTATTTCTGACAGACATAATTCAAAATTAATTATAAAACTCATAATTATTTTTTCTAATTGCTGGGTGAAAACGTATGCGCGTTGCTGATGATGTTACGCAATTGATTGGTCGAACCCCCCTGGTTCGGTTAAATCGAATTCCGCAGGTAGAGGGCTGTCTTGCACAGATTTTCGTCAAATTAGAGGGCATGAACCCGGCATCCTCTGTAAAAGATCGAATTGCCTTGCGTATGGTGGAAACTGCGGAAGCGACCGGTTTAATCCATCCAGGGAAAACTATTTTGGTTGAACCTAGTACTGGTAACACTGGCATTGCCCTGGCTATGGTAGCGGCGGTGAAGGGTTATCGTTTAATTGTGACCATGCCAGAAACCATGAGTTGGGAACGACGGGCCATACTCAAGGCCTACGGGGCAGAGTTAGAACTTACCCCCGGGCATTTATTTAGCCAGGGAGCCGTTGACCGGGCTAGGGAACTGTTACGGACGATTCCCCATACGGTGATGTTGAATCAATTTGAGAACTTGGCCAATCCCCAGGTTCATCAAGATACTACCGCCACAGAAATCTGGAATGATACCGATGGCCAGGTTGATATGGTGGTAGCCGGGGTCGGTACGGGTGGGACGATTACGGGGTTGGCTCGGGCATTGAAAAGGCGTAAGCCAGTCCTACAGGCGATCGCCGTAGAACCCGAGAATAGCGCCGTGCTAACAGGCGGCCAGGCAGGGATGCACAAAATCCAGGGGATTGGGGCTGGCTTTATTCCTACCGTCATGGATCTTGGCCAGGTGGATGAAGTCCTGACTGTAGCGGACGAGGCGGCGATCTCCTACAGTCGTCGCCTGGCCCGGGAAGAGGGGTTGTTATCGGGTATTTCCACCGGCGCTAACCTATGGGCCGCGGTTGAGTTAGCCAAACGGCCAGAAAATGCTGACAAACTGATTGTCATGGTTCAACCGAGCTTTGGCGAGCGATATCTCAGTACTGTCCTATTTCAGGAGCCAGCTATGGCAGAGAGCTAGGCCAACCGTTACGGCCCCTCGTTCATTCCCACCTACCCACCAGACTGCTTCTGAAATAAGAAAAAAGAGGATAAGCCTGACTTTCAATCCTATAAAATTCCACTATGACAACCCATTCAACCTTGCCAGACCCCGCCGATGCCGATTGGCGACCAACCCGGCAACCCCTATGGGACTACCTGCTTCTGCTCTATACCCTGGGTAGTTATGGCCTGGGTATTGGTTGCGTGGGGTCTTCCAGTGTTGTCCTCAACGGCATTGGGCTAGTCATCCTCACCCATGGTCTGGTGCTCTCGGCCTATGTTGCCCATGAATGTATGCATGGCAATAGCTTTTCCACCCCAGGGTGGCGGGTCATGGTTGGCAATCTAATGCTCTGGCTCAATGGTAGTTGCTACGTGCCGTTCCAGACCCTGGCCAAGATGCATATTGACCACCACGTCAATCGCATTGACTACGCTCGCTGTGACATTCCTGGTTTTTTGGCATCCACTTCACCTCGACTCCGATCCCTAATCCTGGCCCTCGAGTGGTGCTACATTCCCGCCCTAGCCATTCTGTTGAGGATGGCATTAATCCTCTCCGCCTTTCGTTATCCCCAATCCCATGGCGATCGCCCCAGAGTCCTGGTGATCCTAGCGTTACGCAGTGCGCTTTTCTCCGCCCTAGCTCTCTGGTCCCCTAAGGCCATGGGACTCTACTGCCTGGCCTACGGTATAACCCTCCATTGCCTGCGGTTGATGGATGGCTTTCAGCATACCTATGATGCTTTGTCGCCTGGGTCTCCTATTCCCGACCATCATCGGTGTCTCTCCCCCAGGGCGGCCCAAGCCTACGAGCAGAGCCATACCTTTTCGAACCTTCTGTCCCTCCGCTATCCCTGGCTGAATGGACTATTGCTCAACTTTGGCTATCACAATGCCCACCATCGAATGATGACCTGTCCTTGGTACCATCTGCCAGCCTTAGATAGACGGTTGGCGGCCATGGGCGAGTACCCCGATTACCATATTCCGGTTTTAGCGTTGCTGGACAACTACCATCGCTTTCGGGTCTCGCGCATCTTCACGGGGCAGGGAGAAATTATGGATGAGCAGGGTAACCGACACCTTGAGGCCTTCTATGGGGCAACGGAGGTTTCATTTTTGATAGTACCAGTGGTGCTGTGAAGAAACCTGGTCCACCGGTAAGGATGACAGTAACGTTGGCAGTATTGCCTAGCCCTAGGCAATGCTGCCCCGTTTGCGAGCTTCCTTGGCGGAGACTCCGACATTCTTCAGCCCAGCCCGGATTAGTTCTCGCTCTAGTAGGGCAAAGAAACGGCTGCGATCGCCCCCCCGCACCACCGCCTGGTTATGGGCCTCCGCCAGGGCCACCGGGTAACCATAGCCCTTCTGAACCTGGGCCAGCACCATGGCCAGGGCCTGCTCCCCGCGATCGGCAGCCGTCGCCACCCACCCCGGCATCTCCACCCGGGCCACCTCCGTGCCCACATGCAGGTAACAGAAGTAAATGGGGTGATTGCCGTAGCGTGCCAAAATCGGAGCGGTACTGCGGTAAAAGGGGCTGCGTTGCCCGGGGGTGAGCTGGCTAGCCCAGAAATTTGCGTCCCGCAGGGGCATAAATCGCCCACAGGCCGCCCCCTCTGCCTGGCCCTGACAATGGTGCTGGCAGTCTGGGGTAGGGAAGGGGCAGGCCGCCAGCCGTAGAAAGTTCAAGGCTTCGCTGCTGCGGGAGGCGCTGACGTAGCCCACCAGGGGAATGCCCCGCTGGCGCAGCTGATCCCAGGCGGTCAGAATCGGGGGCAAGATCAACTCCCGGGCGGGCTCCGGCAGGCTATCTAGAAACCAATAGATCAGGGACCCGTCCACCATGGCCAGCAGTGGTGGGGGAGACGCCCCCAACTCCTGGAGCGTAGCTGTGGCCAGGGCAGCCAACTCCTGGGCCTCCGCCACGGTGCGGCGATGGCCCATCCATTCCGTGGTGGCCATCCCCCACTGGCGGGACAGGTTTAGTTCCTCCGGTCGGTACACCACCTCCGGCAGACTATCCAGACGGGGAAATCGGCTCTGGCTGTAGTGCAGCACCACCCGACCGACGTTAATCAGGTAGCAGTAGGCAATTTCGTGGTGACTGGGGGCAATTTGGGAACCATCTGTAGCGATGACGCTGTGGGGCTGATGGGTGGCAGGGAGGGTGGTGTGGGCGGTGAGGGGTTCGATGGGGGCAGCGGCGGTAAAGGCCAGGCCATCCCCCTGGTTTTCCAGTACCGTCACCCACTCCGATTGGTTGGCCAGGGCCCGGGTTGATAGGCCCTGGGCCAGGTTTAATCGCCGCTGGGCCGCCACCGCCTCCTGGCTGAGATGCTGGCCCATGCCCTGCATTTGCTGGGTGAGCTTCACCAGATCGAGCATAGAATCCCTCAAAGCAGTACGTTAATACTAACTCCTCTGGCCAGAAATGGATAAAATCAAGCCATTGCGGCTGGTTTACCGGTCGCTGTAGAGAGGATGGCCGCTGCTTAGCCGTTGTGGGGAAACGTCTTTTGGTCATGACTACCGGGTTTACCCAAACCGTTGTGTTAACTCATGTTGTCTTAATTCATTAAGGTGTAGTCTATGCAGGTGCAGCGACAGGACATTGGCCTGATGGTCGGGGATAGCCTGATGCGGGTGTACGTGGCATCGCCCCAACCCGCCGGCCAGTATCCCGGCATTCTTTTCTACTCAGATATTTATCAGCTGGGGGCACCGATCACCCGCCTGGCGGACCGGCTGGCGGGCTACGGCTACGTGGTGGCGGCGCCGGAAATTTTCTACCGTCTGGAGCCGATTGGCACGGTGATCGAACCCAATAGCCTGGGACGGTTGCGGGGCAATGATAACGCCCGCCGCACCGAGATCGCCGCCTACGATGCCGATGCCATCGCGGTGCTAGACTGGCTGCAAACCCAGACCCAGGTCACGATTGGAGAAATCGGCAGCCTGGGCTTTTGCATTGGCGGTCACCTGGCCCTGCGGGCCGCCCTGCAACCAGGGGTGAAGCTGTCGGTGTGTTGCTACCCCACCGGGGTCCACAACGGTAAGCTGGGCCAGGATCGGGCCGATACCCTGGAGCGTCTAGGGGAGATTAAGGGGGCCGTGCTCACCCTCTTTGGCAGTCTCGATCCCCATGTGCCCCTGGACGCCCGGGAGCAAATTATTGAGGCCCTGGATAGGGCGGGGGTAGCCCATAAAACCCTGCTCTACGATGCTGACCACACCTTCATGCGGGACGATGGTCACCGCTACGACCCTGTGGCCAGCGATGGCGCCTGGCAGGCGATCGCCGAATCTCTATGCCTGGCCTTTGACAGCTAGACAGGAATCCCTGTGCTTACTATCCCTATGAGAGGCGGCTAGTAAGCACAGGGATAAATTGGGTGGCCCTTGAAGGGAGGTCACTACTCAGGAGCAGGAGCTTGCTCTAGCGTCGCTTAAGCCTGGCTAAGCCAGCGGGAAAGGGGGCTGGGCTCCTGTGAGGGGGCCTGCCAGGCGGGGATAGGACGGGGGGTGGGATTGACCACGGGAGCCTGGGCCTGGGTGGCGGCCAAGGCTGCCCGCAAGCGATCGTTTTCAAGCTGTAGCGCCCTTTCCCGCTGTTTTAAGCTATCCCGTTCCGCGGCAACTTCCTGGTACCGGGCTCGCAGGGAGGTTTGCTGGTGAAATTGGCTGTGGAGGGCCGCGGTCAGTTGATCAATTTTTTGTTGGTGGGTGGTGACCATCGCCCTGAGGGCGATGACATCCTCCTCAGGGCCATGATCGGGGTGACTGGGGTCCACCAGCCCGGAGTCTACCCCGTTCTCTATCGGGGGTGGGGTACCCACAGCTTTGCCGTAGACCTGAAACCGGGCAAAGCTGATCTGATAGCGGGTGAGGGTATGGTCCAATTGTTTAATGTGGTCCTGGGCGGCCTGTAACTGGTGGCCCAGGCTGACGGTCAAGGCCCGGACAATCATCACCTCCGAGTTGAGGTCATGGGGGTGGAGGGGCTCTGGCTGGAGGGAACTGTTCTGGTAGGAGTTCTTCAGGCGGATCAGATAATCCTGGACTTCGGCATGGCTCTGGTGAATCCGTAGCCTCAAGCGTTCCAACTCAACTTGCTGGGTATCGATCAACTGCCGCAGGTCGGTTAAGAGTGTACCCAGTAACCGCTGCTGCCACTGATGCTTGGCGGTTAGTTGTTCCTTAAGATTAAGAATAATCTTTTGCTGAACGTTGGAGTATTCCTCCGTTTGGGCCAGATGAAACTGGAGCACCTGGTGATTAGCCACCTGCTGCTGCATTTCCTCGAGGGATTCCGTAGCCTGATCAAGGGCCTGCTGCAACAGACAAACCCGTTGTACCAGCTTAAAGTCCAACGAACTATCCTGGAACATGGACACAACCCAACGAGTAGGAACTAAAGGTGTGGAGGCTAAACTAGCAAACTTCCACCCTAGCCGTCTGTTTACCAGACTGGGTAATGGTTGAAATTCACCTAGACTTTACACGGTTAGCGCGCTATTCCCTAAGGGGGTGACAGCCCCATCATCAACCATCCCCCCACCTATTCCTTCACCGTAAGGCTTGGGACAGCGTTGATCGCTAAAAGTCGAGGCAGGATACAGGATAAACCTGCTGGCTGACCTCTGCCCCCTGAAAGGGGACTAGGGCCGTAGCCTTAGCCAGAACCCTGAGGCCAGGGTAGACGGGGGGCAAACCAGTGGACAACCTGCTGGCTCGCCGCCCTCTTGCTGTGGTTAGGGCTATGGGAGTGGGTTGATCAAGGTAAAGCACGGTGGTAGATGGTTTATGACCCTGGTCCAGGCCTGGCCTGGAATTTTGTCCTATTTATTCTATAGACTAATCTATTCTATAGGCTGCCCCCCGGCCAGACTAGGCTGGCTAGGTTGGTTTTTTCTCAGGTAGCATGCACTTATCGGAGTCACAGCCCGCGGGCCCCGCCTCCAGGAGTTCCCCGGCATCATAGCGAGCCAGGGCGGTATGGAAGTCGTGGGTGCGGCGACGGTCCTCCACCTGCTGCCTGAGGGCCTCGTAGGTAAGCCGATCAATGGGCTCAAAGGGTAGGCGGGGGAAGGTTTGGAGGTCGTCGAAGCGGGCCAGTAGGGCAGCGGAAATGTACCCCTGGTCTTGATCGATGGCCTGGTAGATGCGCTCTGCTAAGCTTTCCACCTCCGCCTCCCGCAGTTCAATGGTGGCAGACGTATTGTGGGTGGTGTAGTGGCGCTGCACCTGCATGTAGAAGTCAAACTGGGCGGCGGCGGAAAATTGCTCGATCTCCACCTGGTCAGCTCCCGGCAGGTTAGCCCAGCCCACCTCGACAGGAATTTCCACCAGCCATTCCGTACAGCGAGGATCGAAGGGATCCTTGAGCAGGTTGCCCTGCTCATCCTTGTCAGACTGGGCGGGTACGACGGTATAGCCGTAGTCAATACAGGCCAGAGCTACCGGATCGTTTTTGCGGAAGGTAATCCGGCGGATGAAGCGCTGGGCCTTGGGGGGGTGCCAACCGGGGCTGGCGCCGGTGAGTAGGGATTTGGTCCCCGCTGGTTGGACGGTGGTACAGCGGTTGGGGGCCTTAATGCCATGGCGATCGCAGTAGTCCGCCACCACCCACTGTACCGTGGCGCGCCACCCGCCCAGGTAGGTCTGTTCCCTGGCTTTAAACTCCAGCCCGGCCACGGTATCGGGTCGGCCGGCTTCCCACCAGCGTAGCCACTCCACCCCAAAGGCGTTGACAAAGAAGTCGAAGAGGCCGGTGAAGGACACCCCGACGATGGGATCCTCAAGGCGGGATCTTTGGTAGCGGGGCTCAATAAACTGGTGGTTAAGCAGCACCGCCACCGCCAGGGCCGCTGCGGTAAAGGCATCCTCCTGGTCTTGAGGGTGCTTGGGGTCAATCTGGTTAAGGTGGACCTCCGCCAGATTGCAGTGGAAGTTGGATCCAATAATTTCTCCACAGTTATGGGCCACAAAACCATTGGCATCAAACCGGGCCGGCCCTGGCACCGTACAGTCATAGACAGGTTCTACCCCATCGGGCTCCAGATCGATCACAATGGCTGTAAACCGCTCACGGTTAGGGTTACGTCTATAGTTGGCCAGGGCCGTCGATAGCTTAGCGGCTTTGGCGGGCTCACGGAAGCCCACCAGAGATTCAAACAGGAGTAGGTTGTCCTTGGCAATTACCAATTCATGCTGTGCCTGGCAAAAATAGGAGGATGGCTGACGGTTAGCATCGGGTAAAAGGCGATAGCCCTCTGGCCGTCGCTCCTGATAAATTGTGGCAAGGATGCCTAACCGCCCCAGCATACGCTGCACGGTCTGTAGATTGGCCAGGCTACTCTGGGCTAACCGAACGCTAATGCCCTTAGTCTGACTGCCTTGAACGCTACCGTCGGCATCAAATAACCCCTGCAAAAAGCCTCGACAAAATCCGTAACTGCCTTGCTCCACCAGGGGAGTGATTTCTTTCTGGCCAGGTAGTATGCCAAATTCTGCGGCCAGTCGAGCTAGCCCGGTGGAAGTAATTACCCGGTGCTTAAGCTGGGCATGGTAATGGGCTGAGGCTCTGCGCCGTTCGTAGCCAACGTTGGCCTCCAGTAAGGCCATGGCCTGTTGGCTCATTTCGTCCTGGGAGTTGCCCCAGAACCTCAGCAGGGCGGAGTCGTGCCACTGGGTTTTGACTAAACTGCCATCACCTACTAAATTACCCAGGAGCCACCCTGATTCCTGATTGCCTGACCCAGGCCAGGGCTGTAAGCCTCGATGGTTATGCAACATCACCCGATCTCCGGGTTGGAGGGTTGCCGCCGCCACCCACTCGGTATACTGGGCTTTTTGGGTTTGGGCCGTGACCTTTAATACCTGGTGGTTGCCGGTCAAACGCAGAGTTCGACCATCCTGGGTAGTGAGCTTTAGCACTGGCTTGGTTCCAGAGTAGAAAAACCCCTCTGGGGTAGTGCTAAATAACTCACCGTTGATATAGGTACTGTGTTGCTGACCAATCAGGTCCTTAACCTGTCGGGGGCCATCGCCGGTGTGGACCCAGGTGTCGGCGGTAACACAGGGATTAAGGCCGTAGCGATCGCTGCCTCCGGCCCGACGCTTAGCCTCCCCCGCCCACTGCATGGCCCCCTCACCGGAGTAAAACTGCTTCCGCACCGCATCAACACAATCCTGCAGACTGGGCTTTTCGTGGAACACCCGGGTATGGTTAGCCATGCGTAGCACATCCCGCTCCGGATCAATCCGCCAGTTGCCCTCAGCATCCTGCTGCCAGAGGTTGTCCTTAGCACTGGCCGCCAACTCGTCCTGACTATCGAATTGACGCATTCCGGCGCTGCGACGGATGTTCCCCGCGACAACACAGGCGGCGGCCTCATCGATCAGCAGGCAACACTCCACGGAGGTGAGTTGACGGCCCAGGGCCTTATTCAAAATGGTGGCGCAGCGATCGTAGAGGAAGGACAGCCGCACCGGGTTGGCTACGCCCCCAAAGCCCTTGAGTTTTTCTCCGGCGGGTC
>Ga0172376_10003149_pt1 | contig 19712 bp, 16 predicted proteins | sample Lak35m_FD_121114 | JGI IMG/M metagenome (GOLD analysis project Ga0172376, IMG submission 121114) | Freshwater microbial communities from Kabuno Bay, South-Kivu, Congo - kab_092012_35m | ecosystem: Environmental > Aquatic > Freshwater > Lake | place: Democratic Republic of the Congo: South-Kivu... | reverse complement strand
TCCTCTCCAACCAAGCCGCGACGGGGTATCGCGTGAACCTCCTGCACTCCGGGTTCACCGTGGAGTTTTAGCCACCTCGGGAGGTGCGCCTGCTGCTTTATGTTAGAGCCTAACGGCCCTAACTAAGTTTGACTTGGCATCCTTTTGGCTCTATCAAGCTTGGGAAGACGTTTACCCAATTCCCCATGAATCTACCCCAATCCAGCGCACCGTGGAGCGGCCCTCGCCGCGCGCGCACGGCTGGTTTCACACTGGCGGAGGTAGGAATGGCCGCCGCGATCGCGCTGATGACGGTGGCGGGCATCATCTACGGTTACACGCAATCGAGCCAGCGGGCCGAGTGGTCCGGCTATTCGTTGGCGGCGCACGCGGCTGCGACGCAGCGGTTGGAGCAGACGCGCGCCTGCCGGTGGGACACGGAGACTGGCGTTGACCAGCTCGTGGCAGCGAACTTCCCGCAGCAGGTCGTCCTGCTCGACATTCCGGTGGTGGGGACCAACGCGTTTTTCGGGACCAACGTCACCACCATTTCGACCATCTCCGCCACAGCGCCGCAATTGCGGATGATCCGGGTGGAGTGCCGCTGGCGCTTCCCTACCACGGGCCGGGTGTTCACCAACGTCGTGGTCACCTACCGCTCACCGGATGCCTGACATGAGATTCTTCACCGGCAATTCTTCCTCGCCTGCCCGCCGCCAGCGGGCCACCACCCTGGTGGAACTGCTCATCACGGCGTCGCTGATGGTCGTTGTGCTGGGCGGAGTGGTCTACAGCCACCTGATGGGTGGCAAGCTGATGCAGTTCGCGGCGGCAAAGCTCGGGGCGTCGGACTCGGCACGTGAGGCGTTTGGCAAGCTGCAGGATGAAATTCGGGCCGCCACGACGATTCAGGTTGGAGACGGCACGGCCTCCATTTTCGTCCCCGCCACCAATGGCGCCGCCTTGCAGGGCCGGGCCGTTCAGATCTTCCCCACCACCAACCAGAGCTGGTGGATCCGTTATTATTATCAGACCAATACCGGCGAGCTGCGCCGGGTCGCCTCGAGCAATGCCACGCCGCAGGTCATCGCCTCCTTCGTGACCAACGCGGTGATCTTCGCGAAGGAGGACTACCTGGGCAATACCCTTACGGCGGACTCGGGCAATTCTGCCGTCAACGTGCGCCTCCAGTTCTACCAGCTCACTTACCCGGTGACGAAGGTGGGCACGAACAACTACTACGAATACTTCCAGCTCCAGTCCCGCATCACGCGGCGCATCCTCCAGTGATGACATGAAAACCAATCCCCACTCCTGGCCGGCGCGGCGCGGCGGCTACGCGCTGGTGATGGTCATGGTCTTCGCCGTCATCGGCCTCACCGTGCTCACCGGCACGATGAATTGGGCCTCGCAGACCTCCCTGATGAATGAGCGCAGCAACCAGATGACCTCAACGCTCTACGCTGCCGAGGCATCCACGGAGCGCATCGTCTCCCGCATGATGTTCGACTTCAAGGCGAGCGGGGAGGGGACCGTTTTCGCCAACCTGGGCTCCTACCGCACGAATGTGCCGACGACTGGCCAGAGCACCTATTGGAGTGAATTCCAGTTCTCCAACGCCGCCGGCGTGACCAACCAGAACTATGTGGAGCGCACCCGGACGCAGATTTACACCAACCTGAGCGGCCCCTATGCCGGCCTGCGCGGGTTCGTCTCGAATTACCGCGTCGTGTCCAACGCGCGCCAGACCTCCGGCCGCTTCAACCTGACCAACGCCGTGCAGCAGGATCTGCAGCTCGCCTCCATCCCGGTTTTCCAATTCGCCATCTTCTTCAACAGTCTCCTTGAGTTCGTCAACGCCGCGCCCTTGACCGTGCGCGGCCGGGTTCACGCAAACAGCAACATCTTCCTTGGCTCGCCCTCCTCGCTGGCCCTGAATGAAAACGTCACCGCCACCGGGTTCATCGCCAAGCAGGCGTGGTTCGGCTTCACGTTGCCCTACTACACTGGCTCGATTACCTACGGCGGCACGGTTACCAGCAACACGAGCGCGTTGACGCTACCCATCGGCACCAACAACACCGCTGCTGCCGTTCGCGCAGTCATTGCCATTCCACCGCCCACCGAGTCGATGAGTTCTGCGATGGGGCAGCAACGCTTCTATAACAAGGCGGAGTTGCTCATCCTGGTCAGCAACGCCACCGTCACCGTGCGGGTCAAGACCCCCTTCGACGCGTCCCCGGTCACGATTCCTTGGGCCAACGCGAGTTACTTCATCACCACCAACGGAACCTTCACCGACCAGCGCGAGGGCAAGACCATGCGGGTCACGGAGCTGGACATCACCAAGTATCGCACCTGGGCGGCCACCAACAGCTTCGTCACGGCGAAGCTCGGGGCAGGCAACGCACCCAATATCCTGTATGTGGCGGATGACCGCACCGTCACCAGCAGCCAGAAGACCGCCGTGCGCTTGATCAACGGCCAAACTCTGCCCGGGCGCGGCCTGACACTGGCGACCGTCAACCCGCTGTATGTGAAGGGGCACTTCAATTGCACGAACAACGCCCACCTCGGCACGACCAACACGAGCTCTACCCGGCCATCTTCGCTCATCGCGGACGCCCTCACCGTCCAGTCGGGCGCGTGGAACGATGGCGCCAGTGGTTCCGCCTACACCTCTCGCGTGGCCACGGACACCACGGTCAACGCGGCCTTGCTGGCGGGCATGGTCTACACTTCGGCGGATGGCAATACGAGCAAGAGCGGCGGGGTGGTCAATTTCCCGCGCCTCCTCGAGGCGTGGAGCGGCCGCACTCTCACGCTCAACGGCTCCTTGGTGAACCTGTTCAACAGCGCCCGTGCCACCGCCCAGTTCCAAGCGCCGGGCGTCTACTACAACGCGCCCAACCGCAACTTCAATTTCGATCCCAACTTCCTCGATTCGACCCGGCTCCCGCCCGGCTCGCCCGAACTGCGCGTGCTCATCCGCGGCGCGTGGGCCGCCGCCCCGCCCAACCGCACGAACTATGTGGCTTCGTTCTAAGTCGATCGACTGGCTGTTCTTGGCCTGGCTGGTCGTCCTGCCCGCGTTGGGTGGGCTTGTGCAGGTCGCGATGGCGGAGACCAACGCGCCCGCATTTTCGCTCACCACCACCCGTCACGAGCTGGAAGGCATCGGCCATTACTACCGCGCCGTGGCGACGTTGGGCACCAACCAGCTGGCCTTCATCGTGCCCAAGGGCTACTTCATCCGGCTGGACGAGCAGGCCCGCCAGCTTCGGGCGGTGGAGCGCGATGACAAGTGTTCCATTACCGTGCGGCTGTTTTCCGTGCCCACCAATGCCGTGGACGCGGCCACCGGGGAGCTCAAGCCGGCGGCCTTCCGGGAACTGTTGCTGACCCGGCATCCCGAGGCCCGCATCGTCGAGGAGTTGACGCTCACGGCGGGCGGGGCAGCCGGCCCGGCCTATGATTTTGTCTGGCGCACCCAGGCCGGATTTCAACTGCAGTGCCGCATCGCCTTCATCCCCACCCCCGCGGGGATCGTCGAGTTTTACCTGCTCACCAGTGCGGCGGACAAAGATGAGTTCACCCACGCATTGAACACGCTGATGCTTACGTTTCGGTTCGGGTCAAAGGGCCGGATCGAACTGCCCGAGCTGTCCAACAAGTTCTGACTTCAGCCCGCTGCTCCGGTGAAAGACGGATGGCAAGTGCGCGGTGGTTTGGCTTGATCATCGCATGCGAAGCACGAAAAATCTGCGCCCGCCCGCGCTGCCCGCGCCGTCGCGAGCGTTGGTGGCAGCAAAACCCGTTGAGCCTCCACGGTGCTTGAGTTCGTAGCACACAGTCTCCGTGTCTACCCGGTGCCGATCCGGCTAGATGAGCTGCCAGGCGTTCACTTCACCGACCGGCAAGCTCGTCACATAAGCCTCGAACGCGTGCTGGGCCTCGTCGCAAATGGTGCCGGCCAACGGCTTGCTCACTTCGCCCAGGCCTCCCACCACGCATCCGGTGACATGATTAGCGCGCGGTCACAGTGCTGCCGCCAGCTCCGCCAGACGGCGCTCCCAGTTATGTTCCGTCAGCACGCGGCAGCGGCCCGCCCGTCCGATGGCCGCCGCCCGCTCCGGCACCCGCCGCAGTTCCCGCACCTGCTCCGCCGCCTCGCGCATGGAGCCGTAGGTGACGACCTCCTTATCCGGCACGAAGGCGGCCAACACGTCCGCGTTGGCCTCGGTCAGGTAACAGCAGGCCTGGCCAGGAAACTCCAGATCCCGAAACTTCAAGTAGCTGAAGTCACGGCCCTGCTCATCGCGACCCTGGTTGAGGCCCAGCACCACGGAGCTGGCTCGCAGGAAGGCCGGGAGTTCGTCGTCGGTCAGCGGCCCCTCGGCCTGGCGACGCACCACCGGCCAGCACAGCCGCCGCCAGACTTTCTCCCCCAGGCCGTGCCAGCGCAGCATCCGCCGCAGCCGAGCCCCCGCGGCCAGTGGGCTGCGGAACGGGCCGCCGCCGTCCCTCCAGCCGTGGCCGCGCACGGTCACACGGCAGCCCCACAATCGGAGCCAGCCCAGTTGGCTGATGCGGTTTGCAGTCGGCAACCCGACGAACACCACGGGGCCGGCGGGATTTCGGCTGCCACAATCCGGCAGCGCTGCGGGATTCAAGGCATACGGCCGGCACAAGCCGGGCACGCCCAGCGCGCGGTAGCGCTCGCGCGCGGCCAGCTCCACAAACCAGTTCAGCGATACCACCCGCGCCAAGGCCTCCACCTGCTCGAAGCAGTGCATGCTGTCGCAATAGAAATTGATCCATGGCACTCCTCGCCGGATCACCTCGCGCACCAGCTCAGGGCTGACGTCGTGGGCGAAGCAGTAGGAAACCACCGCGTCCAGCCCGTGCGCGGCGCGGGCTTGCTCCACCTGCTCCAAAATGCGCTCGCTTGTCGCGTTCCGCCGCGCAGTCAGTTCCCCCCCGCGCCGCCAAGCATCCGGCTCCCGCGCCCAATCGAAACTGATCTCCCGGGGCGTGACCAGCCGGCCCACTGCGGCCTGCAAACCGTCATAGAAATGCCGCTGCCACAACGACCGGTAATGCCCCGTCGCCACGTGGCAATCCGGAACCAGTGCGAAGATGTTCCGCAGCGTATTCATGCCCGGCCCAATGCCGCCCGGCGGATCAACTGGCGACCCAGCCAAGCGCTGACGCCGGCGGACACGCATTGCCAGCCCAGAAACCATTCCCAGGACACCAGTGCCGCTACGGCGCTGCCCGCCGTCTTGACCCCCGCCACCACGGTCATCACCTTCACCATGGGTTCGCCGCGCTGCTGCCCTTGCAGGAGCAGGTAATAGAACTGGTTGACCTGCACGCTCACCGCCGCCATGCCGGCCGCCAGCACCAGCGGCATCGCCGCCGCGAACCGGGCATCCACCAGCCAGCCTATCAAGTGCGGGCCGAGCGCGGCCAGCGCCACCAGCCCGAGCATGGCCGTGACCAGGAACACCGCCGTGAGCCGGTCGCACTGCTGCGCAACGACCCGCCAATCGTTTGCCACCGCCGCCGCGTCCGACTGCCGGAAAACCCGCGGGAACGCCAATTGCAGCATTATACCGGCAAGCATCGCCGGGACTATCCCCGCCAAGCTGGATGCCAGCGCGAACAGACCGGTCAGTTGTTCGTCAAAAAACGCGAAAACAAGCCATCGGTCAGCGGACTGCAGGAGCCAGCCGCCCACCCCCAGCCAGAAGTAAGAGCGCCGGTAGCCGGGCAGTTCGCCTGCCCAGCGCGCTTGGTCCGCCGCCTCCGCCACTCCCGCCGCCTTCGCCGTGAGCGTCAGCAAGACTGCGCTCAATATCAAACCGTGAAGCATCAGACCGCCAACCAAGGCCGGCAGCAACGGCCCCCACCAAGCCGCCGCCGCCAAAGGCAGAAGTGTGCGCATGAGCAGCGCTCCCCCCGACAAACCAAAGACCGCCCAATGCCGTTCGGCGGCATTCAACACACCTTGGGCTAGGCCGACACCAGCCTGGGCGGCATTGACCAGCACCAGAACCGGCAAAACCCACAACCAAGAGCTATCCTGTTGCCACAGCCACACCGCGACGCACACGCCCCCCACCAGCGCAATCAGAGGACCGATTGACCGCTGGTGCTCGTGCCGTAGAAAGGCCAGGAACCCCGGCCCGTTCTTCGCCGCCTCCCGCTGCCAGCACCGGATGGCGTAGTTATAGAGGCCGGCGTGAGTGAATTGAAGGCCAAGGCCGGTAAGCGTTAGCAGCAGAGCGTAGGCACCGTAGGTTTCCGGCGTGAGGAGCCGTGAGCTAAGCTTTAGCCCAGCAATGCCCACCAGCAGTGTGAACCCCTGCCCGCACACGATGGGAACCAGGCGGGTCATGCGCGCGCCGGGTTTCGCATCCACAGGTCAAGCTGCCATAAACCGCCCCGCGGCCAGCGCCGCAGTGCCTCCCCAGCATCGTCCAGGACGAATCCCCAGCCGGAGAGCGTTTGGAAAACGTCGCCCATGAGGGCCTGCCCTTCGTAAATGCTCCGCAGCGAAACCTCCACCACCAACCGCCGGGCTTGGCGGATCGTCTGCTCCCCCCCTGCCAGCACGCGGGCCTCCAGTCCCTGCACATCCAGCTTCACAAAGTCCGGGGCCGGCAAACCTTGGGCTGCTACCCACGCGTCCAGTGTCTCGACCCGGACATCCAACTGCCGGCTCTCCGCTCCACCCCAGAACTCGGGTGGAGCCGTCGTGTTGGGAGGAAGCACCGAGGACGCCGCCGATTGACGGTTGACGTGAAATTTTGTGCTTCCGGCCTGGTCCGAAAGCGCCACCGGCCAAACCCGCCAGTTGCCAGCCGCCGCCACCCGGCGACGGTCAATTTCGGCCAGATGTTCCGGCACCGGCTCGAACAAGTGGGATTCGGCGGGGGCTAGCACGGCTTGACACATCTCCGCCCAGATACCCCGGTGCGCGCCGATGTCATAAAACACTTTCGGCGCGAACCCTTCATGACGCCAGCGCATCAGTTGCACGAAATGGGGTGCCTCCCAGCCGCGCTGCCACGCACGGATCACGCGCGGCTCATCTGCCAGGCAGATGGCGCGCTCGCCTGCCTGCCTAAGGCAGGACCGCAGCCGGCGTGCGAGTCGGCAGGAAAAATCCCGGCACGCCAAGTCATTGACCCTGTCCCAATAACTCCGCGTGTTAACTGGTGTGGACGCCACGTCGGCGACCCTAGCAAAACAGGCGGCAAAGGCAAAACATCCCGAGGGAAAAGGGCTGGCCCGGCAGGCAGCTCAGCCAACTTGGAAAATACGTGGCCCTGCCGGGCGTTGTCACCCGTCGCCTCGCCGCCGGGCGGGCAGGATGGCGCAGGCGTCCTTGCAGCCAAAGAGACGGCTAAGGAGGTGACGGTTTCGGCTGACCAACATGTAGATGCGTTCCGCGATCCAGATGACGCCGGGAATCCAGAGCACCAGGGCTAACGGAACCAGCAGCGGCATCCGCAGCCCAACGAAACGGATGCAGCGCGCGCCGCGATGAATGGCCCCATCCGTCGCGACGCAGTGGATGGCTTCCAGCAATGCCTCGCGTGTGAGCGTGGGTGCGATGCGCGAGGCCTCCGGGTCCGCGATGGGCACCAGCCGCACCACCTCACACCAGTCCAGCCACGTGAGCAGCTTCATCTGGAAGGTGCAGAGGGAGCACTCGCTGTCGAACAGCACGGTGTGACGCGCGGATGGCACGCGGGGAGTTAACGCCATGGTGCGCGGGGAGTCAAAGCGCCTCGCGGCGAATTCCCGCTTGGTTCGCTGATGGGGCAGGACTAAAACCGGCTTTTCATGCAACGCATTCTGGACTGGCTCACGAACCTTTTCCCGCTTTGGGCGCTGCTCGGCGGCGCGATGGCGCTGGTGGAACCGGCGCTGTTCACCTGGTTCAACAGCACCTGCATCGTGTGGGGGCTCGCCATAATCATGCTCGGGATGGGCATCACCTTGAGCGTGGATGATTTCAAGCGCGTGCTCAAAATGCCCAAGGCCATTGCGGCCGGGTTCCTCGCGCAATACTCCATCATGCCGTTCCTCGGCTGGGGCATCGCCAGCGCGCTCCCGCTCGAAAAGCACATGGCGGTGGGGCTCATCCTCGTGGCTTGCTGCCCGGGCGGGACGGCGTCGAACGTCGTGACCTTTCTGGCCCGTGCGGACGTGCCGCTCTCGGTGCTGATGACGATGTGCACCACCTTCGCCGCCGTGGTGATGACGCCGCTGCTGACCAAGTCCCTCGCCGGCGCGATCGTGCCGGTGGATGCAATGGGCCTGTTCCTGAGCACGGTGCAGGTGGTGCTCCTGCCGCTGGTGCTGGGCCTCGGGCTGCATCATTACACGCCGAAACTGGTGACGAAGGTGCTGCCTGCGGCGCCGCTCGTGTCGGTGGTGTTCATCACGCTCATCGTGGCGAGCGTCATCGGGCAGAACGCGCAGCCCATCCGTGAGTCGGGCGCGGTGCTGCTGTTGGGCGTGTTCCTGCTGCACGCGGGCGGCTTCGCGCTGGGCTATGGCTTCGCCAGGCTGTTCGGCTACGACAAGATCGTCTGCCGCACGATTTCCATCGAGGTTGGGATGCAGAACTCCGGCCTCGGTGTGGTGCTGGCGAAGAAGCACTTCCCGGGCACCCTCGCGCCCGTGCCGTGCGCGGTGTCGAGTGTGTTTCACTCGGTCATCGGCAGCCTGCTGGCCGCGTGGTGGCGGTGGCGGACGGAGCGGGAACAGAAGCGTGCCGCGTAAACCAATTCAGCACCGACCTAGCTCCTTCCACTGTCACGAACTCGCGCTGGTGTAGCGCCGGAGCGCGGTGCGCCAGAGCAGTTCCGACGCAACAAAGATGAGCGCCGCCAGGGCGAGCAGCAGGAGCATTTCCAGCGGCGAGCCGAGCTTGCCCACGAGCAGCTTCACCGGGAAGTTCGAGACCAGCAGCATGGGCAACGCGAAGGTGAACACGGCCTTGAACGCGCCGCGAAATGCCTCGTCCGGCAGGCGCGCGATGTTGAACAGGTTGTAGTAGCCCCACACGATGCCCTGCGCGCGCACGGTCCAGAAGCTCGTGGCCGAGAGCATCAGCATCAGCGAGTAGTGGATGAGGATGCCCACCACGACGAGCAGGGCAAAACCCGCGACCTCTGCGGCTGCCGCACGGTGCCCGAGCCGATGCAGCGCATAACCGATCACGCAGGCGGCGCTCGCGGCGTTGACGAAGCCGCCGAGGTCCACCTGCCGCAGCGAGATGAGGAAGCGGGTGTTGACCGGCAGCAACAGCATGAAGTCCAGTTTGCCGGTGCGGATGTGCTCGGAGAGCGCCGTGAGGTTGGTCAGAAAGAGGGCCGTGAAAAGCTGCTGGATGAGGTGGCTCGTCCCCACCAGCGCCACCACCTGCCACTTGCTCCAGGAGCCGATGCGTTCGGTGTGCAGGTAAAGCACGCCGATGAACGACAACTGCAGCACAAACCAAAGCCCCTCTACGACGATCCACATGAGGAAGTTCACCTTGAAGCCCAGCTCGCGGATGACGGAGTTGCGCCAGAGCGCCGCGTAAAGTGACAGGTAATGACGCGCGCCGGATGCGAGGTGCCGCATGGGCTCCGCAGACTTGGACTGCGATCCTGGCAGGTTGGAACTCATTTCATCCTCCCACTGCCGAGTATTTCCGGATGCCCCGGCTCCAGACCAGCCGTGCCAAGGCAAAGGCCGCCACCACCCACAGGGCCTGCACCAGCAATCCCAGCCACAGCGTATCGCCGGACACGCGGCCGAGCCAGATGCTCACGGGGAAAAAGAGCATGTAAGGAAACGGGGTGTAATCCAACGCCCCCGCCACCGCCGGCGGCAGAATGTCCAACGGAAACAGGTGGCCGCCAGCGAGGTATTCAAAGGCGAACGCAATGAAGATGAACGTGGCGACCTCCAGCACCCAGAACGCCAGCAGCGCCAGCGTGAAGCTAAAGAGGAACTGCAGCAACGCCGTGAGCGCGAGCGATACGACGAAGCCGGCAGCACTCGCGGCGTCGGGCGGCAGCACGAAGTTATCACGCAGCACCCAGATGAAGGCAACGGTCGGCACCACCGCCACGGCGGCATAGACCAGCCGCCCCGCACCGAAGAGGCACAGCCGGTAGGTCAGGTAATCCATCGGCTTGAGGAGGAACTGGCTGATGTTGCCGTCCTTGATGTCGGCGGCGATCTGCCAGTCATCCTCGGTCACGGCGGTCAGCGCATCCACGATGGTGATGACCAGGTAGTAGGAGATCATTTGCGCCAGCTCGTAGGTGCCCACGGTGCCGCCGGGCTTGCCCGCGTAGATCGTGCGCCAGACCGAAATGACCGCCATGAGAGGAATGAGCCCAAACGTGGCGCGGAACAGGAAGTTCAGCCGATAGACCAGCGTGTTTTGCAGGCCAATGTTGAGAACGTGCCAGTATTTGCCCATCAAGTGACTCCTGCTCAAAATCCCAAGCTTAATCCTGCGCCCGCCCAGCCAGCCGTCGCCAGGTCACGCGGCCGAAGATAGCGACCCGGCGCGCCAGCACGAGCAAGGAGTTTCGCCGCGCGGCCAGCGCGGACTCGACGCCACCCCGCCGCGCACCTAACTTTGCCGAATCGGTCCAGCGCATGTCCGCCCCGTTGTCAGCCTCCGCCGCCCCGCCCGCGAGTTCGCCGGGCGCAGGCATCATGTTGCCCGAGTTGCTCGCCCCCGCGGGCGACTGGGAATGCGCCAAGGCCGCCATCGAGAACGGTGCGGACGCCATTTACTTCGGCCTCGACCGCTTCAACGCGCGGATGCGGGCGCACAACTTTACTGAGGCCGACCTGCCCCGGCTCATGGAGTTCCTGCACCGGCGCGGGGTGAAGGGCTACGTCACCTTCAACACGCTCGTCTTTGCCGATGAGCTTGCCGCCGCCGAGGAATATCTCCGCAGCATCATCACTGCCGGCGTGGATGCCGCCATCGTCCAGGATGTGGGTATCGCGCGGCTCATCCGCCGCCTCTCGCCAGACTTTCCCATCCACGCCAGCACGCAGATGACCATCACGAGCCCGGCGGGCGTGGCGTTCGCGCAGGACCTCGGCTGCAACTTGGTCGTCCTCGCGCGCGAGTGCTCGCTGAAGGAAATCGCAGCCATTCAAGAAGCTCAGCGGAGCAGTAATCAGTGTTCAGTGTTCAGTGTTCAGTCGTCTCAGGGCGAAGGTTCCCCACTGAATACTGAACACTGTTCACTGAACACTCCACCACTCCCACTCGAAGTCTTCGTCCACGGCGCTCTCTGCGTCGCGTACTCCGGCCAATGCCTCACCAGCGAAGCGCTCGGCGGACGCAGCGCAAACCGGGGCGAATGCGCCCAGGCCTGCCGCATGCCTTACGAGCTCATCAGCGATGGCAAAAAGGTCGAACTGGGCGGACGCAGTTACCTGCTCTCCCCGCAAGACCTCGCAGGCCTCGAGGTGCTCCCTGAACTGGTGCGCGCGGGTGTCAGCTCGCTGAAAATCGAGGGCCGGCTCAAGTCGCCGGAATACGTCGCCAGCATCACGCGCATCTACCGGCAGGCGCTGGACCAGCTCGGAGCCGGGAATCCTGGGCCGAAGCCCGCTGCCGCGGAGCGCTACGAACTGGAGATGGCCTTCTCGCGCGGCCTGTTCACCGGCTGGTTCGCCGGCATCGACAACCAACGGCTGGTCCATGCCCGCTTCGGCAAGAAGCGCGGCGCGTTCATCGGCGAAGTCCTGCGCGTCGCGGGCGATCGCGTGCACATCCGGCTCGCTGGACCGCTCAAGGCCGGCGATGGCATCGTCTTCGACCCCGGCCACGGACTCGACAACGAGGAAGGCGGGCGGGTGTTCCAAATGCGGACCGCGGAACGGGGCCTGCGGAGCGACGAGGCCGTCCTGACGTTCATGCCCGGCGCGGTGGACTTCGCGCGCGTCCATGCTGGCGACAAGCTTTGGAAGACCAGCGACGCCGAATTGGAGAAGCGCGTGCGCTCCACCTTCCACGGGGATGCGCCGCGCTTCCAGCGGCCGGTGGATTTCGAGCTCCACGGCCACGCCGGCGCGCCCCTCACGGTCATTGCCCGCGACGAGCTGGGCCATGTGGCACAGGCCCAATCCGCCGCCCCGCTCGCCCGCGCCGAGAAGCAGCCGCTCACCGAGGAAAAGCTGCGTGACCAACTCGACCGCCTCGGCGGCACGCCCTTCAAGCTCGGAGCGCTCCGCAGCCGGCTGGAGGGTGAAGTCATCCTGCCCGTCAGCGAGTTGAACCGCCTCCGCCGCGAGTTGGTGGCGGAATTGGAACGCCAACGCGCGCAGCCCAAACACTGGACTCTGAAAGAATCCGGAGGTGAAAGCCTCGGAGCCAATTTAAACCTTTGCGATGAACCCGCGGACTCCAGAAACCGAACTGCTGACGCCGAACTCATCCCCCTCGTCCGCAATCTGCCCCAGCTCGACGCGGCGCTGCGCTGCGGCGTGCCGGTGATTTACTGCGACTTCGAAGATCCCAAGCGCTATCGCGAGGCGGTCACGGCCTACCACACGGCCCGGGGTTGCGCCGCGTCCGGCGGTCAGCATCCCGCCGGCGGCATCTTTGTTGCCCCGCCGCGCATCACCAAGCCCGGGGAGGAATGGATTCTTAAGCAAGTCCGCACCTGCAATGCGGATGGCTATCTCATCCGCAACTACGACCACCTGAACTTCTTCGGCGACTGCCGGCGCGTCGGTGACTTCTCCCTCAAGGTGGCGAATCCCCTGACCGCGGAACACTTCATGACCCGGTTCGGCCTGGAGCGCCTGACCGCCAGCTACGACCTGAACATCACCCAGCTCGAAGTCCTGCTGCGGGCCGCCCCGCCATGGTGGTTCGAGGTGACCATCCACCAGCACATGCCCATGTTTCACATGGAGCACTGCGTGTTCTGTGCGTTCCTCTCGACGGGCAAGGACTTCCGCGACTGTGGCCGCCCGTGCGATCACCACGACGTCCGCGTGCGCGACCGCGTCGGACAGGAGCATCCGTTGAAGGCTGATGCCGGCTGCCGGAACACCGTCTTCAATGCCCGCGCCCAGACGGGGGCGGAGTTTGTCGGGCGCCTGCAGGCCCTCGGCGTGCGCCGCTTCCGGCTCGAATTCGTAAACGAATCTCCCGATGAGGTTGCCACGACCATCGCCCGCTATCGCGCCCTGCTACGGGGAGAGCTGACCGGCGAGCAGCTTTGGCGCGAGCTCAAGCTGCACCATCAGCTGGGCGTCACCCGCGGCCAGATGGAAGCGCGAACCTCCGTTTGACACTCCCGCGCCCCGACTCTACGTTGCGCCCGATTTAAGATGAGCATCACCACCGAATCCGAAACGGTCGTCAGCCTGACGCCCAGCGCCGCCGAACAGGTGCGCACCATGCTGGCCAATGAGAAGGACAGCAACGGCAAGCGCCTGCGCGTTTACGTCGAGAAGGGCGGCTGTTCTGGGATGCAATACGGGATGGTTTTCGACGAGCAACGGGAAGGCGATCTGGCTGGCGAGTTTCATGGCGTGGGCGTGCTAACCGACCCCATCAGTGCCCAGGTGCTGCGCGGCTGCGTGATCGACTTCAAGGACGAGCTGAGCGGAGGCGGGTTCAAAATTTCCAATCCCAATGCCAAGCAAAGCTGCGGCTGCGGAAAATCCTTTGAGGCCTAGCATCGGCCTCCCCTGACCGGCGACGGCAAAACAGCCCTTCCATGCGATGCGGAAGGGCTTTTTGTTGCGACAGTCGGCGGCACACGCCACTCGGCTGGGGAGATTCGCCCTTGAACCCGAAACCGTGAACCCTGAACCTTGCTTCATGAGCCAGCCCTTCCGCATCGCTTTCGTAGGCGTTGATCATCCTCACGGCGCGGCCTGGCGTGAGTCACTGCTGCATCTGGCCGGCGAAGTAGCCATCACCGCGATCGTGCCGGAGTTCGGCGGCGCGTTGACCAGCCTCGAGGAAACGCTCGCCGGCCTGCCGCGCTTTGCCAACGTCACGGAGCTGCTGGCCAAGGGCGCGGACCTTTTCGACGGCGCGGTCATCTGCCTGTCCAACGACCGCGTTCCCACCGTGCTGGAGCAGCTTGCCGCCGCCGGCAAACACATCCTCTCCGAGAAGCCCTGCGGCGTAAACGCCAGTGCCGCTCGCCCCGCGTTGGCGAAGGTCCGGCAGTCGGGCGTTGCGTTTCAGACCGGCTACCTCTGGCGCTACGACGAAGGCGCGCAACGGCTCAAGGCAATGGTCGCCGAAGGCCGCTTCGGCAAGCTCATCAGTGTGGAGATGACCTGCGTGACCAGCGATGCCAACCGGCGCGGACCGTCACATTTCCTTTTCGATCCGCAGATGAGCGGCGGCGGTTTCTTCAACTGGCTTGGCTGTCATTACCTCGATTTGCTTGGCTACGTGACGGGCCAGTCCGTAACCACCGTGACCGCGCGCACGGGAGTTTTTGGCGAGACGCCGCTGGGCGTCGAGGATGGCGGCTCGGCCATCTTGGACCTCTCCGGCGGCGGTCTGGCCACCTTCACCGGCGGCTACTGGCTGCCCCGGTGGGCGGGCGAATGGCGGTGGGCACTGCGCGGCAGCCAGCGCTGGGTGCATTGGGATCCAAATCGCGCGGGCACCACCGGCGTGCTCGAAATACACGGGCCGCAGCCGCAGTTTCACGCAATGGAGGAAGTGTTCACCCTGCCGGCGGATAAAACGCCCGGTTACGGCGGTTATCGCGGCCGCGAGTTGATTCGTGACTGGGTGGCCGTTGCCCGCGGCGAGCGCCGGGAGTGCCGCAACACCGCCGCGTCCGCTTTGGCAGTGCTGGAACTGTTGGACGCGATGTATCAGGCAAGCGCAGAGGGGCGGCGCGTCAAACTGGGTTGAAGCGCTGCTTGACCCGCCTAGCTTGTGGCGTAACCTGCTGCCGATTTGGGGAGCCAACCAGCCGCGGGTGCGGCAAAGGCTGAGAGGGTGCGCGCGGGAGCGCCGCCGACCCGTTGAACCTGCTCCGGGTAATGCCGGCGAAGGGAAAGCTTCCACCTTTCCCATCCCGCCCCGGACCTTGCGGTAAGCTGCTTCAGAAACCAGCCGCCGAACGGCCGATGAATTTATGATAGCTGATCCTAACACCTCATTCGAACCCCACAGCAGCGAACAACTCCCCGCCAGCAAACGCATTTACGTCGAGGGCACCATTCACAAGGACGTCCGCGTGCCGATGCGCGAGATCGAGGTCACGCCCACGAAGTCTTACACCGGCGCGGTCACGCCGAATGATCCGGTGCGCGTCTATGATTGCTCCGGACCGTGGGGCGACCCCGCGTTCACCGGCACCGTGGAGCAAGGCCTGCCCGCGCTCCGCCGCGAATGGATTCTCCAGCGCGGTGACGTGGAGGAAATCGACGGTCGCGAAGTGAAGCCGCAGGACAACGGCTACCTCTCCGGCAAACACGCCGAATACGCCAGCCGGGCGGAGAAGAACCGCCTCGTGGAGTTCCCCGGCCTCACTAGCCAACGTCGTCGTCCGCTCCGCGCGAAGGCCGGCAAGGTCGTCACGCAGCTCGCCTACGCCCGCGCTGGCATCATCACGCCGGAGATGGAGTTCATCGCCATTCGCGAGAACATGGGCCGCGCGAAGATTGCCGAGATGGCGAAGGACATCGTTCGCAACGACCTGAACAAACAGCACGCCGGTTCGTCGCAACTCGGCCAGAGCCCTTACACGCCGAGCATTTTCAATCGTTTCCCCCAGCGCATTCCCGCTCAGATCACGCCTGAATTCGTCCGCGCCGAAGTCGCCGCCGGTCGTGCCATCATCCCGAACAACATCAATCACCCCGAATCCGAACCGATGATCATCGGGCGCAACTTCCTCGTGAAGATCAACGCCAACATCGGCAACAGCGCCGTCGCGTCGAGCATCGAGGAGGAAGTCGAGAAGATGCGCTGGGCCACCAAGTGGGGCGCGGACACCGTCATGGACCTCTCCACGGGCAAGAACATCCACGCCACGCGCGAATGGATTCTGCGCAATTCGCCCGTGCCCATCGGCACAGTGCCGATTTATCAGGCGCTCGAAAAAGTCGGCGGCAAAGCCGAGGACCTCACGTGGGAACTTTTCCGCGACACCCTCATCGAACAAGCTGAGCAAGGCGTGGATTACTTCACCATTCACGCCGGCGTGTTGCTGCGCTTCGTGCCGCTCACCGCGAACCGCATGACCGGCATCGTCTCGCGCGGCGGCAGCATCATGGCCAAATGGTGTCTCGCGCATCACCAGGAGAATTTCCTCTACACCCATTGGGACGACATTTGCGACATCATGGCCGCGTATGACGTCGCGTTCAGCATTGGCGACGGTCTGCGTCCCGGCTCGATTGCCGACGCCAACGACCAGGCGCAATTCGGCGAACTCCAGGTGCAAGGCGAACTCACCCGCCGCGCCTGGGCCAAAGGCGTGCAAGTGATGAACGAAGGCTCGGGCCACGTGCCCATGCACATGATCGAGGAAAACATGGCCAAGCAACTCGAGTGGTGCGGCGAAGCGCCGTTCTACACGCTCGGACCGCTTACCACCGACATCGCGCCCGGCTACGACCACATCACCAGCGGCATCGGCGCGGCGATGATCGGTTGGTATGGCTGCGCGATGCTTTGCTACGTCACGCCCAAGGAACACCTCGGCCTTCCGAACAAGAAGGACGTGAAAGACGGCGTCATCGCCTACAAGATCGCCGCGCACGCCGCCGACCTGGCGAAAGGCCATCCCGGCGCGCAATACCGCGACAATGCGTTGAGCAAGGCGCGCTTTGAATTTCGCTGGGAAGATCAATTCAACCTCAGCCTCGACCCCGTCACCGCGCGCGAGTTCCACGACGAAACCCTCCCGCAGGACGGCGCGAAGACCGCACACTTCTGTTCAATGTGTGGCCCACACTTCTGCTCGATGAAGATCACCGAAGACGTCCGCAAATACGCCGCCGAACAAGGCATCGCCGCGGAAGAGGCGCTGAAGAAGGGGATGGAAGAAAAGTCGAAGGAGTTTGTGGAAAAAGGTGCGGAGGTTTACGCGAAGGCGTGATTCGCGCGAAGCGCCGGAGCGCGGCTGTGTCGCAGACCAGCCGCAGCATTCCGCTAATCCTCGACTGGTGGTGCTGCTGGGATGATATCCGCTCCGTCGTAACCCAAGCCTGATTCTTGTTGGTAAGGAGATTTTCGGCGGTATTTTAGAAAACCAGCACCTAGCGCCAGGGGTGTTCCGTAGATGATAAGTTTGTCTGCTTCTTCTGTGACACTCTTAGCCGCGAAAAGTGCTGCGGCGATTCGATGACCAGAAAAAGAGTCGTGTATGGCAGAATCGCCAAACATGTTGCGGGTAGAAATCCGCATCTGAACTTTGATGCCCCGTGCTTGAGCTTAGGCAGTTCTATCGGCGCATCTGTGTTCTGCATAGTGTTGTCCATTTTTGAAATAGAAAGCGCGAAGGCAAAAGCAAATAGTTCCTGACGAAACCAAGGATTTGATTTCTTTCTTCCGCCACACCACATCCAAATCAATTGGATGCACAGCGGCGATAAGATCATCGATGGCCCGAGTTAGCAGATGGTGGGCGCGGTGGCTTGCGTGATACGGCAAGCCATCATAAACAGTCCAAGTGTGCTTCCAATCGCTCGGTTGAACCACAGGTTGAGGCATCCCAAACGAATCAATCATGCCAGCTGTTTTCAGCGCTCCGAACAAGTCTTGGTCAAACTGGCAACCGGCACGTTCAAGAAATTGGTATAGACGTTGGTGGTTTATGTATGTCCATACGGCTTGGTCTGCATTGACGGCGGGAAGCATGGAATTGGAAGATCGTTTAGCCACCTCTTCAATACACCGACGTTTGCATTCTTTTACTTTTTTCTCGGACAAATTTTGCGACAGCTCGTGTTTGGTGTGTGCTTCGCCGTGGCAAAAGGAGCACAGCGCAACCAAATTCTCTTCGACGTTGTTGTTTGGGTCTTTGTCAATGTGATAAACCTGCACTGGGCGTTGCGGGTCTCTGCATACGCAGCAGGTCCGCGCGCATTCGTAGAGAACGCGGAAGGAAAGTTTTGATGGTATTGGGGTTCGCGCCACGGTCGTTTTCTTTGAAGAGCATAATCCAACGGCGTGAAATTCAAGAAGCCAAATCGCTAGTTAACGTTGCTGCGACTGGCTTTCAGCACAGTCGCGGTCCGGCGTCTGGCGGCGGAGCTCGGCTGTGTCCCGCGCGGCGCGGGATCAGCCGCAGCACGTCCGAAAACCGAGTCGTGTCGAATTATTCCTATGCGCCACTCATTGCGAAGCTGCTGCGGCTGGTCTCGGCGACACAGCCGCGCTCCGGAGGTGTTCCAAGACTTGCGGCGTTCGAGTGTTTGCGGCTCAATGCTCAAGTGAGTCAGCCACCCAAACCGCGTCGCCCCGGTCCGCCGCATAATCCCGGCGTGCGCGATTTGGTGGAAGGCAAGCGGCGCTGGTCTTCGCCGCCGAATCCAGAGGACGCCAAGCAAGGTTTTCGAGGCTGGAATGAGCGCGGCTATCTGCCGCATCGCGACGAACCGGGGCTGACGCAGTTCGTCACGTTTCGATTAGCTGATTCATTTCCCGAATCGCTTCGCGGCGAATGGGAACGTCTCTGGAAAATTGAAGATGACCAGCAACAGCGGGCGGAATTGGAGGCGTATCTCGATCGGGGGCGTGGCGAATGTCATTTGCGCAAACCGGAGATTGCCAGCCTTGTCGAAGACGCGGTGCGTTTTTTCCACGGCGAGCGATACGACCTGCGCGCGTGGGTGGTGATGCCGAATCACGTCCACGCGTTGTTCAAGGTGGATGCCACGCCGATGGCGGAGATTCTGGAGAGCTGGAAGAAGTACTCGGCGCAAAAGGCGAATAGATTGCTGAAGCAGCGCGGCGAGTTTTGGCAGGCGGATTATTGGGACACCTACATGCGCGACAGCGAGCATGAGTTGGAGACGCGCAAATACATTGAGAACAATCCGGCGAAGGCTGGCTTGGTGCTCGACCCGAGAACGTGGCTGTGGAGCAGCGCGCGATTTCGGGACGAGTATGGCGTGTTGAAACTGTAACGGAGCGCGACTGTGCTGAAAGTCAGTCGCAGCACTTGGCAGGTGGAAGGCGTTTGAAATTTGGAGCGCAGTTTCGATTCGAGCATTGCTGCGGCTGGTCTTCGACACAGCCGCGCTCCGGTGAAGCGTTCGCCAGCTTGCGGCGTGTTCGCTGAATTGGTCTACTTTGCCGACAATTGCCCAAGCTATGAAAACGAACGCCAGTGCCAAGAGGGACTTGCCCCCAAACAACGCGACGAGTTGCTGGCCGTGTTGAAAGCCCGGTTTGACGCGAACAAGGTCCGCCACCCGGACTTGGTGTGGGCCAAGGTGCAGGCGCGGTAATTCTGAATCCCAACGGGATGGACTCTCTCACTCCCGTTCGCTCGGCCCTTCCGGCTTTTGGCTCCACCAAACTCCTTTCGCCGTTTCCCGAACGGCTCAAGTCCATCACTCAGCCTAGCAGGGTTTTGAAAAATGGGTGATTCTCACGGACGCCGTCTCTGTTTTGCGCTTCGTCACGTTGGTTTGGCGGGGTGGCGGACTCGGTTTTCACCGTTTCCGAACACACCGCAGGTTCC
>Ga0172376_10003147_pt1 | contig 19715 bp, 14 predicted proteins | sample Lak35m_FD_121114 | JGI IMG/M metagenome (GOLD analysis project Ga0172376, IMG submission 121114) | Freshwater microbial communities from Kabuno Bay, South-Kivu, Congo - kab_092012_35m | ecosystem: Environmental > Aquatic > Freshwater > Lake | place: Democratic Republic of the Congo: South-Kivu... | reverse complement strand
CGTCCGAGGCGCCTGAGTGGGCGGATCGGGAAGCGGGGCTACACGGCGCTTCAAACGCCATTGCCTTCGGGCGGGAAGGCGTGGCTGGCGGCGTGGGTGGGATGAGTTTTGCAAATCCCCACTACATCTGGCATGGCGCTGAGCGGCTTCACGCGTTTCACATGACAGTGCCAGGCAAGCTGGATGTCTTTGGCGCGACCGCGCTTGGGTTGCCCTTCCCCATGCTTGGCTTCTCTCCGGATGTGGGCTGGGGGATCACGCATACGACGGATCGCCGCTCCACACTCTATGAGCTTTCCCTCGATCCGGAGGATCCAACCCGGTACCTGGTTGATGGGGTTTCGCATGCCATGCGGCGCGTCCCCGTTGAGGTGCACACAGCAGAGGGCGTTCTCGAGCGAACCTTCTGGGAGACTGAGCTTGGCGCCGTGATCGAAGGCGCACGCCTGCCATGGGACAACAAGCGAGCCTATGTGTTTGCCGACGCGCAGCGTCAGAATACCGCCTTTGCGGATCAGTTCCTTGCGATAGCGACGGCATCATCCGTGCGCGCGATCAAGCAGGCCCTGGATGACCATCTTGGATCGCCGTGGTCCAACGTCACGGCCGCCGACAAATCTGGTGAGGTCCTGTACGCCAATATCTCGGTCGCGGCCAATATCACGGACGCACAGCTTGCCGATTGCCTGGTTCAAGGTCCTGCGCGGGCATTCATGGACATCGCGGACCTCACAGTGCTCGATAGCGCGCGATCAGCATGCGCCTGGACGCTTGATCCGCGTTCGCCGCGTCCAGGCATCATCCCGGCACAGCTTCGCCCCTCGCTCATTCGGCGGGATGTTGTCTGGAATTCCAACGACAGCCACTGGTTTGATACGCTCTCGCCAGAGGCGCGACTGACTGGCTTTCCCAAGGTGATTGGCCCGGAGCAGTCCATTCGCGGCGAGCGGACGCGCATGGCGGCGATCCTTGCGCGAGAGATGATCGCGACGGGCGGCGCCAGTGGTGTTCGAGGCGTCACGCCGGCGCGTTGGGAAACAGCCTTCTTCGGGGCCCGCAATCTGACAGCGGAATTGATCTTGCCCGATCTGCTCGCCGACTGCGCCGCTAATCCCGTCGTGACTCTGAAATCAGGCGTCACTGTTGACCTGCGCAAGGCATGCGACGTGCTGGCCCAATGGGATGGGCGGGACACGCCCGACGCGCGCGGTTCAGCGCTTTTTGGCGAATTCCTGCGCAATCTTGGCGCTATTCCGATGACGGGCTTTGCACTTGAGGCGCGGCTCTGGAAGCAGCCCTTCGATCCGGCAGATCCGGTCGGCACGCCCAGCGGACTTCAGACGGGTCCTGAAACCCGCGAAGCGTTGGCGCTTGCCGTGCACAAGTTCCACACGGCAAATGTCGCGATCGATGCAAGGTTAGAGGACGTACAGGCTGTGACGCGAAATGGCGTGCGCATGCCGATCTCCGGATCCAGCTTTGCCTTTCATCTCGTTCGCCCGGGTGCGTTCGAGGACGGGAAGGGGATCACCGAGATCAGGACGGGCGACAGCTATATCCATGCCGTGTCGTTACTGCCGACAGGGCCCAAGGGTCGCTTCATCGTGACCTATTCGCAGTCGACAAACGCCTCGTCTCCTCATTTTGCAGACATGACCGCGGTGTACGCGCGTCAGAGCCTGCTCGACATTCCCTTCAGTGAAGGGGAGGTGGCCGCCGCACAGGTGGGACCAACGGAATACCACAACGCCGGGCAATCGATGCGAATTGGCTCTCCGGCTTCGAGATTGGTTGAAGGAGATATGCAATGACGATCCGACTTCGTGCAGGCGAAACAGGCAGGTCCCGCCGGCGCCTTGTCGCCCCCATGGCGGCGCTTGCAGTTCTCGCTGCCTGCGTTGCCGGCGCCCCGGCTGTGTCGCAGCAGGCAACGAGCATGGCTGCGGTTGATTTCGATGCGGCCATGCGCGGCCTCAATTTCAGTCCTTCCACGACGGACGGCAACCTTGATGCGTCATCAGCCGGCAACGGCATCCTCGACGCTGACGAAATGGCCCTGGTGGCCGCAATCCTGAAGGATGCCTCGCTCAACCTGAAAGCCACAGGCGGCGTTGATCATGCAACTGTCTCCGCCGCGTTTGCTCAGGCGCAGGCGTCAGCCACCGCAGATTTCCAGAAGCTTGCATCGCGCTACCCAACCTCCGCGACCGTTGGGGCAGGGTATGCAATGCTGGGTGAGGCGTCCCTCAAGTCCTACAGCGCCATGGCCGGCAATTTCGGCGCTCCGATGAAGGGTGACTACTCACTTGCTATCAAGGTTGGAAAGCTGCTGGCCCACGATGGCGACGCTGATGGCGACGGCGTCAGCAATCGCGCCGAGTATCTGGCCTTTATTGGCAAAGGGCGCGAGGCATACATAAAGGCGGCGCTGAGCCCCGAGGTGAAACCCGATCAAACGCAGACAGCACAGGCAGCCAAAGCGCCAATGATTGCTCCAGGACGCAAGATTGTCGGCGTGGTGCTCTACCCCGGATTTGAGGTGCTTGACGTCTTCGGTCCGGTGGAAATGTGGGCCTACGTGCCCGACTTCCAGGTCATCATGATCTCCCAGAATGGCGGTGCAGTGAAATCTGCGCAGGGGGTCTCTGCCGTCGCTGACTATTCATTCGCCAACGCGCCCCAGATGGACATCATGATGGTTCCCGGCGGCGTTGGCACGCGCACGGAACTCAACAACCCGGTCTTCCTGGACTTCATCCGCACGCAGAACGAGAAGACCCAGCTCACGACATCCGTCTGCACGGGCTCGGCTCTCCTGGCGAAGGCCGGCCTGCTCAAAGGCCACAAGGCCACGTCCAACAAGAACTTCTTCTCGCTGGCGACGCAGCAGGACCCTTCCGTCGACTGGCAGGGCAAGGCGCGCTGGGTCGAGGACGGCAAGTTCATCACCTCCTCGGGCGTTTCGGCTGGAACGGACATGGCGCTTGGTCTCGTTGCGAAGCTGTATGGCAAGGAGCGCGCAGGCCTTCTTGCGCACTCCCTCGAATACGAATGGAACGATGATCCGACCAACGATCCGTTCGCGATCCCCTACAAGCCCGCAGGCGCGCAGTAGCGCACTGAAGGGACTGGCGGCGCCCATCACCGGCAGCCTATCGTGGCGCCGGGGATGGGTGTGAGGCCTCAGGAGGAGCAGGCGTGACGGGCGAGAGGCTCACGCGGCAAGAGCTTGTTGGCAGCGTGCAGACCGTAAACGGGCTGATTGCGCCCGATCGCCTCGGCAATACACTTCTGCATGAGCACGTCCTGCTCGATATTCGTCCGCCTGCGTGGAAAACGCTGGAGCAGGTTGGCGACGTCATAACGCTCGAAAACCGCTTCGCCATCGACTATGGCGAGGTCATCGCGCCGGGCAACTGCATCCTCAACGATATCGATGTTGCCGTCCGCGAACTCAAGGCTCTGCGCGCCAGCGGTGGACAGAGTCTCGTCGAAGTCTCCTGTGGCGGGCTGCACCCGGACCCGATGGGGCTGCAGCGTGTCGCGTCCGCCTCCGACATCAATATTGTGATGGGCTGCGGCTACTATGTCGAGGAATACCAGTCGCCTGCAGTTCTCGATCGGGCGACAGACGCCATAGCTCAGGAGATTGTCGACCAGGTGCTTGTTGGCGCCTGGGGGACCGGCGTCAGGGCAGGGATCATCGGCGAGATCGGTTGCCAGGCGCCGTGGACGCTGAATGAGCGCAAGGTGATGACCGCCGCCATCCTCGCCCAGCACGAGACCGGTGCAGCCCTGACCATTCATCCAGGTCGGGATCCGGATCAGCCGCAGGAGATCGCGGAATTCCTGGCGCGCGCCGGCGCGCAGATCGATCGGTGCGTGATCAGCCACATCGATCGGACAATCTTCGATGACGAACGCCTGTTTCGTCTGGCGGACACGGGCGTCATCATCGAACTCGACCTCTTCGGCATGGAGACCTCCTACTACAAGCTCAACGAAGCAGTGGACATGCCGAACGATGCGCAGCGACTGAAGTCGATCCGGAAGCTCATTGATCGTGGTCATCTGGGCCAGATCGCCATGTCACAGGACATCTGCTTCCGTTCGCGCCTTGGCTGTCATGGCGGACATGGCTATGGCCACATCTTCCGCAATGTCGTTCCCCTGATGCGTCGACGCGAGTTTGATGATGCTGAAATCGATAGGATCTTTCTCGAGACGCCTGAGCGGCTTCTGACCTTTGTCTAGGCAGCCCCTTTGGGTCGCCGTGCGCCGGGTATGCCGACGCCGGGCTTGGATCCGTACCTGCGCTTCGGCAGGCGATCTGAACCCATCTGGAGACAGACACTTACCGCGGAAACTGGCTCGGAAGCGTTCTTTCCCGCCGCTTGCCGGGAGAGATCGGTGCGCACACGATGATCTGGTGGGTGATCCATTTCAGCAAGGCGCGGCCCGGGAAGACTGTAACTGTCGCTGTAACGTCAGCCAATTCCGGCTGTAACGGTAATTCACCTGCCTTTGTGGCTCTGTCCGCGCCACAAGCCGGGTTTTGCCAGCCAGACCCTGACCTTCCGACACTGTAACACGAAGAAGCAAGCCCAATGACGTTGTGGACATCGATCCTGGCCTGCGGTGCGAGTGTGTTCGCTCTCGCCGCGGCGCCGCCGGCAATCGCCCAGCAGGCGACAGGGCCCGGATCCGGCCCGCCGGTCGTCAGCACCGGCAGCGACACCGTAACCGTCTACGGTCGCGCGATCGAACAGATCGGCCAGGCCCAGTCCGCCTCCGAAGGCGTCGTGGGCTATGCCGACCTCTCAACCCGCCCGATCAGCCGCGCCGCGGAACTCGTGGAAGTCATTCCCGGCATGATCGCCACCGAGCACTCCTCCGGCGGGAAGGCCAACCAGTACTTCCTGCGTGGCTTCAACCTCGACCACGGCACCGACTTCGCCGGCTTCGTCGATGGCGTGCCGATCAATCGCCGGTCCCACCCGCACATGAGCGGCTATCTCGACCTCAATTTCCTGATGGCCGACCTCGTCGAGCGCGTCGAATTCAAGAAGGGCGTGCAGTACGCCGAGAATGGCGACTTCTCGTCCGCCGGTTCGGCGTCCTTCATTCTCTACGACCGCCTGCCTGAGAACTATGTGCAGGCCCGGGTCGAACCAGACGAATACGCGCTCAGCGCGGCAGGCTCATGGAATGTCGGCGACGGCACGCTGCTGGTTGCCGCAACGCACGAAGGCGGCGAAGGCCCCTTCGATCTCGACGCCGACCTCAACAAGAACGTCGTCTACGTCAAATACAGCCAGCCCCTTGCCATGGGCGGGATGGGTGATGCGAAGCTGCGCCTCGGCTTCATCGGCTATACCAACGAATGGACGCCCACCGACCAGATTCCACTGCGCGCCGTCGAGTCGGGTCTGATCGGACGTTTCGGCACAATCGATCCGACATCCACCAGCAACACAGCGCGCTATATCGGCTATGCCGGGCTCGAGTGGGATGACGCGAGCGTCCTCGGCTATGTCGAGAAGTCGACGCTCGATCTCTATCACAACTTCACCTATGCCCTCGACCAGGTGCTGGGCGACCAGTTCCTGCAGGTCGAGGATCGCTTCGCCGCGGGCGCGCGCGCGAAAATGAGCCGCGACTTCGAACTCATGGGGATAAAGGCGACAGGCCGTCTTGGCGCCGATGCGCATGCCGACTGGCTCGCCGAGACCGGCCTCTACCAGACCACGAACCGCGTCATTAACTCGGCCATACGCAATGACGAGGTCGATATCCTCGCGCTCGATGTCTGGAGCGATATCACGCTGCACTGGACCGATCGTCTGCGCACCACGTTCGGCCTGCGAGCGGACTACATCGACCTCGACGTCACCGCGATCAATCCCGCAAACTCTGGGAGCGACTCGGGCGTTCAGTGGAGCCCGAAGGTCAACATCGCCTACACCGTCACTGACGGCTTCGAAGTTTATGCCGGCTATGGCGTTGGCTTCCACACCAACGATGCGTCCGGCGTTGTCCTCACTCAAGACCCGATCACCGGCGATCCGGTGGACTCCTCGACATTGTTCGCGGAAAGCCGCGGCGGTGAAGTCGGCCTGCGTTGGGAGCCGAACGACACGTTCAATCTTTCAGCCGCCACCTTCGCGCTAGATTTCGACAGCGAGCTTATCTACGCGGGCGATGCGGCCATCTCGGAACCTAGCGATCCTACGCAACGCCATGGCGTCGAAGTCGCAGCATTCTGGAATCCGTTGGACTGGCTTGCCTTCGACGCTTCCATCGCCTGGTCGCAGACGCGTTTCAAGGACGCGCCCTCGAACTTCGATCGCGTGCCCAACTCGGTCGAAGGCGTCGCCGCCGCGGGCGTCACATGGTTACCGGGCGATGGTTGGGAAGGATCACTTCGCGTTCGCTACCTCGGCCCAGCTCCGCTTCTTGAGGACAATTCCGTCCGTGCGCCGTCAACCACGCTCGTGAACGCCGGCATCTCGAAGACCTTCGGCCGGTTTGAGGTTGGGCTCGATATCCTCAACCTGTTCGACGCTGAGGATTTCGACATGGTGTATTTCTATGAAAGCCAGCTGCCGGGCGAGGCGGCCCCCGTGGAGGACATCCACTTCCACCCGGTTCATCCGCAGACGGCGGTGCTGACAGTGAAGGCCAAATACTAGCGCGCGCGCGTCAGCACCGGTTCTCCGGATTGACCCGTAGCCGTCCTATGTCAGGATGGACGGATGCCGATCCTGACACGCGTTGAGCAGTTCAGCCTCGCCTGCCTCGTCGGGCTGCTGATGGCTGGCTGCGGGGTGCGGGAAGTTTCGCCCTCTGTGGTGGAAATTGCGGACGCTCCCGCGCCGAAGGGCAGCGCGGAGCCGAACCTCGCGGTGTCCCCGTCAGGCGAGGTGTTTCTGAGCTGGCTGGAACGCGGGAAGGGGGAGTCATACTCCCTGCGGTATTCCAGGCTTGCAGACCTTGATGGGACATGGTCACCGCCAGTCACGGTGCTGACGCGCGATGATCTGTTCGTGAACTGGGCTGACTTCCCCTCGCTCCTGCCGACCCGGTCTGGACGCCTGATCGCGCACTGGCTGCAGGACAGCGGCGAGGGACCCTACACATACGATGTCCGGATTGCCCAATCGACGGACGATGGGAAGACATGGTCGGAGAGCAGGATCCTGCACGATGATGGCCTGCAGGCCGAGCACGGCTTCGTTTCACTGTTCGAATCCCCCGACGGGGAACTCCAGGCGGTCTGGCTCGACGGCCGCAATACTGTGAGCGCTGCGCCAAGTCCCGAGATGCAGCTGGGATTCACCACCATCTCTGCTGATGGCGTGCCAGCCGCGACCCAATTGCTTGATACACGCATCTGCGACTGCTGTCAGACCTCGGCGGCGTGGGCCGCTGCCGGGCCGGTCGTGGTCTATCGCGACCGGAGTGCGGATGAGATCCGCGACACGAGTATTGTACGCCACGTCGATGGCGCCTGGACGCAGCCAGCCAGCGTGCACGCCGACAACTGGCGCATCGAAGGGTGTCCCGTGAATGGCCCGGCCGTTGCCGCGGTTGGCGATACTGTCGCCGTCGCATGGTTCACCGGAGCCAATGACGAGGAACGCGTCAATCTTGCCTTTTCCGCTGATGGCGGGGCCTCGTTCGGCGCACCGATCAGGGTCGATGATGGAAACCCGGTCGGCCGTGTCAGCCTCAGCCTGTCGGCGGGCGGAGAGGCGCGTGTGGCCTGGATCGAGCGTACTGGCGAACAGGAGGAAGCCGAGATCCGCCTCCGGATGATCCGTGACGACGGCGTCCGCTCGGCGCCGTTGCTCGTTGCGAAGACAAGTGCGGCGCGAGACGCCGGCTTTCCCCGCATGGCCTCGGTTGGCGAGGATCTGATCCTCGCCTGGACAGACATCAGCGATGGCTCCCGCGTCCGGGTGGCCCGGGTCCGGCCCGGGTCATGAGGCTGAGAAGCGCTGCGCTGGCGTTGATCGCCTGTCTGGCGTCATGCGGAGAGCCGGTGCGCGACAGCCAGAAGAAGCAGGTTGTGCAGTATGAAGCAGTCTCGGTTGACGGATCGCCCGTCTCGCTTGCCGCGCTGCGCGGCGAGGTAGTCCTCCTCAACGTCTGGGCGACCTGGTGCGGACCGTGCCGCGAGGAGATACCGTTCCTTGCCAGCCTTCAGGCCAGGAAGGCCTCCAATGGTCTGCGCGTTGTAGGGGTGAGTGTTGATGCGATGGCAGACCGCGACAAGGTCCTGCAATCCGCAGCCACGCTTGGACTGACCTACGACCTCTGGCTGGATCCCGAGGAACGTATCGGGGGCGTGCTTCGGTATGCCGGCCTTCCGGCGTCCATGCTGGTCGACCGCGAGGGGGTCGCGGTCTGGACCCATGTCGGCGTTCTTCGGGAGACGACGCCCGGCTTTTCAGAGGCGCTCGAGGAGGCGCTCTTGACCCGTAGGGAGACGAAGCGATAGCGCGCCTAGCTGTTCGCAGGGCGCAGTTGTCTCTGCGCGAGTTCGACGAGGATGATGAGAACGAGCGATAAGCCAACCAGCGGAAACACGACGCCAAGCGCCACAGTCGCCCAGATCACTGGCGCCGGCGTTCGCACATGGGGTCCAGGGATGGGGCCGGAAAGACGCGAGCCGGGCCGCCGCTTCCACCACATGGCGAGGCCAAACAGCACCGACGCAATCAGGATCAGGCAGCTTCCTGCCATGAACAGCTGGTTCGCGAGGCCGAACTGCTTGCCGACATGTGTCTGGACGCCGAACTCGACTGCCTTGCCCAGCGGCGAGTAGCGCGACCACGCGATGTCATCGACGATCGCGCCATCGGACGGATTGACATAGACGGTCCGCTGCCCCTCCGCCTTTGCGGGCGTGTATGACAGTGTGTAGACCTCGCCAGCGGCTGTTGGATAGATCACCTTCAAGGTGTCCCCGGTCATGTTGCGCTTTGCCGCCTCGATCAGCACCTGGTCGATCGTAATGGTGTGTGGGGCGGCCAGCACGGTCGGATAGGCGGAATTGCGCACTGACCAGGGCAGGTCGTGGTTGTCGCGGCGTGCCTCCTCTGCGCGATGGGCTGCATGAGGGTCAGGCGCAGATGGAGCGGCGTGAAAATTCGGGGTGGGCGCCATGGCCGAGGCGAGCGCGTCCATCGTACCCATGCTGGCAAGCGTTCCACCCCAGAAGCTGGACCACGGCAAGCCGGTCAGGATGAGGAAGGCCACGACCGGAGCATTCCACGCCGCTGGCACGGAATGGAGTTCGCGCCAGAAGGAGCGACCCTTCGCCGAAAGGCGTGGCGCCAGCACGCCGGCGCGCCGATGTCGTCTTGGCCACCAGAGAAAAAGGCCGGTGACCAGAAGCACGAACGTCCAGCAGGCCGCAAACTCGACGAGATAGTCCCCGGCGGGCCCGACCATCAGGTCGCCATGCAGGCGCACGAGGACCTCGCCCAGCGACTGTCCGGTCGGCCTGCTGCCGATGATCTCCGCAGAGTAAGGATTGACGTATGTGGTGACACTCTCGCCGTTGGAGGTTGTCAGACCCCATGCGGCCGAGCGGTCAGGTGCGGCAGGCCCAATGTATTGGAGCAGCTTCGCATCCGGATAGGCCGTCCGGACGGCGGCTTCCTGTGCGCCAACAGATTGCAAGGACTGCTGCGGTGTCACCACGCGCAGGTTGCGATCGAGCATCACGCTCAGTTCGTCATCGAAGAGATAGAGCAGGCCGGTGAAGGCCAGGATGAGAACGAAGGGCGCAACGGCAAGCCCAGCATAGAAATGCCAGCGCCAGATTCGCCGATAGAGGCCGCCCGACAGGGCGGCCTCGCTTTCTTCGCTGGTGACGGTCAAAGCCGGCTCCCCTAGAAGTCAGCTGTAAGTCTGAGGCTCGCTTGCAATGGCTCGCCAGGGAACACTGAGAAGTCGTTGAACTCCCTGGTGTAGTAGGTCTCGTCCGTGACGTTGGTGATGGACAGGTCAAGACGTGCGGCGCCGAAGTCGTAGGTGGCGCCAAGATCCAGCGTCGTGTAGGCGGGCAGCGTCACATCGCTTGCAAGCAGACCCGGGAAGACTGTGACGCCGGCGCTGTCGCTGAAGGCGCGATCCCCGACATGGTTGATCCCGGCGCGGAGCTCGACTGGCAGTGCGGGCAGCCTGTACCGGACGAACAGGTTGGCCTGGTTCTCCGGCGTGTCGGCAAGGTCGAAGCCCTGATTGCCCGTGTTGCTGCTGGTGACTTCGCCATCCATCCAGGCATAGCCGCCCTGAATTGAGAGGCCCTCAGCGACTTGCCATGCGCCCTCAAGCTCGAGGCCGCGGACGCGCACTTCTCCGGTCTGTATGCTGAAGCCCAGATTGACCGGATCGTCGGTCACCACATTGGTGCGCTTGATTTCGAAGCCGCTCAGGCTGCCGCTGAGCGGGCCTTCCGAATAGCGCAGGCCCGCTTCGATCTGCTCCGATTCCTCGGGGTCAAACGGTGCGCCCCCGAAGGTTCGGCTGCCTGTCACATTCTCCATGTCGAAGCCGGTTGCGAAACCGCCAAAAAGCGAGAACCCGCCATCGAGACGATAGGTGGTCCCGATCTGGAAGGTGGTGTGATCGAGTTCATCCTCAGTGATGTCACTGGCGTCGATCACGGCGTCGGTGGAGAACAGGCTGGTCGTTTCGAAGCTTGTGAAGCGCGCCCCGAGAACGACATTCCACCGGTCAGTGAAGTCGATGCGGTCCTGTCCGTAGATAGCCCATGAGTCGACGTCGCCTCCGAACAGGAATGCCAGCGGATACGGCCGGTCTGCGACAGTTCCGTAAGTCGGGTTAAGCGCGTTGATTGACGGCACTGATGCGATGTTTTCCTGATAGAATGTTGAACGCTCCTGGTTGTACTCGACGCCAAGAAGCAGGTTGTGGGTTGCTCCTGCGAAGCCGACCGATCCGGCCAGATCGATCTGGCCGATCGTGTAGGTGTCATCTTCCTTCCCGAAGCGTCCATTGCGGTTCACGGTGACGCCGTCGGCATTGACCGCCCGCACGCGCAGCTGTGTGAAATTCGTATCCAGCTCCGAGTAGGAAAGTCGTGGCGTCAGCGTCCACGTATCGTTGAGCTTGATATCGACCCATGCCTGAAGCAGGGGAGAGAAGGCTTCGAGGTCCGAGCGTCCCGGATCGCCGAGGAAGGTCTCGGAGGGGATTTCCCTGACGCCGTTCGAAACCACGGTGCCGACGATGGGCAGGCCTGGATTGCGTTGCGTGCGGCGCTCCTGCCATTCGCTGACAAAATAGGCCGTCACATTCTCGCTGGCTTCCCAGGTCAGCGACAGCGCGGCGTTTTCGCGGTCGATATCCTGTTGATCGACGAACGTACCGGATCTTTCGACCTCTCCGGTGGCGCGGAAATAGATCCCGGCGTCCTCATTCAGTGGACCGGTCACATCGAATGAAGCCAATTTCTGGTCAAAGGATCCAACCACGGCGCTGACGCTGCCACCGAAAGCGCGCTCGGGGCGCTTCGTCACCACGGAGATGATGCCGCCAACAGCAGATTGTCCGAAGAGAACTGAAGATGGCCCCTTGAGGATTTCGATCCGCTCAATGTTTGAGATCGCGGATGCATCGACGTCCTCATAGTAACGCTGACGCACGCCATTGCGCATCTGGTCGACATAAAAACCGCGGACCTTGAGCGAAAAGCTCTGGTAAGCGGAGGTGCGCGGTGTTCCAACACCTGCAGACGGCACGGCCTTCAGCGCGTCGCCGACGCTGCGGACGTTGCGGGCGACCAGCTCCTCCGAGTCGAGCACCTGCACCGCCTGCGGCACCTGTTCCAGGGGAATTCCCGACTTGCTGCCGAACTCGCCGCCGTCTGTCTTGGCGCCGGTGATGACGACGATGTCCTGACTCTGATCGTTTGCTGACTGAGCGTTCGCGATTGGCTGGCTGAGGGCCGCCATGCCGGCGAGGCACGAGGCGGCGAGAAGGTTCTTCCTGAAGTATTGCGTGGTCATGACTCTATTCCTGTGTACGCGTTGAAAAACTGGAGCAGGTCGTGCTCCGTGAAGGAATTTGGGGCAGACGGTCCGGGCGGGCTGGCGCTTGCGCGCCTGAAGTTCGCAGGTTGAATCGGGTCCCGAGAGACTTCGCCGCGCCCGGATCGTCGCCTCGCCGTCCGGAAGGGCGTCCCGGAACGGCAAGCTTGTGAGACGTCAGCTCATGGGCGCACCGCCGGTGTGCAGGCGATCGCGAGCGGATCGCGGGTCGGGTCGCTGTCGTGAGTCTGGAAGTCTCGGAGTCATCGTCATCTGGCCGTCCTTCTTTGTGGCAGCTGAGGCTGCCTACTCCCGCCTAGAAGCCGGCCCGCAACGTCACGAACGCCGAGCGCGGCTGCGTCGGGGTCACGATCGAGGCCGCCAGGTACTGGTAGGGCTCGAAGCTGTCCTCATCGGTGAGGTTGATGATGGACAGCGACACGCTGGCGGGACCGAAGTCGTATGAGGCCTGGGCGTCGACCAGCACGGAGCCGTCCACGCTGGTCACGTTCGGGAGCGTGAGCTCGCGATCCGATACGGCTGTCACTCCGCCACCGATCTCCAATCCGGACAACGCTCCATCCTCGAAGCGATATCGCACCGCGAGGCGGCCTGAGTGCTCCGGCACGCGCGTGGGGCGATCGCCCACCGGCAGCGTGTTGTCCTTGGTCACTTCCGCATCGGTGTAGGCGTAGGTCGCGAGGATCGAGAGCGCCGAACTGGGTTCGTAGATGATGTCTGTCTCGAAGCCACGTGCGCGCTGTTCCCCCGACTGGATCGAGGCGAACGGGATCAATGGATCTGATGTGCGGACGTTCTGGCGCGTGATCTGATAGACCGCGACGGTGCCGGTAAGCCCCTCGATCGGTCCGAAGAGCTTAACTCCCGCCTCATAGGACTGGGAGGTCTCAGGCTTGGGATCCGTTATGCCAAAGGCGGCCACAACGCCCTGAAATCCTTCCGAATAGCCAGCGAACGCCGAGACGCCATCTGCGATCTGGTAGGTCGCGCCGATCCTGGGCGTGACGCGGTAGTGGGTCTTGTCGGTATCGACGAACGGGATACCGCCGCTCGTGTAATTGCTTTCGACGTCGAGCTTCGTCCAGCGCAGGCCAGCTGTAATGTCGAGTTGTTCCCCGATCGAAACCTGGTCCTGAACGTAGACGGCCGTTGTCGCCATCGCGTCCGTCTGCACGTCGGTCAGCGTGGCGGGTGTTCCAAAGGGAAGGTTTGTTGACGGGTCGGCGTAGTCGATGAAGCCGAGCGGAGCAAAGCCGACGCTTGCCGCATAGTCCGTCTCATCCACATCGACGCCGGCGAGCACGAGATGAGAAATGTCTCCCGTCTCAAACTTCGCCTGCAGGCTTGCAGACACAAAGTCCTGGTCGACATCGGAGGGAAGGCTCGCGGTGAAGAAGCCGTAGGTGGTTCCGGCAACCGGAATGGCCGGGAAGGGGAAGCTGGAGAATTCCTCGAAGCGGCTTTCGTAATGGCGCGCCACGATCTCTGCGCTCAGGGTGTCGGAAAAGGCATGTTTCAGCTGGCCGGTGATTATCCTGTTCTCGATGGTGGTTGGCGGGGCATCTTCGGCGCCAGCGAAGGTGTAGCGATCGACCCCGCTGTTGCTGGCCAGCGCAATGCTGGAGGGAAGGCCTGCATACTCCTTCTGCTCGATACGGCTGTATTGCCCGCGGACAGTCAGCTGGGTGGCGTCCGAAAGTCTCAGCGAAACGGTCGGATAGACGGAGTACCGCTCACTCTCGATCACATCGATAAAACTATCCGCCTGCTCGTACGCGCCGGTGATCCGGAAGAGGAGCGATTCACTGGCAGGTAGATTGAAGTCAGCCGTGCCGCCGAGCGTGTTGAAGCTGCCGGCGCGAACGGAGAAATCGGCGCGTTGCGCGGCGTCCGGCGATTTCGACACAAAGTTGATCAGGCCCGACAGAGGCGCGCCCCTGCCTCCGCCATAGAGCGTGCTTGTCGGCCCCTTGGCGACCTCCAGACGCTCAACATTGACGAGCGAACCAGGATCGACCACGCCGCTCGGCAGGCCGTAGGCGGGCAGGCCGTCGATGAGGTAGTCGGTGTTGAAACCGCGGATGACCGGCGACTGCAGCACGATCTCGCTCGTCTTCGAGGGTACGACGCCTGAAATGTTGGTCAGGGCGTCCGAGACGGTCTGAAGGTCCTGCTCTTCGAGCAATGTCCGTGTGAGGACCTGGACTGATTGAGGGATCTCTTCGATCGGGGTCGGGGTGCGGGTCGTCGTGGCGGCTGTCGGGGCGGAGACGCGCTCGGCCTCGCCGGTGACGACAACCACGTCCCGCGCCCAGCTCTCCTGGGCCTCCTGGGCCAGCGCTGGCTGTGCGAACGCCCAGCACAGGGCCGCGCCGCTGACTGTCCGGGTGATGGATTTGATCGAGGCGAAACCAGGCTGGGACGTGAAAATGCGTGACATGATGAAATGCAATCTGTGAGATGAGTTGAGAGGTACGCGTTCAGTGTTTGTGGCCGCCGCGGCCGCACATCAGGTGTGTTGTGCCACTCATCCACATGAGCTGGACGCCGGGGCTCCAGGTCAGCACGTGAGCGCCATCGCTCCATGTGATCTGGACAGGGCCAGGTTCGGGCGGTTGATGCGGGAGCGTGTATGTCTCGCCATGAAGCCAGATCTGCGCGGAGACGCTGCTTGCCTGCTCGACAAACGAGAGGATCAGCTTGCTCCCGTCCGAGCAGCGAAACGCTGACCCGGTTTCAGGTTCGGCGATCTTCAGGCGCACCGGCTCGATCAGCTGGCGGATCCTGATCGCGCGAGGCTCTGATAACGGTTGCGTGGAAATCGTCTCGAAGGTCTGGCCGCCGATGCTGACCATGACGTCCACAGCGCCTGCCTTCTCGAAGGTCAGGCGAACAGGTACGAGCATGCCCCGTTCAAATGGTCCCTGAATGCCGTAGATGACGAGATGGACGTCATCCAGACTCATGATGCGCGTCTGGCCCGGGGCGAGAAATATCGGTTGCGAGCGCCGAAGGCCGGCGCCGCGATAGACCCGTTGGGGGAGGGCGTCGAAGCCAGCGGCATTCGCGATCGCCGGATCGACATCGACCGCGATCAGCACATCGGGCTCAAAGCCCGTGTGCGATACGACGAGCGAAACATGCGCAATGTCTGCGCCACGGGCTGTTGGTTTGCCATAGACGTTCGAAATCGAGATGTCGCCAGCCCAGATCGTCTGAGCCTGAGCGCGTGTCGCTCCAAAGAGAACGACAAGAAACAGTATGGCGATCGCAGTGACCGACCGGCCGTAGGTTGAATGTGTCATGATGCTAGCCTGAGAGAACGCGCTTCTTGCGCGTATGTGAATCCCGAGGGCGAAAACGCCCCACGCACTTGGCTCAGACGTGAGTTGGGGGACCCGTTGGCGGGCTCCCTGGTCGCCAGGAAGCGATAGCGGGCTGATCGTCGCGGACGCTCAGGAAAGGCGTCGGGTCCATCCAGCGAATGGGATAAGGATCGAGGCCGGCCTGCCTGAGCACAGCTGGCGCTGTGAGGCTGGCGAAGGGGCACTCATCACCAGACTGTTCATCGCGTGCTGGCGCATCGTCATCGAGCGGGAGGGTCTGAGCGCCGTGGCCGGAGCACATCGCAACCGTGACCACATGCTGGTCACTGTCGAAGACCGGCATGAACCCTGCCGGGATCAGGGCGCGAACGAGGAACGCCAGGAGAATCAGCAGCCCGGCCGCGTGACGCAGACCAGGCCGGCGCCTGCCAGGCGCCGCGCGCGTACGGGTTATGCCGGTTGCGTGCCTCATGTGTGTGGGGAATTGAAGGTTGTCAGCCAGGCCGTGGCGAGCAGCACCGCCGCGAACAGGCCCAGTTCGATGCCGATCGTGTGGTTGAGGGCGCGCGCTCCGGCCCCATCGGCTTTGGCCAGCCGTGGCGTGATCAGCAGCTTGTTGTAGACCGCAACGCCCAGCACGAAGGCGGCCAGAAGAATCTTCATTGCCAGAGCCTGGGCATAGGGGGTGAGCCATTCGTCGCGATCGAACCTGACCAGGGCGAGCACCAGCACGCCCCCACAGACGACGAGCGCCAGGACGATGGCGATGGCGAAGGTGCTGAAGCGACGGACAAGAGGCGCGAGCTCGGCCTCGGAGAGAACCCGGCCTGCTTCGCGCAGCAGAAGCAGGGATCCAAGCCACCAGCTTGCAGCTGCCACATGGAGAAACGCAACAGCGCCTCTAAGTGTGTCGACTGCGGGAGAGTGTCCGTTGACGCCGAACGCGGCGAGGGCGCAGACGCCGGCGCCCAGAAGCAGGAGCGTAGCTGCGCCCGTTGCGCGACTGAATGCGAGGAGCAGCGCTGCGCCAGCGAACTGCAAGACAAGCGCTGGACCAACGGGCGCTTCCCATATCGCCGACAGCGTTGTTGCATCCAGCTGGCCGCCAAGGCGGACAACGAGGATTGCGGCGCTGGCGAGGGTTGCCGTCAGCATGGCCGCCGCAGCGGCGGCCACAAGGCCTCGCCGCGCACGTCCTGCCGCGCCGAGTCGTTTGCCAAGGCTGGTGCTTGCGAAAGCAACTCCAGCTGCAGCGAACGAGCCTGCATAGAGGACGAACTTTGCAAGGGCGGCGAGGAGTTCCAGCATCAGTGTGGCGTGTGGTTTTCACCTGCCGGAGCGGGGTCTTGCGACGTTGTGGCGCCGGCCTTGATCACGATGATGATCGATCCCGAGATGGGATGGCCATCTTTCGACAACGCCTTCCACTTGATCTCATTGCGACCGGCGCCAAGATTTGGCGCCGGGATCCGGTATGAGGTCGTGCTGCCCGAGGGCGGTGTGAACTCCAGCTTACGATCCGCCTTTCCGGTTTCTGCGACCACGACAGACGTTATCCGGGCCGGTTCATTGAAGTTGATGAAGACGCTGTCGGGCGACCGGTTCACGACCGAGCCGCTGGCCGGGACAGTGCTCTTCACCGTCGAATGCGCGATTGCCGGTGCTGCTGACAGCATCAGCGCGGCGCCAATCGCCAATGCGCGGAGGTAGCTCGCCATGTCAGGGTTCCTTCTTCCACGGGTCTGAGTATCTTGGGTTCGTCAGGAAAGTTTTATCAGTGAATGACCGCAGGAACGCGATCAGATCAGCGCGCTCCTGCGACGTCATGTCGAAGCCCGGAACAAATGAGCTCTTGAGCGGGTTGTCCCGGCCGACCCCTGCATGCGGCCCATTCGTGATCGTGCGGCCGCCGGCTGCGTAGTGATCCAGCACGCCATCCAGCGTCGCAATTGATCCATCATGCATGTAGGGCGCCGTGATCGCCACATTGCGCAGGCTCGGCGCCTTGAAGCGACCCATGTCCTCGGGCCGGCCCGTCAGCTCCGCAATCCCTGTATTGCCTGGGGGATAAGCCCCCTTGCCGTCGATGTTGTAGAGGCCGGTGTTGTTAAAGGCGATTTCCGGATGTGGCACGCGGGCATGAATGATCGTGTCGTTCATGTTGATGTTGTTGTGACAGTGATGGCACTCGAACTTCTCCGAGAAGAAGAGCGCCTCGCCGCGGATGGCGGCCTCCGGCATTGCGTCGATGTCGCCTTCATAGCGATAGCGATCATAGGGTGAGTTTGCGGAGATGAGCGTGCGCTGGAAGGCCGAGAGCGCCCGCACGACGGTTGCCAGGCTGATCTCGCCTTGCTTCTCCGGGAATGCTTTCGGAAACAGCTCCCGGTAGATCGGCTCTGCCTTGAGCCGATCGACCAGCTCAGCATCGAGATTGGCCATGCCCATCTCGACGGGCTCCTGTCCCAGCAACGGCACCAGAGCCTGCTGTTCCAGCGAATGCAGCAACGGGTTGGACCAGGTGAGCACTGGCGCATAGGCGACATTGGCCAGCGACATGGAATTGCGCGGGGTGAGCTCCCCGGTGACGCCTGGCGAGACGGCTAGGCCGTCGGTGAAGGCGAGCTCCTGCCTGTGGCACGAGGCGCAGGACTTGGTCTCATTGGCCGATAGCCGAACATCGTAGAAAAGCCGCCGCCCCAGCTCGGCCTTCGCGGCATTGAGCCGGTTGGAGGCAGGCTCGAGCGGGGGCGGCATCCAGTCGGGAAGTCCCAGGTCAAACGTGACCGGGACAAGATCGGAGACAAGCGGGGAGGACGCTGTCTCCGCAGCCGGTGAAGACGCCAACGAGCCCGTCTCGTCGCCGGCCGAAGCGCATGCGGCCAGCAACACGGCATTGAACAGGATCGTCAGGCTTCCCCGGATCACGTCAGCCGCCCTTCACGAATGTCTGGCCGGAAGACGCCTTGCCGCGGAAGGCAAGGCCGAAGCGTTCCATGATTGCAACGCAGTCATCGTCAGCCACAAAGGCCATGCAGCCGGATGCTGACCCCGGCGCGTTCACCGTGACGTCTGTCCCCGCCAGCAGCGCGGCAAGATCCAGCACGACTTTCTGCCGGGTGAGGTCGAACCCGTCGAGCCGGTATGTCGGCCGGTTGGGATTCTCGCACGGCGCCGTCGGAGGCGTCGTCGGCGAGCCGGCGCCGCACTCGGTGGACCCGAGATGGATCGAAAAGCCGCTGGCAGCCATGCCGGCCATGCCCTGCATCGCGGGCGCGTGGGAGGCTGAGGCCGGCTTGTTCGCCGTATCAAGATCGATGGTCGCGAACTTGTAGCCGATCCGCCATGGCCAGGTAAGGCCGCTGTAGTTGAGCGGGGCCGAGGCAAGTGTCGGATCCTTGTGGTTGAGTTCGTAAGGCACGCCAATCTCGAAAACGACGCCGGTGTAATCGCCAGCGGGGACTTTTCCACGAACGGCGCTGTTCATCGCTGCATTGCCGTTGCAGTTGCCGGTTGCGTTCTCGAAGTCGAGCAGCGCCACCTTGTCGTTCTGCCATTGATTGTCCGGTGTCAGCGCGAACGGGATCTCGGCGCCGTCGGCCCTGATCAGCCGTACATTGCTGACGTAAATGCGAAAATCCTGGAGAAAGATCGCTGCCCTGGACGTTCCCACGTCCGCATAGGTTTGCCCGCAGCGGGCGGGTTTATCCCCGACGCGTGCATCAAAACTGATGGTGATCGGGCCATCTCCGCCGATGGGGCCGGCAGATGTTGCGCACGCCCCCAGGAAAAGTGCCATTATGGCGGCAGGGACGGTCCGGCCTGAGATACGAGAGAGCATAAGATGAATGTCCTGATGTGACACTGCCCGCGCCTTGCCGGCGCGCGTGAACTGACAGGTCATGCCTGTCGCGAGCAGATCAGATCAGGCTTGGCGGTCCCGTTGCTGGGGGCGGGGGCGCGGCGATGCCACGTCCCGGCGCGACTGTCCGCGAAACAGCAAAATCAGCTGCAAACGCGCGCTGAAAGACAATGGGTTCAACCGCTGCAGGCGGCGCCGCCATCGGTACGCTTGCGGCGAACACACAAGGCGAGCTCTCCGTCTTGCCGTCCGACTTGCCCGGAAGCTTGGAGGCGTCCAGAAACGCACCGGTATCAAGGTCCACGACTTGTGCAGCGCCGTGCCCATCGCACATCTGGACGACCAGATAGCGGCCATGGGGCGTATCAGCTTCGGCCAGCATGTAGCCTGCCGGGACGATCGCGCGCACGAGCATTGCGAGAAGCGCGATGGCTCCAAGCT
>Ga0172376_10003146_pt1 | contig 19717 bp, 10 predicted proteins | sample Lak35m_FD_121114 | JGI IMG/M metagenome (GOLD analysis project Ga0172376, IMG submission 121114) | Freshwater microbial communities from Kabuno Bay, South-Kivu, Congo - kab_092012_35m | ecosystem: Environmental > Aquatic > Freshwater > Lake | place: Democratic Republic of the Congo: South-Kivu... | reverse complement strand
TGTCCGACAACATCCCAGAGGCCGGCGATGGTCCGCTTCCCCGCCGACTTGACCAATCCCTTGAGTTTTGAGAACGCGTTTTCAATCGGGTTGAGATCCGGGCTGTAGGGAGGCAGGTACCTGATCCTGATCCCGTAGTCCTCCAGGGTCTTCCTGACCATCGCCGTGTTGTGCGAGGACAGGTTGTCAAGGACCACCAAGTCACCTGGCCTGATCACCGGGGCCAGCACCTGTTCGACATACGTCTTGAACGAATCACTGTTAATCGGGCCGTCCAACAGCATCGGGGCCACGATCCCCGACTTGGTGAGTCCTCCCACGAATGTCGTGGTCTTCCAATGACCATGGGGAACCCGGCTTATCAGTCTCCTTCCACGGGGCGCGTATCCCCGTGGCTTGGTCATGTTTGTGGAAAACCCTGTCTCATCGATGAAGATCAATCTCCGCGCCTTGGCACCCTTGACCGAACGATGCCAATCCTTTCGCGCCTGCTTCACATCCGGTCTTTCCTGCTCGGCTGGAAGTATTGTCTTTTTTTGAAAGTGAACCCTCCCTTTTCAGGGCTCGCCATACCGTCAGGTCAGATGCGGAAAGGCTAAGCCTTTCCCGAAGTTCACGCGCGCAAAGATCGGGTTGTTGGGTCGCCAGTTGCCTTAGCCGCGCAAGGTCTTCTTCGCCAAGGATGGGCCTGCGACCCCGTTTAAGATCACTTTTCGGGGCATGGATGGTGCCGCTTGTTCGGAAACATCGCATCACCTTCCTGACAAATGTCGGACTCACTGAGAAACGATCGGAAACCTCGACGGTCGTTTCCCCGGATTGCCTCGCCTCTATTACGCGGCGGCGAATGTCCATCGACAATGCTGCTGGCATCGCTCCCCTCCTTGGGTCTCGATATCATTACAGCTGATGACTCTTTTATCTTCAACCCATCTTTATGAAGTTTGCTCTAGTAATCAGAACAATGCTCCCGCGCTTTATTCGCCCAAGGATCCCTATCGAAATGGCGCGCTCGATCAGCAGCGCGCTGATGAATTGCTGGGTAATGCGGCTCATGGCCCCATGATCAACTTGCTGTTCGGACACCTTTATGTTTTAATCCTGACAAATTGGCTCTTGGGCATCCGGTGTTTCGCGGGATTGGTGGTCCTCGCGGTGGTTGGATGGTTTTTCTTGTCTGCTCGCAAGAGAGAGCCTCCCTTGGCTGCCGATACCCTGCGGGATTGATGAGTCAGGTGGCCACGCTCAGGACAGGATCGGCCTGATCACCGATCCGGCAACATCCGTCAGGCGCATGTCGCGGCCGCCGTGTCGGAATACGAGTTTCTCATGGTCGAATCCCATCAGGTGCAGGATGGTGGCGTGGAGGTCGTGCACATGCACTTTGTCCTCCACGGCCTTGAAGCCGAACTCGTCGGTGGCCCCATGGGCCATGCCGCCACGGACTCCACCGCCGGCCATCCAGACGGTGAAGCCCCACGGATTGTGGTCGCGGCCATCGGCGTTTTCCGTCGTCGGCGTTCGGCCGAATTCACCGCCCCACAACACGAGCGTTTCGTCGAGCATGCCGCGTTCCTTGAGGTCTGACAGCAGGGCGGCGACGGGCTGGTCGATGTCGCGGCACAGGTTCCGCGTCGAGGCGGTGTGGTTGGTGTGGGTGTCCCAGGGCTGGCTGTTGCCGTAGTAGATTTGCGTGAAACGCACCCCCCGCTCGGCGAGTCGGCGGGCCAGCAGGCATCCGTTGGCGAAATGGCCCTTGCCGTAGGCCTCTCGCACATTCACGGGCTCCCTCGACACATCGAAGGCGTCGGCCGCCTCGATTTGCATGCGGAAGGCGGTCTCCATCGAGCGGATGCGCGCGTCGAGGTTGGGATCTCCCGGCCTTTGGTCGCGGTGCCGGCCGTCGAGCTGCCTCATCAGCTCCAACTGCCTGAGCTGGTCGGCGCCGGAAATGGTGGAGTTTTCGAGAAAGGGAATCATTTTCCTGGGATCAAGGTTGGAATGGTTCACATACATTCCCTGGAATTCCCCGGGCAGGAATCCGTTGGACCACAGTTCCGAGAACCTCACGGGCCTTCCCGGGCAGCAGACGACAAACCCGGGGAGGTTGCGGTTTTCAGTGCCGAGGCCGTAGGTGAGCCAGGCGCCCATGGTGGGGCGGTTCGGCGTGAGGGTGCCGTTGTTCATCATGAACAGCGCGGGGCCATGGTTGGGGTTGTCGGTGTGCATCGAGCGTATGACGCAGATGTCGTCGGCCAGTCGCGCCGTGTTGGGCAGCAGGTCGCTCATCTCCAGTCCGCTTTGGCCATGGCGGGAGAACTTGAAGGGAACGGCCATCAGCGCGCCGGTGGGGCGTTCGGTGCGCAGGTCGGCGCCGGGCGGCTTTTTGCCGGCGAACTTGTTGAGAGCCGGCTTGGGGTCGAACAGGTCGCACTGGAACGGCCCGCCGTTCATGAACAAGTGGATCACCCGCTTGGCCCGTGGCGCGAAGTGCGGCGCCTTGTCTGTGACGGTGGCGGCCCGCAGGGCGTCGGCGAGGCCGAGGACGCCCAGTCCCCCCCCGAGGGCCTGAACCGCGCCGCGCCTTGAAATACTGCCATGAATCGACATGGGGCACCCGCTTAGTCGATGAATTGAAACTCGTTGCCCGCCAGCAACGCGTGGGCGTAGTCGCGCCAGGCGTTTGGCTTGCCGCTACCGGTGAAGTCCAGGCCGATCTTTCGTTCCCCGTCCGTGGGCAGCCTGCCGAAAAGCAGCCTGTAGGCGAAATCAATCCTTCCGGCGGGTGACGGCGGACCCTCTTTCTGGATCCTCGAGGCGAGGGTGGCCGCCTGCCTGGCCACCAGCGGGCTGTTGAGCAGGAACAACTGCTGCAGCGGGGTGATGGTGGGAATGCGCGCGGTGCTGTGGATCACCGGGTCGGGGAAGTCGTGCAGGCGCAGGATGTCGTTCAACTCGCGGCGGCGGACGGTGCCGTATACCGTGCGCCGGGTGTTGGAATCCGCCGACAATTCCGCGGAAGGGCCACCCATCGAAAAGTCGAGGTTGCCCGAAACCGCTAGCAGGGCATCCCGCCATGACTCGATGTCGAGCCTGCGGCGCGGGAACCGGGAAAGGAACCTGAACGATTCGTCCCCGGCTTGCGGAGCGCCGCTGGCCTGCGCGTAGGTCGTTGACAGCATGATCTCCCTGTGAAGCCATTTGAGCGACCAGCCGTGAGTGGCAAATCGGGCCGCAAGATCTTCCAGAAGCCCGGGATGGCTCGGGCGCTCACCCATGGCGCCGAAGTCGCTCGGGGTCTCGACAAGCCCGGCGCCAAAGTGCCACTTCCAGACGCGGTTGACAATGACCCGAGCCATGAGAGGGCCCGAATCCTCAACCAGGGCATCGGCCAGGTCGAGCCTTCCGCTGCCCCGGTTGAGCGGTCGGGGTTCCCCGGGGGAAAGCACGGAAACAAATCGGCGCGGAACCACCTTGCCAGGCTTGTTGGGATTGCCGCGGATTTCAACGGGCATGTCCGTGGCGGCGTTTTCATAAACGATTCGGCTGCCGTGGGTTCCCTTGGCCTCCACCACGCGCAGGGAGGCGTCAACGGCACCGGGCACAAGGGATGAGTCGTAACCGGGGGTCGCCTTGAGCGCCCTGATGCGGAACTCGAGGTTGGTGATTTTTTCCGCCGCGGGCGCGGTTTTCTGGCCGGTCAGCTTTTTCATCTCCGCCTCGAGGGCGGCGACCTGCTGGCGGGCCTCCGCGACCGACAGGCCGTCGATCCCCGCGGCAAGCGCCTGGTCGGCCTGGCGGGTGCTGGCGAACACCCCCGCCACGGCGTAGTAATCCTCGGCCGTGATCGGGTCGTACTTGTGGTCGTGGCAACGGGCGCACGCCATGTTCAGCCCGAGGAAGGTGCTCGACAGGGTGTTGATTCGCTCCTCGGTCTCGTCCGATACGATCGTCCTGATGATCTCGACGGGTAGCTGGAGTTCCTTCCAGTAAGTCGGCGACAACCCGATGAATCCCAGCGCCGCCCGATCGGCCACCCGGGCATCGGACATTTGGTCGGCCGCAAGCTGCAACCGCGCGAAACGCGGATAGGGCATGTCCTCGTTGATGGCGCGGATGACCCAGTCCCGGTAGTGCCATGGCTGGCCGCGGGTTTCCGTCCAGGCTTCGCCGATGTCACAGTATCGGGTCAGGTCGAGCCAATGGCGGCCCCAGCGCTCTCCGTACCGCGGTGAATTCAGGTATCCGTCTATCAGCCTGGCGTGCGCGTCAGGGCGGCTGTCGGCGACAAACGCATCCACCTCGGCCGGGGTGGGGGGAAGACCGAGAAGGTCGAACTTGGACCTGCGGATCAGCGCGGCGCGGGAAGCGGGGAAGGCCGGGGCCCATTGGTTCGCCTCGAGTGCCGCCAGGATGAAGGTGTCGATCCGACCCTTCGGCCATTCCTTGTTTTTCACCCCTGGCGGTGTTTGTTCGGCAAGCGGCTGGAACGACCAGAACTTCTTGCCGGCAACCAAGTCGATCCGTCGTTCCTCCCCGGAGGCGCCCGAACCCGCGGGATAGGCCATTCCCCCGGCAATCCAATCCCTGAGCGCGGCGATTTCCCGTGGCGCGAGCTTGCCCTTGGGCGGCATCTGAAGTTCCGAGTCCTGGTGGGATACGGCCCTGGCCAAAAGGCTCTTGTCGGCATCCGGGGGAATGGCCGCTGCACCACTGTCGCCTCCCTTGAGGATCGCCTCGCGGGAATCGAGCAGCAGGCCACCCTTTTTCTTGCCGGAAGCCACGGAGTGGCACGACAGGCAATGTTCCACAAGAAGCGGCCGGATCTTCTGTTCAAAAAGGGAAAGGTTTGCCGCGGAGGGGGCGGGATCGGCGGCGCGCCCGATCGGAGCGGATGCCAAGAGCATCAAGGCCCAGAGAAACCGGCGTGGCATGGCTGAAACCTTCAGGCGGGATTTCAGAGTATATCACCAACACGGGCCAGGGCAAGCCAACGGATACCGACGCTCATGGCTTGGACCGGGCCATGCTTGCGGCGCTTTCATGTTTTTCCAATCCTCGTCGTTTTATGATGCGTTCTCACGGGAGGCGTTCGACCCGCGCCTGATTCGTATTCCACGAGGCTTTCCCGACATGGCATTTTCAAGCGCCCACCGCGTCATCATCACGGCGGCCCTACTGTGGTGCGGGTGGGCCGGCGCCGCCGAGTCGGGCAAGCCCAACTTCCTCTTGCTGGTGGGAGACGACCTCTGCTGGCGCGATCTGGGCTTCACCGGCAACAAGCAGGTCAAGACTCCCAACCTCGACCGCCTGCGGACGCAGGGCATGCAGCTGACAGGCATGTTCACCCCGGCGCCCACCTGCTCGCCCACAAGGCACGCCCTTTACACCGGACTCCATGGCATCCGGTCGGGCGCTTATCCCAACCACACGCGCGTTTACGATGGAACAAAAAGCGTCTTCACCCACCTCAAGTCCCATGGATACCGGACGGCCCTTCATGGCAAGAACCATGTCGGGCCGAAGGATTCGTTTCCGTTTGAGATCCTTGCGGAAGCCAATGACGACAATTTCTCCAAGTCGCGCGACTGGATCACGAAGGACCCTTCCAAGCCGTGGTTGCTGGTCTTCGCCTCGAATGATCCTCATTCCCCATGGGACCGCGGGGATCCCGGGCAGTTTGATCCCGCGACCATCACCCTGCCTTGGTACCTGCACGACAATCCCGAGACCCGCCGGAACTTCGCCAACTACTACGCCGAAATCACCAAGCTCGACTGGCAGGTCGGGGAAATGCTCCGGATGCTCGACGCCACCGGGCAGGCCGACAACACTCTCGTGATGTTCGTGAGCGAGCAGGGCAACAGTTTTCCGATGGGCGGAAAGTGGACGCTGTACGACAACGGCATTCGCGCCGCGGCGCTGGTCCGCTGGCCGGGCAAGGTGAAGCCCGGTTCCGCCAGCGACGCGCTGATGCAGTACACCGATGTCACCCCCACCATCCTCGAGGCTGCCGGCATCGATCCCCTGGCCATCGACACCGGATGTCCCGACGCCATGGGCCGCAAAGGTTTCGACGGGATGAGCTTTCTCTCCGTGCTCTCGGGGAAATCAACCAAGTTCCGGGAAGTGGTGTTCGGCCAGCACACGAATGTCGGCATCTCCGGATACAAGGACCCCTATCCCATCCGCTGCTCCCGTGACAGCCGTTTCAAGTACATCCGCAACCTGGCCCCTGAAAACACCTTTGAGATAGGCGGCTTCGGCAAGACGCTCAAGTCTTGGGCGAAGGACGCCAAGGGCAATCCCTCCCTGGCCCGCATGATCGACCGCGTCGCGCATCGCCCGGCCGAGGAACTCTACGACTTGCAAGCCGACCCCCGCGAACTCGAAAACCTGGCCAAGGATCCAAGCCACGGGCCGACGCTCGCAAGGCTGCGGGCCGAACTCGACGGATGGATGGCCCAGCAGGGAGACAAGGGAATGGCCACGGAAATGGTCGCCCACACCCGTCTGGGCCATGAGCGCACCAGCGCCTCCAAGGCCGAGCGAAACGATCCGTCGAGGCGCGAGCCCGCGCCCTCCCCGCCCAAGCCGGCCCCCAAGGCGCCCGCCAAGCCGAATGTCCTGTTCATCGCGGTGGACGACCTCAGGCCCGACATCGGGTGCTACGGCAACACCATCGCGAAAACCCCTAACCTCGACAGGCTTGCCGCGCGCGGAATCGTCTTCAACCGCGCCTATTGCCAGCAGGCCGTCTGCAGTCCGTCGCGCAGCTCGCTGCTCACCGGCAAGAGGCCGGACGCCACCAAGGTGTGGGACCTCAACACCCATTTCCGCTCCGCGCTGCCTGACGCCGTGACATTGCCGCAGCATTTCAAGGCCAACGGCTATCACACCGCCGCGCTTGGCAAGGTGTACCACCGCGGTTACGAGGATGGCCGGTCATGGAGCGAACCGCACTGGTATTCCTCCGGCCAGACCGTGGACACCGACCCGGCCGACTGGCGCAAGCGGATCACACAAAAAACCGGCGCGGCAGTCGTTGAATACAAGGACGGCAAGCCTGAAAAGGATGAGGCCACCGGCAAGGCCAAGGGGCCCGCCTACGAGGTGAGTCCCAAGCCCGATGACGAACTTCCCGATGGACGCACCGCCGCCGAGGCCGTCTCTCGGATCGCCAAACTGGCCGGGCAGGACAAGCCGTTCTTCCTGGCCGTCGGCTTCCTCAAGCCGCATCTCCCGTTTGTCGCGCCCAAGAAATATTGGGACATGCACGATCCCGGGAAAATTCCGGGCCCGTCCATCGCCACCCTCCCCAAGGGCGCCCCGGCCTTCGCCGGGCACGACAATGGCGAGATTCACGGCTATCAGGGCGTGCCCAAGGGCAACCCGATACCCGAGGCGTTCGCCCGCACCCTGCGCCATGGCTACCACGCCTGTGTCAGCTACACCGACGCCCAAGTCGGCCGGCTTCTCGACGCCCTCGACCGCGAGGGGATCGCGGCCAACACCGTCGTTGTCCTGTGGGGCGACCATGGCTGGCAACTGGGCGACCATGGCCTGTGGCACAAGCACACCAATTTCGAGCAGGCCACGCGCGCGCCGCTGCTTCTCAGCATTCCCGGCAAGGCCACCGCTGGAAGCAAGTGCGAGACGCCCGTGGAATTCGTGGACATCTATCCCACGCTTGCCGAGGCGTGCCGCCTGCCGGCACCCGCGGGAGTGGACGGCAAGAGCCTCGTCAGGCTGGTCGACAACCCGGCCGGGGCATGGGACAGGGTTGCCATCAGCCAGTATCCACGGCCCGGCGGCAAGGTCGGCTCCGGCGGCCCGGTCATGGGCTACAGCATCCGCGATGGACGCTGGCGGCTGACGGTCTGGCGCGGCCGCAAGAACGGGGATGTCGTGGCCACGGAACTGTACGACGAGAAAAACGACCCCGCCGAGACCGTGAACCTCGCGGACAAGCCCGACAACAAGCCCGTGATCGAGGCGCTGTCCAAGCACCTGCCGCCCGTCAGGTGACCTTCCCGGCCCAGGCGGGCGGCGGTGCCTCGAATTCAACCGGTTTTCCGTCCCCCGGATGGAGAAACGCCAACCTCCAAGCATGAAGGTTGAGGGGAGGATCGTCCGCGCCGAGGGTTTGGATATCCCCCAGCTTGCCCCCCGGCAGGTACATCGGATCGCCAAGGACCGGAATTCCCAGGTGCCAAAGGTGAACGCGGATCTGGTTCGTGCGACCGGTGAGCGGTCGCACGCGAAGCAGTGCCGTGCCGTCGGCATCGCGCCTCAGCACCTCGAACTCTGTCTCGGCGTCGAGGCCGCCCGCTTGGGTGGTGGCCCGCGAACCACGGTGTCCGGGAGATTCGGTGACCTGCGCGTCGCAGCGGAAGCGGTCATGCGCCGGGTGTCCGCCGACGCGGGCCAGGTACCATTTTTGGGTTTTCCCTTTCTCAAAACCTGGTTGAAGGACGCGCGCGAACGCCCGGGTGCGGGTGAACACGGCCAGTCCGGAGGTGTTGGCGTCGAGCCTGTGGGCCGGCTTGGGTTTTTCCGGGGCGTAGGCGGTGGCCAGGATTCCCTGCAGCGTGTTGCGGTTGAACCGGCCTGATGGGTGCATCGGCAAGGGGGCGGGCTTGTTGACCACGATGATCGCCTCGTCCTCGTGCAGCAGGACGATGGCCGGGTTCACGGGGGGCTCCACCGTCGCCCTTTCACGGGTGTGGTACCGTTCGCCCGCGCGCACCGCCCGCGTCGCCTCGACTTTTTCAAGCCTTGCGTCGACGATATCCCCCGCGAAAAACCGCGCGCCCCAATCCGTGCCTGGCACATGGGGAAACAGGTCTTGAAGGAAGGCCAGCACCGTCATGCCCTCGTGCCGGGAATGCACCCGCAGCGGCCGGTGATTGTCGGCGGGGATGCCGCCGGGAAGCGGGTCCGCCGCGGCGCGGATCCTTGCCCGGCGCGCATCAAGGCTGATGGCATACCGTTCCTCGGGTGTCACGAAACAACGGGGACAGGAAACTCCCTCCACGGTTCTCGGGTCGGCCATGTCCCGGGGCGTGATGAGTGACTGGCATCGGTAGCATAGGCCGTGGCCGCTTTCATCGAGTTCGGCGGCCAGGCCCACCCGCTTGTCGAAGACGAAGCATTCACCCGAGTAATGAGCCCCGCCGCATTCCTCGAAGTACTTGAGGATTCCCCCGTCAAGTTGGTACACCTCGCGGAACCCTTCCCGGATGAGGTAGGGCGCCGCCTTCTCGCAGCGGATGCCCCCGGTGCAGAATGACACGATCGGCCGTTCCTTCAGGTGGGCGGGAAGGGCCGCGACGGCGGCGGGAAAGTCGCGGAAGTGGCGGACACCAATCGGAAGGGCGCCCTTGAAGCTGCCGAGTTCCACCTCGTAGTCGTTCCTCGTGTCGAGCAGGACCACGGGCCTGCCCTCGTCGAGCCAACGCTTGAGTTCCCAAGCGGGAAGCCTGGGCGCGGGGTTCCCGGCCGGATCGATCCCCTCGACCCCGAAGGCGATGATTTCCTTCTTGATCTTCACCAGCATGCGGCTGAAGGGTTGCTCCCTGCTTTCACTCACCTTGGGCGCGAGACCTTCCAGGCCGGGCACCTGGCGCAGCAGGTCGAGAAGCTTGCCGATTTCATCCGCCGCGCCGGCCACAAACAGGTTGATGCCTTCGGTGCTCAGCAGGATGGTGCCCTTGAGGCCCCATTCCTTGCAAAGGGCCGTCAACCGTTCGCGCAGCGGCTTGAGGCCATCCAGCGCGGCGAACTGGTAACAGGAGATGTTGGTGACCATCATCGCGTGCCGATGTTCCGCAGGATCATGCCCGGGGCTTCCGCCATTTTCCCGGGCCATTCCTCAGGAAGGCCAGAAGACCGGCATGGCGGCTGCCCGGGTCGATGTAGTGGTCGATCACATAGAAGGCGAAGTAGTAGGCGCGGCAGAAGCCCCACACGGCGGTGGCCAAAAGCGCCCCCGTGAACCATTCGGGATGCCTAAAGAGGATGATCGCCGAGGCGGTGAGGCCCACCAACAACATAAGCCCGCCCTTGATGGTGAGAAGGGTCGGGCTCTTGATGTCGGCCACGGGGAATCTCCCGGCGGGAGACACTTCGGTTCGCCGTTACTTGCCCAGCGCCTTGAGCATCTCACCGGCCACGAAGGCGTTGCCCGCCTCGTTGAGGTGAACGCGGTCGGTTGTCAGGATGCCCGCTTCCTTGTCGGCGCCATTGGCCTTGGCCAGTTGGTCGGCGAACGCCTTGCGGAGGTCGCAGAGGCCGGTTTTCTTGTCCTTGGCCAGCTTTCGGGTGATCTCGGAATACTGGTCGAGCTTGGCGTCGAGCTTGTTGGCCCCGCCCTTCTTCTCACCGATCACGCTGGGGGTGGCCAGGATCACCCTCGCCCCCGCGGCCTGGATCTTCTCCACGATGCCACCCAAACCCTGCTCGAAACGGTCGGGCATGGTTCCCTTGGCCGGATCCCTCTCGCCATGCCAGACATCGTTGATGCCGATGTAGATCACCACCACCGTCGGCTTCTTCGAGAGCACATCGCGTTCAAGCCTTTTCTCGAGGTCGGGCACCTTGTTGCCGCTGATGCCCGCGCCGATGACCTCGGCGCCCTTGGCGTCACCATCGCCCAGTTTCTGCCTCACAAGGGTCACATATCCCTTGGGCCCGGCGCCGCCTTGGGTGATGGAGTCACCCAAAAACACGATCCGGTCGGTGGGTTTCGCGGCGACGGGCGCCGCCTGCGCCGGGGTGGATATTGCCGCGATCAACAAGGTCATCATGTCGGAACTCCGTGGGTATGGGGAAAATCACTTGCGGAAAAAGGGGCTGGTGGCATCGCCCCGGGAAAGCATGTAAGCCAGCAGGTCGAGCACCTCGTCCTTGTTGAGGCCGTCGATCAGCTTGCCCGGCATCAGCGACACCGGGGAAGGCTTGATCGACTCGACATCCGACTTCTTGACCTCGAGCACCTTGGTGGAATCCTCGGGATCGGTCACCACGACCAGCGCCGCCGCCGTTTCATTGACGATCTTCCCCGCGATCACCTTGCCCGAGTTGGTCTCGATGGTCGCGGCGCGGTACTGGTCGGAGATCACCTTGTTGGGATCGACGATTGATTCGGCAAGGTCCTTGGGGCTGAAGCGTCCAACAACCTGGCTCAAGTCGGGGCCGGTCGCGCCGCCCTCGCCGTTGAAGCGGTGGCACACGACGCACCGGGCCGAGGCGAACGACTTCTTGCCATTGGCGAAGTTGCGGCCCTTGAAACCGTCCTTGGTGAGGCCGGCCAACTCGTCGAGGGTCCATGCCTTGCCGGGCCCGGCGGGCTTGGGCAGCGAGACGGCCTTGGCCGGCTTGCGCAGGCCAAGGGCCTCGATCGCCAGGCGGTCGGTGTCCTTGGCGTTCTCATACGCGTCCTTCTCGATGTTGTTGAGGAAGCCCTGGTAGCTGGCGCCTCCCGACCGTGTGCGCGCCTCGTTGAGCGCCGTGAAGTACGCCTTGCGCTGGTCGATGGTCCAATGGTTCTTCAGGTTGCGGAGCGCGAACAGGTAATGGATCTTTTGCGCGTCGGGCCGGTTGGCCATCACCTGGTTGATGGTGCCGCCGTAGCCCCTGTTGCGGGCCAGCAGGCCTCCCAGCGAATCATCCTTCGCCTCTTCCGGGGGCGCGGCCAGCAACTTCGCGGCCTTGCCGGCGACGGTGGGGGAGTCGAGGTACACGACAAGGTTGATGAGTTCCCGGTTCACGAACGCATTCTTCGCGGGGAACAGCGGATCAAGCGCCGCGAGGGCCTTGGCCGCCGTGGCCTTGCCGGGTTCTCCCATCCGCGCGAACACGACCTGCAGCGACCTCAGCCAATCGAGCATCGTCGGGTCGTCGAACGACTTGAAGTCGAGCGCCAGCAGCGCGTCGACAGCATTGTCCTCCAGTGCCTTGTCGCCCTGGCGGGCCAGAGCCACCACCCCTTGGATTCGGCCCGCGGGGCTTTCGGTCGCCAGCGCCGCTTCCCGCCACTTGGCCACGCCCTGGTGCTCGAGCGCCACGCGTGCGGCGTAGCGGATGAAGCGGTCCTTGTGGGACAGGTTGGCAAGGATGAGCTTGAGGTCCTCGTCCCCGGCCTTGCTGTCGCCGTGGAACGCCTCGAGCTTGCGCCGCAACTGGCGAAGTTGCTCGTTCGCGTCCGACTTGTCGTTGCCCTGGACGACGGGCGCCGTCGATTCCTTGCCGACATAGGTGACCCGGTAAAGCTCCGACTGGGTGCCCCGCCCGCCCACGGTGAAGTACATGGCCCCGTCCTTGCCGATGACCACATCGGTGAGCGGCAGCGGCGCCCGGGAGACGAACTCCTCCTTGGTGGCGGCGTAGGTGCTGCCCGAGGGGGTCGTGTGGATGGCATACATGGTGCCGAAGGTCCAGTCGCAGATGTAAAGCGCCTTCTGGTACTTGGCGGGGAACTTGGCTCCGGTGCCGAACTCGACTCCCACGGGCGAACCGGGGCCGATGTCAACCATGGCGGGCAGGCTGTCCACATAGTAAGGCGGCCATTTGCCGGTGCCGCTGCGCCAGCCGAGTTCGCTGCCGCTGGTGGCGTGGTTCACGCGCGTGGGGCGGTACCAGGGCATGCCGAAATCCCATTCCATGTCGGCGTCGTAGACGAACATCTCGCCCTCGGGGTTGAAGGCGAAGTCGTACTGGTTGCGGTAGCCGATGGAAACAATCTCCCACTCCTTGCCTTCCGGGTCGGTCTTGGCGATGTAGCCGCCCGGCGCGAGGATGCCGCGGGCGTGGCCGTTGGCGTCCCACTGGCGGGGCAGCAGGTGATCCTCGCCCCAGTTCGAGGGCACCCGGCTTTTCTTGAAATCGGCCGGGGGAAGCGTGTGGTTGCCGCATGAAACCAATATCGACTTGCCATCGGGAGACAGCCTCAGGGCGTGGGGTCCGTGCTCGCCTCCGCCCCTGAGTTCCTTCAGTTTCACCACCTCGTCGAACTGGTCGTCCCCGTTGGTGTCGCGGAGGCGGTACAGGCCGCTTCCGGGGCCTCCGTTGGCGCAAACATAAAGGCTTCCGAAGGCGAACAGCATGCCTTGGGCGCCCGTCATTTTCACATCGAGCTTTTCAACCTTGGTCGGTTCGCTGGTGCCCGGTTTGCCCGGGATGATGCGATAGAGGCCCATGCCCCCCTGGTCGCTGGCGATGAGGCGGCCCTTGTCGTCGGTGGTCAGGCAAACCCACGAGCCATGCGTGGCCTTGGGAATGGTGAAGAGGCGCTCGATCTGGAAGCCCTCGGGCAACTGGAACCCCTGGTTGGCCTGGGCCCCGCCGCGGCCGACCGACCCGGCGAACACATTTCCCCAAGGGTTGTCACCCATCTTGCCCACCACCTTGGGCTTCGCGGTGGCGCCGGGTTTTCCAGCCTCAACCACCGACCAGGATTCATCCGACACCACCTCGGTTGTTTTTCCGTCGGCCCCGGTGATGATCATCTTGAAGGCGAAACCCGCCGCGCTGCCCTCGTTGGCCACCTCGGCGAGAATCGTGTTCTTGCCGGGCTTGAGCATGTCCGTCACATCCTTGGTGACGGGCGCCTGCCATTCGGTGCTGGCACCGGCATCCTTGCCGTTCACCTTCAACTTCACCTCGTTGTCGCAGGTGAACCGGCAAACGGCCTTGGAAACGGCGCCGGTTTCCACTTCCTTGCTCATCAGGTACTTCTTGCTGGCGCTGGCGCCCCAGATCCATTTGGCCACCGCGCCCTTGGCAAGGTCGCTGCCGGCCGTCGGCGGAGCGGCGGGAATTTCATTCTTTTCAGCGGCGGAGGCGCGGCTTTCCAGAACCTCGGGCACCTGTGTCGCCACCGATTGGCCAAAAGCCGGCAGGGCCATGACCGCGGCGCCCACGATCCCCAACCATGACTTCGCCTTCCAATTTCTCTTCATGTCACGCATGCCCCGGTGGACTGGCTCGCCTCGAAAAGTCCGATTGTAACACGAACGGCAGCCTTTCAAACTCCCCCGTGCATCGCCATCGCCCATGGGTTAGCATCTTGGTATCGACCCCCGCCCCGGCCATCCGACACTATCTTGGAAAACCTTCCATGCCCCGATTGCTCACTCCATTCATTCTGGCCTCCGGCTTGTCGTGCCTTCCTTCGTTGGCCGCCGCCCAGGCCGAGGCACCCAAGCCTCTTCGCGCCGGCATGATCGGCCTCGACACCTCGCATGTGCCGTCCTTCGCCAAGCTGTTCAACGGGCCCAAGGCCACGGGAGAACTGGCTGGCATCCGCATCGTGGCCGGCTACCCCGGCGGCACCGACTTTGGCCCCAGCAAGACCCGCGTGGCCAAGTTCACCGAAGACCTCCGCGGCATGGGCGTTGAGATCGTCGATTCCATCCCCAAGCTGTTGGAAAAGGTGGATGTTGTTTTCATTGAAAGCGTTGATGGCCGCATCCACCTCAAGGAAGCCGCCCCGGTCATCAAGGCCGGCAAGCCCCTGTTCATCGATAAGCCCGCCGCGGGAACCCTGGCCGATGCCATCGCCATTTTCGACCTCGCCGCGCGGAACAAGGTTCCGTGCTTCTCCAGTTCGTCGGTGCGCTTCGGCGCGGGCCTGCAGGAACTGAGGAAGAACCCCGCGCTTGGCACCATCGCCGGCGCCAGCACCTGGGGGCCATGCTCCTACCAGGAAGGCACGCCCGACCTGTTCTTCTACGGCATCCATGGAGTGGAGGCGCTTTACACCCTCATGGGCACCGGGTGCGAGACCGTCACCCGCGTCCAGGCTGACGACGCCGACCTGGTGACCGGCGTTTGGAAGAATGGCCGTGTCGGCACCTACCGCGGCCTGAGGCGCAACAAGGCCGAGTTCGGCGCCGTGGCCTTTGGCGCCAAGGCGATCGTTCCCACGACCAAGGGGGACGGCTACGAGCCCCTTTGCCGAGAAATCGGCAAGTTCTTCCGCTCCGGGGTCGCTCCCGTGCCCGCCGCCGAAACCATCGAGGTGCTGGCGTTCATGGAGGCCGCGGACGAGAGCAAGCGGCAGGGCGGCAAGCCCGTGGCGCTCGCCGATGTCATGGCCAAGGCCCGCGCCGCCGCCCCCAAGGCCGACTGATCCATCTTCTTCAAGCCACCTTTCGGAGATCCGTCATGAACCGTTCCCCCGACCGCCGCCTGTTCCTCGAGGATTCCATGCTCGCCGCCGCGTCGGCGGCGATGGCCTCGGCGCCCGTCGCGCTCGCCGCCGACGACAAGCCCACAGGCAGCCCGATGAACCGGGTCCGCGTCGCCATCATCGGCTGCCGCATCCGCGGCCGGGCCCACGCCGCCGAACTGGCCAAACTGCCCGATGTCGAGATCACCCATGTCTGCGACCCCGACACCGACCTCTCCGCCGAACTGGCCGGCAAGGTGGAGAAGCAGGGTGGAAAGGCTCCCAGGCAAACGCAGGACATGCGCCGCATCTTCGAGGACAAGTCGGTCGACGCCGTCTTCATCTGCACGCCCAACCACTGGCACTCGCTCGCAGGGATCTGGGCGATGCAGGCCGGCAAGGACGCCTATGTCGAAAAGCCGGTCAGCCACAACATCAGCGAGGGGCGCCGGCTGGCGCAGGTGGCGCGCAAGACCGGCCGCATCTGCCAGGGCGGCACCCAGAACCGCTCGAACATGGCGCTCGCCGAAGCTGTCGACTACATGAGGGCCGGCAAGCTTGGCGAGGTGAAGCTGGCCCGCAGCATCATCTATGGCGGCCGCGGGTCGATCGGCCCCAAGGGCAACTACGATGTCCCCAAGAATGTCGACTACAACCTCTTCATGGGGCCCGCTCCCCTTTCTCCCCTCACCCGCAAGAACCTCCATTACGACTGGCATTGGGACTGGCAGACCGGCAATGGCGAGCTGGGAAACAACAACATCCACTCAATCGACATCTGCCGATGGGGCTTGGGCATCGAAGGCCTTTGCCGGTCGGCCATCAGCTATGGAGGCCGGTTCGGCTACACCGATGCCGGCGAGACTCCCAACACCCAGGTTTGCGTGTTCGACTTCGGCGACAAGACGATCATCTCCGAGACGAGGGGCCTCAAGTCCCAACCGTTCCGCGAAGGCTTCACCGGCGGCTGGCTGTTCCACGGCACCGAGGGGTCCATCGCGGGCAACTCGCTCTTCGACCACGCGGGCAAGATGGTGAGCACCTTCTCGAGCAAGCGACGGTCGGAAAGCCACTTCGCCAACTTCATCCGCGCCGTCCGCAGCCGCAAGCGCGAGGAACTCAACGCCGAGATCACCGAGGGCCACCTTTCCACGGCGCTTTGCCATGTTGGCAACATCTCGTGGAGGCTGGGCAGGGAGGCGAGCCCGGCGGAGATCCGCGAGCGGATGAAAGGCCTCAAGGCGGCCGGGCACGCCGCCGACGCGCTCGACCGCACGCTCAGCCACCTGGCCGACAACAAGGTCGACCCGGAAAAGACGAAATTCGTGCTGGGCGAGGTCCTCGCGATCGCCCCGGGCAAGGAGGAGTTCACCGGCAACGCCAAGGCCAACGCCCACCTCTCCCGCGACTACCGCAAGCCGTTCGTCGTGCCCGCCGAGTCGGAGGTTTGACGGGCGGTTGATTAGCCGATGAACGAGCCTTCCAGCGTGCCAAAATGGGTTGAGAAGAATTCGTCGGTCACGCGGTAGGCGTTGTCAAACACGCGCACCAGGCCCCGGGTTCCGGGGCCAGTCGTGGCGACGATCTCATCGATGCCGTCGCCATTGATGTCGAGCGCCACAAGTCGCACGCCACCTCTGAAGGTTGGCGCGAAGGCATTGAAGGCCGCGGGTCCGCCCGACATGGGCGGATAAACCATGATCGCGGACCCGGACGCGGCGCCCACCACGATTTCCTTCAGTCCGTCACCGTTGAGGTCGGCCAAGGCAATGGAATTCGCCATCGCCCCCGAATTGAACGCCGTGATGTTACGCAGAACGGAGCCGTTCCTTCCATTGAGAACCCTGAGCCTGCCATTCGCCACCGAAACGGCGATATCGTCCACGCGGTCTCCGTTGATGTCACCCGCGCTGATGGCCACCATTCCCGAGTACCCAGGGAATGCCGTGAACGACCTCAGCAACGCCCTGCTCCGCGCGTCGTAGGCGCGAACCAATCCGGCAGTGCCTTGGCCGGCAACGATGAGGTCTTTCACACCGTTTCCATCGACATCACCCGCCGCGACCACCACGCCTCGGGCGCTTCCGGGAAAGGCTGAAATCGTCGTCATCAGGAAGCCATTGGCGCCGTCGAAGATGCGAACCTGCCCACCGGCGAGACCGGCACCGGCGCCATAGATGACATCGGGATTGCCATCCCCGTTGACATCGCCTTGGGCGATGGAAATATTTCCGCTGAAGCCCGGAAACGGCATTTTGACCCGGGCACCCACGACTGTCGCCGCTCCCGGCTTGAGCGTGGTGGAGAAGACGGCGGATTGACCCCTCACAGCGCCCGTTGCCGCGATATGAATGACCGCGTTGTCGTCATTGAGGATTGTCGCGCGCGCCACGGAACCGACCAGGGCGACGCTTCTGCCTGAGGCATTCGTTTGGCTTCCCGTCACGGTGAAGTATTCGTCGCGTTCCACGACATGGTCCGGGATGCTTGAAATGAACGCCGTTGCCGTCAGGGAACCGGCGGAAATGACCGCTGGCACGGCGATGTTGGCGAAATCGGACAGGGAAGCCGTGTCACCTTGGGCGATTCCCGGGGTTAGAAGAAGCCTCACATCCGTGTCGACCTTCCTGTCGATGACCAGGCGAATCGGAATCAGGGACCCTTCCAAGGCCGAACCCGAAACCATCGTCAGGCGGGCGAAGTCGTCGTTCAGGATGGTGCCGGTGGCCAACGGCATGGGCAAGGAGACAGCGCGTCCCCCCGCGGCGAGGTCTCGCGCCGAAACGGTCACGGTTTCGTCCCTCTCAACAATCTCATCCTGGATTGTCATCATCTGGAATGTGCCGGTTACCTGGCCCGCGGCGATGGTGAGGATTCCTGATTGGGAAGCGGGAATGTCGTCGCGATTTGCGGTGTCTGAGAATGATCCCTCAACGCTGATTCGCATGGAAACATTGAAATCGACCGGATTTGTCAAGCTTGCCATGAATGCGAGGCTGGATCCTTCAAGGGCCGCGGCCGGATTGATCGCGACCACCGACGAATCGTCATTGACGATGGTGCCGCGCGCCGTGCCCTGGTCAATACCCGTGTTTCGCCCGGTGGCATTCATGTTCGAAATCACAACATCGAAAACCTCGTCCAGTTCCACCAGGTTTTCAGAAATGGTCGGTATGGCCACGATTGTCGAAAGCTGTCCGGCTTGAATATCCACGACTCGCTGCGACCCATCGAAGTCGATCCCGTTTTGCGCGCCGCCGGCGATGGCGACGGGTGACACCGTGATCGAGAGGTTAATGTCCAGGACCTGGTTGATGGATACGACAAAGTTGATGGCGCTTCCCTCAAGCGCCGAGGCGGGCGAAATCCGGGCCATCACCGGTGTCAGTGTCACTGATTCCCCGAGTGTGAATGGACCTTGATAGGTATTGCCGGCGAGGTCGCTGATGCTTGCGCCTTGAACGATATCGGGCCTGATCGATCCGGAACCTGTCAAGCCGGTCAGGGTTATCGTGAATGCCGATGGATTGCCGGTTACTGGCGCTATCAATCCGATGGTTCCGCTTGCCGTTCCCGTTCTCGTGATGGCGAAATCCGACGGATTCAGGGTTGCCGCGTCTATCGATTCGTTGAAAGTCACGACAAAATTCACGGACGACATGGGTGTCGCTGCCGCTCCAATCCGCGTGATCGAGACCACCGTCGGTGGCGAGCGGTCAATGACATAGGTTTGCCCACCCGTGAATCCCTGGGATCTTACATTGCCTTGCCTGTCGGCAACGGATCCCGTGAAGTCAAGTCGCAGGATGCCTGCCCCCGTGATGTTGGTGATGCCGACATCAAACGAGGAATCACCGCTTCCCGCGACGGCTGTCAGCGATGTGATGACACCCCCCGTTAATCCTGATGCCAGGCTTGGCGCCAAGTCGGCAATCGAGAAGGTTGCTGGATCTACGGGTTCATCAAAGTTGATTCGGTAGGTGACCGATGATTGGTTGGTGAATGCGTCGGTCGGCAATTGCCTGTCGATTGATAGAATAACCGGAGCTTCTTGGTCTACCAAATAGGATTCGCCGCTCGCAAACCCGGCGGTTTGTATGTTGCCCGCCAAATCTGAAAATGGTCCGCTGAGAACGAGCCTTACCTCCGCGTTCCCAACCACCCCTGAAACCGAAATATCAAAACCCATGTTTCCAAGCCCGCTTGCCGGGGTTACGGATGCGATCACGCCGCTTATGGAACCATTCAGGACCGTGAGCATGAAGTCGGAAACGGTAAGGCTTGAGGCGTCGATCGCCTCGGATAACATCACCCTCCAGACAAGGCCGGTCGCGTTGGTCGCTTGGCCTGCGGGATTCGCGCGCGTGATGGAGTTCACCACGGGGGCGGTGCGGTCGAGGGTGTAGGCTTCGCCGTTGGTGAAGGCTGTGGTCAGGGTGTTGCTGGCCGGGTCGGCGACGGTTGGACTGGCGGCGAGGTCGATGCTCACCGTTCCGTCGCCTGATCCGGTGGAGACGGTCACGGTGTAGGTGGCGCCCGATCCGG
>Ga0172376_10003144_pt1 | contig 19727 bp, 12 predicted proteins | sample Lak35m_FD_121114 | JGI IMG/M metagenome (GOLD analysis project Ga0172376, IMG submission 121114) | Freshwater microbial communities from Kabuno Bay, South-Kivu, Congo - kab_092012_35m | ecosystem: Environmental > Aquatic > Freshwater > Lake | place: Democratic Republic of the Congo: South-Kivu... | reverse complement strand
GCGATCTCAAAGCGAATGGCGATCAGAAGCAGTTTGAAAAGCATGCGGCCGAACCCGAGCAGGTTGGCTATTACGACCCGGCTCGCAAGCTGCTTGTCATGCATCGGCATCAGGCGACGTCGCATTACGACATTTCGTCCAACTCGTGGAAAAAAGTCAGCGACGCGCCGCAGGGCTCTGAAAATGTCCCTTACGGTCACGACGCATACTCGCCGCTGTATCACGACCCGTTGAGCGGGCACGGACTGTTGATTGAGTTCAAGACGAATACGTTATGGGCCTATGACCCGGACAAAGTCCGCTGGACGAAACTTGCTCCCGAGGGCGACCCGCTGCCCGAGGGCGGCAAGCAGCTGGCGTATGTCGACCCGGCTCACAACGCGTTCGTCGTGATTGATGGCGTCAAGGTCTGGGCTTATCGGTATCGCTCGGTGTCGAAGTGAGGGGTTGTTGTCTGATGAGCACCCGTTGTTTGGCTCAGACCGAGCGAGCTATCGTGCCGATCGCAATTGGAGTGATTGAATCCGCAGGACGCTGATCCCACTTTCGTGAGGGACACATGTTTTCCAACTTTGCAGCGCCGTGGCGTCATCCGGCGATCTCGCGTCGTACTGCTGTGCAAGCCGGAGCGATTAGCGTGCTCGGACTGGGTCTGTCTCAGCAGCGTGCTTTGCAAGCTGCCGATCACATCGACCGACCGATGCCGGCGACTGCGAAGTCTTGCGTCTATGTCTTTTTAAGCGGAGGCTTGGCGCAGCAGGATTCGCTGGATTTGAAGCCTCAGGCACCCGATGGCATTCGCGGAGAGTTCTCGCCGATCGACACTCAAACGCCGGGCATTCAGATTTGCGAGCACCTGCCACTGCTTGCTCAGCGCAGCAGCGATTGGGCACTTGTCCGATCGCTGACTCATCCGACGAATGATCACACGCTCGGTCATTACTTCATGTTGACGGGACGCAGCACGAAGTCGGTCGGTTTCATGGGTGATCGTAAGCCGCGTCCGAGCGATTGGCCGTCAATTGCGTCGACTGTCGGGGATGCCATCAAACCGCGTAATAACTTGCCACCCTCGATCGTGTTGCCCGAGCGCTTGGTGCACTGGTCTGGTGGAGTTATTCCCGGCAACTACGGTGGCTTGATGGGGCAACAGCGCGATCCATTCTTCATCGAAGCATCTCCGTATGGCGACCCGATGTGGCGTGGTGCGTATCCCGAGTACACCTTCCCGAATCAGTCGAAGAAGCCGCCGCAGCACCCGGACGCGCGGGTCTATCAAGCTCCGCAACTGACGCTAAATCCAGGCTTGACGCGCGGGCGACTTGATGCGCGGATGAGCTTGCTGCAAGACCTTGATTCGCAACGTCGAACCCTCGAAGAGTCTGCGTCCGTACGCAAGTACGACCAACACAGCGAATCGGTGATCTCGCTGTTGTCCGACGCGAAAGTCCGAGACGCCTTCGATGTGACCAATGCTGATGACGACACTGCGCGGCGCTATGGCAAGAACAGTTTTGGCTGGTCGATGCTGATGGCGTTTCGATTGGTGCAAGCTGGGGTCAACATGGTGCAAGTCAACCTCGGTAACAACGAAACTTGGGATACGCACGGCGATGCGTTTTTCCGCTTCAAGAATCGCCTGTTCCCGCCGACCGATCGCGCGTTGTGTGCTTTCCTAGATGATCTCAAAGCCACGGGCTTGTTGGAGAGCACGTTGGTCGTGATGGGTAGCGAGTTCGGTCGCACGCCCAAACTCTCGACCTTGTCTGACTCTTTTCAGGCCGCGGGCCGCGACCATTGGGGAGCGGTGCAAACGGTCTTCTTTGCCGGTGGCGGAGTTCGCGGCGGCACGGTCATCGGATCGTCGGACAAGATTGGCGGCTACCCAGCGAGCAGTCCTCAAACGCCTGAAAACATGGCCGCGACGATCTACAGCGCGTTGGGAATTCCGCGCACTGCGGCGTGGCACGACGAGGTCAATCGCCCGCATCAGATTTACTACGGCGAGCCTATCGCGGGGTTGATGTAGTTTAAAATGCCAGGACGCGGCGCGGGTTGTGGACCAACAGCGTTTCGATCTGCTGATCCGTCACACCGACGGCTTGCAGCGCAGCGGGCAGGCTCGTCAGGGCGACAGTGAAGTCGGAATCGTTGAACTTCCAACCGGCAACGGTCTTCTTTTCGGCGGCGTAGTCAGTGAAGAAGTACGGCACATGATCGTGAGCGAGCAGCACGCGCTCCGCGAATCCGGCTTCGATCAACGCTCGAATCTGCCGGGCGAGTTTTTCGTTCGCGTATTTCTCGGCATGACCCACGCGGTCGAACTGCACATAGCAGCCTAAGTTCGCGATGCGGCGGTGATACTCGAGCGCTTCGTCTTCGGTACGGTCATCCTTATTCCCTTGATGGCCGATGATGATCTTTTCGGGCTTCACTTTATGTTTGAGGAATAGCTCGGCTTGCTCCAACCCTCCGCCATCGGTGGTGTGCGTGGTGATGGGGCAACCGGTTTCGCGCGAAGCGATCGCGGCGGCTTCGTGATTGCGACGTTCGCTCGGTCGCAGCCATGTGCTCGTCGCACATTTGATGATGCCGACTTTGACCTGAGTGAACCGCTCGCCCCACTTGCCGTGTGGATCCTCCATCCCTTCAGTGATCTCTCGAATAAAGAGGTCAGCGATGCGCTTCACTCCGTCTTGCTGACGTCCCAACTCCAGTGCCCACGGATGCTGCGGCGCCATCGCCTCACACCAGAATCCTGTGCAGGCAATGATGTGAACTCGAGCTTGCTGGGCGAGCGCAAGCAGCAGGTCGGGATAGCGGCCGACGCGAATCGGTGTGCATTCGACGATGGCTGGAATGCCAGGAAACTTCTGCGCATCCGCAGCCGCGCGGAGTTTGGTGAGCAGCTTGTTGGTTTCCGTCAGCATCTCGTCGCGCTTATCGGCATAGGGTCCGATCGAAACTTCATAGAGTTCGGACCAATCGACGCTCGGAGCGTGCTCGTGCATGAGCGTTGCACCGAGTGACTGCGGATCAATCGGTCCGCGCACGGTCCTGATCTTTGCTGCCGAGGCTGGTTGGGCAAACCCGACTCGCGCTCTCAGAGACGCACTGCCGAGGACCATTGACGACGCTAAAAACTGTCGACGATCGATCGACGGATCTGGTAACGCGTGCGGCAAAAGTTGAGTCATGAATTGAGTCCTGAAATGGCGACGGCGGACATTCTCTATCCCCAGAACCCGCGCAGCAGTTCTTTTTCCGGCACTCCCAACGGGAACTTCTTGGCATGCGGATGATTTGCAATGCCGGAGTATTGTCGCAGTGCTTCGTGAACGTGCTCGGGCCGGATCTTGATGCCTTTGTCTTTATCGATCGTGAGTTGCTGGGGATCAAATGGCACGCCGAATTGCTTGTCGTCGGTCGCTCCGAGGACTCGGTCACCTTTAATACCGGGGCCGAGAAACATGATCGAGCCGATCGACCAATGATCTTTGCCGTTGCCGTTGTTGTAGGTCGGAGTGCGCCCCATCTCACTCTGCATGACGAGGACAAGCTTCTCGCGAATCTGCAATTCTTCGGCACGGTGCAATGTGTAAGCGATGCCTGCGAGTAATTCGGGAAGCAGTTTCAGTTGATCGACGTCGTTATTCGCGTGGCTGTCGAACTGCCCGATGCTGAGGTTCGCAGAAACGCAGACTCCGGCTTTGAACGAGGCCAGTGCGATCTCTGCTTGTTGAGCCAATCGCTCTTTGGGTTGCTGCTTCGGAATGAAGGGCGTGATGCGCTCCATCGACTTCGAATTGACTTGTGCTGTGTAGAGCATGTTGTCCGCACGCTCTTGCCGAGGCAGTCGTGGTTGATGGCCTCGTGCTGCATGCTGATCCGCGAGTGCTTGCTCGATTCGAGCGAGCGCGAAGTCGTCATGATAGGGCGAGCGAACATTGCCCTCGATCGCGTCGGCATTGGCGATCCTCTGCAACGAAGGCAGATAAGGCACGCGGGACATCGCGACGAGATTCCCCGTGGCCGAGTAGTTGCCAAACGTCAGAAATGACAACGGACAAGTCGGACCTTGGCACGCCGCAACCAGTGCGGCGAACGTCGGATAGGCGAGACTATCGAGCTTTCCGGTGGCCATGTAACGGGCACCGGGCGAGTGATTATTCACCGAGTAATCGAGCCCATTAAACGTCAGCAACTCGCGACCGAATTCCTTGTAGAAGGCTTCGTTGCTCAGGCCTCCGGTCTTGTGTTTCTCGGTTGGTGCAAATTTGTGGTGACCTTCCGTAAGGATGTCGCCTTCTTTGAAAAGTCGATTGATGCCTTCGATGCCTTTGGGGTCCATCAGGTAAGTCGTGTCCCAACCGCCCGAGGCGTTGAACACGATGTAATAGGGCCCGTCATACGGCGGACTTTCCTGGCTGTCGGCTTTCAGGAGTGAACTGAATCCATTCGAGCACGCAAGCCCCAGCCCAGCCATACCGCACAGTTTAAGGAAGTCTCTGCGCATCGTGATCCATACCTTTCTACGTCAATTGCAGGGGACAACCTGCCGGTCAGCAACAGTCAAGAACTTATCGCGACTGGCTTGAAGCTGGCACAAGTCTGTCAATTCGCAACTTGTACTCGCGGAGCTCACAATGAGGACTCTGCCATTTCTAGGTCTCTGGGGCCGGCTCTGTTGCAGCTTGTTCTGAGAGTGTTGTTGGCTTTGATCTTGTCGTCGTACTTGAAAGTCGGCTTGTGCTTCGAACTGTGCTCATCCTCCTCACGTTATGCGGCGCATCAACGGCATATTCTCAGGATGCCGGAAATGATCGCGAGCAGGTCATTCTCAAACGCTATGTCGAGCTGCTCGAACGGCAGCCGAAGCTCGGGACGGCTTTTGATCGCGTCTATCGGCATCACGTGGAACGCGGTTCGGTCGATGTCTTTCTTGCTCCCTACCGCGAGAAAGAGACCGGCGAAGCGGCGTTGTTAGTGGGACTCGTTGAAGCTCAGCGCGGACGCGAGACCGACGCGGCGGCAGCGTTCCTCAAAGCCGAGAAGCTGAGGCCGAACGATCCGCTGCCTTCGTTCTCGCTCGCGCGCGTGCTTGTGGCGGAGCATGACTTCGCCGGTGCGATCGCGGCTTGCGAGCGAGCACTCAGTAAGCAACCGGCACGCGCGGAGTTGTTGGAGGTCTCGCAGTTGCTGGCTCAGGTGCAGACGCGGAATGGGCAGCGCGAGGCGGCGATCAAAACATGGCAGCGCGTTGAGACTCAGTTTGGGACCGATGCGCGGACTCAAGAACGAGTCGCGCGCGGGTTGCTCGAAGCAGGCGATGCAGCGGGAGCCCGACAGCGATTCGAAAAGCTCGCTCAGCAAGCGAGCGATCCGACGGCGCGGGTGCAGTTCGCGATCAAGGCGGCGGAGTTGCAACTCGAAGCGAAAGAACGCGACGGCGCGATCGCAGCGCTCGATCGGTTGCTCGATGGACTGAAGCCCGACAGTTGGCCGGCGCGGCTCGTCAGTCAGCGCATCGAGGATGCGTTTCTGCGCGATGACGATCTCAAAGGGCTCGAAGCCTATTACCGCACGCGGCTCAAACGCCTGCCGAACGATTTCGACTCGCAACTGCGCTTCGCGCGGTTGCTGGCGAGACAGCAGCGTGTTGAGGACTCGATCGCGGCGCTGCGCGACCTGTTGAAGCGGGCTCCGTCGCAGCGAGCCGCGCGGCAAGCGCTGATCGACTTGCTCGCCAACGCTCAACGTTGGAGCGAAGCCGCGAGCGAGCACGCGGAACTCGATCGGCTCGCGCCGGGAGATGCCGACAACTTGCGAGCATGGGGGCAGATCGTCCTGCGCGACGAAGCGCGACCGCTTGCTGAGCGACGCAAAGATGCCGAAGTCGTTTGGCGCAAGTTGCTCGACGCGAAGCCGAAAGAGGCGACGGCTCAAGTGCAGGTCGCGGAATGGTTGCGGTCGATCGAACGCACGGACGAAGCCGTCGCGCTGTATCGCCGCGCGATCGAGCTTGCTCCGAACGAGACCCAGTACCGCGAGGCGCTCGGCGAGTTCTTATTCGCCCTCGATCGCAAGGCTGACGCAATTGCGACATGGCACGAGATCGCAAGCGGCTCGCGCAAGTCGGTCGAGAGTCTGAGTCGAGTCGGCCAACTGCTGAAGAATCACGATGACGTTGAGGGAGCACTCGCCGCATACGCCGCCGCGTGCGACATCGAGCCTCGGGTCACTGACTTGCTCGCGCACGCTCGCTTGCTGCGCGACACTCGGAAGTTCGACGAGTCCCTCAAGCAAATCGAAAAGGCGACTGCTCTCGCCGAGTCATCCGAAGAGCGGCAGCAAGTCGAAGCCGAAGAACTCGCAACGCTGCAAGCCGCCGACCGCATCGGGCCGGAGTTGCAGCGCCTACGCGAACGCATGCAGAAAGGCGAAGCGTCACTCACCGAACTGCTGCGACTCGCGCGACTGAGCTGGCTCATCGAGCGAATCGACGAAGCACTCATCGCGGCGCGAACAGCGGTGAAACGCGATGACTTGTCAGTCGCTGCGAGAACGCTGCTCGCAACGATCGCACAGCAAGCAAAGCAATGGCCCGAAGCGGCGGAGCAACGGCAGTGGCTCGCGGAGCATGATCGGCGCGCTGAGTCCGTACATCTCACTGCCCTTGTTGAGATCGAGCGCGAGCGGCAGGACTACGCAGCCGCCCTCAAGGCAAGCGAACGGCTCGTCGCGATTGCTCCCGATCATCCCGAGCACCGCCGCGTGCAATCGTTGTTACTCTTTGAGTTGAAGCGGCCGAACGATGGTCTCGCCGCGATGCGCGAGGCCGCGCGACAAAGCGGCGATGTGAGTTCATGGAACGAACTGGCTTCGAAGCTCGCACATCTCGAACGCAAAGACGAAGCGATCGAGACCTATTGGCATGCCTTCAGCCTCGCGAAGACCGAAGACGAGCAGTTCCGCGTCGTGAGAGCTCTCGGTCGAATCACCGTGAAAACGCTGCGCTTCGTGCAAGTCGTGCAACGGCTCGAACGCATGCAGTTCGAAGGACAGCAGAACTTTCTGATGCGTCGCTGTCTTGTCGAACTGCATCGCTCGGTCGGGGATAACGCGGCGGCCATTGTGCATCTGAAGTCGCTCAATGCAGACGAGCCGAACAACGTGCGCACGCTGCGAGAACTTGTTTGGCTGCTCGAGGCCACTTCGGATCGCAAGCAAGCCTGCGAGTACCAATCGCAGATTGTGTTGCTTGAGCCGTCGACCGAGAACGAACGGCAGCTTGCGAGCTTGCTGCTGTCTGCGGGTGATACGAGCGGGCACGAGACGTCGCTCCGCCGTTTGGCGGCACGTTCGATGAATCCCGTCGAGCGGCTGCGCTTCGTCGACGAAATGGCGAAGTTGAATCAGCTCAAGCTCGCGACCGAGTTGCTCGAAGCGGATTTGAAACGGCAGCCGAATGATTGGGAGTTGCAGTTCCGACTCGCGGTCATCAGCTATCGACTCGGGCATCATCAACGCGCGGCGACTCAGTTCGCGCAAGTGCGACAACTCAATGTGCCGAAGACGGCGTTCGCTTCGCGACTCTCTCAAGCGGTAACGACGAGCGGTCAAACTCCGGCTGCGCCTCCGACGGTGCGCGAGCAACTCGCCGAACGAGTCGCGCGCGGTCGTGCGGCGATTCAACAACTGCGAAACGTCTCGATTGCTCTCGCCAATAAGACGTCGCCGATTCCGATGTCCGTTGTCCCCGACTTCGATGCGGCCTGCGTTGCAGCGCTCTTCGGTCAGTTCGAATGGGGACCGGATCTTGAGGTCTCACGAAAAGCTCTCGCGGAAATGGAAGCGGTCATCGACGCGCCGATGACGCGCGCTGATCCGCGTTTCTGGGACTGGGTCGTGATGCTGCGAATGCGATACCCCGTTGATCCCGCAGAAGCGAAGCATGAGGTCGATCGCATTTCGTATCGCCGCATCGTGCAAAGACTGGCTCGCGAAGACGGCCCGGAAGGCAAGCTGATTTTGCTGAGTTGGCTCGCGGCAGAGGGCATTCACAGATCCGAAATCGATTTGGAGTCGGAGAGACCGCCGGAAAAAGAATTTGGATTCAACGCACGCACTGGAGTGTTTGTCGGAGGGGGCTCCTCGGTGATAGTCGTCGACAACGATCCGGACCGACCGCAATTCAACATCTATCTGCCGGCCGTCGATCGCGATGCGCTCGATGCTTTAGTCGCTGCTCTCGATTCGCTGAATGCGACGCATCCGCATTTGCTGCGAGCCGACATCGAAGTCAGCCAATTGTTGTGCGATCTCTGCGAGGCGGGGCGTGACGCCGATGCCGAGCGAGTGGCGAAGATCGGGCTCGCTTTAGGACGTAAGAATTCTGACATGGCGCAATTGATTGCCGCCGCGCGACCGCATCGCAAAGTGGTCAATCTCTTGTTGGAAGGCTTGCGCGCTCGATGGCTCGGCGAGACGAAGGGCATGACGCAACCCGTCCGCCGCGAGTCGCCGAAAGACTTGCGAGTGCTGTTCGACTCGGTGACCGGTCTCTCGTTTCAGGACGAAGACGACAATCGCTTCTTGCAGTCTCAATCGTGGCGCGTCGTCGAGTGGTACTTGCGCAATCAAGCACGAGCTGAAGCAGCGGCAGTGAGTTATCCCGTTTGGCTGACGCTGCCGGCGGTCGCTGAAGTCGATCGCCCTCTGCCTCAACGCGCTCCGCCGAATCCATTCATCGGACCGCGACCGGGCATCGGCGGCGGAGCGGGTTTGCCGCCTCGAACGCTCTATGACAATCCCTTCGGAATTCGCAGTGCGGCTCATCTTGATGAAGCGTCTTTGTTGGCGATTTGGCGGCAGTTGTTGGCGTATGAAAAGACGACTTTTGACGTTGGCATCGAGGCCATTAACGCCGCCGCCGAGCGCGGAACGCCGCGCGAGCGACTCTTCTTGAGACTCATGCACTCGGTCTTGCTGTCATGGAACGGGCAGCGCGAGAAGTCAGAGACGATCTTGAGCGAACTGCTGCGCGAGTCTCCGCAGGACTTCGCGTTACGAGTGGAACTCGTCGCCTCGCGCGCGATGACGGAAGACTTCGCCGGAGCACTCAAGCTGCTCGATGCGGAAGTCCCGCCTTCAGGCGGCGCTGACGCATCGAAGGAAGAGAGCCGCCTAAAGTCGGAACTCCAACATCGCGAACGCTACGCGCTGCAGCTCGCCGTTCGGCTCAATGACAAAGCGCGAGCGATGAAGGCGGTCACGAATCTCGCAAAGTCCGAGCTACCGAGCGACGTTTGGTACGAGGTCGCGCGGCTCTGTCTCGAAGTGGATCGAGATGGCGTCGGGAAAGCGTTCTTGGCGCAGTCGACTCCGCCCGATGCCGATGTCGGCAATCAGATGTTCGAGCTCTCGGCGGCATACTTGATTGCGAACGAGCCGGACAAAGCGATCGCCGCCGCGCTCGGCGTGCTGAAGAAGTTGCCGGAAAGCAAGCCGCTTCTCGTGCCGCTCTTCCGCTATCAGCCGAAGTATTGGGAACGACAAAAGGAACTCGCGCAGTTGCTGCAGTCCGACGTTCCTCAAAAGCAGAAGCTCCATTCGCTGCTGGAAACGATCCTCTATCACAATCGTTGGACCGAGCAGACGCGGTACTCGCGCGAGTTACAACTCTTACATGCGAAGTACGAGACCGAACCGCCGCAGATGCTGCTCGATGCCGCGAAGCAGAAGCTCGCCGAGAGCAAGCACGACGATGCCGTCGAACTTTTTGAACGAGCCTGCGCGGTGCGCAACGAGTTGCTCGAAGAACATCTCGCCGACATCGAACTCGCCTTCATGCACAGTCAGCGACCGCTCGGGTTCTTGAAGTTGCTCATGAATTCGGACCTGCGAACGCTGCCGAAGTCGAGTCGTCGCGCGGTTGAGCTTGCTCGGTCGCGAGTCGTCAATGGGCAAGGGACGCTCGATGCGCTGCGACTCTTGCGAGCGGGCTCAGCGGCATTGCCGAGCTATCAGCAGGCGGCGCTGCGGCATTGGGATGACAAAGACGCGAGCCAACATTGGCCGTTCTTTCTCGTGCGGCATGAGGATCTCTTCCCTGTCACCGAAACTACAGCGAAGCGGCAGTGGCTCGGGCTCGACGAACGCACGAACGATGGCACGTCGCGGCATGTGCTCGCGTTCGAAGACATCATCCCCGCGCTCGCCGAATCGAAGATCCGAGGGGCTCTCGCTGAAGAGACCGCGCGGCAACGACAGCGCGTGCCGCAGTGGCTTGCAGGCGAGTTCTATTTGGCCTTCTTCGAACTGCATGACAATCAGTTCGACGCCGCGCGAGCCCGCTTGCTGAAGCTTGCTGCCGCTCCAGTTCCGTCGAACGTCGTCGGGCAGATGGCGCGGCTCGTTGCTCGGGTGCAGAACGCGGAAGCCGTTGCGATCGCGTTTATCAGTCGGCTCTGCGATCGCGAGCCCGAAAGCGTGCAACGACTCAACGAGCAGCCTGCATGGCATCTCGCATGGATGCACTCGAAACGCGGCGAGCGACAACAAATCGAAGCCGTGCTCGCGCGAGCAGTCGCGCAGCAAGAGACGTTGATCGACTCGAAGCTGCCGCAAGACGAGCGGCTGCAGCGGCACTATCAGCTATGGATTTCGCACATCGAGGTCTTGCAAGAGTTCGCCTGCAGCGGCGAATCGTTGCGGCAACTCAAACGCATCCATCAGCACGCGACGAGCATTTCGTCGAGCGAGCGCCCCAAAGTTTGGGATCTCGCCCATCCGCAGATTTTCAATTTGGAGCGAGTTCGTTCCGCACTAGCGAGCGCGTCGTTCGAAGAGTCATCACAGTTTCTTGCGGACTTTGTGACGCTCGCAGATGACAAGCTGCCGGAGTCGCAGTCGCGCGCTGAGTTATTGCTCGATGTGACGAGCCCCGGACTCGCGAGTTCGCCGCTGACGTCGTTCTTCGAACTGTGCCTCGAAGCCGCGAGCAAGCTCGAAGACCGTGAGCGACTCAACCTGCTGCGTGAGCGACTCGCGACAGCTTCGAAGCAGCGGCCTGACATCACCGTCGAGATCGCACGCACGCGCTTCGAGATGCTAACGGCAGAGACTTCCGAAGCGCGGATCAAAGAGTTACAGCGGCTCGCCGTGCGACTGCGGGAATTTTCCTTACCGGAGACAGTTTCAACAATGGCCGAACAGCAAGTTCTCACTGACCGCATTGGTTTATGGCTGGTCGCACGAGCGATCCGGGTCAATGGTCATGCTGAACTGGAAGCACTGCGATCGACATTCGAATCCGAGTGTCTCGAAGCAGCCAAGCGTCACCCACGCGACGCTTGGCGTGAGACCGTTCAGGCCGAACAACGACGCGGGCTGTGACGTCTGTTGGGCAGGTCATCAACCCGTTGGATGAAGTGCTCGACAACCTGACGATTTCGAGTAGGTCTCTGATTCGATTGGCAGATCACAGACAGCGAGGCAGGTTGGAACATGGTCACCGCTTCCCACGCCATCGATTGTCGAGATAGGTTCCGAAAGTTTTCGAGACCAAGATGTCTGTCTATTACTGACGTGGCTGCTAAACGCATCAGCAGACGGAATCATGACAATTGACAAGCAAGTGCTGCTGCCCAACGGGGTGTGATGCTGCGTGGTTCTTTGGTCGACAACGAAAGAGGGACGCAACGATGGATGACAGTCGCTACTACAAGCCGTCAGGAGCTGCACCATTAGGCGGCATCTTTTCGGCTGTTTCGATCTCCGGCACAGCCGCTTTGCTGGCAGGGGCTCTTTACGGTGTTGTCGATTACTACAACCCGCTGATTTATGTGAACTTTCTGGGGACGCTGATTCTGTCGGTGATCGTAGGCGGGATCACGTTTCGGCGGTTGACTTCGGGACGGATTCGCAGCCGTATCGTCTCGATGCTCATCGGTCTGCTGGTTGCCACCGTGATGTGTTATGGAGCTTGGGTGACGTACATCTTCGCACTCACGGGATGGGACGCGTTGATTGTCGACCCGCTGAGCCTGTTGGAAGTGATTCAGGTGGTTGCGGCGAATGGTGTCTGGTCGATCAAGAAGCATACACCGACCGGTTGGGAACTGTTCGTGGTCTGGTTGATTGAAGCCGGAGTGATCTATGCGTTCGTACTGACATCCGCATTAGAGATTCAACCTCCGTACTGCGAAGACTGTGACGAACGAACCGAGCCCGAAGTTTCAAAGCATCCCATGGCTCAGTGCGCAGCGCCACTGCTGCGCGATGAACTGGAAGGCGAACAGTACGCAGCGCTGTTGGATGCCATTCGCACCGAAGTGAATCCCAGATCTTTCTTGGCCTTGTCGATCAACACCTGTCCGAGTTGCCGAGAGCGCGCTTTCTTGCAGATCTCAGAGGTTACGGTTGTCACGAACAAAGAAGGCAACGACGAAACAAAGGAGTCAGTGGTCGTTCCTTGGATCATGGTCGACTCACGTCACCGAGCTGACATCATGGAAGCTCTGCAAGGCGAGCGCAAACCGGCTATCGAAGGCGATGTCCCGGAGTTGACTGAAGTGCTCGACGACGATGAGGCTGCAAGTTGAGCTGAGAACTCAATTCCGAAGAACTCCGTCAAGAACAGATGTCATCGCCCCTTTGAGGAAACGGTTGTCATGGCTGACACACTCCAGAAGCGTGCGTTGCAAATACGTGATGATCGGCGTTTGCTCGAAGGGCCACGGTCTCGGACGGATGAGTTCTTCCGCGTGATGCGGATTGTGACCGAGTTCATTAGTGGTTTTCGCAAATTGCACTTCTTGGGTCCGTGTGTGACGGTGTTCGGCTCGGCGCGGTTTCCTGAGACGCATCCGTACTACGAACTCGCACGTCGTACTGCGGCAGAGATTGCGAAGCTGGGCTTCAACATCATGACCGGCGGCGGGCCGGGCATTATGGAAGCCGCCAATCGTGGCGCGAAAGACGTCGGCGGTCGTTCGATCGGCTGCAACATTGTCCTACCGCACGAGCAAGCTCCCAATCCGTATCTCGATGTGCTGGCGACCTTCCGATATTTCTTTGTTCGTAAGGTCATGCTGGTGAAGTACTCGCAAGCCTTCGTCATTTTCCCGGGTGGCTTCGGTACTCTGGATGAAGCCTTTGAAGCGGCGACACTGATGCAGACGGACAAGATCACCGACTTCCCACTGATCTTTGTCGGTACGGACTATTGGCAACCCCTGTTTGACTTCATGCGTCACAAGATGACCGAAGAAGGCACAATTTCACGCGCAGATCACGAGCAGTTGGTGCTGACTGATTCGATCGACGAGGTGCTGGCCGCGTTGGGGTGTTGTCGATCCGAGCAACTCCCGGCCAGTGAGACGGGTTTACCTGGTCGTCGTTGGCAGATATCGGGCCAGTAAAGCTCGGATTGTTCGCCGTGCGCTGGCTGAGTGAGAGAGTCGTAGTTCCAATTTACGGCCTGCGTGTTGTGTCGCCTCGACCTCGTCTTGCTGTTGGGCATCTGGCATGTCATCCGCCATCCGTCGCCGTGAGTTCTTGTGGGTTGCGCTGCTCGCGACACTCACGACGTTCGTGTTTTGGAGCGAACTTTGGGCTGGCGGTGGACTTGTCGGTGGCGACATCTATTCGTACTTCCTGCCTCAGAAGCAATTGCTGCGAGAAAGCTTGCAGTCGGGCACTTTGCCGTTTTGGCACAACCGCACGAGCTTTGGGTATCCGCTGATCGCAGAGAGTCAGGCCGGAGTGTTCTATCCACCGAACTGGGTGCTCTATGGATTGCTCGACGCACATCGCGGTTATCACGTGGGGCAACTGGCTCACTATGTCGTCGCGGTCATGGCGACTTGGTGGTTGGCGCGGGAATGGGGCTTGAGCTTTGGCAGTGCGATACTGGCCGCAGTGGCCTTTGTTTACGGCTGGTTTCCGCCGCGTCTGTGCTTGGAATGGGCCATTGTCGGAGGCTGCTATTTGCCTCAAGCGCTTCTGTGTGTTGAACGGTTTGTCCGCACACGCCGTCTGGCGAGTATGTTGATGCTCGCGCTACTGCTCGGTTTGCAGATGACCGCTGGGCATTTCCATTTGGCCTTCATCACGCAATTAACAAGCGTCGCTTATGCCGCGCTTCGCTTGGCGATGCCGCGAATTTCCAGCACGACTCATGACGATCAACAAATGGCTTCGCCGACGGAGTCTCGTTCGCACCGTGCGCGAGCTGTTGTGGGCGTGCTTTTGGCAGTGGTGGCGGCGTTCTGCTTAGCGGCGGTGCAACTCGGTCCAAGTTGGGAGTTGAAACAAATCAGCCAGCGGCAGACGACGACCAGTCGCGAGTTCGACCCGGGCTATGGGCACATCCCGCCGTTGTATCTGTCGCAAGTCGTTGCATCTTGGTGGTGGTGGTATGCCGAAGACGTGGATCGTGACCGAGCTCTCACCGAACTCACATGGGGAGCGATTGCCTCAGGGACGAATCAAGTCGAAGCACACCTCTACTTCGGGTTGCTACCGTTAGCGTTGGTAACCCTAGCGCTGTTACGAACAGCGACGCGCTGCTCGATGGTTGATCGCGGTGGTTGGATTTGGCTGCTGTTGGGGATCGCAGCGGTCATTTATGCGACCGGTTGGTTGCTGCCCATCGCGAGACATTTACCCGGCTTTAGCTTCTTCCGAGGACTCGGGCGGTTTGGCATTGTGACCACATTGTCGATGGCGCTGTTGGCAGGCCGAGCTTGCGATCTCTTGTGGCATGACTCAGCACCGCGCGCACGCGGCGTGGTGATTGGCTTCCTTGTGTTGCTAACGCTGGCAGATCTGCATGTCGTCGCGCAACAGGTACGGTATTCGATTCCAGTGAGTACGCCGCCGATGGCGTTGCTGGAACAAAGCCCGGTCAAAACGCTGTTGAGCCAAGCCGACTCACTGGTACGACTGGATGCTCCCGGTGCCAATCTTACCAACTTGTTGGGGGTGTCAGCGGTGCCCGAGTATCTTGGTTTGGGGCCGGTTGAGTACTACGAAACGCCGACACAGGCTCGACTACTGGATACCGCGCACGAGTTGGCCCGATCAGTGCCACTCGCCACCCGCTTGCCACGGTATCTCGATTGGGCAGAGCACGCAGGGGTCACGCATGTGTTACTTTATGAGCCGATAGTGACGGATGGATTCGATGAACGGATTCGATTGGTTTTTCGTGGTCTCGATCCGTTCTTGAATCGCGCGTGGGCACGTGGGCCAGTCGCTCCGATCTACCTTTATGAGCTACCACAAACGCAAGGGCGAGCGAGCGTTCTTCCTAGGCATTCAGCTGAATTGCACATGGCGACTCAGACACCGAATTCAGTGATACTCGATGTGACGGCAACTCAAGCTGTCACAGTGATACTAAGAGATCTTGATTATCCCGGCTGGCGAGTCGTCGTGGACGGCGCTCCTGCGATTTCTGAGCGCTTCCCTCCGTATTATCGCAGTGTGCGAGTTCCTGCTGGAAATCATCACATTGTCTGGACTTTCCGACCAACGAACTTTTGGCAGCTGACTCTTCTGAGCATCAGCACGTTGATCGTATTGGTGTTACTTGGCGTGATCGGAAAAACACGGCGCGTATAATTTCAAACGATTGCTGTCGCGAGAATCTTCGACGAGTTGCCGACGTCAAAGTTTTTGTTATTCAAATTGGGTGCGCGGGGGTAATGCATATTACTCCCACCAGAAGTACCAGAATTCGGCGTTTAACAGTGCGGCCGCCAAGGCCGAGACCGTCTCGGTTCCCTGAATGACGATGTCGGGGCAATACGCGAAGTGCTCCCAAGCAAGTTCTAACGCGGCCTCGCGAGTGGTTGGTGGATTCGCGACCCAGCATTGAACGCAATCGCCCGTCACGCTCATGACTTCAGCGCCGTATTTCTCGGCCCAGTAACGGTGGACCGCGCAATGATCGGCTGCATCCGGGCACGCGTTCCAACCTCCCCAGATTAAGGCCGCAAAGGTTTGCCACGGTTGCTGAATGGGCAACAAACCAACGCCTACCTCGTCCTTGGGCTCACCTGTTTCGAGATCGAGATACGTCACCAGTTCGAGCGGCTCGACCTCTTCCGTTGGCCATTCGCCCGGTTGCCTTTCAGCGAAGACCTCTGCACGTTGTTCTGCCAGCCACTTGATCGGATCAATGAGACGGCTTGCTTCGAGCACCAACTTCGCGGTGAGACCTTCATCCGCGCCATGCTCGAGGCACTCTTGGACTTGCTCGCAGTCATCTTCGTCACCCAGTAGTACGGGATAGAGACCGGTCCGCAGAAAGTCCTCGCGCAGCCGCGCGAGTTCATCGAGCACGGCTTCACCGGCAAACGTCTCCAACGAGATTTCAGACATGCGTCACCTTTACTTCCGAGTGTGGCGGTCAATGTGGTCAGTGTTCTTACCGGTTTCGTGAGCCGTATGAATGCTGTCAGTCAAGGAAACGATGCTGTTGCAGGACTCGACGAAATACGCTGAGAAGTGGATGCACTCCTCGCGTCCAATCACTTAAAGCCGCTGAGAATAGCGAACAGCGCTCATCTGCCACGCTCGCACACGGTGTGATCGCCGACGCATCAACGTCCGCGATTGAGCGGGCCTCAAGCCACAATCCAGTGATTGCGGGCCGTTAGCGTTCCTTGCTGTGCTCTAGGGATTCGACAAAGCTTCAATCCCCTACCGGTGGAGGCGGGGGCGGCTGACGCTGGGTGCTAGTCGTTAGACGAAATTGTTCGCATCGCTCAGGAGGCTCGGCGGTGGGCAACGTCCGGCTTTGTGGCAAGGATGATTCCTATGTCATCGCCGTCGAGTTTTGGCTCGAGGTGCTTGATTGGGCGCGCGAAAACGGTTGGACCCCAGAGCACGAATGGCTCTGCTACCGGGGTGAGTTCCCGTGCGATATCGGCGACGATGACGCCGCGAACTTGGCGGATGCTCTGGAATTTGTCGCGGGGGATATCGTCTTGCACGAGTATCAAGTTCCCGACGAATTCTTGCGGCACCTGCTCGATAGTCTGCTTAAGTTGACCATCTTCTTTCAGGCCGGTGGTTTCAAAATCGTGCCGCTCAAAGATCCATCGCAGGCCGCGTTTTGAGGCGATTGGAAGCTTCACGCGAGTGGTGGGCAAGTTGAGTCATTCTGGCTTCTTCATACATCGGACTTCCTCGTCGTGATCGAAACTCGACAGCTCACGAAACGCTATGGCGACTTGATCGCCGTCAATCACATCGACCTAAAGTTGCAAGAAGGCGACGTCTTCGGCTTCATCGGCCCGAACGGCTCGGGTAAGACGACGACGATGCGCATGCTCGCCACGTTGTTGCAGCCGGACTACGGCGAGGCTTATGTCTGCGGTAAGTCGATCTATACGCATCAGCAAGAGATCCGGCGGCTCGTGGGATTTATGCCCGACTTCTTCGGCGTCTACGAAGACATGACGGTCGTCGAGTACCTCGAATTCTTCGCGGCGGCTTATCGCGTGCCGCAGCATCAGCGACGCAAAGTGGTCGAGGACAAACTTGAACTCGTTGACATGTCGTTCAAACGCGATGCGATGGTCAATCAATTGTCGCGAGGTCAAACGCAGCGCGTGGGTTTGGCGCGAGTGTTGTTGCACGAACCGCAAGTGCTCCTGCTGGACGAACCAGCCAGCGGACTCGATCCGCGAGCGCGTATCGAGATTCGTAATCTTTTGAAGCGACTCGGCGAGTTGAAAAAGACCGTCATTGTTTCGAGTCACATTCTGCCCGAGTTGGCCGATGTGTGTACTCGAGTTGGCATGATCGAGAAGGGACATTTGATCGTTGACGGCTACGTCGACGAGGTCATGCGTAAGGCTCGCAATCGCATCCTGCTCAATATCCGAGTGAAGGACGAGACAGACGAAGCCGCACGGTTGCTCGAACAACAAGACGAAGTGGCAAGTGTCTCGATCAAGGCCGGCGGATTGATCGAAGCCGCGCTCCAGCCGAGCGTGATGGACTACAGCGCCTTGCCAACCGCTTTAATCGCGCGCGGCTTCAAGCTGACTTTGTTCCGCGAAGAAGAGACGAATCTCGAAACAGCCTTCATGGAACTAACAAAGGGCCTCGTGCAGTAACGACGTTGGCGAGCATGCTCCCGCGTTTGTCATAAGTTCAGCCACTGCGTCCGATCTTTGCTCCGCTGCGGAGTTCTTTCACGAGCCGGCGCTGTGTTTCTTGCGAGAGCACTTCAAAGATCTCGGGCCGCGCGTCTTCGAGGCTGAGATCGCCGGCGGTGATCTCGGTCACCATCAACAAGTGAACTCCGAACGACGTTTGAAAGGGCTCGCTGATGTCACCGGCCTTCAACTTGAAGGCGACTTGTGTGATCTCACTCGGCATGCGACCTCGATAGCCAAACGTCCCCAGATCGCCGCCCTCCTTGCCACTGGGGCTATCGGAGAATTGCCGCGCGGCCTCTGCGAACTTCAACTCTTTTGCGATGAGCTTCGCGCGAAGATCAGCGAGTGTCTTTTTCGCGGCCTCGATGTCACTGGCTGACGGAGTCGTGGGCAACTTCTTCACGATCTGCGCGGCTTTGATTTCGGTGCCATCGAATTCATGGCGGTGAGTTTCCCAGTAAGCCTTCAGCGTCGCATCAGTGATGATCGAGTTCGCATAGCTGCGCCACCGCAGCGGGAGCGCGAGTTCCGTGCGGAGCGTCTCGCGGTTGTAACCGAGCGATCGCAGAACCTCATTGACGTTCTTGCCGTCATCTTTGATGACCGTCTCGATGCGTGCGACTTGTTGATCGAGCATCTCGCGGCTGAAATCGACCTTGCGCTTATCGAGGAACTGTTTGAGCAAGGCGCGATCGATGAGGTCGTCGATGAATCGTTCTCGCACCGCAGCTTGCTGGTCCTTGGCGACGCGGCGCGAGAGGAACAGGAAGTCGAGATCGCCTTGGCTGAGGCGTTGATTGTTCACCACAGCGATTGTCGGTGAATCGGCGGCCTCCCCCCGATGTGGTGCCGCGAGGCCCACCCAGAGGCAGAAGGCTGCCGCGAGCAAACTTCCCCATGCTCTTCGCGCGGAACTTTGTCGCTGATGATTTTGCATTCCAGACTCCCTTCTCAATGGCAGCCCGATCGAGACCGCACCTGTGATGATTGCATTCCCGTCGCTTCGTTTCAGCAGTCTGTCCGCGTGGTTTGCTGACGCGACTTAAGCTCGCACAGTCAGTACTGGACACTCGGCATGACGGAGGATCTGCTCGGCGACGCTGCCCAACACCAGATGTTTGAGGCCCGCTCGGCCATGAGTCCCGACCACAATCACATCGATGTTGTTGCATTTGGCGTAGTCGATGATCTGAATGTGAGGCATCCCAATCCGTGTCGCTGTCACGGTTTTGTGCTGCTGCTTCCAATTGGACGAAAGCAGTTCGTTGAGGTGTGGTTGGGCTGATGCGCAGACTTCGTCAAGGCTGTTTGCTGGTGTCACCCAGTTGGACGAGTTTGTGGGATCAATCAGCACCAAATCCTGTGCGACAAAAAGAAGATGTAGTTCGGCGTTGAATGCTTCCGCGAGCGACTGCGCATAGTTGAGTGCGGCTTGTGAGGTCTCGCTGAAATCTGTGGCATGCAGGATGCGACGAATAGCGGGCATTTTTGGCTCCTGAAGAGTTTACGGGCGGCCTGTGCGAGAAGCCGATCGCAGATATTCTC
>Ga0172376_10003143_pt1 | contig 19729 bp, 18 predicted proteins | sample Lak35m_FD_121114 | JGI IMG/M metagenome (GOLD analysis project Ga0172376, IMG submission 121114) | Freshwater microbial communities from Kabuno Bay, South-Kivu, Congo - kab_092012_35m | ecosystem: Environmental > Aquatic > Freshwater > Lake | place: Democratic Republic of the Congo: South-Kivu... | reverse complement strand
GAAATGTTTTATTCACAAATTCAGGAGTTCTTTCCTTGCCATCGCGATTTGATATGTGTAGGGTCGAATTTACATATTTTGTCCGCTCTCGCTTGAGATGAGATACCATGTCTTCAATTTGAGTATGCTTCGTCATGGCGTGTTTTGTGTAGTATTCCCTTTTTTCGGCAGCCTGTGGTGGTTGTTCAGCTCGTAAATCGCGAAGTTTTTCGCCAATATCGTCCATGAGGGCATTGATCTGCTCAATCGTTTGGTGATTATCTCCGTGATAATGTTCCCAGACCTTTTGGTGCTCTTCTTTAATCTGTTCGAGTAATACAGTTTTTGTCTTGTTATGATAAGCACGCACATGTGCATCATATTGGCGGTCGGAAAGGCTGGGAGCAAGGATCTTTCCTCCCATCAAACACCTCTGCATCTGTGCCATCAGCTTTCGGATCTCCCCTTGGTCTACGGGGAGTTTCTTGGTCTTACCGCGCGCCATGTCTCGTGAGTGCAGTACACATTGTGATTTATATAGTTATGTGGATCTGGAGTTTTGTCCCACGCCCATCTTGCAAAAAATCACGTGGACTTGCTGTGCTGGTTGAACGCGCGCTGTCCTCCTCAAAACATCACGTGGACTTGCTGTGCTGGTCGAACGCGCGCTGCTCCTCGATCTGCGTGAAGTAGCAGGCCAGTTGGAGGCAGATGCAGACGTCGTCGCGCATGCCGCCGATCTTCCCCGAGAGGGCGAGCCTGTCCTTCTGGAAGGTGTTGATGGCTGCCTTGTGCTGGTACCCGTAGACGTCCATCTGCTCCCTGAGCCTGGCGAGGGCCTCCTGCTGGTTCCTGGAGACGATCTGTTTGGCGACGTGGATCCTCCTCTCCTTGAGCAGGACCACCACGAGCTGGCACATGGCGTGCTTGACCTGCTCCGTGGTGAGCACGCCGACCCTGTTGGCCTGCTGGTCCTGGTAGAAGGTGACGCCCGGCAGGTGCGCGAGGGCCCTGCGGTGGTGCTCTGCGAGGCCGGCGTCATTATTTTATTGAGTGAAAAATAGCAAGGAACGCTCACCGGCCTCGAAGACCAGGTTCCTCTCCACGTACACAAACACCCTGGAAGCGAGCCTGCCCGTGGCGGAGCGGAGCCTGCCGATGTGCTCCTCCACCAGGTCGAACTGCTTGCCCGGATCTGCACAATGCCCTCAGTTTTTGCGGTGTGCACATTGAAAAAAAGGGCGTGGCGTGGAGGGCGGGGCTGACCTTTGCACCCGCGCAGGATGTCGATCCCCACGACCTGCCAGGCGCACAACAAGGACATCATATTCCACGTGCTCTACGGGGGCAACCGCGCGCTGGTGTGGGGCCTGATCGAGGAGTCTGTCATAGGGGTGGCGAGGGAGTACCCCTCCGACGGCGTGCGCGACGCCCTGCAGCTGATGAGGCCGCACGAGAGGGACTGCATGAACAAGCTGCGCGTGAAGTTCTTCATGCTCCTGAACGAGGACGAGGCCATGCGGAGGGCGCTGTGCGAGCCCCTCAAGACGTACTCGTACATCCAGCCCCTCTCGCTGCACAAGGCGAGGCGGCTGTACGACGAGCTCTCCGACTCCATGCTGCCGGCCTTCGTGCAGGACGAGACGGTCTCCCTGGAAGACTTCGTGGACAGGCTCCGATCTGCCTACCTGTGCTGCTGACATTGAAAAAAAAATATAAAGGCCTTCCACGCTAAGCCTTAGCGCATGCTCCTCGTCTTCGCCCTCGCTATGGTATTCATCGAGCCGCTGCGCAGGCTGCAAAGCGTCCCGCACCTTCTTCCCCCGCCCGCGTCCTTCACCCGGCGCTCGCCTCACCGTAATCAGACCCTTGTGCCTCGTCACGCTCAGCACGGCGTAGTCGCTCTGCGGCCCCCCCGCGGCGGGGTCGATGAAGACGTGCACAGGTTCGTTGACGAGGGGGGCCGGGGCGGGCTGGGAGAACATGACGTCGAGGTACACCGCCTTAAACACCTGCTGACACGAGTCGAATGCGAGCCCAGCGAGCTCGCTCTCGATCAGGTCGGGCCTGTCCTGCATGACGGTCTTGAGCTGCACGTGCCGGTCGGCGGACTGCCACCTGTGGACGAGGGGGCGGTCAGTGGCTTGAATGAGGAGGCGTTGAGCGGCTCGGAGTCCACAAACGGCAGCGACGGGGACTCACTGTGGCACAAGGTGGAGGCGGTGGACGCACTCGGCCCCCTTTCCTTTCTCGATGCACTCCTCGCAGGCGAGCTTGACCTGCTTGCACGTGAAGAGGGGCAGCCCCGTGACCTTGTCGCGAAGCTTGATGAGCCGCGTGTAGAAGTTGACCTCGTCCCGCAGGGTGGAGATGGCGATGATGGAGGCGTTCTCCATGAGCAGGAGAGGGGCTACGGTCTCCTGTCGAGCAGCGACAGCGAGTGGGAGTCAGTGTCGAGCAGTGATTGCGATGCAGACTAAACAACCAAAAAAACCCACGTAAAAAAAACCGGGGTCGATGTACGCGGCCTCCTCCAGGATGATGACGTCGCCCCCCGTGCCCTTGGTCGTGGCGATCTGCGGGGAAAACACCAAGTGAGCAACATGCTAGGGGTCACACTCTCGTTTCACCTACCAGCCACCCGGCACGTTTTAATAAAACAGCTGTCTATTCCCTGTTAGCACCGTGTCTCTGTCCCCACGCTGTATATAAACATTTTTTGCCCAGCTGCCAGTGAAATGTCCAACCTATTCGGAGGGCTCAACGGGATCAGCTTCCCCGACGTGGTGATGAACCAGGGCCCCCTGCCCGGCATGGGGAGGCTGCCGAACCCGCTCCACGACGTGCCAGACTCGCGCATCAACTACGGCTCCACCCTCCTCGGCGACATCACGCCTTACTCCTACGGGGGCCCGGCCTACCTCTCCAGCCAGAACGCGTACCTCCACACGCCCCACCGCGTGCAGAAGGTCGTGCCCGTGCTGCACCTCCCGGAGCCCGACAGGCCCTCCACCTTCCCGCTGTCGCACGGGGTCGACGACAGCGACCTCGTCTTCGTCATGCGCCTCGACAAGAACAGCGTCTTCTGCAAGGGCGCAAGGTCGGGCAGGGCCCTGGGCACCGTCATTGACCCCCTCATCAACCTCCCCACGCTCAACTACATCCTCGCGGGCGTCCAGCTGCTCATGTCCGAGTCCCCCGACGAACCCACGCACTTGTGGAAGGAGTTCCTCAACAACTTGGACCCCGCCCGCTTCCCCAACGACAGGGAATGGGGTGAGGAGCCCATCTCCCTCGCGGACGTCCGCCACATCGTGAGGAACTGCATCCGCCCCCTGGGCATCATGCGGGGGTCCGAGAAGCAGGGCGGGCAGAACGAGGCCACCCTCAGCGCGGCCACGTGGCCCGTGCCCTTCATCGGCACCCTCGTGGTCGACGGCAAGGAGTCCAACGTGGTCAACATCTGGCACCACAAGGACATCTCCGCGGGGGACGATCTGGTCCTGCGGTTGGACGTCAAGCCGCTCGAGAGGTACACGCTCAACCACTACTACAAGAGGTTCGAGCGCAAGTCATTTGAGGAGTTTCAGCGGCAAAATACACACGTCTGGCAGCTGGTGCCGGACGTGCTGCACCACGACCTCCATTGGGAGAAGGACTGCGTGGAGATGCGGGATAAGCTGGGAAGGCTCCCTCCTATCGCCAGGCGGTCCCTGAGCGGTTTCTCGATGAGGACGTTTTACAACGTGTGGACTGAAGGCGGGGAGCGTCTTTTAGAACCTGAAGTTATTATGGAGATGGTGCTTGACGATAATGCGGGGAGGCGAATGTTGACGACCACGTGGCACCAGCTGGGGTACTGGTACATCGGCAAGAGCCTGGTGATGATGAGGGCCTATGGTTTCAAGGACTTCTACAACGACGACATGGCCAACATGCTCTCGACGAACCACTTGGAGATCACGTTCCAGCCCTGCTTCGCCGGCGTCCCCGTCATCCTGCAGAATATGCCTCTCCTAATCGGAAATGACTACAAGAACATCACGCACGTGGGCGAGAAGCCAGTGGAGTGGAGGCCCTCCCTCATGCTGGAGAAGACGCTGCAGGCCGAGCCCGCCCACGCTGCGCCCGTGCCCGACGCAGGCCAAGCCACGGCTGCGGCGGCGCACGACACAGGCAGAGGCACGGCTGCTGCGGCGCACGACACAGGCAGAGGCACGGCCCCATCGCCAGCGGAGGCGGCGGAGGACGGCGGCAGGGGTTCCAAGGCCAAGAAGCCGAGGAGGGCCGGGGGGGAGGCGGTGGGGACGCTGCTGTCCAAGGACGGCAGTGTCGAGCACGTGGACTTTGAGATCATTAAAAAATAATGATACCATAAATGTATCTTATGTTTAACATAAGTGTCAAACATGTTTTGTCAAATTTTTTGTCAATTATAACAAACATAAAATAATTACATTGTTAAATTTTACACTAATTTTAACAAAAAATTAGTTATTGTATTGCTTAAACATGACAAAATGAAGTATTAATTTTAAATAAAAAAAATTAAAAATGCAGTTTAATCTTTGCCTATCTTGCGGCGTCCCCTTTCTCCCCATGTCGGATGAGTACATCGACTTTGACAGCGTGGGCAACCTGTCCATCCTCTACTTCCAGAAGCACGTGCGCAGGAGCGAGGCCATGATGGCGTCCGTCGTGAATCCTTTGTTCTCCTCGCAAAAGTTTGCAGCCCACGTCATCCACAAGAGCCACCACGCGGACGCGCTCGAATTCATGTCCGCGAACAGAGAGGACGGGGACCTCGCGGAGTTGGAACCCACAGACCCCGCGGGCGTGTTCCCGTTTTTCAGGTCGCCCACGACAGCCAATAGGCAGGCCCTCGGCGCGTTCTGGGGGACCCCTTCGCAGGAGCAGAGGTTCAAATTCGAAGAACTGGCGGCATTCGTCGAAAACGCGGCCCTCACCTCAGGCTACGTGCTGGACGTGGACCAGACGGTGGACTGCTGCAGGGGCTGCAACATGACCATGACCATGGAGTTCTGGTTCCGCTACCACCTCTACAACCCCGCCAACGCGGCGAGGCTCATCCCAGCCGACGCCATCACAGTGGTCAAGATGAACGTCACGGGCAGGCACGTCCGCGACGACTGGTCCAGGTGGAGGTTCGCGGTCAACAGGGAGAACTACACGTTCCCCTCGGATGAGTGGAGCAAGGGGAGGGACGCCATGGCTGCAGCGGTGGCCTACTACCTCCACGCGTGCCTGCCGTTTGACGACAGCGAGGTGAAGACCCTCCCCGAGAAGAAGAGGCTGTACCTCTCCCTCTGCTGGACCGTTCTCGAGATCGCGTGCCTGCTCTGCGAGCTCAAGATAGGTCCCGAGAGTAAGGGGACGAAAAAGAAGAGGCAGTGCCCCAAGAGCCACGTGGGGGCCATCGAGCTCTACGTCTCGCACTTCTGCTGGAGGCTCTACACCATGACCAGGCCCGCGCTCATGCTCTTTGGCTTCGAGCGCTGGCACCAGATCTACTTCTGCGAGGCGGTCGGCTGCAAAGAGCTGTTCCCCCGCCGCCAGTTCGGGCAGCTCATCGTGGACGAGTTCGCCGGCGACGTCAGCCTGATGACCTCGCGGAAGCTGCTGCGCTTCACCTTCAAGAAAGTGTGGTCGATATTCCAGGCCCTCGAACCCCTGGCGGACTTCCTCTGCGCGCGGTACGAGCGAATCCCGCCGAACGTGGGGTTCTACTTCCTCAACCCCGACAGCCTCGAGGCGGTGTACACGCTCGCCAACGGGGGGCACGAGCCCAGCTTCGACTCCTACGCCTCCTGCCTGGGCGTCGACGCGCTCCTCAGCAGGCTCCTCGACACGTGCAGGGACTTCGACGAGGAGACCCGCGCGCTCCTCGCCAGCTTCAGGACCTCCTGGCGCAACGCGGAGATCGCGGCGGTGTCGCGCGCGCAGTACGGGGGGAGGGAGGCCAGCAGGGCGAGGGTGGACTATTTACTGTGCAGGGTCCTGGACCCGCCCGAGGGCTACCCCGCCAGCAGGGAGGAGCTGGCCAAGATCTTGAGGGGGCCCAAGTGCAGCGCCTGGGCGGCCGTCCTCCCCCTGCACCAGATGGGCGCGTTCAGCGGGTAGCCCTGTGGGTGTTGCGATGAAATTAAGTCCTGTTTTCTTGGTAGGATTCCCACGTTTCAATCGGGTGGCCTAGCGCGTCCAGGGACTTGATTATCAGACCCGACCATACAGGCTGAAGTTCAGAGTAATGCTTGTTTATGTAACGCCGAAAAAGATTTTGCCTCCCGCCTATTTTTGTGGATAGTTGTTGTTTGCGATATTCGTAAAAGAGCTGTATGTCGTAATTTCTGTTGGCAAAAACGGACGTGATCACCTGACAGCGGACCCGTACCTCGTCCAGTATGCCCCACGTATGCTCGTCAACTTCTTTTTTGCATATTTCGAATGGGTCTTCGAAAATCATGGAATTCAGGTAGAAAGGGTATTTTCGGCCAGGTTGGTATTTTTCGCGCTTCCTGTTCAAGTATTGGCGAAGGCCTATGCCAAAGTTGGCTGGGTTGAGGTAATCAATAGCGTATATGATATTATCATCTATAATGGGCAGGGCTTGCCTTGCTTGTTTTGTCTGGTAGATCCACATTTTTGTGTTTTGTCTGGCATTGACAAATGTGTCGTGATTTGGCGTGGCAATGAAAAAGACCTGGTACGGGAGGTATGTGTATACTGACTCAGGGGACTGTGCAAACGCGGGATCGTCATGAAGGTCCAAGACCACCAAATAGTAGGTGTAGAACCTTGCGGATCTATAGAGACAGTGCGTGTATTTTTGTGCATTAAAATCTTGCATTATCATTGCAGGTATTGTGTCATGCACAGGGTCGTGCTCCACTGAGTGCATCATATTGGCCATTATGGCGGTCATTTCTGCTTCGTTATACGGGCGTCTCTTGCCATTCACACGGGGGCAGAACGTGATAACGTTTTGATGACCGCCCTCTGCCAAGGTTATTCCAATGTCATTTAAAACTGGAAGACTAGTGCGACTGGACATCATGACATTTTCTTTTTGGAATGCCTGAAACATATCAAACTCATGTGACTGTAATATGCCACTGGGATGTAAAAGTTGTATGTTTAAGTTCAATCTGTTCATTAGAAGATGGTGTCTCATGTATTGAGTGAGGTACACAGACAAAAATTTTGAGTTTGGAATGCTTTTCCCCACCAATATGGGCGGAGTATCAAACGTCATAGAGATCAGCATGGCATAGTTGTCCCTCATTGTGTATTGTGCGTGGAATGTGGATCCTACAATATTTGTAACAGCAAGTTTCCCTTTTGTGTCGTCAAGAAAATCGATGAGCATTTTACAGTTGAAGGGTTGGTTTGTTCGGTTTGCTAAGCCCCAATGCATGGCATGTAGATGTTCGCGTATAATACACAGCAAACCCTGTAGTAAATAGAACATATTCTCTTTTGTGTGAAGATTATAAAGCCTGTAAAATAAGGAAGTTTCTGTAGTGAGCATGTATGTGACATTTGAAGTTTCCTGTGGGGAGCTAGTCATTTTGTGATTCACTGTAATGTCGTGAACAAGCCTGTGAAATTCAAAGTCTATGATAGATTCAAAATAATCTAATGATGGTACTTGCACGGGAGTTTCAGTTAAGTCCTTGACTGTTGTAGAGAATGGCAGATCCCAAACGTCACTATTTCTTTCTCTTGACTCTTGAAAATAGGAATAATCAGTTGGCTTGTAGTTCATAGTTAAATCCCATTTTTTTTTGTTGTAGATGCTGCTTTCTGCAATGAAGGGCTGTCTGTAACCGTTCTTTAAAGCTTCGAATCTGTATAACTGCAAATTTCGTTGTAGTCGTATCCTCTCTTCCAGATTTATCTTCTTCTGTTGCATGCATTCCCGCAGCTGTTGTTTTGTGGATGAAATGTCTGCCATGAGAGACTCATTCACATTTAGGATTTTTTGAATGGAGTGTTTTAGTTTCAAGCCGTAATCAGTTGTGTCGTCGACTCGCTGGGAGACTGAATCGAACACCATAATATGTGGTGTGAAGCTTTTGATTTTTATACAATTGCCCAGACAGAAAACCCTTCCGAACTGTGACACAATACACAATCACGTCGAAAGAACCAGGCGGAAACCCCTCCCAAACTGCAGCGAAATATATGAATTTTCTCGCTGTGCAGAGGAGAGAATGAACTGCATCCTGGAGGCAGTGGCGGGGACCTACCTCTACTGGCGCGGCAGGGTCATGCCGCCGCCCGTGGAGGAGGAGATCTACTCCGCGCAGGACAGCCTGGAGGACTGCAAGAAGACCATGCTCGGCAGGGAGAGGGAGCTCATGGACGAGTACGCCAGGCTCGGCGACGCGGCGCTCAAGTGCAGGAACGCGGGGGAGGCCGCGGCGGCGCGCGGGAAGCTCGTGGAGAGGCGGAGGGTGGGGAAGAGGCTCGACAAGCTCAGGAACGGGCTCCACCTCGTGGAGTCCCAGCTCGACGCCATCAAGACCAGCGAGCTCGACAAGGAGATCATGCTCAGCCTCAAGGCCTCCACCACCGCCATGAAGAAGGCGGGCATGGGGCTCGCAGTGCAGGACGCGGAGCAGGTCATCGGGGAGCTCGACGAGCACATACGCGAGATCCAGGACGTCACGTCGGTGCTCGCCAACCCCATCGGCGCGGACGAGGAGGTCGACCTCGACGAGGAGCTGGAACTGCTGGGCAAGGTCGAGGCCGTGGCGAGGCCCGCGCGCGACGTGGCGGTGGCGCCGGTGGTGCAGGACAGGATGGAGAGGGAGCTCGTGCTCTCGTGATGCGAATAAAGTAATGTTTATTGTTTTCAGTGTCACGCGGGCGATGCGCGAAAGAGCGGGCCCGTTCTAGGCACCGCACAGGACCTGCGCGGCGTAAACCGTGGCCGTGTTCGCGAGAAGTGCGAGCTGGGGAGCAGTGATTCCTCTGTTGGGAACAAGCTCATGTTTGGCTTTCAATGCATGAGTCAAATTTTCGATTTTGACAGCAAAATCCATTTGTCTGCCAGTTGCTTGAAAAAATATGAACAATGACTCTGCAGGTCTGACATGTTTTGTGCACTTTCCGTTTCGAGGCAACTCTTGATTCTCTTTGCCTACCCGTATTTTCCATTGTTCATCTGTGCTCGAAATATCCACTCGCAAGCTTTCGTATCTCCAAATGCGCAGAGGCGGGTGTTTCGCTGAGAAAACGCCGAATCGAGTCCAATGAACGTGTTCGTGTTCATGTTGGATGTTAAACTCGAACTCTGTTGTGCCATTGTAAACGATGACACGAACGTATGTAGCCATGAAAGAGACTCAAGGCTGTTAATCATGGTACGAGATCGAATTTTTATACGAAATAAGTTGCAAGAAATCGACACGAAAATAAGTAGAAAAAGTGTTTATTGAAGCGTCGAACCAGTCAGGCGCGCGAGGCGAGTCGCCGCGAGGCGTGGAGTGGGCAGGAATTTTCAGGCGCCGTCGCCGAGACGGGCCCGCTTGGCGGCGGGCTCGGGGCCGGCAGCGGCTTTCAAAGTCTCTTTGTCGGGGGTATTGAAGATGAAAACGTATTCCGGTTTGTACATCTTTCCAGTTGGATCTGCAATCTGTTGGTAGATGATGCAGACTCCCGTGGCTATGTCCACGGTAGTCTCCTGGGTCCGGGGAGGCTTGCTCAACAGGTACGTTACCCTGCCGTCAGCATAGTAGTCGCACCCTCCCTTCATGGGAAACGTCACTGTGGTGTTTTGCACAGTAATGGGCGTGCGGGATGCAATTGGGCTCGCAATTGTGATGAGGGGATAGTCTGAAAATGGCTTTCGGGCTATTTGGACACAACCAGCTGAGCCGACAGTCTCTACAGACCAATAGGGGTTAGGCAATTTTTTGTAGTTTGCCAGATTTTTCACAGTGGACGTGTTCATCTCTTCATGTTGAAACCCCATGTTGAACCTTGCGCAAACAGTGGTTTTAGGCGGGGCCTCTTTGTACAGCTTTTGTAAGTAGCGTTCGACGTGGCCTTTAGCGTGCTCAGGAATTCCGATGACATGAAAGTCGAAAACGGGGGGCCAAGAAAAGGTAGTGACAGGGAGCGACATGGCACGGTAGGTAACGCGTCTATTCTCACCGGGAAAATCTATTTTAATACGACTTGAACCACCGAGAAATCACGGCGCGTCCGAGCCCTGCGCGAATATGCAGAAGGACGTGGTGGTCGGGGTAGACGCGAGCTTGCCAATGAGGGACGAGACGCGCCACACCATCGAGTCGACCACGTCCTGCTTCGTCATCTCCTCGTTGTGCCGCGCGTCCTCTAAGTACCGCGTGGTCTCCAAGAGGGTCTCCATAAACGTCTTGGGCGTCGCGTAAAACATGGATACGCGGGTGAAAGGAATGATCGAGCGCGAAAGAGGCGATCGCGCGCGTTTATTAAAAAACGCCTTGCGTGAGGCATGCATGCTTAGAAAGAGAGTTACAGAGAGAGGCATGCAGGTTTAGAGAGAGAGAGAAAGAGAGACAAGGCTCAAGCCTCGTCCGCATCGGCGAACTTGACGCCGTGGTCCACGGCGGAGACGGTGCGCGACGCCACCTGGCTGAGCTGCATGGACTCCGGCGAGGGCGAGTCCGAGCGGTGGCGGCGGTGGGCCGGCTCGTCCGAGGCGTCGCTGTAGGTGCGCTTGAGCGACGAGGGGCTGGGCATCGTCTCAGTGCACTCCACCGAGGGCTCGAGCTGAAAGACCGACATCTTGTCGGAGAGGAGCTCGAGCTGTTCGTCGGCGTTCCTCGCGACGTGCTTGCCGTCCTCGCCAAACACCCCGACGAGGGCAGCGGAGAGGCACACGCCCATCTTGTTAAGGCCGGGGAACGGGTGAGGGGCGGCGAAGAGGTCGGGGCGGAAGCAGTTGTAAAGCTCGTACTCGAGCCCATTCTCCGCCAGCTGGTCCACGACGGCGGCAAACTCCCTCACGCTGTTCTGGTTTGTGGCCCAGATGTCGTTGTCATTGATCTCGAAGAAGTAGATGTCGGAGGCTGCGACCCCGGCCTTGGCGGCGAGGGCGATGAGGAATTTGCAATAATCATAAGTGCAGAGGCCGAGCAGCTTCCTGATGCAGCCGGCAATCATCACGTCACCCGAGATGCGGTCCCAGGTCTCCTTGTCGAAATTTTTGATGTACCGGCTGGAGCGCGTGCACTCCTTGAAATCCTTCGATGCCCACGTCTTGAGCATGTGTTCCTCGTCCTTGTGCAGGGCGGAGCAGGCGAACTTGAAAAACATCTCGTTGCATTTGAAATTGACATCCGCGCCCGAGACCTTGCACGTCATGTCGTCGCCCCGCTTGTTCGAGAACCCCTCGCGGTAGAAGCCGAAGATCAAGCTCTCCTTCGGGAAAATTTGGCCTGCGCGAACTTGGCGGACGTAGAAGCTCTCGCACATGTGAGGCACGATCGTTCCGTCCTTCGAAAGCGTCAGGAAGGGGAAGCGCGGAGGGTCCACCTTCATGGGAGTAGGTGTCTTGATGGCCTCGTGGACATTGGCTGACAGATAGATGGTAGGCGGCTTGAAGGTCTTGAAGTCCATGTTTCTTTCGAAATTGCTCTGATTTGCGCGGCTGGTTTGTTTATATTTCAAACTGGGAGCTGTGAATTTTTTTTGAATTAAATTATTTTAATTTTTTGGGTGCCACAGCTCAATTTTAAAAATTAAATTGACCCTTCGCATTTTTCATGCAGGACGAATGCCTGTGCGTAGCTTCGCTGTGTATGTGCCTGGGAGTCGTTGCATCCACTCGTGTTTGCGTTGAATATTATTATTTGTGTTGCCATGTAAATTTTTGACAGAGACTCCTTGAATTTTTGAGTGTTTATCAATGAATAAAGTTTTTAGCTGCATCTTTCGTTTTGAATTCATGATAGTCAAGTCTTTTCAACTGTGTATTCGTGTTCCCCGAGCCGTCTGAAAATTGTATATGGGTTCCCCGAGCCGTTTGAAAATGTTATATGGCTTCCCCGAGGCCTTTCATTGCTTTATTTTTGTCTATTCCTGAACAATCCGCGTTCCCCGAGGCCCTAATGTGCATTGTTCCGCAGGGATATCGATTTCAATGCCCTCCTCGAGCCCATGGACATGCGCACGGCGAAGTCTAAGATTGGCAAGGCCTTGCGATCGTGGAGGGCGAACAAAACCATGAAGGAATTGGCTTGGCGATACAAGTTCACGGGGGGCGTGGGGCGCTTCACGACTTCATGGTGCTTTCTCTCTCGATTTATTTCCTCGAGTGCGTAGTTTTTACAAACCGATGTCCACAGCTTTGCCAAGAGCATACGCCTATGTCAGCAGCCGCTTTTCAAGGGCGCGTGCATGGCTCTGTTCAGGAGAATAGAGTATCTGACGCGCAGGGCACTGGTGAAGGCGCAGCAGCTCCCGGGCGACATGCAGCTCCTCGAGAGGGGTCCAGCCGTGGTGTATTGCCTGCTCATTCATAGGTTTCGCTGATTGAATTTTTTGTTTTGGTAATTCCGAAAAGCTCACGCGTGTAGCACAGGTACCCCACAAATCTGTTGAAGGAGAACACGGAGATTAGCAGGGCGCTGCGGGATGCGTGCCAAGAGCTGAGCGAGGGCTTCAACAAAATCATCGAGGGCAGCGGGCGCGTCTCCTTCGCGGAGGCCATGTATTTCCGTGCGTGCACGGACAAGGCGCTGCAGCTGTTTGACGAGTGGAAGGAGTTCGACAAGGAGCGCGTCATGAGGGAGCTCCGCGTCAAGTACTTCGCCTGCGCCCTCGTGAAGCACCGCTTCACCACGCTCGTCGAGGGCAGCGTCCGGGTACCCTCTTTGCTGCTTTTTTGTTATTATTGTAGTGACACCCTACTAACATTCACCAACAGTCCCTGCACTACTTCCAGTCAAAAGAGCGCATGATACTCGACACCTACCTGGAAAAAGCAGGCGAGACGGCGCTCAAGGCCATGGTGAACGCGCGTGAGATCGCCCAGATCAAGCCCCTCGGCCCCAAGAGGATCGTGGCCTCCCTCCAGCCCCCCGCGGTGAACCCCATCGACGCGCCCTACGACCTCACGCCCGAGCGCATCGTGTTCGAGACGACCTTCAACCCCAGCTTTTACATAGGATACACGAGCGCGTCGCGCGGGGGTCGCCTGGTCGAGGAGAGGGCCGGCCGCGTCGCCAAGGAGATTGCCAGGAAGATGGTTCGGCAGGAAACAAACTTCGGCAGGTGCGCGCGCTGTCCCTCTCGCTTGCTCTTTTCAATGTGTTGCATTGTGAATAGTTATTCTTTGCCAGGATGCTGCACAACATCCTGGATACGCTGCGCGACTTCTCAATCGACGGCATGGAGACGATGGGGCCGTCCCAGTACCTCACCGCGGCGTGCGCTGTGCAGGCGCCCCCGCCGCCCAGAGAGTGCATGGCCATCTTGCTGGACCTCTGCTCCCTCCTCATGTGCAACTCGCAGCCCCTCCGCGTGCTGGCGGCGCAGAACCTGACCGTCTCCATCGTGCACAGCTGCTTCGGCTGCGACCTCACCTACGACGTGGTCGCGCAGAGCTACGAGGCCTTCCTGGTCTACCTGCGCAATTACAAGATCGACCATTTGAATGCAAAGATGCAGTGCAGGCACTACTTCACCACGGACATCAACTGGATCAACAGAGGCGTCGAGGTCAGTCCATACACTACTATTGTGTTGGCTTGCAAATGGCTACAACATAACATATGTATTTTTTTAGGACAAGGGCATCACCGACGGGGCGCTCGCCGTCATCGCGCAGAGCTGCGGCGTACTCAAGGGGGCAAACCCGAACTTCGAGGCCGACCTGGCAGCGATGAAGGAAAACAAGGTCAGGGCCCTCTTCTACTGCTGCACTTTCAACCTCATCAAGATTGGGGAGGACGAGCGGGTGCTGCCGGGGATGTGGAGGATCGCGGAGCACAAGCTTCAGTACGTGCACGCGCAGCTGGAGTTCACCTACTACGCGAGCTGCATCCTCGCGTTCGCGGCGAGGCCGGAGTGCAAGGCCCCCGCAAAGTTCCCGGACGAGCTCAACGCCTTCTTCAAAAAAACGGAGCCGGCCTCGCTGTCGTCCAAGGAGGTCCGCGAAAAGATCATCAACTTCCTGTGCGAGAAGGGGGGGCTCGAGTGCAGCGCCTACATCATGAAGTGCGTGGAGAAGGAGCCAGGCACGCGCGCGGAGAAGCGCGAGGAGATCACGCGCAGCATCATCACCGGCTACGAATACCGCGGGCCAGCCTACATGGCTGCGAAGGTCAAGAGCGCGCACACGTGCTACCTGCGCACCCTGCAGATCCTGTGGCACCTCAACGCGAAGGTGTTCGCCGGCCTCGTCAAGGTCTACGTGCAAGGCGTTCAGAAAACGTGAGCTTTTCTTGGTATCACCGGCCTCGTCAAGGTCTACCTGCGCGGTATTGAGAAGGCTTGAGCTTTTCTCGGTATCACCGGCCTTGTCAAGGCGTTCAGAAAACTTGAGTAAATTGTATTGAGTAAAGCCCTGAATCACTGCACGCCCACCACGATGGGCATGAGCTCCACGTAGCCGTTGTCGCGGTTCCACTGCATCCCCTCCAGCATCTTGAAGTAGGCCTCGTCGAAGCACATGTAGGACTCCTTCTTGCTCTTGGACCGCAGCCGCACCACGCACTCCGCGTCCTGCACCCAGATGCTCTGCGGGCGCTGCACCCTCGGCGCGGACGTGGGGAAGGCGCCGCAGTGCACGTAGTCGCCGAACATGGACCCGAAGCAGTTGCCGCGCGGGGGGCCGCGGAAGAGCCACACCCCCTCGCTGGGGTGCATGGCGCACGCGACGCCGTTCATGCTCCTCGTGGTGTCGGCGCACGCGTTGTACACAGCCACCCGCTCCCTGCCCCGCACGCTCATCCGCGCGATGTCGTGCTCCACGGTGTCGGTCGTAGGTATGGCCATCTGCGCCGCGCGGTACGCCTGGATGTCCTGGATGTGGTTGAGCTTCAGCCCGAACTCGTCCGCCAGCATCTTGATCAGCCGGCACCGCGACCGCTGGCACCCCTTGCGCAGCCACCACGCCTCCTCCGACTCGCACACGTCCTCCGCCGTCCAGTGCCGCCCGGCGTCGATGACCAGGTTGCAGAAGGCGTCCGACGCCCGGGACATGCCGCCCGAGCAGGCCAGGAACAGCCGGTGGGACCGCGCGTCCCGGTTGAAGCCCCGCACGTAGGCGTGGTAGACCCCGATCCTCTCCGGCACCTCGGGCGTCCAGTGCCGGCTGTCCACGCTCAAGAGGCCCGTCGCGGACACGGGGCCCGAGGGGGTCACGCTGCTCGCGTTCTCGGGGATGCAGTCGAGCGTAGCAGGCACGCAGTCCGACTCCACCCGCGCCAGGAACTCCAGCATCTTCCCTCGCGCGGCGGGGGGGTCGCTCATGAGCTGCAGGATGACCTCCTCGCGCGCCTGGCACTCCACCACGGTGTGCCCGTGGAACATGGTGCGCACCAGGGGCAGCTGGCTCCCCAAAAGGAAGGGCTCGCAGTCGAACCGGAAGCCCATCATGTCCTGGTACTCGCTGATGTGGTGCGTGGGCATCACCAAGAGGGAGCTCCGCTCGTCGGAGGACAGCATGGCCTCGCACGTCGTGGACTCGTCCTTGGTCAGGTCGTGCAGCGCGAATCGACCGCAGAGACGCTCGCCGGCCATTTTCCGTCCGAAAGGCGAGTATTTATGCTCGAACGGAGGGCAAGGCCAAATGCCGCGCAAGAAGTCGGGGAGCGCAAAAAGTGTGGGGACTGTGACAAGTGGACACGGTCAAATGCCGCGCAAGAAATCAGGGAGCGCAAAAAGTGGGGGCGCGACCAATGGGCACAAAGAGGTGGCGGAGAAAGGCCACGACTTTCAGAGGCATGACAAACTCATGGGAAAACTCCGCCGTCTGCACGACACACACGCAGAATGCGAGTCGCTGGGGCAGAGGATCGAAGGGGCAGTCGCAGGCGCAAGCAGAGGGGAGCGCAGGAGGGCCTGGGACGCGCTGCAGAAAATGCAGCTCGCCCCGAGGTTCAGGGGGGTGGCGAGGGCCAGGCTGGGGGCTCAAATGCTAGCAACTCAATGGGTAACGGATGCTATTCATGATTTGGGGTCCACATTTCATACACTTGCGGAAAAGTATACAGGATCAGAACGTGGCAGGATAGAACGTCTTGCATCGCGTGGGTTGTATGAATTGTTACGTTCATATAATTCTGAAGATATTCGTGATAATTTAGATTCATTTCTAATAGAATGCATGTATATGTCTGCTTTCGTAAATATAATGCAACGACAAACATTTTCAGGTTCAAAAGTGTTGACTTTCTTTGATTTGATGAATCAAAATAATATTATATTAACACCAGAAGAAATAAAAATTCTTGACCAAAGTGGATTTTATGCTTTGTTTTATGGTAATGTATTTCTTACAATATTGACAGAGGACGAGCGAACCATACTCAAACAAGAACGTGCTGCAAGGACAGGCAGGCTATTGCAATGCTACATGTTATTTGGAGCTTTATTGAACATAAGAGATTTGTTATGTGAACACTATGAATTCATGGGAATAAGATATCATTCAGCAAAATACTCAATAAAATTGAATCTTACTGAATTTCCATTGTTTAGAAAAAGTAGAGCAGTAGATGAATTATGGAAATTCATTCTGAAATACAAATATCCTATGCCAGATTCCACACAGCCTGCAGAGCCCAGACCAGTAACACCGCCGCCTGCAGAGCCCAGACCACGAACACCGCCGCCTGCAGAGCCCAGACCACGAACACCACCGCCTGCTATGGAGAAGTCAAGATATATGCTAACTGTTCATGAATTTAAGGAGCTATGCAAAACTGTCGAATTAACGATTGATAAATTGGAGTTACAACTTGATCTTCAATGGTTCAATCAAATTAAATCGTGGTATGAAGATGGAGGACTTGAACGATTGAAAAAAGAATATGAAGATAGACCATGGGACGGAACAAGATTTACTTATGAATTGCACTGTGCTTTCCTTTTCAAATTTTTTTCAATAATGCAAAAATATACAGCGTCATCTCAAGGTTTCATTCATTTTAAAACGATATTATTTCTAAATGATATTAATTTATCTGATGAAGATAATAAGGTGTTAAGTGAAGAAGTGCAGCATTCACCTATTAATTTAAACCCCATAGCTATAAAGTTAAGTCTCGTGGAACGCAGACGCATAGTAGAGTTTACAGAGAAACACACAGGAATATTAGCAGATGCAGGAAGGCTATACCTTTCTATGAACACACTACTGCCGTTCTTCTGTGTGTTTTACAATAGGTTAAAGTGGTATTATCATCATAAGTATTATGATCAGAAGCGTCATGGCACGGAAGCACGAAAGCTGTTTGGCCCATGCAAAGAAGTGGAGAAGGTACTTGAAATTGTTGAAGAAGAAAAGAGGCATCCAGTTGTACCTCCCGAACCGCCTCGACGTCCTGCACCACTAGATCCCCAAAAAATGGAGCCAGAAGATACAATTGCACCTCAACACCACTCCCAACCACGCGTACCACAAGTTGTGCCATTTAAAGAATATCGCACAGAGGAAACCAAGCCTGTGAAAAAAACAAGGGGCCCCGACAAGAAAGGTGAGCCAGATGAAAAGATCTACATAAGAGTCCGCGACAAAACAGGGGAAGTGGAGGATGAAGAATACGTATCTCTCGTGGAGATCATCCAAAGGTACCACGAAAGAATGATGACTCGCGGAAAGAAAGAGGCGACAGAACGAGGCGAAAACGAAGGAAAGATCCCAGAAACGCCGGTGGATACTTCGGACAAGACGAAACCTCCCAGATTCATACCCAGAGAAAAATGGCGCGAGGAACGCCAGGAGCCCGATGAACGGCGCAAGCGTGAGAAGAAGGTACGAGATAGAGAACGTGAACAGCGTGTGATAGATGGGGCACGTAAAAAGTCCCCCCAATATGGCAGTGGGAAAAAAGAAGATAAAAAACAAAAAGGTACCAATCCATTTGATGAGGAGTATGAAGAAGTTAGGACAATAGAAGTATAACTTTTCAACCCACGCACAGCGCTGCAGGTGTATAAAGCCTGTCCCACTCCCCCCTTGAGAGAGCATGGCGTACAGCATGGGCAAAGCCGCCAAGTACCGTATGGGGGCGAGGCAGCGGGACATCGCGGAGAGCTACCAGTTGCTGTTGGAGCTGGTGACGTCCGAGCCCACGCTGCAGCAGTGCTTCAAGATCATCGAGTCCACCTGCCTGTCGCAGGGGGTCTACTGCCGCGTGGACGGCGCCGACGTCACGGAGCGTTTCCAGCAGCACCTGGACGAGCACTACGTCCCCTTCCTCAAGAGCGCGATACGGGCCTTCTTCGCCTACGGGTTCGTCCCCTACAGGATCAGGAAGATCTCGCGTGGGGACAGGGTGCCCGAGGTGCTGCCTGCGGGCACCTTCACCTGGCACACGGAGCTGGGCCGGAATGAGAAGACCAGCTACAGCTTCCAACCGCGGGGCCGGCACAGGGTGACCGACGACGAGACGCGCATGGTGGTATACCGGGTGTCGCCGCGGGCCGGCGGGTGGAAGGAGGAGGACGTGTCCATCTACGTGTTCAAGGAGCCCGCCCTGGACGTCTGCACCGACTCCATGCTCTACGCCACCGTGCCCTCGCCCCTCGCGCACGTCCTGACCGACTACAAGAACCTCCGCCAGGCGCAGATCAGGCGGTCGCACGCCGACGCCTGGAACACCACGGCGAAGATAATCTCGACCTTCGACCCCAAGCTGCGCGTGGAGGACAACCCCAGCCAGTACCTCATGGACTTCGTGCACGAGGCCTACTACGACCCGCCCGCCCTCGGCCCCAACATGTTCCCCCCCATCGAGGCGCACAACGTGTGGCAGCGGGAGTCGGTGATCCGCCGGCAGTTCCAGGAGACCCCCACGAATCACCTCCCCGACGTCTACGCCCTGCCCAGGGACCACCAGGTGGCCTCCCAGCAGATGCTGGCCCCCTGCGAGGACCTCGCCTGGCTCCTCGACAAGTACAGGAGGGACGTGTCCAGCATCACGGGGGTCCCGTACGAGATGTTCATCGGCAAGGACAGCCACACCCAGGAGACGGTGCGCAAGACCATCGCGTCCGGCCGGCTCTTCTCCACCAACATGCACGAGATCTGCAGGCACCTGCAGGCGATGCTCAGGCAGATCTACAGGGAGATCTACTCGAGGAACAGCCGGGTGGACTTCCTGATGGTGCCCATGCCCAGGCTCGAGGTGGAGACCATCGCCGACTTCAAGACCCTGTTCGAGATCGGCGCCCTCACGCCGGACATGTCCGTGAAACTGTCGAGGATCCTGCTGGGCGAGGAGCCCGGCGCCAAGAGGAGGAGGACCGCCAAGGGCGAGGCGGACGGCGAAGGGGAGGCGCAGTACAAGCCGGGGAAGGAGATCGAGGAGGCGTGGCAGAAGAAGGGCAAGACGAATTTCGGGGAGTGAACTGTTTTAAATAAAAATAATAGAAAAACACGCGAGACGCGCGAAACGAGCCCGTGGAGTATAATACCCGTCGCTCCGATAATCCCGAGACGATGATCCAGCCCATTTCGCTGCCGGACCCCAACAAGATGTCGAATCTGAGCGTGCCGCGAAAG
>Ga0172376_10003141_pt1 | contig 19730 bp, 12 predicted proteins | sample Lak35m_FD_121114 | JGI IMG/M metagenome (GOLD analysis project Ga0172376, IMG submission 121114) | Freshwater microbial communities from Kabuno Bay, South-Kivu, Congo - kab_092012_35m | ecosystem: Environmental > Aquatic > Freshwater > Lake | place: Democratic Republic of the Congo: South-Kivu... | reverse complement strand
TAAAAACACATTTTCAAACTGAAAGGCCGGGAAATCAATCCGGTTTCTCGATTTTGCAAAAAAATTCCCCCCCCCCCCCCCCGAGGAACACTATCTAAGGAACTCATGCCCGACGGTCTGCACCTTTCAGAAGCAGGATACGCAATTTGGGCCGAGGCGATGGAACCGATGCTCAAAGAGTGGCTGGCAGACTAGGCGGTCCGCAAGTGATGCGACCGGACGCAGCGACGCGAAAACTGATTACTGAAAACTGAACACTGATTACTTCCCCTCCCCCGCCGGGAATCGCCGCCGCAACGTCTCCACGAACACCGCATCCGCCCGCGCGCTCACCATCTCCAACGGCGAGTAGCCGCGCTGCCACGCCCAGCGCACCGCGAGCGCGATCAGGACGGCGGTGATCAGCATGTTCGGCCAGGCGTTGAGTGCCCACTGGCCGCTCCAGATCATGCGCGGGGTGGCGGAGAACGGCGCGAGGTAGGGGATGGGCCATTGGTCACCGTCCGGTCCGCGCGCACCGGCGAGGTCGCAGAGCAGATGGAGATGAAAGCTGAGAAATACAAGCAGCGCGGTCATGCCCTTGCGCTTTGCCAGGCAGGCGAAGACGACGGTCACAAGTAGGCAGAAGCCGAGGTTGTGCCCCAGTTCGTGGTGAAACTTTCCCCACCAGTCCGTCGCACCACGCGTGGCCAGGTCCACGACGATGCCGAACCCGTCGAGGTCGGGGATGACACCCGCCACGCTCACGAGCATCCGCTCGCGCGGGTTGAGTTCCGCCGTGTGCGCCAGCGCCCAGCCGGCGAGGAAGTGAGTGATGGGACTCATGTGGTTGCTCCGGGATGCTTCATCCACGCTTCGACCTCCCGGCGGGTCGGGATGCTCGATTGCGCGCCGCGTCGCGTGACCGCAATGGCCGCAGCGGCGCAGCCGAAGCGCGCCGCTTCGCGTGGTCCAGCACCGTCCACGAGCCGCGTAACGAACGCGCCGATGAAGGTGTGGCCCGCGCCGACGGTGTCCACGGCCTTGACCTTGTAGCCCGGCACATGGCCGGTGAACTCCGGCGTGTCGAGCCACACGCCGTTCGCTCCGAGCGTCACGAGCACGCGCGGGCAGGCGGAGCGGAGCTTGATGGCGACGGCGGCCCCGGCGGCGCTGGCGGCATCGCGCACCTCGGAGCCGCTGAGTTTGGCGGCCTCGTTTTCGTTCGGGATGATCCAGTCGCAAAGGTGCAGCAGCGCGTCGCCGACGGGCGCAAAGGGCGCGGGGTTCAAGATGGCTGGCACGCGTGCCTCGCGGGCGAGACGCAAGGTCGCTTCCACCGAGGGCAAGGGTGTCTCCAGTTGCACGACGACAGCCTTCGACTGCGCGAACAGGTCGCGGTTCGCCTCCACGTCTCCGGCAGTGAGCGTGTCATTCGCGCCGTTGGCCACGACGATTTGGTTCTGGCCCGTGGCGTCGAGGACGATCATCGCCGTGCCGCTCGCCACGTCCGCGCGCCGCGCGACCCCGCGCGTGCCGACGCCGGCTTCCATCAGGTTCGCCACTATCTCGTCACCGAACGCGTCCTGGCCGACCGCGCCGATGATGGCGGCGGGCATTCCCATGCGGGCGATGGCGTAGGCCTGATTCGCGCCCTTGCCACCGGGCGCACGGCGGAAGTTCTTTCCCAGAATCGCCTCGCCCGGCACGGGAAAGCGCGGCGCTTCGATGAACAAGTCCATGTTGAAGCTGCCGACGACGGTGACCATGCGCCGGTTGTAGCGGAGTTGCCGCCCTCCGGCCAGCGGAATGCCAGCGGAATGCCGGCAGTGCAACCCGGCTGAAAAACCGTGCGCCCGGCTGCGTCTGAGTGCCGTGCTTTCCCAGCGCTTGTTGTTGTGCCTGTTGCTCTCCCTCGCGGGGGCCGTTTCTGTCCGTGCCGCCACGCCGGAGGAGGGTGTCGCCTTCTTCGAGAAGCGCATCCGCCCGCTGCTCGCGGAGCACTGCTACGAGTGCCACGGCGGCAAAAAGGCCAAGGGCGGCCTGCGCCTCGACTCGCGCGACGGCTGGGCCAAGGGCGGCGACTCCGGCACCGCGCTCCTGCCCGGCAAACCCGATGACAGCCTGCTCATCAAGGGCGTCCGCCATTGGGACAAGGATTTCAAGATGCCGCCGGACACGCGGCTCGCGCAGACGCAGATTGATGACCTCATCCAGTGGGTGAAGCTCGGCGCGCCCGACCCGCACACGAACGCGCCAGCCGTGGCCGCCACCGCGCCGGCCAAGCCCGCCTACGGCATCAGCCTCGAAGAAGGCCGCAAGCACTGGGCCTATCAGCCGGTCAAGCCGCAGCCGCTCCCCAAGCTCAAGGACAAGTCCTGGCCGCGCAACGAGCTCGACCACTTCACCCTCGCCCGCATGGAGAAGGCCGGTGTCGCGCCCGCGCCCGACGCCGACCCGCGCACGTTCATTCGCCGCCTCACCTTCGACCTCACCGGCCTCCCGCCGACTCCCGAGGAAACTGAAGCTTTCGTGCGCGACTTCTCACTTTCTCACTCTCCCACTTTCTCACCGGCAAACGGGGCAGGTGGGAAAGCGAGCAAGCGGGAAAGTGAGAGCCGCGCCATCGCCGCCGCCGTGGACCGCCTCCTCGCCTCGCCGCACTACGGCGAACGCTGGGGCCGCCACTGGCTCGATGTCGTTCGCTACGCCGACACCTGTGGCAACGCCTCCGACTACCCGGTCCCGCAGGCCTACAAGTATCGCAACTACGTCATCAAGGCCTTCAACGAGGACAAACCCTTCGACCGCTTCATCCGCGAGCAGCTCGCCGGCGATCTCCTCAACGCCAAACTCGAAACGCCGAACCCGGAACTCGTCGTCGCGCCCGGCTACCTCGCCATCGCGCGTCACTTCGGCGGCGGCAAGGGCGAGCCGCACCTGACCATCGAGGACGCCATCGAAAACACCGGCCGCGCCTTCCTCGGCCTCTCGCTCAGTTGCGCCCGCTGCCACGACCACAAGTTCGACCCCGTCGCGATTCCCGACTACTATGCGCTCTACGGCATCTTCAGCAGCACGACCTTCCCGCACCCCGGCAGCGAGGGCATGAACCGGCCCAAGGACTTGGTCCCGCTCACTCCGAAGGCCGAACTCGAAGCCGCGACGAAGGCATGGAAGGACCAGCTCGCCGCCCTCGACGCCGACGTGAAGAAAGCCGAGGCCGCCAAGACCGCCGCCGACAAACTCCCCGAAGCGCCCGACAAGAAGGCCAAGGTGGATGCGGCCACGAAAGCCGTCACCGCCGCGAAGGCGAAGCACAAGCAGGTGAACGACACCGTCCCCTACGAACTGGCCTACGCCGTCGCCGACAGCAAGCCCGCCAATGCCCGCATCCATGTGCGCGGCGACCCGACGCGCCTCGGTGAGGAAGTCCCCCGCCGTTTCATCCAGGTGCTCGGCGGCCAGCCGTTGCCGAAAGACTGCGGCAACAGCGGCCGGCTTGACCTCGCCAACTGGATTGCCGACCCCGCGAACCCGCTCACCGCCCGCGTGTTCGTGAACCGCCTCTGGCAGCACCACTTCGGACGCGGCCTCGTCACCACGCCCAACGACTTCGGCACGCGCGGCCAGGCCCCGACGCATTCCGAGCTGCTGGACTTCCTGGCCAGGAAGTTCATCGAGAGCGGCTGGTCCGTGAAGGCGATGCACCGGCTCATCCTGACTTCGCGAACCTGGCAGCTCGCGAGCAGCGAATTGCCAACGAGCGAGGTAGGGCGCGCTGTCCCCAGCGCGCCGGCTGGGCGTTCGGCAGACCCGGCGGCGCGCTGGGGACACACGCGCCCTACCAGCGGCGGATTCTTCGGCTTCTTCCGCAAGTCCGCGCCCTCGTCAGCCGACCTCTTTGCCAAGAACTCCGCCAAAGACCCGAACAACACCCTCTGGTGGCGCGCCGAGCGCCGCCGCCTCGACGCCGAATCCATCCGCGACGCGCTGCTCCACGTCAGTGGCGACCTCGACGCGACCGTCGGCGGCGCGCATCCCTTCCCGCCCGTGCATACCTGGGGCTTCACGCAGCACAACCAGTTCTTCGCCAACTACGACAACCGCCAGCGCACGGTCTATCAGATGCAGCAGCGCCTGCGGAAGCACCCCTTCCTCGCGCTCTTCGACGGTGCGGACCCGAACTCCAGCACCGCCACGCGCGAGCCGAGCACCACGCCGCTGCAATCGCTCTTCATGATGAACGACAAGTTCGCCCACGAGCAGGCCGCGAAGTTCGCCGCCCGCGTGCAGCAGGGAGAACCCGACGAAGCCCGCCAAGTGGAACGCGCCTTCCTCGCCCTCTACGCCCGCCCGCCGCAGCCCGATGAACTGAAAATGGCGACGGATTACCTCGCGCAATTCCGGGAGAAGCTCGCCGCGAAGAAGCTTCCGGCCGACCAAGCCTGGTTCAGCCTCAGCCGCGCGCTGCTGGGGGCGAATGAATTCCTGTATGTGGATTGAACCAGACTTCTCACAGAATCATGGTCCACAAAATCATGATTCTGTGGACCATGATTTTGTGAAGTTTCCCAAAACATCCTGCGGCGGCATTGGAGCGTTCACGCTGATTGCGCTGGCAATGCTGGTCCAGCCCATATGTCGTGCGGCTGAAGCTCCCGCCGACTTGAAGCTCACCGGCGACTGGCAGGTGAAGGTGACGGTGTCCGGCGCGCGGCCTGCCGAAGCAACCTTGTCCATCACGCCGCCCAAGTTGCTCACGGTCAGCGCAGAGAAATATGAGCCGCTCCCCGTCTTCAATCCCAAGGCCGGCGGCTGGGTGCGCGGGGCGCAGCTACGCCCGCTCCGTGCGCAGGAGACGACCACCGCCGGTTTGCTGGACCCGGACAGCCTCGTGCTGCGCGCCGGACCGGGAGCTGACGCTGCGACCTTCCGCAAGGGCACGGATTACGAGGCGGACCTGAACTGGGGCACCGTGGGCCGGCTCGCGACCGGCGGCATCAAGGAAGGCCAGCCCGTCTTCGCCAGCTACCGCCACGCGTTGCTGCGCCTCGATGCCGTCGTGCTCACGCGCGAAGGACGCATCGAACTTCGCCAGGGCACGCCGCGCGCCGCCGCCCCGTTGCCGCCGGAAACCAAAGCCGGCGAGCGCCGCCTCGCAAACATCTGGCTGCCGGGCCGCCTCGCGAAGCTCGCGCCGGAGCACTTGTTCCCCGTGCTGGAAACGGCTTACCCCGAGCCGATGAAGCCCAGCCCGGCCGTCGCTGAATTGCGAGTGCCCAAGGCGTTGAAGAAGCTCCGCTCCGGCGAGCCGCTGCGCATCCTCGCGTGGGGCGACAGCGTCACGGTCGGAACCTACGTGCCGAACCCGGCGAAGGAGCGGTGGCAGGAGCAGTTCGTGGCGCGGCTCCGCGAGCGCTTCCCGCAGGCGAAGATTGAACTCACCACCGAGGCGTGGGGCGGACGCAACACCGGCAGCTACCTCAACGAGCCGCCCGGCAGCCTGCACAACTACCGCGAGAAGGTGCTCGGCGCGAAGCCGGACCTCGTCGTGTCCGAGTTCGTGAACGACGCGGGGCTGACCCCGGCGGCGGTCGAGGAGCGCTACAGCAAGCTGCTCGCGGATTTCACGGGCATCGGCGCGGAGTGGATCATCCTCACGCCGCACTACGTCCGCCCTGACTGGATGGGCCTGACCCGCGAGCGCGACATTGATAACGACCCGCGTCCCTACGTCGCCGGCCTGCGCGCCTTCGCTCTGAAGCATGAAGTCGCCCTCGCCGACGCCTCGCTCCGCTATGGTCGGCTCTGGCGGCAGGGCCTGCCCTACAACACTCTGATGCTGAACTCGATCAACCACTCTGACCCGCGCGGCATGAAGATTTTCGCGGATGCCCTGATGCAACTCTTCCCATGAACCCGCTCACGAACCATAAGTTTTTGGCAAACGAATGGGGGCAGACGAATAGCCCGAAAAGTCTTCATTCGTTTGTCCCCATTCGTTTGCCACTTCTCCCTCTATGAACCGCCGCACCGCCCTCCGCTCGCTCGCCGGGAGTTCGCTCCTGCTGCCGGGCATCGTGTCCGACCTGCTCGCCGCCGATGCGAAGCGCGCCGCCAGTTCACCCGCCGCGCCCACCGACCCGCTCGCGCCAAAGCAGCCGCATTTCACGCCCAAGGCCAAGCGCGTCATCTTCCTGCACATGAGCGGCGGTGCGTCGCATGTGGACTCGTGGGATTACAAGCCGCGGCTGTTCAAGGACCACAACCAGCCCTACGAGGTGCCGAAGAAGATGCTGGAGGCGTTCGCACTGAACAACCGGAGCGAGGTGAAGTTTTACAAGAAGCCGGTCTGGGACTTCAAGCAGCGCGGCCAGTCCGGCCTGTGGATCAGCGAGCTGTTCCCCAAGACCGCCGAATGCGCGGACGACCTCTGCCTCATCCGCTCGATGTTCAACGACCACGCGGACCACGCGCAGGCCACGCTGGGCATCCACACCGGCTCGGTCACGTTCACGCGGCCCAGCGTCGGCTCATGGGTGAGCTACGGCCTCGGCACCGAGAACGCCAACCTGCCGAGCTTCATGGTCATCGCGCCCGCGCTGCCGTATGCCGGCGCGCAGGTGTGGTCGGCGGATTTTCTGCCCGGCTGCCACCAGGGCACGCGCGTAGTGCCCGGCCCGGAGCCGGTGCCGAACATCAATCGGCGCATCGCCGACTCCGAGTTGCAGGAAATGGAGCTGGGCCTCGGCGCGGCGTTCAACCAGAAGCACCTGCTCGCGCGAGGCAACGACCCGCAGCTCGCCGCGCGCATCAAGTCCTTCGAGACCGCTTACGGCATGCAGGCCGCCGCGCCGGAGGCATTCGACTTGTCGAAGGAAACCGACGCGACGCTGAATCTTTACGGCCTGCCGCGCGGCAGCACGAAGGGCTTCGCGTGGCAATGCCTCATCGCGCGCCGGCTCGCGGAGCGCGGCGTGCGGTTCATCGAGCTGATTGACACCGGCGCGTCCGGCAACTGGGACTCGCACGGCGACATGGCCGCGCACGGCCCGCTCGCGAAGAACGTGGACCAGCCGATGGCCGCGCTGCTGAAGGATTTGAAAAGCCGCGACCTGCTCAAGGACACGCTGGTCGTGTGGGCCACGGAGTTTGGCCGCACGCCGTTCAACACGGCCAAGGACGCGAAGGGCCGCGAGCACCACGCGCAGGCGTTCACCTGCTGGATGGCCGGTGGCGGCGTGAAGGCTGGTTTCAGCTACGGCGAGAGCGACGAGCATGGCAACGCGGTGGCGACGAACGGCGTCCACGTCCACGACTTCCACGCGACGATGCTGCATCTGCTCGGCTTCGATCACCTGCGCCTGACCTACCGCCACGCGGGCCGCGACTACCGGCTGACGGATGTGTTCGGGAACGTGGTGAAGGATGTTCTCGCGTAGGGAGTGGCCGTCGAAGGCGGGATGGACAGCCAGCTCATCGTCTGGACCGGTTTCACCGCATTGCCGCACATTGCGCAAGTCACGCTGGAGCCATGCGCAAACTGGCGACGAAATGTGCAAATGATCTCACAACGAGAGGGAGAAGGTGTGCCGTGGGGGTTGCTCCGCTGGTCCCACCCGCTGTTTCAATCGGAAGCTGGTTGCCAGGCGAATCGTGTCCTATTGGTGGCAGGCCGCCGCCGCGCATCACTCGCCGGACATGGAGAGGGTTGGGGTGACCGACGGGATTCGAACCCGCAACAGCCAGAATCACAATCTGGGACTCTACCATTGAGCTACGGCCACCGCTCGCGTGCGGGAAACTAGGGATTCACCCCCGGCGGGTCAAGCGCCTGCTCGTTGATCGCCCTTCGGACGTTCGCCGATTTTCGGGAGGAGGCGAACGGAGGAAGAGCGGGCGGCGCTGAATGAGATCATCTCGGGACGAAAGCAACGACCACAGGCGGGGTTGCCCCCCAAGGAGTGAGCTTTGCCAGGCCAGAGATTGGAGCAGGCGCAATCTGCCCGCTTTTCAAGCTCTTGCAGGAGTCGGAGGGGAAGAAGCCAAGGGTGGCGTGGCGACCCTACGGGGATTCGAACCCCGGTTACCGCCGTGAAAGGGCAGTGTCCTAACCGCTGGACGATAGGGTCGGCCTCGGACGCCGGGCATTTAGGCGGTTCGACTGCCACCTTGTCACGCCAAAATTCCGGCTCCTCCGCGCTCAGAGCGGGTGCTGCGCGAAAGCGAACTCCGCCACGGGCCGGCCACCGACAAGGTGCTCCTGGATGACGCGTTCCAAGACCGTCGGCGTGCAGGAGTGATACCAGGTGCCCTCGGGATACACGACGGCGATGGGGCCGCGCGCGCAGACCTGAAGGCAGTTGGCCTTGGTGCGATAGACCAGCGCCTGCGGGCCGACAAGGCCGAGTTCCTTCAGCCGGCGCTTGAGGTATTCCCACGACTCGACGCTCGCCTCACGCGGGCTGCACTTGGGCTTGGTCTGGTCCGCGCAGAGGAAGATGTGGCGGCGGAACGTTTCCACGCCCAGTTCGGCGACGAGCCGCTGCAACTCGGCCTGTAATTCCGCGTTCATGCTGCGGATAGGATTAACCACGGAAGGCGCGGAACACACGGAAGAAACCGAATCATCCGCACGGAGCGCAGGTCGGAGGCGCGAGCCGTGGTCGTCATGCAGTCCCCTTTCCCTTCCGCGTATTCCGTGTTGTCCGTGGTTGCCTTGGAAACCCCTGCCTCAAGCCTGCCGCGCGCCGCCCACGCCGAGCGACTTGGGCGTGAGGAGGAAACTCAGCGAGCCGTCCCGCTTGTCGGCGGTCTTCACGCAGGCGACCGCGCCCTTCGCCAGCTCCAGCGCCTCCGTGCGCTGCACGCCCAGCATCCGCCGCACGCGCGCGGAGAGCGACGGCTCATGGCCGACGAGCAGGACGTGGCCCGCGTCCGGCGGCAGGCGCACGAGCCAGTCGGCAAACGTGTCGGGGTCCGCCTCGTTCAGCAGGGCCGAGACTTCCTGGGCCTTGACGGGCTGCCTCTCGTTGGTGATGTCGAGCACGATGTCCACGGTCTGTTTCGCGCGGACCAGCGGGCTGGTGAACGCGAGGTCGAAGGCGATGCCCGCGCGGCGCAGGCCGCGCGCGAGCTTGCGCGCCTGCCGCCGGCCCGTGGGTGAAAGCGGGCGCCGCGCGTCATCCACGCCGTCCAGCGCGGCGGCGTGGCGGAGGAAGTAGAGTTTCATCGAGCGAGCAGCATGGTGCGTGTTGCGTGTTGCGTGTTGGCCGCAGTCAATCGAACGCATTCGGCTCCGGGCACGCAACACGGAACACGCAGCACGGCTCACGGCTGCGGCTGAAACACAATCCGGCTGAACGCCCGGGGCGCGAACTGCGCCTTCCCAAAATTCCCGCTGCTCGCGCGCACGCCCTGCTCCGTCCAGCTCTCGAGCGCGAACGTCAGGCTGCCGCGCCCAGCGAAGAACACGCGGATGTCGCCAGCCTGTAGTGGAACCGTCTGCGCGCGGTCGGTCGCGAAGTCCACCTGCGCCACGCGGTCCATGGGAATCTCGATGAAGTTGTCCGCGACGGCGAAGCGCAGCTTCCCTTCCTTCAACTCCACCACCCGGCCCGCCACCGAGTCGCGGTTCACAAGGCGGCCCACGTCGTTCTTCACGTTGGGCACGAGCGGCGCGACATTCTCTTCCAGCCGCCCGTCCCACTCGCTGACGCGGAGGTTCGCCATACGCATCGGCCCCTGGCCTTGATGCACGAGCCGGATGCCGGTGCCCGCGCCGCCGAAGCCCTCGGTGTCCACCCACTGCTTCGCCACCACGCCGTTGAGCAGCAGCGTGATGGTCTTCTGCTCGCGGCTGGTCTTGATGGCGACGCGCGCGCGGTTGGTCTGCTGGAGCAGCGGGATGACCGCCATGCCGAGCTGGCGCACCGCCTCCTTGTGCTTCACGAGCAGGAGCTGCGACGAATAGCTGTTCAACTGGAGGCTGTAGAATCCGCCGAAGGGCGGCTCGTCCGCCGTCTGCGCGAGGCGCACGGGCTGGAGGGAATCCGTGTAGAGCGCGATGGCCAGCGCGAAGGTGCCCTGCCACGCGAGGTCGAACTCGAGCGTGGAACTCGGCGGCAGCTTCACGTCGCGCGCGATGGACGATGGCTGCGTCGCCACGAACGCGCCGTTCACGAAATGCCACTGGCCGGCGTTGATGTTGCCCGGCAGCGCCCTGCCCATCGTCCAGCCGTCGAGGCCGTCCGGGCCGGCGAAGACCGCGCGCGGCGTCGGCCCCGCCGGGCGCAGGCTGGCGACGCGCGCGCGGGGCAAGGTCAGCGTGCCGGCGAACCACGTTTCGAGCACGAGCTGCTGCTCGTCGAGCGACTTGAGGTTGCCGGGCAGTTCGTCGCCGTTCGTCAGCCGCACAAAGCAGTAGCTCGGCGAGGCCGGGGCCGGCGGCGAAATCGCGCCAAGGCTGACTTCGGCGACTGCGCCGGGTTGAAACTCAATGGCCGCCGGCGCGTCCCCATGCCGCCAGCGCAGGCCGTTGGGGGGCGTGATGGACTCAAGCTGCCCCGTGAGCAGGTCGCCGTTGCGGAAGAGGATGGCGTGGGGGGCGGAGGCGGAGAAGGCGTTGGCAGCGAGGAGCAGATGCAACGTGGCCGCCGACGTGAGGAGGCGGAGCGGCGAGGTGAGGAGTGAGAAGTGAGAAGTGAGAAGTGAAGACGGGCCCGCTGTGCCCTTCTCCCTTCGCGGAGCGAGGGGAGAAGGTGGCCGCAGGCCGGATGAGGGGTGCGAATGCCAACGGCGTCCGAGCCAGCCCCTCACCCCGGCCCTCTCCCCTTGCTCCGCATAGGGAGAGGGAGAAGACAACGTGAAGAACGGCGGTGCCACGCGGGCCACCGCGCGCAACACGCAACACGCAACACGCAGCAAGTCCTTCATCGCTCGAAGAATTGCCGCGCGTCCGCGCCGAGGAACGGCAGGTCGGGCACGAGGGGTTCGCGACCGGGATTGAAGCGCAGCGTCCGCACCCAGCGCGTGTCGAGTTGCAGCGGACCGAAGTGCGGGCTGACCCCGGCGAGCTGGCGGCCGTCCCAGCGCGGCTGCGTGAGCGCGACGGTCTCGCCACTGCTCAGGCGCGCGTGCGTTTCGCCGGCCGGACGGTTCGTGGCGGGCGGCGTGATGGGCGCGAGGATGACCTGCGTGACGCGGGCCAGGGGGATTTCCAGGCTGCCGGCGGTCGAGGTCAGGGTGAGCTTGCCATCGCGGATCGCGCGCACCTCGCCCGTCGCCCGGTCCTGGTTCGCGAGGCGGACGAGGTGGCCGGTGAAGTTCGTCGCGACCAGCTCCGGCTCGATGGGCCGGCCGTCCCACGCGGACACCTTGATGCCGCTCAACTGGATGCCGCCGTTGAGCATGAAGAACGACAGGCCCGTGCCCGGCAGCACCGGCCCGCGCGCGCGCGCCGCGTCGCGCACCGCGTCGGCGACGGTGGGCGGCAGGCCCGGGGGAATCACCGGCTCGGCGGGCTTGGCGACGTTCGGGTCGTTCCACTGCTGGACCACGTTGCCGTCCACGAGCAGCGTGAGCGCGCCGGCCAGCAGATCGGCGCGGATTTCGACGCGCAGCTTGCGGCCCGGCAGCGGCACAGGAATCTGCGCCTGGCCGAGGTGCTGCATCCCGAACTGCCCCTGCCCGCGCATGAGGTTCACGTAGCCGAGGCCGAGGTTGAACTGGTAGCCGCTGCTGGCGAAGTTGAAGCGCTCCGTCGCGTCCGTGTAGAGGCTGAGGTAGAGGTTGAGCGAGTTCGCCGCGCCGACCTCGAACTCGACGCGCGACTGCGGCGGCAGCTTGAGGTCGCGGCCCATGAAGGCGTTCGCGCCGCCGGTGAGCACGCCGTCGCGGAACGCCCACGCGGTCGGCGTCGGCCCGGTGGCCCAGCCCGTCGTGCCGTCGGGTCCGTCGTAAATCGTGGCGAACCCCCGCGCGAGGAACGCGAGCGACTGCACGCCCGCGCGCGGCGCGCGGAGCTTCCCGGCGAACCACGTCTCCAGCTCGATGTGCGCGGCGTCGAGCGACACGAGGTTGCCGGTCAGCTCGTCGCCGTTGACGAAGCGGAAGCGGCAGGTGTGGTGCGTGCCGGCCTGCGCGGGCGGCGGCGCGACCTGTGCGAAACGAATCTGGTGCGCGTTGCGCGGGAGAAACTCGATGGGCGCGACCGACGCGGGATGCTTCCAGCGGATGCCCTTCGCCGGGTCAATGGCCTCCAGCGCGCCGTGCAGCGTCGAGCCGTCGAGGAGCTGGAAGACATCCACGGCGGGCTGGGCGGGGAGGGGGAGCGCGGCGGCGAGAAGGAGGGCGGCGATGGGGAAGAAGTAATTAGTGATTAGTGAGCAGTGGTCGGCTCGCTGGCGCCGACGGCCACCGCTGGCCGAGGAACGACTAATTACTAAACACTGCTTACTAATCACTTCAGACTGTATCACACGCGCGGTAATAGAAGCCTTCACGGCCCGCTCCATTCATCCACCGGGCCGCGCGAGGCGGACGGGTTGAAGCGCAGCGCGCGGACGGACTCGGGCTTGAGCTTGAGCCGCCCGAAGACCGGGCTGACCGCGATGATTTCCGCCGCCTCCCATTTCTCCAGCGCCAGCGTGAGCCGCTCGTTGCGGTGCAGCGTCACCTGCACGCCCTCGACCTTCGGCCAGGCCGGCGCATCGCTCACCGGGAAGGAAATCAAGGCCGCGCGGGCGAGCGGTATCTCCAGTTTCGTCCCCGCCGGGTTGAACGCGAGCTTGCCGTCGCGGATGCCGTGCAGCGTGCCACTGGCGCGGTCCTGGTTCACAAACTCCACCACCGCGCTGTCCGCCGGCGGCACTTCGACGAGCTTGTCGGGGTCATCGCCGGGAGCGCCCGGCTGCGCGGCGTCGCGCTCGCGTCCGTCCCACGGGGCGATGCGGATGTCGCTGACGCGGACGCGGGAGTTCGCGTTGTAGTTGTAGAACACGATGCCCGTGCCAGGCCCGGGCGACCCCAGGCCTTTCCAAGCGTGGACTTTTTCGCCATCGGCGAGCAGGACGACCGTCTCCGCCTCGGTGTTGACGAGGAAGGTGAAGCGCACGGAGTTCTTCGCCAGCATCTGCGGCACGCGCGCGCCGCTGGAGCTGGTCGCGCCCATGCCGGAGCGGCGCATCGAGTAGATGTAGCCGGAGGAGGAGATGTAAAACTGCCAGCCGTCGCTGTAGTCGTAGTGCTCCGTGCTGCGCGTGAAGAAGGAGAAGCGGAAGTAGGGCTGGCCCTTCCACGCAAGGTCGAACTCGATGCGCGCCTTGGTGGGCAGATGGCACTCGCGCCCGAGCGTGCCCACGCCGGCCGAGTAAAACGCGCCATCACGGAACTGCCACGCGGCGCTGGCATTCGCCGCGGCGGTGGCCCGGCCGGCGAGCGCGCCCTCCGCGCCGGCGGCGACGGCGAGGTTGGGGTTGTTCAGTTGCAGCGCGTCCAGCGCGCGGACGCGGGCCTGCGCCAGCACGTCGGCGGCGGCGTTGCCCCGCGCCTGGGCCTCGAGCTGCTGGGCCACCAGGCCCAGGTTGCGCTCGCGCAACTGCTCCAGGTTCGGGACATGCTGGGCGGCCACGCCCGGTGCCCGGGCCTGCAACAGGCGGGCGGCGAGGTGCGCGGCCTCGGCATGGATCACCAGTTTCATCTGTCCGGCCCGCAGCGCGTCGTTGCCACCGGCAAGCGCCCGCTCGTAACGCGCGAACCAGTCCTCCTCCGCCCGCCGCGAGGCGAAGCCCGCATCCACCGCTGCCTGCACCAAGCCGGATTTGAGAAACTCTGCCGCGGTGGCGGTTGCCATGGCCGCCCCCTGCTGCGTCAGGATTTCAGCGGCGGCCCGCCCTTGCGCCAGGTCCACCGCGCCCGCGCGACCGGGGGCAGGCGGTGGCGGCACCGCATTCGGCGGCGGCAGGGGGGCCAGGCCTGGCGCAGCAGCCTCGACAAACGGCGCGGCGCGGCCTTGCAACCGGCGCACCAGCACGTCCACCTCCGCGCGCAGCATCACCTTGAAACGCGCGGCCTTGGCCTCGTCCTTCGTCCAGTCGTTGGGCTCCTTGAAGTCGGCGAACCACCGTTCCAGCGCGGCCGGCGAGGTCTGGCCGGCTTGCAGCGCCTCCCTCACCAGATCGGTCTTCAGAAACACGGCGACGGTCGCCGCCCGCTCGGCGTCATCGCTCAGGCGGCGGAGTTCCTCGACCGTGAAGGCCCGCTTCGGGGCGGCGGCCTTGCCAACCGCGCGTTCGACCTCGGCCCGCACGGCTTGGGCGACCGGGTCAACGGCGGGAGCGGGTGGGGGGATGGCCATGCGGTTCGGCGCGATGGGCGGCAGGGCGCGAATGGGAAGCCGCTGCGGCGCGGCCGGCGCGGCCGGAACCGCCCCGCCGAAGATGAAATTCCTCCCGCCCAAAATCTCCACGCCCGCGCGGTTCACCGCCGAGGAGCCGGTGCTGACCTTCCACTCCTCCGCCGCGCGCGGGCCGTCGTAGAGCGCGGACTGGCTGCTGCCGTAGAAGGCCAGCCGCGCCAGCCCCGTGCGCTGCCCGCGCAGCTTCCCGGCAAACCACGTCTCAATCTCAAAGCTGTCGGCGTCGAGCGAGAGCAACTGCCCCTCGAACTCATCGCCGCTGGCGAGCACCACGCGGCAGACGGGGCCGGCGTTGGTCGGCAAGCTGGTCGAACGCGGGGGCAGGCGGATGAGGTTCAGGTTCGTCGTGCTGAACTCGATGGGCGCACGCGCGTTCGGGTGCAGCCAGCGGAGCACATCGCTGTTCAGCGAGCCGATTTCGCCGCGCAGAAACGAGCCGTCGAGGAAGGAGACGGTGGCGGGGGGGAGATTCGTGCAATATCCCAAGCTCCAAGATCCAAATCCCAAAGAAGCTCCAAGCACCAAGCTCCAAAACCGGACGCGGCCGAGCACCGAGACGCGATTTGAAGCTTGGTGCTTGGAGCTTCTTTGGAGCTTTGAGCTTGGAAATTGGAGCTTCCTAGCGCTCATAGATCGGCAGGAACCGATAGTTCAGCGCCAGCGACAGCAGCGAGGCCGCCGTGCCGAAGGAATTGCCGAACGACCCGTCCCAGCTCCCGTCCTTGTTCTGCGTGGCGGCGAGCGACTTGATGTTTTGCGCGTTCCACTTGCGCCACGCGTCGGGCGAGGCGTGGAAGTAGGCCTGCGCGCCGTAGTAGAGGTAGTATTGCTGGTAATGCGAGTCGCCGCCGGTGGTCTGGAGAAACTGCCACGCGCTCTTGAACTCCGCCGTGTCCTTCTGCTTCGCCAGCGCGAGCACCAGCACGCCGATGGCGCACCGCGCGGCGTTCGGCCCGCTGGAACCGGTATAGCCGTAGCCGCCCTCCGGCGTCTTGCAGCTCGTAAAATACTTGAGGCCCTTCTGGATCGCGTCCTCCGGCACCGCGAGGCCCGCGTTGCGCGCGGCGAACATCGCCACCATCTGCGCGCCGCTGACCGTCGTGTCCGCGTCCGAGCTGTCCGGCGAATAGCGCCAGCCGCCGTGCGGGTTCCGCGCCTGCGAGGCGACGATGAGGTTGATGGCGCGCTGGAGCGCGGGGCCGAGGCGGGCGTCGTCCACCGCGCCGTAGGCCTCCGCGAGCGCGAGCGCGCCGAAGCCGTGGTTATACATCGAGGTGCCGATGTAGCCGGTGTCCTTGTTCTGCTGCGTGAGAATGGCGTTCAGCCCGCGCTTGATGGCCGACGCGTAGGGACCGACGTTCGGGTCGTCGCCGTGCGCAAGCATCGCCACCACGCACAGGCCGATGACGCCCGGCTGCCGCCCATACACGTCCGCCCAGGCGCCCTCGGCGGACTGCGACTTCACGAGATACTGGAGGCCCTTCACATACATCACGTCAATCGCCGCCGGACTGGCGTCGGACTTCTCGATGAAGAGCTGCTGGGCGGACGCGCGGGGCGCGAAGCTCCAAATCCCAAAGCCCAAGCTCCAAAGAAACACCAAGCTCCAAGCGCCAAAAGAACGAACCAGCCTGCCCGGTGAAAGCGGTGCCCTGAAATCGTAGCAGCCGCTCTCCCTCACCCCGGCCCGCCCTCGGGCACACCGCAACGCTGCCGATTGGAGCTTGGAGCTTGGGATTTGGGATTTGGAGCTTTTCACGGCTTCCCCTCCACTGCCTTGAAGTAATTCTCCAGCGCCTCGCGGAACTCCGCCGGCACCTGCCGCGTCACGCCGCTGCCCTTGCCCATGCGGCGGGCGGCGGCCTCGGCTCCCTTCGCGTCGCCGGTCGCGCCGGGGCTGGCTTTGTCGGTGTTGCCGCCGTTCTGGTTTGGGCCACCGGGCTGCTGGCCGGGCTTCATCCCGACCTGCTGCTCCTGCTGCGCCATCTGCATCAGCATCTCGGCCTCCTGCTGTGCCTGCTGTTGCGGCTGCTGGCCGTCCTTGGGCTTCTGCCGCTTGGCCTGCTCGTTGATGAGGTTGATGAGGTCGGTCAAGTGCAGGAGCGCCGCGTTCTCCGGCTTCTGCGCCGGCTCGCCGGTGAGCTTGTCGAAGAGCGCCGACTCCGCGTCGCGCATCCCGTCCTGCGTGTTGAGCAGGAACTCCCGCGCCTCGTCAATGTCGTTGCTCATCTGGAGCTTGGTCAGGTCGCCGCGCAACGCCCGCTGCTGCTCGGCCACCTTCGTCGCGGCCTCGGCAAAGCGCGGGTGCCGCGCCTTCTCCTCCTCCAGCAGCGTCGTCTGCTGGAGCACGCGCGTCTCGCCCGCGCGCAGGCGGATGGACGCCAGCAGCAGCTTGAGCAGCTTGTCCTCCTTCGGCTGGCCCTGGCCCTCGCCGCCCTGGCTCTCCTCCTCGGGCGGCTCCAGTTTCTTCGACCAGTCAGCGAAACGCTTCGTCCACGTCGCGAGGTTGCCCATCGCGTCCATCGAGATGTTCGCGTCAATCAGCCCGCGCACACGGTCCAGTTCGTTCGCCGTGTTGACCGCTTTCATCTCCTTGGCGACCTCGCCGTAGTTCGGTCGCTGCGTGCGGTCGAAGAACCGGCTCATCTCCGCCACGACCTTCTCGGCCTCAACCTTCACGCCGCCCTGGTCGCCGGCGAGCGAGGCGTTGATTTTCTTGAAGCGCTCCGGCAGCTCGCGCGGCAGCAGGCCAATCGTCTCGCCCACCACCTTGCCGAGCTGATCGCCCAGGCCCTTCTCCGACTCGGAAAGCTTCTTCAAGCGCTGCGACAACGTGAGCGCCTGCAAGTTGTCGAGACCGTCGTTCATCTTCTTCTGGAGCGCCTGCAGCTTGTCCAACGCCTTCTCCTCCGCGTCGCGCGCCTTGGTGGCCTCCTCGGCGCGGTCCTTGGCGTCGCTGCTCTCCTGCGCCTTTTGCAGCGACTGCTGGGCGTCCTTCATCTCGCCTGCGGCGAGTGACTTCATCTGCGCCAGGTTCTGCGTCCACTCGCGGAGCGTCTGCTGCGTGAGCGTCGGGTTGCGCATCGCCTCGCGGATGACGTCCTGCCCCTGCTGCGCGATGCGGTCGAGCTGCGCCGCGTTGCGCGCCTGCTCGTCGGCCTGTTCGCCGGCCTTCTTCCCGGCCTCCTCGGACTTGAGCTTGTCCTCCGGCAAACCCATCAACTCGCGCGTGGCGGCGGCGATGGCTTCCTCTTTGCGCGTGACTTCCTCGACCTGCGCAAACAACGCGTCGAGCTGCTGCCGCACCAGCTCGGCGTGCTTGGAGAGGCTGACGATGTTGATGCGGTGCGTCGCGGACTCCGCCGGGTCGCGACCGGGCAAAAAGTCCGTGGCCAGCCCGCGCACCTCCACGACCGAGTCCGCCGGGATGCGCAGCACCGTGGGGCTGAAGAGGAAGGTGTTCGTGAAGCGCCGCTCCTGCGCACTGGTCGCCGACTTCTTGAACTGTGAAATTGCCGGCGTGTTGGTCGGGTCGAGCGACGCGATAATCTCCGTGCCCACCGCGCCCTCGCGCACGCCGAAGTCGTCCGACGCGGCGAACTTCAGCGGCAGCACGTCGGTTTCGAGGATGGACAGCTCCAGCGGCAGATCGCCGAGGTCCACGCGCGGCGCGGCGTCCTTCGTCGGACGCAACGCCAGCAGCCACGGGGCGACGGGCTTCAAACCAAATTCATCGCGCCAGTCGAACGTGGCCTGCGACGACGCGTCCAGCTTGAGCGAGCCGCTGTTGAACTTCTCGCCCGCGAGCAGCAGCGACACCGGCTCGGTCTTGTCCACTGTCACCTCCGCCGACGCGAACGGGCGAGTGGCGGTGCCGGCGAGCGTGACGCGGCTGCCCTCGAGCACGGGCAGCGTGGCGTTCTGCACGACCTGGTTCGTTGGCGGATATTGAAGATAAGCCGGGAGCGTGACATTCGCCGCGAGCTGCTTGAGCGCGGGCCGGTGCAGCGGCTTCACCGCGATGGTGTGCGTCGCGTCGCCGAGGCGGACGCGGAGCGAACCGTTCTGCGTCTGGCCGGGGATGGTGAGCTTGACCTGCCCGTTCTTCACCGGCGCGGAAAGCTTGGACTGCAACTCGAAGCGCCCGCTCGCGCTCGCGGGCCGCCAGAACGAGCGGTAAGTCACCTTCGCCACCAGCTCGAACGGCTCGCCGTGCGGCACCACGAGCTGCGCCGGCACGTTCTCCAGCGCGATGAACGTGTAGCGCGGGATGCCCGCGACGGGCGCGGCCCAGCGTTGCAGCGCGTTCCAGCCCGCCGCCGGCGCGACGCCAAACGCGAACGCCACCGGCACGAGCACACCCGCCAGCGCGAACGCTGCGAGCCGCGCAGGCCGGGCATTCACCACCTCAAGGAAATCAAACTTCGCCGCGTCCGCCGAGACCTGCCGGATGGCCGCGCGGCAGAGCGCGAGCGACATGTTCTGTGGCCGTTGCTTCTCCTCCGCCAACTCCACGATGCCCAGCAACCGGTCGCCCAGCCGCCGATGCCCGTGCTGCACGACGTTCGACAGCGCGCGCAAATCCCGCCGCTGCCAGACCCAGCTCCGGCACCACCGCCCCGCGAACCACGCCGCGCCCACGACGCCCGCCAGCAGCAGCGCCGCGCGCAGCGCCTTGGGCGTGTCCCCGACACGGTCGCAGAGGAACAAAAGCGCGAAGGACGCCGCCAGCACCGCGACGCCGCCGCACACCGCATGAGTCGTCTCTGCCCGCCACAGCGCGCGCTCCAGCGCGGCGAACTGCGCGCGCAACGAGTCAGGCAGGGCAATACGTTGGTCGGAGGCCATTGGAATGTCTGACGGACTGTAACACCCGGTTGCTCCGTCACAATCCCCAAGTTCCCTGAGTCAGAACCCGCCCGTGCCGGCGTGCTTCCAGCCGCCGTCTGAAGCGGGAGGATCGAAGGGAGCAACCGAACTGCCGGACAATCAAGGCGGCGGCTGGAAGCCGCCGGCACAGCCTCACCCCCACAGCCCCTTGAGCTTGTCCTTCTCCGTCAGCCCCAGCGGGAACTTCTTCGCGTGCGGGTGCGTGGCGATGCCGGCGAACTCGCGCAGCGCCTCGTGGATGTGCTCGGGGCGGACCTTGAGGCCCTTCTCCTTGTCCAGCGCGAGCGTCGCCGGGTTCAGGTTCACGCCGAACTGCTTCTCGTCCGTCGCGCCGATGACGCGGTTGCCCTTGATGCCGGGGCCGAGGAACATCACCGAGCCGATGGACCAGTGGTCCTTGCCGTTGCCCTTGTTGTAGGTCGGCGTGCGGCCCATCTCGCTC
>Ga0172376_10003140_pt1 | contig 19740 bp, 16 predicted proteins | sample Lak35m_FD_121114 | JGI IMG/M metagenome (GOLD analysis project Ga0172376, IMG submission 121114) | Freshwater microbial communities from Kabuno Bay, South-Kivu, Congo - kab_092012_35m | ecosystem: Environmental > Aquatic > Freshwater > Lake | place: Democratic Republic of the Congo: South-Kivu... | reverse complement strand
GCCGGTCGGGCCTCGACGCCGGTGGAGCACATGGCCACGGTGCTGCGGTCACTGTCGGTCGGTGAGGACGCCGTCGACGACGAGTTCCTGCGCTATCGGCTGCGGGCGCTGTTCCGCGAGGCCCGCCATGCGGCCCGGGCCATCGAGGTGGGTGACGAGGTGAGCGAGGCCGACCTCGACGACCTGCACGCGCTGCTCGGTCATCGCCCCGCCGACTGGTTCGCCGGTGAGGAGGAACTGGAGCGGTTCGTGCTGGCCGATGACGGTGCCCACGATGTCGAACTGCTCGGCCTGTTCCATGCCCGCAACCTGCGGGCCCACCAGTTGCTGGGGCCGGCCGGATCGGCGATGGCCACCCACCTGCCCATCCAGACCTTCACCTGACGATCGACGAGTCAGACGACACCTCAGACGGTCAGGCCCACCTCGGTCCAGCCCCGAACCGTCGAGGTGTGCTGACGCACCGTCCGGGCCGGGTCGACCTCCCACTCCGGGTACCGACGCAGGGTCTCCTCCAGCGCGATCCGCCCCTCGGTGCGGGCCAACGACGCGCCGAGGCAGTAGTGCACGCCGTAGCCGAAGGTGACGTGCTTGCGGATGTCGCGGTGGATGTCGAACCGGTCGGCGTCGGGGTACTCGCGCTCGTCACGCCCGGCGCTGCCGGTGAGCAACAGGACCTTGGACCCGGCGGGGATGGGCACACCGTGCACCACGGTGTCGCGCAGGACCCACCGGCCCTGCACCGGCGACGGCGCCTCGTAGCGCAGCAGTTCCTCGATGGCGCCACCGATGAGCGAGGGATCGGCCACCAGTTCGGCCCGTTGGTCGGGATGCGCGGCGAGGATCACCGCGGCGTTGCCGAGGAGCCGCATGACCGTCTCGGTGCCCGCCACGTAGAGCAGGAGCGTGAACACCACCAGTTCCTCGTCGGTCAATCGGCGGGTGGAGCCGTCGTCATCGGTGATCTCGGCGCCGATGAGCACGTTGATCATGTCGTCACCGAACACGGCCGGCGCCGCCTGGTGCCGCTTGACCAGATCGAGCAGGTACTCGTGCACCCGCACCCGGGCCAGGAAGGCGATGTCGTTGATCATCCCCCGCTCGGGATCGATGTGGAACATCTCGTCGATGTTGACGCGCTGTTCCTCGCGCTCGTCCTCGGGCACACCCACCAATCGGGAGATGATGCGCGACGGCAACTGGGCGGCGAAGTCCTGCACGTAGTCGAACGACGGACGCCCGAAGAGGCCGTCGAGCAACTCGGCGCTGACCTCGCGCACGTGGTCGTCGAGCATCGCCATGCGACGCGGGGTGAAGGCCCGGGACACCAACTGTCGGTACATGGTGTGCTCGGGCGGATCCATGAAGATCATCTGCCCCGACCCCACGAGATGCGGACCCATCAGTTCCAGCACCGTGCCGTGCGAGGAGGAGAACGTGGCCGTGTCGCGGGAGGCGGCCTCGACGTCGGCGTACCGCGACAGGGCCCAGAAGTCGAAGTGGTCGTTGCGGTAGACGGGCGCCTCGTCGCGCAGGCGCTTCCATGTGGGATGGGGATCGTCGTCGAGGACGGCGTCGTAGGGGTCCCAGTGGAGATCGGCGGGCTGCATCGTTCAGGCCGTTCCGTGCAGGAACCTGACGATGGGGGTGGCCGGCGGGAAGGCCTCGGTCAGGCCGGCTCCGTCGAGACCGGCATCGACGATGATGGTCTGACCACTGATGTAGCGGGCGGCGTGGCTGCCGAGGAAGGCCATCACGTCACCCTGCTCGGCCGGCGTGGACGGCCCGACGCCGATCTCGTCGCGGAAGTCGGAGCCGAACGACAGCCACAGATCCTCGTTGGAACGGGCCAGCGGCGTGTCGGTGGGGCCGGGGCAGATGGCATTGATGCGCACTCCCCGCTTGCCGAACTCGTAGGCGCGCGAGGCGACGTAGTAGCACATGGCCTGCTTGGAGAACATGTAGTGGTTGTGGCGGGGATTGGCCTGCATCCACACCACACCCGAGTCGAAGTCGGTGGTGTCGACGTAGTCGCGCACCGTGTCGATGTTGGCCAGCCATCCGAGTCCGGCCGAGGACGAGATCATGGTGATCGATGAACCGGGCGGCAGCATGGCGCCGGCGAACAGTCGGTCGATGAGGTGGCGGTGGCCAAGGAAGTTGATGCGCTCGATGCCCTCGGTGCCGTCGGCCACGCCGGCGCAGGAGAACAGGGCGTCGACCGGCCCCCCGCAGGCGTCGACGGCGTCATCGATGGCGAGTCGGTCGCGCAGGTCGACGACGATCGAGGTGAACCCGTCGACGGGGACGTGGTCCATCACCACGACCTCGGCCCCGAGCGACGCCACCTGCTCGGCCGCCGCCGCCCCCATGCCGGTGGCACCGCCCACCACCAGCACCCGCCGGCCGTCGTAGCGGAAGATCTCGTTCCCCATGTGCCTGCTCCCCCGGTCCGACCGCAGAGCGATCCGAGGAACCGAGCATAGGATCGATCGCACAGCGACCCAGCACGGCATCGAGGCCGTGCTCGCCGTCGAGGGGGATCCATGAGCGAGTGGTGGCACGAGGAACGACTGTTCATCGACGGGCAGTTGGTGACCGCCACCGGAGGTCGCACCTACCCCAACGTGAACCCGGCCACCGCCGAGGTGCTGGGCGTGGCCGCCGACGCGTCGGTGGCCGATGTGGAACGAGCCATCGTCGCCGCCCGCCGGGCCTTCGACACCACGACGTGGTCCACCGACATCGCGTTGCGTCAGCGCTGCCTGCGTCAGTTGCACGCGGCCATGGAGGCGGAGTTCCCGGCCCTGGCCGAGACCACCATCGCCGAGGTGGGTTGCCCGCGCATGTTCACGGAGGGCCCGCAGTTACGAGGACCGATGGAGTACCTCACCTACTACGCCGACCTGCTCGACGACTTCGAATGGTCGACCGATCTCGGCGTGGCCACCACCATCGCCGGCACTGCGCACCGGTGGATCGAACGGGAGGCCGCCGGCGTGGTGGCCGCCATCAGCCCGTGGAACTACCCGAACCAGATCAATCTGGCCAAGTGCATCCCCGCGCTGGCCGCCGGGTGCACCGTGGTGCTCAAGCCCGCGCCCGACACGCCATGGACGGCCCTGGCGCTCGGCCGACTGGTGCACGACCACACCGACATCCCGCCGGGTGTGTTCAATGTGGTGACATCGTCCGACAAGGCGATCGGCGAGGTCCTCACCACCTCGCCCGATGTCGACATGGTGTCGTTCACCGGTTCCACCGCCACCGGTCGCCGCATCGCCGAAGCCGCGGCCGCCAATGTCACACGCGTGTTCCTCGAGTTGGGTGGCAAGAGCGCCCACATCGTGCTCGATGATGTGGAGGACATGGGTGCGGCGGTGGCCAGTCCGTGCTTCATGGTGTGCACGCATGCCGGTCAGGGGTGTGCCACGTCGTCACGACTGCTGCTGCCCCGGGCCCGCTACGACGAGGGCGTGGATGCCGCCGCCGCCCTCATCGCCGCGCTCCCCTACGGCGATCCGCAGGATCCAGGCGTGATGACCGGTGCCATCGTCAACGCCGCGCAACTCGAACGCATCGCCGGTCTCGTCGACCGGGCCGTGGCCGACGGCGCCCGCGTCGTCGTCGGTGGTGGTGTGCCCGCGCAGTTCGACCGTGGCTGGTACTACACGCCGACGCTGCTGGCCGATGTCACCAACGACATGGAGATCGCCCGTGAGGAGGTGTTCGGTCCGGTACTGGTGGCCATCGCCCACGATGGTGACGACGACGCGGTGCGCCTCGCCAACGACTCGATCTACGGACTGTCGGGCGCGGTGATGAGTGCCGATCGCCAGCGGGCCCTCGCCGTGGCCCGGCGGATCCGCACGGGCACCATGTCGATCAACGGCGGTTCGTGGTACGGCGTCGACGTGCCCTTCGGCGGCTACAAGCAGTCGGGGGTGGGTCGTGAATCGGGTGTGGCCGGGCTCGAGGAGTACCTCGAGCTCAAGGCGATGGCCGAACCGGCCTGAGACCCGGGCCCGGGACTCAGGCCCGCTGCGAACTGACCGACACGACCTCGCCGGTCATGTACGACGAGTAGTCGGAGGCCAGGAACACCATCACGTTGGCCACCTCCCACGGCTCGGCGGCCCGACCGAAGGCCTCGCGCTGGGTGAGTTCGGCCAGCGTCTCCTCGGTGGTGGCCTTGGCCAGGAAGGCGTGCATGGCCAGGCTCGGCGCCACGGCGTTGATGCGCACGCCGTGGGGTGCGGCCTCGATGGCGGCGCACCGGGTGAGGGCCATGACGCCGGCCTTGGCCGCGGCGTAATGGGCCTGACCGGCCTGGGCCCGCCAGCCGAGCACCGACGCGTTGTTGACGATCACTCCGCCGCCGTTGGCGTACAGGTACTGCAGTTCGGCGCGCAGGCAGCGGAACGTGGAGGTGAGCGTGACGTCGAGGACGAGGTCCCACTGGTCGTCGGTCATGTCGACGATCGGCACCTCACCACCGAGCCCGGCGTTGTTGATGAACACGTCGACCCCGCCCATGGCCGCCACCGCACCGTCGACCAGGGCCCGCACATCGGACTCGACGGTGACGTCGCAACCGATGCCCACCACGCCGAGTCGTTCGGCCGCCTCGGCGGTGCGGCGCTCGTGCTTGTCGGAGACCACGACCGTGGCCCCCTCCTCCACACAGCGCTGCGCCGCCTGGAACCCGATGCCGGTGCCGGCCGCGGCGGTGACGAGCACGCGCTTACCGGTCAGCAGCCCGTGACCGTCGACGTAGTCGGGTGTGGTGCTCATACGCGTTCCCGGGGCAGTCCGAGCACGCGCTCGGCGATCACGTTGCGCTGGATCTCGTTGCTGCCGCCGTAGATCGTCTCCGAACGGGTGAACAGGAACATCTTCTGATCGAGCGTCAACTCGTAGGGGAAGCCCTCGGCGATCTGGGACTCCATGCCCCCGATGTCCATGGCCAACTCACCGAGGTCGCGGTGCCATGTGCCCCAGAACAACTTGGAGATGGAGGCCTCGGGGCCCGGCACGCCCGATCCCATCGAGCGCAGTCCGTTCCACTTCATCAACTGCAGGCCGATCCACATGTCGACCAGCCGCTGCCGCAGCACCCTATCGGTGGCCCGACCGTTGCGCTGCGCCTCGGCGATCAACCCGTCGAGCTCGCGCTCGAACCCGACCTGCTGGGCCAGCGTGGAGATCCCGCGCTCGAAGGCCAGCAGGTCCATGGCCACGCCCCAGCCCTTGCCGATCTCGCCCACGATCATGTCAGCATCGGTCTCGGCGTCGGTGAGGAACACCTCGTTGAACTCGCCACCACCGGTGATCTGCACGATGGCCCGGGCCTCGATGCCGGGCTGGTCCATGGGGACGAGCAGGAACGACAGCCCCGAATGTCGGGTCGAGCCCGGTTCGGTGCGGGCCACGACGAAGCACCAGTGCGACACGTGGGCCAAGGACGTCCACACCTTCTGCCCGTTGATGACCCAGCGGTCACCGTGGAGCACGGCCCGGGTCTGCACGTTGGCCAGATCGGAGCCGGCGTTGGGCTCCGAGTAACCCTGACACCAGCGCTCCTCGCCGCGCAGGATGGGCGGCAGGAAGCGGTCGCACTGGGCGGCGGTGCCGTGGGCGATCAGGGTGGGACCGAGCAGGTTCTCGCCCATGTGATTGACCCGGCCGGGCGCCTGGGCCCGGGCGTACTCCTCGGCCCAGATGATCTGCTGGGCCACCGTGGCGTTGCGACCGCCGAACTCGGTGGGCCAACCCAGGCCGATCCAGCCGGCCTCGCCCAGCACGCGCTCCCAGCGCTCGCGGATCTCGAACCCGACCTCCTCGTCGCCGGGTCCGCCGCGACCCTTCAGTGAGGCGTACTCGCCGATGAGGTTGGCGGCCAGCCACGCCTTGGCCTCGGCGCGGAACTCCTCGTCGGACACGGTGGACACGTCGGTGGGCAGGGGCATGGGACTCCTCCGGGGGACCCGGTCATGGTAGGCCGACGACCGGCCGCTCCCCACCGTCCGGCGTCGCCGCCGGGCCGGCTCAGCCGATCTTGAGCAGCCGGGCGGCGTTATCGTGGAGGAACTTCGGCCAGACCGTGTCCTTGAAGGGGACGTCGCGCATCTCGGTCATGATCCGTTCCAGCGACAGGCCCATGGGGAAGTAGCCGGCGTAAAGCACCTTGTCGGCACCACGGGTGTTGGCGTAGTCGATGATGCGCGGGTCGTAGTGCTTCGGGGCGAAGGCCGACGTCGAGTAGTGCAGGCCGGGCCACTTGAGCATCAGCTTCACCATCAGCTCGGTCCACGGCTGGCAGCCATGACGCGACACGTAGACGAGTTCGGGGAAGTCGTACATGACCTCGTCGACCAGTTCGACGTGCTGACAGGCGAACTTGAGCCGCGGCCCGGGCACACCGGTGCACACGAACACGGGGATGTCGAGCTCACAGGCCTTGGCGTAGATCGGATACATCTTCTTGTCGTTGATGGGCACCTGCGGGAAGCACCCGGCCGGGAACATGGAGATCGACCGCACGCCCCAGGTCTCATAGGCCCGCACGATGTTCTCGATGCCCTTCATCCCGTCGTTGGGATCGGCGCCCACCGAGGCCACGAAGCGATCCGGGTAGCGCTTCAGCGCCTCCTCGCCGTGCGAGTCGCCGCCCTCCTCGCGATGACCGACGCCGACCATGCCGATGGCCACGCCCCACTTGTCCATCTGCTCGAGGGTGTAGCCGACGGGATCGTCGGACTCGCGCACCTCCTTGGTCTTGTCCGGGGGCGCCTTGAACATGTACTCGGCCGGGAACTCGAACTCGTCCTTGGACTGCGAGTCCTTCGTCTGCTTGGTGATGAAGGCGTACTGCGCCTTCAGGTCGCGGGCCGGGAAGCCGATCATCGTGTCGATGATCGGGACGTCGGTCGGCATGGCCATGGTGTTCCCCCTTCGCAGCGCCCCTGCGCCGTTTCGACTCTAGATGGCGGTGGCGCGCACGCGAACGTGGGGGCGGGTCGCCCCCACCCCCACGCGCCGACGCCGCTGGCGCGACTCAGCTGGCGATGATGCGGTCGGTCTGCTCGCGCTGTTCGAAGATCAGGCGGACCAGCCAGTAGCGGAAGTACCGGCGGATCGAGTTCACGATGAACAGGGCCGAGCCGACCACGGCCAGCACGAGACCGAACACGGCCATGGTGGCGAAGTCATCGGTCTTGGCGCCCTTGCCACTGCCCTGGATGTTGAGCCAGGCGATGAGGGCCAGCACGATGCCGGCGATCATCAGCAGTGCGCCGATCGTGGTCCAGACCCGCTCCGGATTGGCCTTCCCGCCGTCGACCTTCATGGAGTCGACCTCGGTCTGGAACTCCTGGAGTCGAGCCGACGGGGTGCTCTCGGTGTTGGACATTGGATGGTCTCCTCGTGACTACGGGTGAGCGGTTGCGCCGCCCAGATACGCCTCGGTGAGCTCCTCGGCGATGTCGGCGGGTGATCCGGTACGGGTGATGCGTCCGTGCAACATGATCGACGCCACGGTCGACACGCCCAGCACGGCCTGGGCGAACTGCTCCACCACGAGGATGGAGACACCTTGGGCCGCCAGTTCGGCGACACGCTCGTAGAGCTCCTCGACGATGATCGGGGCGAGACCCATCGACAACTCGTCGAGCAGCAACAGGGCGGGATCGACGGCCAAGGCCCGGGCCATGGCCAGCATCTGCTGCTCGCCACCCGACAGCGTGCCCGAGATCTGCTTGCGCCGTTCCTTGAGTCGGGGGAACTGGGAGAAGGACTTCTCCAGCACGTCGTCGAGCGACACGCCGGCATGGGTGAACATGCGCAGGTTCTCGGTGACGGTGAGATTGGGGAAGATCCCGCGACCTTCGGGCACCAGACACACGCCGGAGCGGGCCAGCGCATCGGAGGTGACGCCGTTGACGTCACGCCCGCTCACGATCAACTGTCCACCCGAGGGCGCGATCTGGCCCGAGCAGACCGCCAACGTCGTGGTCTTGCCGGCGCCGTTGGGGCCGAGCAGCGCGTGCACCTGTCCGGCCTCGACCACGAGGTCGACGCCATGGAGCACGTCGATGGTGCCGTAGCCACCGCGGATGTTGCGGAGCTCGAGGATCGGGGTCATGAGGCCTCCTCGACGGTCTCGGTCCCGAGATAGGCGGCCTGCACGATGGGATCGGCCTGGATCTCGGGCGGTGTGCCGGTGGCGATGATCTTGCCGAAGTCGAGCACGTTGATGTACTCGCACGTGCCCATGACGAAGGACATGTCGTGCTCGACCAGCAGCACGGCGAGTCCTTCGGCCACCAGCGTGCGCAGCAGCGAGGCCATCTCCTCGGTCTCCTCCTCGTTGAGACCCGAGGAGGGCTCGTCGAGCAGGAGCACCTTGGGATTGGTGGCCAGCGCCCGGGCCAGTTCGACGAGACGGGCGGTGCCGGTGGGCAGAGTGCCCACCATGAACTCCGACACCTCGGTGAGTCCGGTCTTGCGCAACAGTTCGTCGCACACCTCGGTGGGATCGAAGCCGGAGCGGTCCCATGTCTTGCGTTGTTCGGCCGCCACCATGATGTTCTCGCGGGCCGACAGCGAACCGAACACCTCCAACTTCTGGAAGGTGCGGGCGATGCCCATGCGGGCCCGTTTGAACGGGTTCTTGTTGGTGATGTCGCGACCCTCGAACAGCACCTTGCCCGAGGTCGGTTCCTGCAGGCCGGTGATGACGTTGAAGCAGGTGGTCTTGCCGGCGCCATTTGGACCGATCAGTCCGGTCACCCGACCGGGGTACACGTCGATGGTGGCGTGGGAGACGGCCTGCAGCACCCCGAAGCGCACGACGACCTCTCGGGTGGACAGGATCGGCTCGGTCATCGTGAACCTCCCGTGGGAACCATCTTCTGTTCGTCGAGCAGATCGGTGACACCCAGCACCCGGTCGAGTTGGGCCACCTTGTCCTCGGTGAACGGTCGAGTGAGACCCATGTCGTTGATGTCGTCGCGACGGATGTCCTGTTCTCGACGCCGGGCGTCGAGCAGTTCCTTCTCCTCGCGGGCATCGGCCCGCCATGGCATCAGACCGGCGAGATCACGTCCGGCGTAGAACACACCACCCTCGGGTCGGTAGGCCATGGTGATGGCGGCGATACCGGGACCGATGAGTGCGAGCTGCGTGAGCCATGAAGGTTCGCCGAAGACCTCGTAGATGGCCGGGAACGACGCCAGACCGATGGCGCCCATGAAGGCGGCGATGGGATAGCGCACGCCCTGGGCGGCCAGCAGCAGCACGATCGGTAGGCCGGCGAACATGGGGAACGAGTCGACGCGCAACGCGCCCTGCTGGAGGCCGAACATGCAACCGGCGAAACCGGCCATGGCGCCCGACAGCATGAACACCGCCATCTTGGTGGTGGTGAGGTTCACGCCCACCGTGGCCGAGGCCGCCGGGGAGTCCGACATGGCGATCCAACGCCGGGCCCAACGGGTGCGACGCAGCATCTCCAACATGAAGAACAACAACGAGAACGTGATGATGAGGAACATGACGAACGCCTTGCGGTCGGTGGCCGCGGCGGAGATGGAGAACCCGAACAACCTGAGGGGCTCGTAGAGCAGACCCGAGTTGGACGGGTCGAGCAGGCTCGGATGACGGGCGATCACCTTGTCGGTGAACTCGGCGAAGGCCATGGTGGCCAAGGCCAGGTACAACCCTTTGAGGCGCAACGCCGGCAGGGCGATGAGCAGACCGAGCGGGGCACACACCAACATCACCCACACGATGCCGAGCGGATTGCCGTCGCCCCCGCCGAAGTGGATGAACAGCAGGGCACCCACGCCGGCGATGGCGAAGTTGGCGAACGACACCTGACCGGCCCAGCCGATGAGCGGGATCAGGGACAACATGATGAGGCCGAACACCAGGAAACCGGCGCCCCGGCCCAACCACACCGCCGAACGTTCGCCGAAGTTGGTGCCCGAGAACCACGGGATCCACCCGTTGGCCCAAGCCCCCACGATGGCCACGAGGGTGAAGGCACCCAGCGCCGCCTCCCACGGTTTGGTCAGCCGCTCGGTGCGCTTGGTGAGGCGGATCTTGCCGGTCTCCAGACGGGCCTGGGGCAGGAAGAGCAAGGCGATGAACAGGATCACGCAGGGGATGGCCTCACCGGCGTAGTTGAAGTCGCTGCCGAACGACAGGAACACACTGGAGAAGGCCACCGCGAGGCCGATGACGATGCCGCCCACGAAGGCCATGGGGATGCTCTTGAGCTGGGCGATGGCCGCGGCCGCCGATGCGGTGATGATGATGAGCGCCAGGTTCTCCACCACCAGCCCGGTCTCGGGGGCGATGAGGATCCCGGCCAGCCCGGCCATCATGCAGCCCAGCGCCCATGACGCCCCGGAGATGATCGAGGGCTTGGCCCCGACGAGGCCGGCCAGCGACCGGCTGTCGACCACGGCCCGCATGGAGATGCCGAGACGGGTGCGGTAGAGCAGGAAGCGCAGGCCGATGGCCACCAGCAGGGCCACGATGACCACGATGATCCGGTGCCAGGTGGCGGTGATGTCGCCGATCTGCACGCCCTTCGAGTTCTCGAAGAAGTGCGGGAGGATGCGCCCGGTGCGGGGAGTCCAGACGGTGAGGGTGATGCCCATGAAGGTGAGCATGAGACCCACGGTCACCATCAACTGCACGACGAGGGCACTGTCGCGCAATCGCCGCATGATGAATCGATCGAGTCCGAAACCGATGAGGGGCGCCACCACCAGCAGCGTGATGGCGATGGCCAGCACGGTGGGGATGTTGTACTTGACGGTGAGCTGCCAATAGAAGAAGGCCAGAAAGCAGCCGATGGCCGCTTGGGCGAAGTTGAAGATGCCGGTGGTGGCGTAGGTGACGACCAGACCGCTGGCGGTGATGGCGTAGATGCCACCGAGGGCCACACCCACGACGATGAACGTCGACAGGTTCTTGGAGTCGAGGAAGGTCGCGGTCCCCCAGTTCTTGTTGATGATGAAACCGAGGATGATCGCCACGATCACGGCGGCGATGAGCCGACCGTTGATTTTCCCCCGCATTGTCCCCCCTGACTCGCGGTACCGATGAGGTCGGGTCGATCGTGCCCCCACGACCGACCCTTCGATGGTGAGTGGCCGGGGGCGCTCGCGCGCCCCCGGCCCTCATCCGGAACTACTTGACCGACTTGGCCGCTTCCTGCGGATCGAGGCGGACGGTCTTCACCTTGTCACTGGCGCACTCGAGCGTTCCCGCCTGCTTCGGGTACACACGCTCGAACTTGCCGTTGTTGATCTGCATGATGACGAAGCAGTCCGAGAACACCTTCGGGTTGGAGCGGGCTCCGATCCAGCCGTCGGCATCGAACTTGAGCGTCTTCATCTTCTCGAGCAGGTTCGGGCGGGTGATGGCGTTCGGGCCCTTCTCGGCCACGACCTCGTCGACCGCCTTCTTGAACGCCATGGCCGCCTGCCACGCCTGGGCGCCAAACGAGTCGGGCTTGCCGCCCACCGCGTCGACGTAGGCCTGCAGGGCCTTGTTGGTCGAGGCCTCCTCGAACGGGATGAACTGCATCCACACGTAGGTGCCGTCGACGGCGCTGCCGGCGTCACGGAAGTTCTGCGTGTAGCAGGCCAGCGAGCAGGCCCAGACCTTGACGCCGGTGAGGCCCTGTGCCGCGGCCTCCTTGCGCATCTTGATCATGGACACGTCGTTGGAGCCGGTCTGCAGGAAGTTCCCGTTACTGGCCTTCATGGCCTGCACGTAGGTGGCGAAGGCCGACTGCTCGGAACGACCCGAGACCTTCATGCCCTCGGTGATGGTGATCCCGGCGGTATTGGCCGCGGCGATCTGCGGCATCGACGACTGCACCGTGGTGGGCAGGTCGCCCGGGATGAGCCACACGCCCTTCAGGTTCGGATCGATCGTCTTGTAGAAGTCGAACTGACCGGTGAAGACCTTGATGTCACGGACCCCGGTGGGCACGCCGTTCGAGCAGTCCTCCGACACCGCCTGCAGCACCCACGAGTTGGCGGCGCACTGCTCGTTGATGTCGTTGGCCAGCGCCGCGAAGTTCGGGATGCCGACCGGCTGGCCGGCCTTGTCCGGGCACTTGCTCAGGTCGGTGGCGTCCGGGTTGAACAGCGCGTTGCCGCCGACCAACGCGAGGTCGTTCTTGCACGCATTCAGGATGCCGTTCTTCGACTCGGTGGGGTCGAGCTTGGAGTCCCACGTGTCGACCTTCAACTGACGACAGCCGACGCCGCCGTTGGCGTTGGCCCAGACGGCGAAGGCCTTGACCGCATCGATGTTGGCCTGGAACAGGCCGGGCGCGAGAGCCGAACCGACGTCGGCCATCACCTCGATGCTGATCGTGTCGGCGGTCACGCCGATCTCCGTCGCCTGGAGCGCTTCCTTGGTGCAGTTGGCATTCGCCTTGGAGCTCGAACCGCTGTCCGAACTCCCTGAATCGGACCCGCTGCGACCGCAGCCCACGGCGAGCACGCCGACGGCCAGGATCGAGACGAGCCCGATGGTCCACTTTCGCTTCACTCGGGGTCCCCCTTGGTCGTGCAGACCCACCCCCCGGCGAGTCAGCAGAGCGCACCCTAGCCCGCCAGCGGGACCGGTGTGACCAACAGCACAGATCCCTCGGGACGAGCCCGAGGGGCGCCGGGTCAGTCGAGGACGAGCACCCCGCGGGCCACGCCGCCCTCGTGCATGTCGTGCACGGCGTCGTGGAAGCCGTCGAGCGGATAGGTGGCGCTCACCAGCTCGTCGAGCATGAACTCGCCCCGCCGGTAGAGGTCGATGATCTGGGGCATGTGGGTGTGCGGGCTGTAGGAGCCGGCCCGACACCCGATGACCCCGCGCTCGTTCTGGGTGAACGGCTGGTAGGGCAACTCGAACTTGGCGTCGCCACCCGGTGTGCCGATGATGACCACGTTGCCGCCCCAGTCGAGCATGTTGAGGGCGTTCAGCGTGACCTCGGGTCGGGCCACCACGTCGTAGACCCAGTCCACGCCGCCGGCGCCGAACGGTCCCGAGAGCTCACCGGGCTTGTAGGGCACGAGGGTGCGCACCTGATCGACGATGTCGGCCGAGCGACCGTCGAGGAAGTCGGTGGCGCCGAAGGAACGGGCCAGCGCCTCCTTCTGGGGGTCGACGTCGATGGCGATGATGCGACTGGCCCGACGCACGCGCAACGCCTGGATGGCGTTGAGACCGACGCCGCCGCAGCCGTAGACGACGGCGGTCTGGCCGACCTCGACGTTGGAGCGGTAGAGCACCGCACCGGCGCCGGTCATCACGCCGCACCCGACGAGACAGGCCGAGGTGAAGGGCACGTCGTCGGGGATCTTCACGGCCTGGATGGCGCGCACCACGGTGCGCTCGGTGAACACCGAGGCCGCAGCGAAGTTCCAGCACGGATCGCCATCCAGAGTGAACGGTTGCGCCATGTTGCCGAGGGTCGAGCGACACCGCGTCGGCTTGCCGGCGCCGCAGGCCTTGCACATGCCGCAGGCCTGCAGGGTGGACACGATGACGTGATCACCCACGGCCACGTTGGTGACACCGGTGCCGATCTGTTCGACGATGCCCGCGCCCTCGTGGCCCAGCACGGCCGGCGCCGGCCAGCCGAAGGCGCCCGAGGCGGCGGTGATGTCGCTGTGACACACACCGGCGGCCATGATCCGCACCACGACCTCACCCGGTCCGGCGTCGCGGACCTCGAGGCCGTCGAGGACCTCGGCGCCCTCTCCCGTGTAGACGATTCCCTTCATCGTTCCCCCTTCTGGTTGTCGGGACTCACGAGCCCCAGATGATCGACTGCCATTCGGTGTAGGCGTCGAGACCCCAGTTGCCGCCGTCACGACCGATGCCGGACAGCTTGAAACCGCCGAACGGCGTCTCGTGGTGGGTCTGGACACTGTTGATGCCGACGCGCCCCGAACGGATCTGCTTGGCCACCTCGAAGGCGGCCGGCGTGTCCGAGCCGAAGACGTAGGAGAACAGTCCGTAGTCGCTGTCGTTGGCGATGGCGATGGCCTCATCGACGGTGTCGTAGGGAACCACGACCACGACTGGACCGAAGATCTCCTCGCGCACCGGCGACATGCCGTTGTGGCAGCCGGCCAGCAGGGTCGGGCCGACGTAGAAGCCCCTGGACATGCCGGTGTCGCGACCGTCGACCACCAGTTCCGCACCCTCGGCCACGCCGTTGTCGATGTGGGCGAGGATGCGATCGCGCTGCACGGCCGAGATCACCGGACCGACGGTGGTGGCGGGGTCCAGCGGATCGCCCACCTTCAGCGCCCGGGCGGCGTCGGCCAGACGCGACACCAGTTCGTCGTAACGACTGCGGTGCACGATGACGCGCGTCGGAGCGGTGCAGATCTGGCCCGAGTGGAAGGCCCACACACTGGAGATGCCGGCGACGGTCTTGTCCATGTCGGCATCGGCGAGCACGACACAGGCGCCCTTGCCGCCCAACTCGTGCAACTGGCGCTTCATGGTCGGCGCGCCGGCGGCCACGATGGCGCACCCCACAGCGGTGGAACCGGTGAACGACACCATGTCGACGTTGGGGTCGGCCACGAGGTCGGCGCCGACCTTGGCCGCACCACCGGTCACGATGTTGACCACGCCCTTGGGGAAGCCGACGTCATCGAGGATCTTGGCCAACTCGATCACGCACAGCGGATCCTGCGGGGCCGGCTTCATCACCACGGTGCAGCCCACGGCGAGAGCCGGCGCGATCTTGCCCACCGTGTTGGTGGTCGGGAAGTTGTACGGGGAGATGCAGGCCACCACGCCCACCGGCACCTTGCGGGCGTAGCCCGACATGAGCGCGCCAGCCGCCAGGGGCGTGGTGCCGATCGGTTGCGGCGGCAGGGCCACGTCGAGGTTGTGCAGCGCGCCCTTGGCGTAGCGATCGAAGCGCGAGATGGCCACCGGGATCTGCATGAGCGAACCGACCGAGGACGTGGCCCCGGCCTCGGCGATCACCAGCGGGATCAACTCGGGGGTGCGCTTGGCCAACTCGGCGCCGGCGGCGGCCAGCAGCGCGGCGCGCTCCTCGGGGGCGGTGCGGCTCCACGCCGGGAAGGCCTCGGCCGCGGCCGCCGCAGCGCGGGTCACATCCTCGGACGAGGCCTCGGGCGCAGCGGCCACCACCTGTTCGGTGGCCGGATTGATGATGTCGTAGGTGCCCGCACCCCCGGGGACCCATTCGCCCCCGATGAGTTGGCGGTACTCGGCCATGGTTGCCATGGGTTCGAACCCTACAGGCGACGTGCGAGGGCAGTATCCGGTGGTGGTGGCCGCCCCGGTGGACCGCCCGAGGCCCCCGTGTAATCTGACGGTCCGTCAGAAACACCCACGAGGGAGTGGCAATGCTCGACACGATCATCAGGGGCGGCACGCTCGTCGACGGCACGGGCGCAGCTCCCCGTCGGGCCGACATCGGCATCCGTGACGGGCGCATCGTCGCCATCGGCGAGCTCGCCGAGGACGCCACCGAGGTGATCGACGCCACCGGTCGCATGGTCATGCCCGGCGTCGTGGACGCCCACACCCACTACGACGCGCAGCTGATGTGGGATCCGTCGGCCACCCCGTCGTCGAACCACGGCGTCACCACCATCATCGCCGGCAACTGCGGCTTCACCCTGGCGCCGTTGCGCCCCACTGCCGACGAGGCCCGGTACCTGCAGGAGATGATGAGTCGCGTCGAGGGCATGCCGCTGCCGGCGCTGCGGATGCTCGACTGGGACTGGGAGACGTTCGAGGACTACCTCGGTCGCTTCGAGGGCAAGGTGGCGGTGAACGCCGGCTGGCTGGTGGGCCACTGCGCCATCCGCCGCTATGTGATGGGGCCCGACGCCGTCGGCGGCGAGGCCTCGCCCGAACAGGTCGACGCCATGGTGGCGGAACTGCGCAAGGCCATCGAGGTCGGTGCGCTGGGCTGGTCGTTCACCACCTCGGGCAGCCACAGCGACGGCGACGGTCAGCCGGTGCCCAGCCGCTGGGCCTCCACCGACGAGATGCTGGCCATGGCCACCGAGGTCGGTCGCCACGAGGGCACGACCCTCGAGGGCATCGTGCCCGGCTGTCTGGACCGCTTCGCCGACGACGAGATCGAACTGCTGGCCTCGCTCAGCGCGGCGGCACAGCGCGTCCTCAACTGGAACGTGCTCACCATCGATTCTCGCGAGGCCGACCGCGCCACCCGACAGCTGTCGGCCAATGACGTGGCCAAGGCCAAGGGCGGCCGGGTCGTGGCGCTCACCATGCCGGTGCTGGTGCCCATGAACATGAACTTCGAGACCTTCTGCGGCATCTGGCTCCTGCCCGAGTGGGAGGCCACCATGCGCGTCGACCGCGACGAGCGCGTGCGCCGCTTGGCCGATCCCACCGTGCGGGCCAGGTTGCTCGAGCGGTCGCACTCCCCTGAGGCCGGCATCTACCGACGTCTGGCCGACTGGGAGGACTACGTCATCGGCGACACGTTCGCGCCGGAGAACGAGGGTCTGGCCGGTCGGGTGGTGGGCGACATCGCCGCCGAACGGGGCGCCGAACCGTTCGACACGTTGCTCGACATCGTCGTGGCCGATGACCTGCGCACCATCCTGTGGCCGGCCCCCAAGGACAAGGACGCCGAGTCCTGGCGCCTACGGGTCGAGGTGTGGAACGACGAGCGAGCCATGATCGGTGGCTCGGATGCCGGTGCGCACCTCGACCGCATGTGCGGCGCCACGTTCCCGACACGGTTCCTGGGCGACATGCTCAATGGTCGGAAGTTGCTCCCCATCGAGCGGGCGGTGCAATTGATCACCCAGAAGCCGGCCGACCTGTTCGGACTGGTGGGTCGGGGCTCGATCGTCGAGGGCAACTTCGCCGACATCGTCGTGTTCGATCCCGAGACCATCGGCTCGGAGAACGCCCGCCTCGTGGCCGATCTGCCCGGCGACTGCGTGCGCCTCACCGCCCGGTCCTACGGCATCGAGCGCGTGCTGGTGAACGGCACCACCGTGATCATCGATGGTGAGCCCACCGGCGCCACGCCGGGCACGGTGCTCAAGTCGGGACGCGACACGGTGACCGTCCTGCCCTGACGCACGCGCCGGGCAGTCCGGTCACACGGCTCAGGCCGGGGTGTCGGCGAGGATGCGGCCCAGTTGCAGCAGGCTGGGGGTGGTGCCACCCAGTTGCAGTTCCTGCTTCTTGGCCCACAGGTAGTAACGGTGCAGCGGGTAGTCGCGATCGACACCCACACCGCCGTGGAGGTGCGTGCAGGCCCGCACGACACTGGCGCCACCCTCGGAGGCCCAGTACTTGGCCGTGGCCGAGTGGGTGCCGGCATCGAGTCCGTCGGCCAGCCGCACGGCGGCCTGCCAGGCGGTGAGCTCGATGGCATTCGAATTGATGCGAGCGTCGGCGGCGCGTTGGGCCACGGCCTGGAACGTGGCGATCTGACGATCGAACTGCACGCGCTCCTTGACGTAGTCGGCCATGATGGCCACGGCCTTGTTCGTCACGCCGCTCATCGTCAGCGACTGACCCGTCCAACCGCTCTGGATGAGGCGATCGAGGGCCTCGGGACCGGCGATGCGCTCAGCGGCGGCGCCACCGAACGTGACCTTGGCGTCGGGGATCGAATCGGTGGTGTCCTGACGCTCGACGGTCACACCCGGGGCCGAGGCCTCGATGTAGTAGAGGCCGTCGGTGGCCGACACGATGAAGGCATCGGCCACGGTGCCGAACAGGACGTTGGTCTTCACGCCGTCGAGCGCTCCACCGGTGGCGGAGAGCGACGGCGAGTGCACATCGCCGACGAGGTCGTGCAACGCCACCGTCACGATGCGCTCGCCGCTGGCCAGACCGGCCAGGTGCTGGGGCGCGTGCTCGGCCAGGAACGGACCGGCCATGGCCATCACCGGCAGCGCCGGCACGGGGGCCACGTGGCGGCCGACCTCCTCGAGGACGATGGCGATCTCGGTCCAACCGAGACCGGCACCGCCGTCGGCCTCGGGCAGGGCGATGCCCACGATGCCGAGGTCGGCCAGTTCGCGCCACAGGTCGAGATCGACGCCGGAGCCCGACTCGACCTCCTTGAGGCGCTCCATGGTGCACCGGTCGGAGAGCACGCGGGCCACGAGGCCGCGCAGCTCCTCCTGATCAGGAGTGAGTGAGAAGTCCATTGAACCGGAGCCTTTCAGCGGGCCGAGCGGGGGAAACCGAGACCGAACATGGCGATGAGATCGCGCTGCAGCTCGTTGGTCCCTCCACCGAAGGTGAGGATGATGGTGCCGCGGATGCCAGCCTCGAGTTGCGACCGCAGGATCGACTCGGGCGAATCCGAATCGAGATAGGCGCGCGGACCGAGCACCTCCATGAGCAACTGGTAGGAGTCCAGGTAGAACTCGGTGCCGAACACCTTCACGCTGGAGGCATCGGCCGGATGCAGCGACTCGCGGTCAGCCGACCACGCCACCTTCCAGTTGGCCAGACGCAGGTACTCGAGCCGGGCGTGCACGCGGGCCAGGTTGAGTTGCACCCACTCCTGATCGATCACGCGGCGGCCGTCGGGCAGCAGCGTGTTCTGGGCCCACTCGCGCACGTTGGCCAGATGACGCTCGGGCATGCCGCTCGAACACAGCGTGACGCGCTCGTGGTTGAGCTGGCTGGTGATGAGACCCCAGCCGCCGTTCTCCTCGCCCACGAGGAACTTGGCCGGCACGCGCACGTCGTCGAAGTAGGTGGCGTTGATGTCGTGCTCACCCATGAGACGCAGCGGCTGGATGGTGATGCCGGGCGTGTCCATCGGGACGATGATCACCGAGATGCCCTTGTGCTTCTTGGCCTCGGGATCGGTGCGCACGGCGAGCCAGCAGTAGTCGGCGCCACCGGCCAGTGACGTCCACATCTTCTGACCGTTGATGACGTACTCGTCGCCATCGCGCACGGCGCGGGTCTGCAAGGCGGCGAGGTCGGTACCGGCGCCCGGCTCCGAGTACCCGATGCAGAAGTGGATGTCGCCGGCGAGGATCTTCGGGAGGAAGAACTCGCGCTGCCACTCGGTGCCGTAGTTCATGATGGTCGGGCCGACGGTGTTGAGCGTGAGCATCGGCACCGGCGCACCGGCCCGCATCGACTCGTCGAAGAACACGAACTGATCGATGGGTCCACGGGCCTGACCGCCGTACTCCTTGGGCCAGCCGATGCCGGCCCAACCGTCGGTACACATCTGCTTCCAGACGCGCTTGGTGGCATCACCGATGCCATGACTGTGGGACAACTCTTCGACCGTCGTGGCATCGAGGAGGTTGTCGTAGTACGAGCGCAGTTCGGCCCGCAGTGCTTCCTGCTCTGGTGTGTATCCGATCTCCATGGACGGGGACACTATCCCCACGCCGGGGCCGGTCACACGCCTGCGGACCGCTAGATTCCCGGCGCGATCGACGAGGAGGGGCGATGACGTCATCGGGCACGAGGGTTCGGGTGGTGGGCGAAGGGTCCTTCGCGGCCACTGTCCGATCCGCCGCCGACCGGGTGGGGATGGAGGTGGTCGAGGACGAGACGTACCACGCCATGGTCTTCGCCCCGTGGGACACGGCGGCGATGGCCCCGGTGCCCTTCGACGAGTTGACCGACGAGCAGTTCGGGGCGGCGTGGCAGCGCACCATGGACGACGCCGTGACCGCCTGCGTG
>Ga0172376_10003139_pt1 | contig 19746 bp, 10 predicted proteins | sample Lak35m_FD_121114 | JGI IMG/M metagenome (GOLD analysis project Ga0172376, IMG submission 121114) | Freshwater microbial communities from Kabuno Bay, South-Kivu, Congo - kab_092012_35m | ecosystem: Environmental > Aquatic > Freshwater > Lake | place: Democratic Republic of the Congo: South-Kivu... | reverse complement strand
CGAATAGTCATCACCCGCATCTGCCGATCCTGAACCCGCATCGACAACGTCCGCTGTCAGTGCAATCCCTGGAGCGAGTGTGGCCGCGCCTCCAGCCCCGTCGCTGGTAACAAGAGTCACCGCAACACTAATCGCGGCTCCCTCTTCAGCGGCACTCGCAGTCGCAGCAATGTTGAGCTGGGCCGTGTCGTTGTCGTCAACGGTCAATGTCGAGGATGTATTGCCGAGCGACGCTTGCCCATTCAAGGTCGTGCTGAGGTTTTGCAAGGTCAGAGTCTGTGACTCGTTACCTTCAACGAGCGTGTCGTTCGTGATGGCGATCGAAGCTGTTTGTGTCGCGCCGTTCGTGGCACCTGCCGAGAACGTCACGGTTTGGGTCCCAATCGCGCTGTAATCCAAACCACTCGTGGCATTTCCTAAGTTGCCGTCGACGACATCCGCTGAGACGCTTACTCCCGTCGCGAGAGTGGCCGTGCCGCCCGCCCCGTCGCTGGTTGTCAGGGTGACAGTCACTGTCTGCAACCCACCTTCTTCTAGCAGAGTCGTGCTCGCTTCGATTGCAATCGTCGCTGTGTCGTTGTCATCAATTGTGATCACACCAGTCGACGCACTCAGCGTGATTTGACCATCAAACGACGACATCAATCCGCCGAGCCCGACGTTGATGGACTCGTTGCCTTCCACGAGTCCGTCATTGAGGGCAGTGATGTTGACGGTCTGAGTTGCTCCGTCGCTCGCGCCTTGGGCGAACGTGAAGCTGAGGCCGCTGATCGCCGAGTAATCGTCGCCACTCATCGCAGTACCGCCGGTCGCGTCCACGACCTGGGCGGTAATGGAAACTCCCGTCGCGAGCGTGGCGGTCCCGCTGGCACCGTCGCTGGTCGTCAGTGTGACAGTGACGGCTTGCGCGCCACTCTCTTCACTGATCGTTGTTGATGCCGCCACAGTCAGGGTAGCGGTGTCGTTGTCGTCGATGGTGACATCATGAGAATCTGCCGCCGTGTCGATAAAGACATCGACCGGATTAGCCAGTTCGAGTGCGATGACCTCATGACCTTCGATCAGAGCATCGTTGATGGTTGAAAACGAGACGGAGTCGGTTGCTCCGTCAGCGCTGCCAACCGCAAACGTAATTGTTCCGCCGCCCGTGTAGTCGTCAGCGCTTAGTGCTGTGCTTGAGAGTGCCGCAGAAACGTCGATCGACACGGCTTCCGTCAGCGTGACGCCGCTTGAATCGAGTTCGACAGTCACTGTCTGTGCCGAGCTACTCTCTTCGCCGATTGTCGAGGAGGCTGCTGTGAATTTCACCTTAACCTGCCCCGTGATGGTCACAACGACGTCATTCCCGTCGCCGCCGACGTAGCTGATCGTCAAGAGATAGCCGCTTTCGTTGAACGCAGCTCCCTCGGCTAGACCAGCGAACGTGCCGCTTACAGCGTCCGCGCTACCGTCGTTATTGATGAGCGTGAACGAGTCGCTGATTGTTGCTGCATAGCCGATGTCGAGATCCAATTCGGCACCACCAAGTGTCACGCTGCCGTTCACAACAACGGTGTCGTAACTGCTACCAGCAACAATGCCGTCGAGATCGAGAGCGAGTAACGATGTGCCGCTTAGGACGACATCATCAACAGTCGTTGTTCGCCCGAGTCCGTCTCCTGCGCCAATCCCACCAAGCAATTGAGTTGTGCCACCGTTGGTATCGACTGTGAGACTATTTGTCTCATTATCAGCGCTATCTACAGCAGCATTGAAGATGACTGCACCTGTACCGTCTTGGTCGAACGTCACATCGTCCGCCAGTTCGACATCGTCGCCAAACGTTGAGTCTGTCGAACCGTTCAGAAAGACATCGCCGTTGAGAACTGTCGTTCCGACTGCTGACGTTTGAAGTCTTGCCAGCCGGTCGGTGGCGCCGATCGAGGCGCCGAAGGTCACACTGGATGACGTGTTGACGATCAGTTCGTTGAGTTGACCGCTTGCTGAATTGACCGTTCCATTGAACGTCACGTCAGCACCCCCTGAGATCGTGAGTGCGGCGGTTTGCAAAGAGACCGCGCCGACAAACTCAAGATCACCGAACACCAGCAGCGAGTTGGCTGCATTCAGGCTGATGGCATCAGCTGCGATCGACAGTGAAGAATCCGGGAGCGAGAGGTTGCTGGTGACCGTCACCTGATCGCCGACGTCGTCAAGGTTGATATCGACGCTGCTGCTCAAACCGACGCTCAACAAGACCGTCACGGTGTGCTTATCAACTTGTACCGCTGAGCCGTCCGCGTCGATTTCGTCGACGGCGTTCGGCGTGAAGAAGGTTAATGTCAAACCTGATTGGGAGACATCGAGTACTCGCCCCATGGCACCGAACTCGAGATTTCTGACGATCACCTGGCTGCCATCGAATGAAACCTGAATGCGTGGCGGAGTCAGATCGGGAGTGACCTCAAAGGCAGCTGATGTTGTCGTATTGCCGGCGGCATCAGAAGCCGTCACTCGCCAGTAATGCGTGATCTCGTCGGCGAGTTCTTCGCCGGATTGGAGCGTGTAGGTTGCGGCAATCAGACCGGACTTGGTGAGTACGACGGAGGAGAAGTCTGCGACTGTCGAAATTTCGAGGTCGTAGGTCACCGAGCTTTGGTCGTCAGTCGTGGCTTCCCAAGTGAACGTTGGCAGCAGCGTATCGACGAAGCTGTGATTCTGGGGCGTCAATAAGTCGAAACTATCGGGATCGACGGTGTCGACATGGAAGCTGGATGTGCTGCTGGTTGTCGAGTTGCCCGCTTCATCGGTCGCAATGACTTGCCAGAAGTAAGTCCCGTCATCGAGCGTATTAGTGAATGAGTGAGACGTCAGAGTCAGGCCTGAGGCACTATCAACAAGCGTCGTGAAGCTGGAATCGCGTGCTACCCGAACTGAATATGTCACGGAGTTTACATCCGTGGCACTCGTCCAAATAAATTCGGGTGTGGTGTCGTTGGTGAAACTGCCATCGGCAGGGTCAATCAATGTCATCGCGCCCGGAGCAGTGATGTCGACCACGAACGTGTCGGAGACCGCTGATGCCAGCGCGTTCCCAGCTTGATCGGTCACGCCAACACCCGTCACGAAGAACTCGTAAGAACCATCCAGCCCAGTTAACGCCGAGACGTCGATGCTGTAATTCGAGGAGTCGATTGGACTCACAAGGCCATCTGTGAGCGTCACTGAGAGACCGTTACGTTGGAGTGTGAACGCCGCAGCGGTCACTCCAAAGACGGCCTCGCTAAAGGAGACATTGATGGCTGATACTGACGTGTTACGTGGATCTGGCGAGACAGGAGCGATGGTCGCTGTGGGCCGAACTGCTTCTCGGACCCATGTATCCGAAGTGCCGAAGGACATGGGGTTGCCCGCGAGATCCGTGATACCAGTGCCAGTGTCGATGAGCGTCAGTTGATATGTGCCATCAACAGTCGTCTGGGCGTTGAGGTCTAAAGCGTATTCGCTGGGACTGAGCGCTGTGATTGTGATGCCATTAATATTGAGAGGAGTACCGTTGCGAGTCAGGGTGAAGTCGTCGGCACTGACTCCAGTCACTCCTTCATTGAAGCTAAGCGTGACTGATCCCACCGAACTGTTGCGGGGATCCGGGGTCACGTCGATGATATCCGGTACTGGACCAGTGAAATCCATGCTCCAAGTTTCGGTAGCATCGGCACTCAGCGCGTTTCCCAGAGTATCGGTGATCCCAGCGCCTTGAGCCTGCAGTCGCAAAACGTAGACACCCTCGTTGACTGTCAAGCCACTGATATTCACGACATACTGAGTGGGGCTGATGGGTATGACCGATTTTCCAATCAGTGACAGATTGACGCCATTTCGCGTCAGCTTGAAGTCGTTGATACTGACTCCCGTGACCGGTTCATCAAAATTGACCGTGAGCGAGTTGACAGCGGTCGTACGGGGATCAGGAGTGACATCGACAATATCAACGGTCGGAGGCGACAGGTCGATACTCCAGTCGTCGGTCGCGTCTGTGTTTAATAACAGTCCTTGCACATTCGCAATTCCAGAACCGGACGCTCTGAGGCGTAAGCGGTAATCCCCGCTCGCTGAACTCACGGACGATAAATCGAGTTCGTACTGATTCGCGCTCGTCTGTACGAGCACAATGCCACCCAGGCTGACGGGTGCAGAATTTCTGGTCAGTGAGAAATCGTTGATGTCGACGCCAGTCACATCCTCGTCAAACAGCACAGTGACATTTCCCACAGAGGTTGCCCGTGGGTCAGGAGTGATATCGACGATGTCAGCGACTGGTGGAGTAAGGTCAACCCCTGACATTTTGAGGTTGTAGAGTTGTACGACATCGGGAGTCAGACTGCCGACTTTCACAACGTAGGTACCGGGAGACAAGGGTCGATTCAAGATCGACTCGCTACCACCCTTACCGCTGACATCGGAGCTGGCGAGCAATGTTCCGCTCGAATTAAACAGTTGCAGATCCAGATTCGCGAGTGTCTTCAGATTTAGAGTGGTCTGTGTTCCCCCTTGTGGTCCTTCCTGATAGGTCGCGCCTTTAGGGCTTAGATTAATGCTGACCTCGACATTATTACTTAGCGTAAAGCTGAAAAAATCTGGGTCAGATTCATCGTTGATACTCACGAAGTCCGTTTCTAACGGTGTCACCACAGTCGAGTCGCCAAGGGTGCCGATCTCTAGCGGTGCTGCACCGCTGAGTGAGCCTAGTGATACCGCTGTGGCGAGGGTGTCGCCGCCGAGTTTCTCCAACGCGTCACCGTAGCCTCGATGCAGTCCGATAATGTCGTCGAGTTGTGGTCCATCGAAGCCCAGATTGATGAAGGGTTCCATCAGAAACTCAGCATTCGTGGACTCCACGTGATCCAAGGCTACACCGTGGCCAAACTCGTGGGCCAAGACGTTCCGCGTCGCCAGGAAGTTATTCGCGGTTTGCGAGTAGAAAATGGTGTTGTCGGTATCAATCACCATATCGCCGAAAGTCGGAAAATAGTTATAAGCCAGGGTGTTGGAACCACTTTGGCCATCGATCGACTTGCCTGAGATGCGCATGTCGCCACGCACTCCCAAGAGACCAGGGCTGTTGGATCGTAGTGCCGCGCCGTCGTCGTTCGGTTCGAAGGTGAATGTGATTCCGCTCAGATCTTCGAGTCTTTCAAAGGACAGATCGAAGATCGGGAACCAAGGCTTTCCTTGCACTCCGGGTCCGCTGCCGCCGATGGCCGTGTTGAAGAAGTTCACCAAGCCACTGGTGACCGCGTCGTCGGTCGTCGTTCCATCGGGCACGACACTCCAAGTCAACGTCAGGGGTTGGCCAATTTGCAGTGGTCCGGGATTCGTCGCCGTCGAGGTCCACGGGAATGAGGGGTTGTAGCGTGCTTCATCAGCGTGCGACTCATCGAAATGTGCGGCCTGCGGGTTGGGGTTCACGCCCGGTTCAACGACCAGAACTCCATGTGGTCTCACGGAGTCGGTGTCGAGCGTTGTTCCCGCGAGCAATACGCGGGTTTCGAGGAACTCACCGCATGTGGGTCGACTAGTTGGCCCATGCGATGCCACGACGCGTCTGCGTGATTTGGAAATCTTCCGTCGACGTTGTTGAGTACGACACGCCTTCAACCAGTCGGCAAAAACCATCTTGATGCCTCACGGAGTGGAAACGACCTCGCACCGAAGAACTTCAGAGCGAATTAGGCCAAGTCAGTTAGTCATCTTCGGTGTCCGACCAATCGGTCACCGAGGATGACAATTAAGTAAGGTGTTGGAGCAATCACGAACGAAAGACAGGCGACGCGAGCGGCGGATTCTGGCAACGCGGCAGAACCGTCCGCCACATTAGCCTTCCCAGAAATCTCAAAGTTTCGAACCTTCTGTGTGGTAGGTGTTACCTCCCCAAAGGGAGGCGGATTCGACTCGGTCAGCAGGGTCCGCCTTGTCCGAACGATCGGCGAGTCACTCCATGTTGCTATTCAAAAATGGCTTCAACGGCCGCCTGCTTTCAGCAGTTCTGTTGATGCTGGTTGTTTGAAGAACCACCACGGTAGCCCGGTTCGCAGGATTTGTGAGTCAGGCGCTAGCGCTCGAACGTGATTGTGTTTGCATGAATAACTCCAGTTTGCGTCGCATTGCCACGTTGGCACATTCGTCGTTGTCCACGAGCAAAAATGCTTGTTTCGTGCGATGTTTTAGCGAATTGACGGTCCCCAGAGGTAGCCTTATATCTGCCATCCCTTCGCTTCAGAACTTGTTCGAAGAACTGAGCAGGATGGTTTCAACGACCGGTTCGAGCTATTCCCAGCGAGGTGCCGCCGCGAACTGCGTCGGCCTGGCTCTGCTCTTTAGATTGCTCGTTGCTTCCTCATGACCGGTCTTTTCGGTGCGACCGCTAACCGCTGAAGTCCGTCATAGTTTCGGTCCCGTTAGTCAGAAAAGTAGTTTGCATGCTTGCCAAACGCATCATTCCTTGTCTCGATGTCCATGCCGGTCGTGTGGTGAAGGGCGTGAATTTTTTGAACCTCAGAGATGCTGGTGATCCCGTTGAGATCGCGGCCCGCTATGAGTCCGAGGGCGCCGACGAACTGGTGTTCCTGGACATCACTGCCAGTCACGAGCAGCGCGAGATCATTTTGGATGTCGTGCGTCGGACTTCCGAGGTTTGCTTCATGCCTCTGACTGTTGGCGGCGGCATTCGCACAATTGACGACATTCGCACGTTACTCAGCAATGGTTGCGACAAGGTTTCGATTAACTCTGCGGCGGTAAAGAACCCAAGTCTGGTGCGTGATTCGGCTCTGCGATTTGGCAGCCAGTGCATTGTCGTGAACATTGATCCGAAGCGCATCAGGTTGCCGGATGGTTCTGAGAAGTGGGATGTGCATATCAACGGCGGCCGCATTCCGACGGGTCTTGAAGCCGTGGCTTGGGCTCAAGAAGTCGAACGCTTGGGAGCTGGCGAGATCGTGCTCACTTGCATGGACGCGGACGGAACGAAGAACGGCTATGACATCCAGATCACTCGCGCGGTGGCTGATGCTGTGCGGATTCCGGTCGTCGCCAGTGGTGGCTGCGGGAGTCCTCAGCACATGCTGGAAGCCGTTACTGCGGGTCATGCCAGTGCGGCGCTCGCGGCGAGCATTTTTCACTATGGTGAGTACACGATCGAAGAGACGAAGCGCTACCTCGCTGAACGCGGAGTGCCGATGAGAGTTTGAGGAACTATTCAGTTCATAATCCTGGGTGATTGGTCCTCGGCTGGCATAGCAACTCTTGGCGTTCTCGCTAATCACCAGTGACTGGGGCATCTACCAACCACCACTTCGCATACTTCTCCCACTTCCGGAGCCCTTTCCATGGTCATGATCAGCGATTGGAAGCAATCCACCTACGTCCCCGGCAAGCCGATCGAGATCGACAAGATCTTCAAGGCATCGATCGACCAGAAATGCTCCGACATCCATTTGCAGGTGGGCCGGCCCGCTATCTTCCGAATCCGCGGCGAGCTAACGCCGCTCAAGATGTCGCCCATCACCGAAGAGCAAATGATCCAGCTCACGTTTCCCATGATGGATCAACGCAAGCTCGACATCTTTCATAATGATGGCGGCTCGGACTTCGCGAAGTTCGTGGAACACAACGGCGAGAGTTGGCGCTTCCGTATCAATCTCTTCACGCAACTCGGCAAGGTGGGCATGGTCGCGCGAAAAATTGAGCGCAACATCCCGCCGTTCAGCGGCCTCTACCTACCGCCGATCATGGAAGAGTTGTGCAAGTTCGACCAAGGCATGGTGTTGCTGGCCGGTGTGACCGGTTCCGGGAAGTCGACGACGATCGGATCCATGATCAACTGGATCAACGACAATATGAATAAGCACATTGTCACGATCGAAGACCCTATCGAATTTGTCTATACGTCGAACCAATGCCTGATCAATCAACGCGAGATCGGGCAGGACGTCGTCGACTTTCACGTCGCCATGAAACACGCCGTGCGACAAGACCCCGACATCATGCTCGTCGGCGAAATGCGTGACCGTGAAACCTTCGAAACGGCCATTCACGCCGCTGAAACCGGCCACTTGGTGTTCGGGACCATTCACGCCTCAAGTGCTCCGGGAACGATCTCGCGTATCCTCGACCTGTTCCCCTCCGAGATGCACAGCGCGATTCGTGCGTCGATGTCTCAGAACATGCAAGCCATCTGTGGGCAGAAGTTGCTCAAGACCATTGTCGACAAGCCCAGTCGTGTGCCGATTGAAGAGATCATGCTTTTCAACTCGGTGATTCGTAAGGCCGTACTGGAAGGGGAGGACCAAAAGCTTTACGCCCTCATCAAGTCCTATCGCACGGACGGCATGCAGACGTTCAACGACAGTCTTTATGACTTCATCCAGAAGGAATACATCAGCCGCACAGCCGCGTTTGAAATCTCACCGAACGTCGAAGAGTTGAAGATGCGACTGAAAGGCATCGAAGTCCGCAGCACCTCGATGTAATGCGCATTGCCTGCCGCGCCGATACGGTGCGGATGACATCTGCCGTTCTTTGTTTGCTCAGTTCCAAGTCCGCGCTTTCGGAATCGAACAAGAGAAAACCGTGGGACCAGAGAGCAGGCACTCGGTTTTGCCAAGTCGCTCTGTGTTGGAAGCCAATCTGACGGGGCCTCACTTCGGCAGCGAGATTTCGTCCTCGGTGATGATCTTGTCGGTCTTGAGTTGCGGAGATGAGTTCGCGCACCCGCCGCAAGGTGACTCACCGGTGCCGTTCACCCAGTGCGCGGCTCGACGTAGCAAGAGCGCGGTCGCTATTCCGACAATGCACACGACGGTGATGAGTTGCCAGTCCATGTTCGACCTCGACTCAGAGGTGCCCCGCTAGTTGTTAGAGCGAGCCCGAACGTGTCTCGCCGTTCTGTTTGGCTTGCCAATATTGCCCCGATTTGATGTCTAAGCAGGTCAGCCATCCGTGCCCATAGACCCACGTGTCGATGCAGATGGCATGACCGACCGAGAGCGGTACTCCATTCTTTTGTGACGTGTGTCCGCAGACCATGACTTTGCCCGAGCAATGCGGTTCGGGGTTGCGGAACTTCTCCCAATAAAGGACTTCGTCCGTCTGTTCTTCAAGGGGTTTGTCCCACTGCAAGGTCGCATGCACAAAGATGTGAGTCGGCGTTTCGAAGTAACGGTGGCAGGTGGAATCGATGAATTCAAAATGACGCTCGGGCACATCTTCCAGGGTGCCGATGATGCCGTCATCGCCGTAAGACTGGAGTGTCTGTACGCCGCCCACCGAGATCCATCCGTTGCGAGCCTGATTGTCGAAGCGAGCTGCGGACATCATCAAGTCGTGATTACCCCGCAGCGCGACGAGCTGGCCACTTCGGTTCCGATCAATCAGCCAATCTAAGACCTGCCGGCTATGCGGTCCGCGATCGACGTAATCGCCAAGCGTGACCAAGAAGTCATCCGGTTGAACGCGAGCGAAGTTCAACACCGCTTCCAGAGCAGTCAAACAACCGTGAATGTCACCGATAGCAAGTAGGCGTCCCATGCACGGAACGTAACGCCTGACGCGGACGATGCGAACGGACTCATGACACTCACATTGTTTCTAATGCCATGCGCCACGGGTCACTTGTGGCAAGTTCCGAGAGATGTTGGCGGAAGCTTTCTGGGTTCACAGGTTCAATCGTCAAACTTGCTGCGGCGAAACGTTCGAAGATCCACCATTTGCGGCGGTCGCGCACGGCGGAGACGTCTCTGGCAGCTAAGAAAAAGGCGCCTGGGATGCGTGGCAACAGATCCGGGAGTAAGTGCAACTTGCTGCGATCGAGATGAATCGGCTCAGCCTCGGCGACTAGCTTCGATCGCATACGCTTGCGTTTGACGAGCGGGAGGACGAACCACAACGGCATCCACAAAGTTGCGGCGATGCGCCATAGGAGTGAGGTCGATTCTTCCTCTACCAGTTTCGTAGCCGTCACGATGCGATGGGGCAGAAAGAAGAAACCCAACTGGGTTTGATAGAGCATGCCCTCGGTCGGGAGCCTCTTGCGTTTCAGTGAGACATGCCCCAACGGTCGCAGCACTGTTCCGGTTAAACTGCGGGCGCGATGCGCGAGTGCTTCCAAGTCAGAGATGTCAGGCAGTAAGTCATGACAATCCGGGCAGAGTCCATCTCGGCTATAAACCCATTGGCAACACTGCTGACACAAACGAGAAGACATAGCAGCTCAAAACACCGATAAAGTGGAAAACGAACGCATCGACTGTGCGACTCAGGCAAACCTTTCCAGCAGAGCACTGTGAAGTATACATGCTTTGCCACCGCTGTAGTCTGAGGCGTGAACCAGCGTCTGACGGGCGGAACCGGCGGGCTTTCGTATGAGCAGGTACGGGCGACGACGACCATCACGAGGAGACCTGCCGCCGCTCAGCACTCCAGGGAAATGATGCCGACCAACTTTCTTCATCTGCTGACAACGACCGCTGAAGAGGACGCTCGTGCGGTGTTCGAGCCGATTGGATTTTCTAATTGGCAGACGGCTCGGCAACGATTGATGGGGCTCGTGAAGGACGCCTGTTGCCGCGAGGTGCTGGCAGAGTGCATGCCGATGTTGCTTGATGTGCTCAGTCATGTGGCTGCGCCTGATAGTTCGGTGTTGAACTTGGAGCGATTGGTACAGAGCGTCGCTGAACCGTTGGAGCTGATGACTTTCCTGCGCGATAACCCACGTGCCGTCGAGGTGCTGATCAAGCTGTTTACCAGCAGCCAATTTCTGACCGAGATCTTGCTCCGTAATCCGAGTTACTTGCGTCAGTTGACCGAACATAAGCGGCTCGCTGAGTTCAAGGCGCGCGAGGAATTTGTCGAATCGGCTGTGGGATTTCTCGCGCAGCATTCAACTTTGAGTCACAAGCTCGACGCGCTGCGTCGGTATCAGCATTGGGAATTGCTGCGGATTGGAGCTTGTGACACGTTCGGGTTGATGGACTTCAAATCGGTCACGTTGCAGTTGTCGTTGTTGGCGGACGGAATGACTCAAACCGCGTTACGGGTTTTGGCTGAAGAACTGCAGGTGGCGAGTGACGAGTTTTGTGTGCTGGCCTTCGGGAAGCTTGGCGGCGAAGAGCTCAACTACAGCTCTGACATCGACCTCGTTTTCGTCTGCCGAGACAACGCGGCGCAGTATTGGGGGCTTGGTCAGCGTTTGATCCGCGCGCTCATGGATACGACTGCAGAAGGTTTCTTGTACCGAGTTGACATGCGCTTGCGTCCGTGGGGGAAATCAGGGGCTTTGGTTTGCACATGTGAGTCGTACCTCGATTACCTGCGCTCGAATGCACAACTCTGGGAGAAGCAGGCTCTTTTGAAAGCACGACCGATTGCCGGCGCGTTGTCATTGGGTGTGGAGTTCCTGAAGCGCGCCGAGCCGATCATTTTCGAAGCGACGCCGGAAGATGCTCGGGCCAACGTGCGTTCGATGAAGGGCAAGATCGAAGCCGAGTTAGCCAAACGGGGGCGGCTGTTTGTCGATGTGAAGTCAGGACGTGGATCAATTCGGGATATCGAGTTCCTGACTCAATTCTTGCAGCTTAAGTATGGACGGCAGCAACGTGCCGTCCGCAGTGCGAACACGCTGGATGGTTTGATCCGGTTGGCTGACTTGGAATGTATTCTGCCGGGCGAATATCGCCGCTTAACCGGAGCTTACGTTCTGTTTCGTACCATCGAGCACTCATTGCAGTTGATGCATTATGAGCAAGAGCACTCGCTGCCAACGGATGAACGCGAGTTGGCCTTTCTGGCGGGACGTCTGGATTTTCCAAGTGCTGCAACGTTCTTGGCGGCGTATCAGCAGCATCGTGATGACGTCCGCCGGATTTATGATCGCTATATCGAGCCGACCGAACCCGAGGATCTCGGCGATGACAGCACCTCGAAACTGCCACCACATGCCGAACTGATGGAGCCGTCCTATGCGAAAGTATTTGGACCCGAGCAGATCGAACGGCATGCGGTATTGCTATCGCGATTGAGCCGCTTGAATCCCATCGAAGTCGATGTCATTTCGGTGTTGGGCGATCGCATGCAGTTGACTGTTTGCGGGTACGACCAGAAGGGCGATCTGTCGATGATGTGTGGGCTGTTGGTCGCGTACGGGTTCGACATCGTGCTCGCCAACGTGTTCACGGCAGAACAAGTGCGTGAAGTCGATCAACGCGCCAATGGCAGTTCGAAACGTCGAGGTGTCACGACCGAAGCGCGACGCTTCGTCAATGTGTTCGTCTTGAGGCCAACTCGGTCGCCGGCGGCTCATGGCTTAAGTCTCGACGTGGTGCAACACAGGGAAGCCGAAGCGGAAGTTTGGCAGCGATACCGTGCAGAACTCAGGGATGTCTTGCAGTTGGCGGCGGAAGGGCAGTTGCGAGAAGCACAAGCGCGAGTTGCGTCTCGCGTGGCCAGTGCCATGCGCGGAGGTGAGACGAATATCGCGCCTTTGCCGCCGATCAACGTCGAGATCAACAATGAGTTGTCGGAGCGCTTCACGGTCTTGCAAGTCAGTGCGGAGGATTCCCCAGGTTTCCTTTATGAGTTGACCAATGCGCTCTCCTTGGTCGGCTTTGACATCCAGCGTGTGATTGCGGCGTCACTTGGCAACCGGGCGGTCGATACGTTCTACATCCTTGATCCACACGGCGAGCGTATCACGACATCTGCGGAGCAAGCTCGGCTGCGTGCGGCGATCGCATTCATCAAGCACTTCACGCATCTGTTGCCACGCTCACCGAATCCTGAAGCCGCGTTGCTGCATTTTGGACAGTTTGTCGAGCGGCTCTTTGATCAACCTGATTGGGCTTCGCAATTGGCCTCGCTCGATCATAGTGATGTGCTTGATGCGCTCGCACGGTTGCTCGGTTTCAGCGATTTCCTGTGGGAAGATTTTTTGAGGTTGCAGTACGACAACCTCATTCCGGTCTTGCGCGATGTCTCGGGGTTGGAGGCTCGTAAGTCGCGCGCGGAATTGGACATGGAGTTGCAGCAGTTGCTGGCGAATTTGGCTGAGAAAAGCGAAGCACGGGCAGTCATCAATGCTTTCAAAGACCGCGAGATGTTCCGTGTCGACATGCGGCACATCATCGGACACTGCCGAGATTTCAACGAGTTCGCGGTGGAGCTCACGGATGTTGCCGAGGCCGTCGTGTCCGCGATGTTTGAGCAATGTGTCTCGGAGTCTCTCGCGAAGCATGGCGAGTTGCTTGGTGTCGACACGGGCACATCGGCAACGCCTCTGGGGGCGAGCCGGTTGGCTGTGATCGCACTTGGCAAAGCCGGTGGCTGTGAACTTGGCTTTGCATCAGACATCGAACTGATGTTCGTCTTTGAGCAGGATCCCCAAATCACCGGATCTGAGGTCATCGGGGCTGCTGAGTTCTATTCCAGGCTTGTTGAAGATTTCTCGCAGGCGATCGAAGCGCGGCGGCAGGGCATCTTCGAGATTGATTTGCGCTTGCGGCCCTATGGCAATGCGGGACCGCTCGCCGTGTCGCTGGAAGCGTTTGAGAATTATTTCGGGCTGAGCGGACCAGCTTGGCCCTATGAGCGCCAGGCACTCGTCAAGTTGCGCCCCATTGCGGGCGACGTGGAACTTGGTCGCCGCATCTGCGAATTGCGTGATCGCTTCGTCTATACCGGACAGAAGTTCGACCTCGCGGCCATGCGCGCGATGCGCGAACGGCAGTTGCGGCAACTTGTGGAGCGTGACTCCCTCAATGCCAAGCTCAGTGCCGGAGGGCTTGTTGATGTCGAGTACCTCGTGCAAGGTTTGCAGATCACGTTTGGCCGCGAGCATCTTGAACTCCGCACGCCTAATACATGCCGTGCGATCGCCGCTCTGCATGCCGTTGGGCTATTGCGTGACGACGAACATGAATCGTTACTTCGTGCCTATAGTCTTTTAAGGCGCGTGATCGATGCGCTGCGGATGGTTCGCGGGGATGCTCGCGATCTGACGCTGCCCACAGCGGATTCGCAAGAGTTTCGCGCCTTGGCGATGCGATTGGGCTACGCCAGCGATTGGGCACGCTTGAAAGCTGATATCGACAGCACGACAAGCAACGTCATGACGCTCTCGCGAACAATCGGTGAGCGGGTGTGGTGATTCTTGCGACCGTGTGACCTCACAGTGTTGAGTGTTTGGCCAGGAGATAGGCTTGCCTTCTAGCGAAGAGCCTTTTGGTGGTCGGCGCAGTGCGGATCTGCCGTTGTCTCTGTGCCGACTCGTTTGATCTACAGTTGGGATGTGGATCGTCGGCTGGACCAACATGACCAGCTACCTTCCTGCTGGCTTGGTACGAAGCGCGATTTTTTGCAGCTTGAGTGAGGCGAACATGTCCAGCACTTTGGTGACCTCGCCATAGTCGACGCCTCGATCTCCTGCGAGTCGGATTTCTTGCGACTCACGGGCGGCACCTAACCCTGCCAGTTTCTCGTCTAGTTGGGCTTTGGAAGTCAGTTCTCCATTGAGGTACAGCGACGTCTCACCATCGTCGTTCTTCCTCACCACCAATTCCCAGGGAGACGACGCTGTCACCGCTGTTCCGTTGGAAGACTCGGGAAGGTTCACCTTCAATGCATTGCTGCCAACAACCGATGGCACGGTCATTAGAAATACAATCAGCAGCACGAGCACAACGTCAACCAGCGGAGTAATGTTGATGTCGGTCATCAACCCAGCGTCGTCTTCGTCGGAATAGCCAGAGTTGGAACCTGCTCCCATGAGGGGCCTCGGAGTTTGGAAAAGCTGCTGCTGGCAGCGGCGGGAATCGGATGAACGTAGATGGCAGGCCAAGGTCGGCTTGGGACTCCGGCCAATGTCTCAAACGTGTGCGTCGTCTTAATGCGGCGGGTTGCTTGATCCAGCGACTTTCTGTCGCGCCGCAATCACTACCGCACAGCGCGACAACACCAAGTGCGCGAGTGCGTCGGTTTGCAATAACGTAACCTTCACTTGCCGTTGGAAATAGTTGAAGGCCAAAACTGCGGGCACCGCGACGAAGAGCCCAACGGCGGTCGCAACCAACGCCTCAAACACGCCTGCCATCACGGCGTTCGGGTCTGAGTTGCCAGAGCCAGAACCCACAAGGTCGTGCGCGGCCTTGATGATGCCCAGCACCGTACCAAGCAGGCCGACGAAGGGAGCATTGCTGCCGATGCTACCGAGCACCGATAAACTTTGATCGAGATATCGCCGCTCGCGGGCTTTCACGCTCAGCATGGCTTCGCCACAGACTTGCGAGCCGCGGCCGATCTCTGAAAGCCCGGCGGCCACGACTTTGCATTCGATCGCGGTGCCGCTTTGCACAAGCTCATTCGCGCCGCGTACGTCGCCACTTTGCAGCTTTAACTCAAGTTGAGAGCCCAGTTGCTCAGCATCAATCTTGTTGCGACGAAAATAGAGTGTGCGTTCGACGATCATTCCAACACTGATGACGCTGAGCAGTACAAGTCCCCAGAGGACCCACTCCGCACCAACGTGCGTCGCGCGTAAAAAAAACTCCGTCAGCATTCTTCGCTCCTCCCTGAAACTCGCTCGTGGCAAGAGCAACTCCAACCACGGGCGAGAGGGATGCTAAGGATTGGCTACGGAGTTCCTGAAGACCAGGTTAAGTTGGCCGCGCGTCTACTCGAGTGCTCCTTGGGCGATATGTTCGGCACCCTGAGTGGTGCTTAATCCACGCCACACCGTTAGCGAAATGTTCTCTGAGACGTACTTTGTAGAACCGTCGCACATCACGAGTTGCACGCCACCAACGTGCCGACTGCGAGCGGCGAACATCGTTGGATCAGCACCAGTCGACACCGCACACGGCAAATTCTTTTGTGGTTGATTGTTGCAATAAGTAGCCGTGTAGATGCGGTCGGGAGTGGGATCGTTGGGCATCAGGTATGTCGAGAACTGACTGGCGTCTCCCCACCACGAGAAGCCGCGTAGATCTGTGCCTTGTCCTTGAATGACTTCACCGACGCAGATTGTGTTTGAAAGGCCGTCAGTGATGTCGCGGAGTTTGGCCACCTTGGCTGGCGTGCCAGAACCGTTGGTGAAGAACGGAGCTCCGCCAAATGCCACGCCGTTTAGCGTAGCCTGCTGGGAGTAGCCCGTGTTGCCATGGTTCACGGCATAGTTGTGCGACGTGATGCCACCAATCGGCTTATTTTCTTGGTCGCTAGGGCAGGTGTAGGCTGGGATGCGTTGCGAGGTCACTGGTGTGTTTAACGAACCGCTGTAGCGAGCGGTTGTTCCCAGCGGAGCTTGATCGTACTTGCCGTTGTAAACGTATCTGTCGGCCAGTGCTTGCTGATCAACATAGGGAAGCAGTGCTACGAGCCATGTCCCCCAACAGCAACTATAGGAGCCGACAGGCAATGTCTGATAAGTCTCCTCGTACGTCTGCATCGCAATTCCGATTTGCTTCAGATTGTTCTTGCATTGGCTGCGACGCGCGGCCTCGCGAGCCTGCTGCACTGCAGGTAGCAGCAGCGCCACAAGCACCGCAATGATCGCGATCACCACGAGCAATTCGATAAGCGTGAAACCTCGTTGGCGGGCTCTTTGGATTCTCATGAGTGACTCCTGAAAGATGTGAGTGAAGAGGAATCATGGAAGTCGACGAGTTATTGAATCTCGGAAGTTACTTCTTCAATGAGAAGTCTTGAGGTTCGCTCGATCCCTTTTTGATGGCCACTTTCAATTCGCTGTTCGTGTTGTACTTCTCGGGGACAAGTTCCTCGGCGAGCTTCGACGAATCGCCCGGCAATGGGTCTGCAATACCAGATTCTCCTGCAGCGCTGATGCGAACCAAGTACTCACCCGGTGGGAGCCCTCTCGCGGCTGAGATTTCGTACTTTCCCTGGGTGATCGTCGTTCCCGAAGCGACTCCGTCTTCGGCGACCGGCTCAAATCGGATCGTCCCATTTGAAATAGGCCTGCCATCGAGAGAGACGCTACCATTGACTCCTTGCCGTCCAAGCTTGTTCTCCGCGCCGCAACCTGCAAACACCGCAAGTGCCAGAAAAACTAAGCTCAAGAGACTGTGTTTGTTTTGCTTCATGCACACGTCCTTTCTAAAGACCAGCCGACAAGACAGCCGAAATTCAAGGCCTCATTCAAGCCGCGGCAAGCTGCTATGTCGGTCACAACGAGGGGAAGGTTCGGAACCTGCACCGCATGCACGGCTCAAACCGCTATTTTGGGTGAAGGCAACCAACGTACGATTCGTGCAGCGTTGTCTCGCAAATAGAAGCCTGCAAGAGCCCAGCGCGAATGCGTTATGCACGAGCGCGAGCGTCTGTTCTCTTTTAGCTGGCCGGAGCACGTCAATCAGGCACTAGCCCTCGCAAACTCGCGGAGACAGTGAAATTGCGTGAATATATCCGTAAAATTACGATAACGACAAAATATGATTGATTCGGAAGCCGAAAACAAAAAGTTCGAAGTACGGAGCGATCGGGGAACTACAGCCACGCTGGACAGTCTCATGCTGGGAACTATTATCTAAACGCGGGCGCATAGCTCAGTTGGTTAGAGCGCAGCTCTGATAAAGCTGAGGTCCGTGGTTCGAATCCACGTGCGCCCAGATTTCGTCGCATAGTCCGTTGTGGACTTCGGGGATGTAGCTCAATTGGGAGAGCGCTGGCTTTGCAAGCCAGAGGTTGCCGGTTCGAAGCCGGTCATCTCCAAGTCACAACAAACAATTGTGGCGAGTCGCTTGACGACGAAGTTGAGACGACCTAAAACTCGCCCATCGCAACTGCGACACAGATCTTTGACAAACAAAACATAAATAACGCGATGCATCATATTTAAGATGCAGAGTGAAGCGACAAACAAAACTAAAGGCACGCAAAGGATGTCTAGGCGTCGTTAGAAGGCGCGGAAGGCTGCGATAAGCCTCGGGGAGCTGCCAAGCAAGCGTTGATCCGGGGATGACCCTAAGTTCGGTGAACTGAAACATCTAAGTAACCGAAAAAAAAGAAAACAAACGTGACTCCCTTAGTAGTGGCGAGCGAAGCGGGATCAGCCTAAACCACTAGCAAGCTAGTGGTGTTGTGGGGCAATGACTGGAGTGACAAATTTGACGCCAGTTCAAACTGCATGGAAAGGCAGGCCGAAGAGGGTGACAGGCCCGTAGAAAATGGCGTTGAACTCTGTTGTTGTTCCCGAGTAGGGCCGGGCACGTGAAACCCGGTCTGAATCTGGGAGGACCACCTCCTAAGGCTAAGTACTAACGGCGACCGATAGTGAACAAGTAGCGCGAGCGAAAGATGAAAAGAACCCCGAAAGGGGAGTGAAATAGAATCTGAAATTGCGTGCCAACAAGCGGTCAGAGCCCGAGAGGGTGATGGCGTGCCTTTTGCATAATGACCCGGCGAGTTGCGATCATCGGCAGGTTAAGGGCTTAAGGCCTGGAGCCATAGGGAAACCGAGTCTGAAATGGGCGCTTAGTCGATGGTCGCAGACGCGAACCTGCGTGATCTACCCATGGGCAGGCTGAAGCGCGGGTAAAACTGCGTGGAGGGCCGAACTCACTAGTGTTGAAAAATTAGGGGATGACCTGTGGGGAGGAGTAAAAGTCTAATCAAACGCAGAGATAGCTCGTTCTCCCCGAAATAACTTTAGGGTTAGCCTCAAGTAAATTGTGCATTGGGGGTAGAGATACTGAATTAGGCTGGGGCTCTTAGTGGGTACCCACCTCGACCAAACTCCGAATACCAATGCATTTACCTTGGGAGTTAGACGGCGGGGGATAAGCTCCGTCGTCGAGAGGGAAACAACCCAGATCGTCCGCTAAGGTCCCAAAACTACGCTTAGTCACTAAGGACGTGCTGCTACAATGACAGCCGGGATGTTGGCTTAGAAGCAGCCATCATTTAAAAAGTGCGTAATAGCTTACCGGTCGAGTGGCGGTGCGCCGATAATGATCGGGAGTAAGCGTAGTGCCGAAGCGTCGAACATATGTGGTAGGGGAGCGTTTTGACGCAGATACATAGAGTGCCGGAAGGCATCGATAGGGCGTCAAAAGTGATCATGCCGGGATGAGTAACGATAATGCAGGTGAGAATCCTGCACGCCGAAAGCCTAAGGTTTCCTGGGGAAGGGAAATCCGCCCAGGGTTAGCCGGACCCTTAGTCAAGGCTGAAAAGCGTAGACGATGGAATGCAGGTTAATATTCCTGCGCCGCCTCTGCTCTATACCGATTGGAGGACATTGCTCATGAAGTAGTCGGACTGCTGGATGTCCGTGCGAAAGCCGAGCCCTTGATGGTGAAGCTATAGATTGAGTAATCGAGAAAAGCCCAAAAGGGAGCATGCGACCGTACTAAAACTGACACAGGTAGGCGAGGCGAGTAGCCTCAGGCGCTCGGGAAAACGCTGTTTAAGGAACTCTGCAAATTGGCCCCGTAACTTCGGGATAAGGGGTGCCACGCAAGTGGCCACAGTAAATCGGCTTCAGCGACTGTTTACTAAAAACACAGCTCTCTGCAAACTCGCAAGAGGAAGTATAGAGAGTGACGCCTGCTCGGTGCCGGTAAGTTAAGGAAGTCGGTTCGTCGAAAGGCAAAGCTGGCGACCGAAGCTCCGGTAAACGGCGGCCGTAACTATGACGGTCCTAAGGTAGCGAAGTTCCTTGTCGGGTAAGTTCCGACCTGCATGAATGGCGTAACGACT